>Ga0181532_10000423_pt1 | contig 43846 bp, 41 predicted proteins | sample PEATcosm2014_Bin_33_FD_119768 | JGI IMG/M metagenome (GOLD analysis project Ga0181532, IMG submission 119768) | Peatland microbial communities from MTU Mesocosm Facility, Houghton, MI, USA - PEATcosm2014_Bin11_30_metaG | ecosystem: Environmental > Terrestrial > Soil > Wetlands > Peat | place... | reverse complement strand
AGGGAACCATGAGCGAAACGAAGACGAGGACTGCGGGGAGAACGAACCGGAGGCGTGGCCAAGAGCGAACGCGCGCTGCGACAAAGACAACGAGGGGCAAGAGCGCAAGGGCACTTCCTTCATGGCCGAGCATCGCCATCGCGCTTGCAAGCCCGCAGGCAAGGCCCGCGACGACACTCGATCTCTGGCCGTCCCATTGATCGGTGAACACGACAGCACCGAGGAGCACGATGAACGCGGCGGGGAAGAGCTTTGGCCACGTGAAGAAGCTGTTGAGGATCACGAAACCAGACGTCAAGGAAACGGCGAGCCCCACGGCGATCGCCCGGCGCGGCAGCCGAGCCGCCGAAAGAAAGCACCACAGCGCCGGCATCCACAAGCTTTGGAGCAAGACGCCGGTGACTTCGTAATTGAGCCCCGATGTGTCACCCGAAGGCGTGAAGGCGTGAACGACCAAGTACATCGCCGTCTGCAGGGGCGGGCGATCACTCGACTCCCATCCGTTGATGAGGAAATGGGGAAGCGGACGGACTCGGGACAAGAGCTGAGACGCGAACGCGAGCGGCAAGGTGTTGTCCGTAGGAAGCGACCGAAGGTAGCGAAAGCGCGGCGTTGCGACGGCAAGTGCCTCGAGCACCGGATGTGTCGTGTAACCGTGCAGGTAACCAAGACCGAGGCAGAACGCAGCCGCACCCAACGTCATCCCGACGAGCGGCAACCAGGCAACAACGATACGGAACAGCCGTCTTTTGAGAGCGGCTCCGAGATACACCGCGACCGCGATGAACGCGCCGTAGCACACGTATGTGACAAGTCGTCCCGCGCTCGGCGATATGAGGTAGAAGCCGCCCGCGACGTACGCGAGCAAACATGGTGCAGAAAGTACAAAGATTGCCTGGACCGCACGCGAGCGAACCTTGAGACGATGCGCGAGGAACAACCCGGAGATGGCCGGTACCCCGAGGATCACCGCATCAAAGGCCAGGTCCCCCAGTTCTGCCCACGCATTCGCGCCCAAGTGCTGCCCTTCCCGGATTCTTCAGCGTTGGTCAGTATGCCACCGGGCATTTTTTTCCTGTGCGCGGCGCGGAAAGAGCCGCGCTCTTCCATCCCTATGGTGTCGCACGCTTTGGTCATTTGATCTCGCGCGAACATGCGCGTTGCATGGGAAGGCTATGTCCTCGCACGAATGATGCTTTGTGCTCAGAGCATCGGCGTCAGTTGACCGCGACTTCGCAAAGAAGCATAAGAGCGCCTGTTCGTCCCGCTTGATCGCTTCGACTCGGCGCTCCTTTGAGCGCGGATCGGCGTTATGTCTCGGCGAGGCGGGCGCGTCCGCGACGTTGGTCGCGCAAAGGATCGGGGAACCTCCACGGGTGCTTTGTGCACGTGCCGCTCCGCGGCTGGCCCCCTTAACGCTTGGGTCCGCGCATCACCTGGTGTGACCTTGGACGTCGTCGGGTGGATCCCTGCTTGGCGCACGAGACTTTGGACTGACCGGGACTGTTCTGGTGTGACGATCGTGACGACGACACCAGAAGCGCCCGCTCGAGCGGTCCGCCCCGAGCGGTGGAGGTACGCCTTGGGCTCGGTTGGTGGGTCGACGTGAACAACGATCGCGACGTCGTCGACGTGGATGCCTCTCGCAGCAATGTCCGTTGCCACAAGGACGCGCACCGATCCTCGGGAAAAAGAGGCGAGATTGTCTTGGCGAACCTTCTGCGAGAGATTCCCGTGTAGTTCGACAGCGGGTATTCCCGAAGCGCTCAATTGGCGAGCGAGCTTGCGAGCTCCGTGCTTGGTCCGCGTGAAGAGCAGGCTCCGCTCGTGGCCCGCTGCTAGGTCCGTTACCACCGCGGACTTCTGCGCGCTCTCCACTAAGAACACATGATGGCCGAGCAGTTCGGGCGAAGCACCCACGTAGTCGACCGAGTGCGTCGCCGGATTTGTCAGATATCGTCGCACGAGCACGTCCACAGCGCGATCGAGCGTCGCCGAGAACAACAAGCGCTGCGCTTTGCGTGGCGTTTGATCGAGGATGCGCATCACGGACGGCATGAACCCGAGATCGGCCATGTGATCGGCCTCGTCGAGAACGTTGATCCTCACTTCTCCGAGCCGGCAGTGTCCCTGGGCGATGAGGTCCTCAAGACGTCCCGGCGTCGCGACAACGATGTCTGATCCGCGCCGCAATGCTGCAACCTGTGGGCCCTGGCCGACTCCTCCAAAGATGGCGCAAACGCGCAAAGACGCAGCCGCCGCGAATGGTTGGATCGTCTGTGCGACCTGCGTGGCGAGCTCTCGTGTCGGGACGAGGATCAATCCGCGAGGACGGCCCGGTGCGCATCGAGCATCGAGATGGGAAAGCGCGGCCACAACGGGAATCGCGAACGCAATGGTCTTTCCACTGCCCGTTTGTGCTCGACCGAGCACGTCGCGTCCACGAAGAGCGTCGGGGAGCGTCGCTTGCTGGATCGCGAAGGGCTCGGAGATCCCTTGGGCCGATAGAACCTCGATGAGCTCGCCAGGTACACCGAGTTCAGAGAAACTCGACGTACCTTGAGTGCCGATCTCAACGGAATGTCGTTGGGACCGCGCCTTAACGACGGGTTCTTGGCCCTGATGAACGACGTGGTGGCGTTGACGCGTGTCAGCGCGCGAACTAAGTGACAAGGTAATTCCTCTCCATTAGGCAATGTGGCCATCGATGCTGCGGCTACACGCTCTTGGAGCAGGAACCTCGCGCCATAAACGGCGCTTGCACTTGGGCCGCGACGACTCCAAAGATGAATCGTCGCTCCCCACACTGTAGTGGAAGATCTGACCAGGAAGGCACCGGGCTCAATATCGCCTCGCACGAGTGATCCGAAGCTGCCGTGGCCGACGTGACGTCGAATCGCCACCCTCGCGGGCGCAGGTGCGACTGAGGGGCCCGGAGGTGCACCCAGCCATGATCGGGTTTTCTTCTCCCCCAACAAGCGTGCTCAACTAAGTCCCGGTGAGACGAGATCTTGACACCGAGGCTCGGCCCAGAGCGCCTTCACGGTTCTCCTCGACTGGCGCGTGGGTCGCGATCGGGTTGGTCGCCTTCCTCCTCCTCGACGCGGCATCACGGCACTTTGTCGCGGGCAACTCCGACGGTGCGACGGTCGTCCTCGAGGGCCAGTCGCTCGCAAAGGGTCATCTCCTGTTGCACGGTTGGTCGCTGTCGCTCGATTCGTTCTGGAGCGTGGACGCAATCTTCTATGGGCTCGGTGTTCTCGTCGTTGGTGTCCGCGCGAGTCTCTTGAACGTCGTCCCCGCGATCATCGCGGCACTCGTGGTCTGCATCGGCATGAAGATGGCGAGAGACAACCGTGCCGGACTGTCAGCGTACGTCGGTCCCGCGATCGTGTTCGTCGTCCTTGCATTTCCGACTCCGACGATGGCGTACTTCTTCGTGCAGGGCCCGCTTCACGTGGCAACCGCCTTGTGGTGCCTCGGAGCGTTCTTCCTCTTATCGCGCAATCGTCTCGGGTGGTCCTGGGCACTTGCCGTCGTGCTCCTCGCGGCCGGGATCCTCGGCGATCTTCAGACGATCGCGCTCGGTGTCGCTCCGGTGTTCCTTGCCGGACTTCTTGCAATGGCGCGCCGAAGAAACTGGCGGGCTGGCATTAACGCGCTCGGCGCCGCTCTTTCGAGCATCGTCCTCGCTGTCATCCTCAGGGCCGTCGCGACCGCGATCGGGACCTTCAGCGTGGGAAAGATCAATCCGCTCGCGCCTGCGCCGGAGATGCGAGAGAACCTTCGCCTGCTTGCGAGCCGCGCGATCGGCTTACTGGGCATCGGCAACCTCCCGGGCGGACTTGTCCCTGAGCCCACGATCGTCCAAGTCCTGTACGTCGTGGCGCTGGTCGTCTTCGTGTCCGGGATCCTCGTCGCGCTCTATCAGTTGATACGCGCAATCATCGAAGGTCCACGAGCAGAAAAGGACGCGCGCGAACCATGGCGACTCGATGACATGTTGGTCATCGCGTTCATTGTGGACCTCGTCGCGTTCGTGGCGTTGGCCTACTCGACAGACGCCACATTCGCGCGCTACCTCACTGCTGGGATCATCTTCGGGACGATCCTCGCTGCGCGAACGATGGGTCAGCTCGTAGGAAACCTGCGCTCGGCCCACCTGTCGAGAGCGATTGCTATTGCAGGCGTCGTTCTCGCGGTTGGTTTTGCCGCCTCATTTGGTTTCAGTTTCACCTTGCAAGCTCCCGGCCAGACCGCTACCCCACTCGGCGCGTTCCTCGCGAGTCATCAATTGAACGACGGGGTGGGCGATTACTGGAGCTCGTCGATTGTCACCGTCGAAACCGGAGGCACGGTGGATGTTCGACCGGTCATATGCGACGACGCGGGCGTGCTCGTCCGCTACAACGTGCAGAGCGAAGGATCCTGGTACAAAGGTAAGGCGTTCCACTTCCTCGTTTACAACCTCGCCGTGCCTTGGGGCAACGTCGACACCGCGTGCGCCACCACGACGTTTGGCCCGCCAACAGAGACGTATTCCGTCGGCACCTACCGCGTCCTTTTGTGGAACCACCCCATTCGATTCTCGAGCATTGGCGCTCACTAGCTCTGATGGCCGTCTTTATCGAATGTCACGCTTTTCTCGCCGATGTCGGGACGAACTAGGCGGAAGAACACCCCGAACATCGCCCTAACAACTCGAGGCGGTGGTCCGTCACCTCATAGCCCTGCTCGGCTGCCGCGGTCATGGCCGCTGTGTCGAGAGCGCGTTCAAGCATGATTGATGCCTGGAAGTCCTCCACCTTCCCGCAGCTCGCACAGATGAGGTGATGGTGATGGCCGAAAAATTCCTGGGCGAGCTCGAATCGGCCGTGGTCGTCTGCCCCGGCAACACGATCGATCACCCCGAGGTCAATGAGTGCGGTAACGATTCGATACGCGCTGCTTTGGACGAGGCCCGGAACCATGGAAAGGAGCTCAGGTATGGTGACCGGCCTTCCTGCATCTGACAACGCGTCGACCAAGGCACGGCGCTGCTTGGTGTAGCGCTGGTCGACGCCTGCAAGCCGGAGGCTGATCGCGTCGTGGACAGAAGGTGCAAGAACCACTCCTGACAACCTAGCTGCACGATGCGAAGGGTCTTGCGCGCCGAAATCGCCATCGACGCGGACAACGGCTCTCATGACTGCGCAACGACCTTTCGCCCAAGGCTCTCGGCAATCCTTCGGTGTTGCCAGGTATCAAAGGCTCGCGCGACCCCATAGAAAGCGACGCCGAGCGCGCCAACAAAGAATCCGATCGGCCAATTCGTCTCATAGGACATGACAATCGCAAGCCAAACCGTGAAGAGCGCAATAGCTGCCGACAAGCCCATCGCGACATGAGGGCTGCTCGTGAGAGTACGGGCCGTCCCGGCTGGTGCGATCATCAGGCTGAACATCAAGAACGCACCGACGACGGGGACGGTCATCGTCGTCGCGAGGGCAACCGCAACGAGAAAGCACATCTCCATCCGATATGGCCGTATCCCGCGTGCCTCTCCCACATCGGGCAGAAGCGAAGTCAAGAGCAATGGGCGGTACAGAAACGCGATGGCCAACAGGCAACAGATACCGAGGGCCGCGGTCGGCAAGATCTCGTTGCTCGCGACTCCGATGACCTCACCAAAGAGCAGCGAGAAGATCTCCGGTGCGTATTCAACGCTCATGCTCAAGAACAGCGCGCCGAGCCCGAGCATCAAGACGAGCGCGAGTGCGGTGACGACGTCATGACGGCCCTTCTTGCCGAGCAATCCGATGAGGAGCGCGCCGGCGACGGAGAAAACACCGAGTCCGAGAATCGTGCTTGCACCAAGGAGAGCAGCCCCTGCTGCGCCGGCGAAGGCGCCTTGGGGAAGGGCGTGAGCGACAAAAGCAGAGCCGCGCATGACGACGAAAAAGCCGATCACCCCAGCGACGACCGCGACCATGCTCGCCGCAATCCACGTGTTCATCATTAGGTCCGAGAACACATGGCCCCCGGTGTCCCAAGCGTTGTCCACATGAACCGAACCATCTAGCGGCTCTCTCCCAGTTGCGCGAACACCATGGAATGAACCTCGACGCGCCTTGCTCGCCAGGCAGAGGTGATTGACGCCATCACATAGAAGGTGAACACGAGCGCGACGACGAGGAAGCTCACCGGCCAGCCCCGACCCGCCGGTGGCCAGTAGTAGCTGTCATAGGCGAGGAGAATCCCGAGCCACGTCGCGACGACACCGATGCATCCGGCCACGACCATCGCCACACCTGGGCGCTTGCAGATGCGAAGTGCAGTCGCCGGGGGCCCGATCAAGAGCGCGAGGCTGAGCACCGCACCGATCGTGAGTGCGGACAGCGAGACCGCAAGGGCAGTGACAAGGAGGAAGACCATGCCTACCACGCGCACCGGCACTCCGCGCGCGGACGCGAGGTCAGGGCTCAAGGTGCACAAGAGCAGCATCCGGTACAACAACACGGTGACGACGAGTGCAAGCACGCTCAAGGAGACGATCGTCGGCACGAGCGAGGCGTTGATGACGAACAGCGAACCGAAAAGGACGGTGATGGAAGCCCCCGTCGTGCTCGAGTGCGTCGTGTCGAAGTACAAAAAGAGCGCCGCGAGCCCAAGTGCAGCTCCGAGCACGATGCCCGTTGAGAGGTCCCAGTTGCGCGGGCGCTTCGTTCCGATGGTCTCGATGATCCCCGCTGCCACGAGCGCAGCACCGACAAAGCCCCATAGCGGATTGACGCCGATCAAAAAGGCACCAGATCCCCCGGTCGCCCCGGCGTCTCCGAGCGCCTCGCCCGCAAAGGCTTGCCGCCGCATGACGGTGAACATCCCGATAACTGCCGATACGAAGGCCACGACGCCTCCCGCGATCACCGCCGTGTGAACGGTGCCGTTCGTAAAGAACCCCGGCTCGAAGATCCCTCTCATGAGCCCGCTCATGTCATCGACACGACATCACCGTGCAAGACGATGGGCACTTCCGGACCTGCCGAGGCACCAGCCACGACGATGATCCGCTCGTGTACGCGCAACACGTCGACGTGGTGCCCGTACAACTTGCTCAGCACTTCAGGCCGCACCACGTCATCGGTGCTGCCGCTCGCCACCCGACCGGATGCGACATAGACGATGCGGTCCATGAACGCCAACAACGGGTTCATGTCGTGCGCGGAAATGAACACCGCGATCTGTTGTTCGGTAGCGATACGAGCGAGGAGAGAGACGACCTCCTGTTCGCTTCTGATGTCGAGGTTCGCGAGCGGTTCGTCGAGGAGAAGGAGCCTGGGCCGGCCGATGAGCGCATGAGCGATCAACACTCGTTGCTGTTCTCCACCAGAAAGTCTTCCAACGCGCGTGTCCCCGAAGGACGTCGCGTCGACAGCCTCGAGCATTTCATCAACAAGCCCACGTCGTCGACGCGACGAAACCGGCATTCCGAGCCGGTGACCGTCCAAGCCGAGTGCGACGACGTCGCGCGCTCGAAGAGGCATGTCCGGATCGAGCAGTACCTTCTGCGGCACGTAACCGATGACCGAATTCCGACGAGATCTCCCCTTGCCGCCAAAGAGCACCTTGCCTGAGTTCGGCGCCTCCATCCCGAGGATCACGCGAAAAAGCGTCGTCTTTCCAACTCCGTTCGATCCGATGAGCCCGGTGAACTCTCCGGGCCGAATCGAAAAGGTGACGTCGTGGAGGATCTCTCGACCCGAAAACCACACGCCGACACCCTCGACCTCAAGGATCGGCTCGCCTGGAGGTTTCGACGGTTCTTCGACCATCAAAGCCTCGTTGTCGACTGCTTATGAGATAGCGCGCGCAGGAGCGCGTCGGTTTCCGCGAGCATCCAGGATTGGTAGGCGTAGCCGGGCGTGGGCATCGTCTCGTACACCCCGACAACGGGAATCCCGGCGTTTCTCGCGTCGATAAGGAACGATTGGGTAAGGGAATCGGTCACCTGTTGGTTGTAGAGGAACACCTTCACTTCGTGCTTTGAGAACAGGCTCTCCTGCAAGGTGACATTCTGCGGGGAGGGATCGACGCCGTTCATGATGTCTTCCTGCAACGTCCATGGCGTCTTGTTGTCCGTCCCTGCCGCTTGGAGCATGTAGTCGGCAACGGGCTCTGTCGTCGCCACCGGCGCGTCCCGATACATCGATTTCACCTTCGCGATTGCAGCGAGCCAGGGCTTTAAGGACGAATCGAACTTCGCAGCGTTGTTCTTGAAAGAAGCGGCCATCGCGGGATCGAGCGATGAAAGGTCGTCCGCGATCGCCTTTGCGACAGCGGGCATGGTTTTCGGGTCGTACCAAAGGTGCGGGTTCGAAGTGTCGTTCGGCAAACCGAGCAAGGACTGCACGTCGATCACCTTGCGCTTGGGATTCGGCGCCGCAGCTTCAATTCTGTTCATGAAGGTGTCGTAACCGACGCCGTTTTGGACGACGAGCTCAGCGGCACTCACGATCTCACCGACGCTCGGGCTCGCTTCGAAGGTGTGCGGATCGGTATTCGGGTTGCTCATGATCGACGTGACGCTCACCGCGCTTCCGCCGATCTGAGAAATGACGTTCGCGTATTCGTTCTCAGCTCCGACCGCAACGATTTTCGTCGGGCGGACGGCGCCCAACGAAGACGAGACGCCGATCGTGCACGTGAGTCCGACCAACGTGGCGAATATCGCTGCGTGAAAGCACATTCCCTTGTAGCTGCGCACGGTCGGCACTCCCTTTCTGTTCCTGATCATCAGCGCTTGGTATTTCGCAGCGCTCCGGACCTATTTGGGAATGATTATCATTTTCAGCGCACTCCGTCAAGGTCGGGTCGTCGCCCTTCGGCTCGGCCGGGTGGACGTGACCGTCTTTCGGGTGTGCCCTGGAGCTACGCGGGATCGGTCGCGACGTTCATGGCGAGCGAAGCCGCAGGAAGGGCGAAACCCAGATGAGCAAAAGCGTTCGGCGCGCCCTTCTCGACCCGCCTCAACTATTCATGTTCGGACACACTGGGGTTCTTCACCCGCGTCGATACAAGGCGCGCAAATCTCCGGACGACGACGTCCCTGTGGGGAGCGAGCAAGGCAATGGAGCGCGCGGTCGCCTCTTTGATCGCGCTCTTGCCACCAGGTGCCGTTTCGGCGTCCAAAGCGAACGCAACCAAGAAGGAATCGACTGCGTCCTCGTCGACTTCGAGGTGAAACTGAACACCCCATGCACGCTCGCCGATGCGAAAGCCCTGATTCGGATAGGTCTCATTCATGAAGAGCCGTTGAGCGTCGATCGGAAGTTCGAAGGTGTCGCCGTGCCAATGGAGAACGACGAGCTCTGCTGGACATTCCGCGAAGAGCTCATCGCCTTTGCACGCGTCCGTCGCGGTGACAGGTGCCCATCCGATCTCGGATCCCTTTGCTCCAGGAAACACCGAACTTCCGCCGGCCAGAGCCAAGAGCTGTGCACCCAGGCACACTCCGAGGGTCGGAATACCGGCGTGGAGCGCGTCGCGAAGCAATGCGAGCTCCGATCTTCGTGTTGCAAAGGACGCGTCTGAGATTGCGGACATCGGCCCGCCCATGACCACGAGGCCATCGAGCCCCGCTACATCGGTGGGTACGGCATCACCTGCATAGACACGCCGAGTATCGAGCTCGACCCCCGCATCACGAAGGGCATCCCCGATGGCGAACGCGCCTTCAGGGCCGATGTGTTGCACAATCAGAGCATTCGCCATATGCGAATACGAGCATTAGACCACGTCAAGCGCAGTCTCGGCTCATTCTCCTTTCGGTCAAGGGATGAACGGTGCACAAAGGTACGAACACCATAGGAGAAACGCTTACACAAATACCTTTTGACCTCCCAGGGGCTAAGCGCACGTCTATGGCTTTGGCGAGGTCTGTTTGCTTTCGATACTCGTCGCCAATACACGTGCGCACATGACGGCAGAAGGAGGAACAAGGTACGAGGGCCATGCCTTCGCGATCGCTTGGGCTCGATGACTTTTCCGTCACGTACGCGCGAGGTCCGCGAGCTTTTCGACGGTGTTCCAGTTGCGCAGTGTGACCCGAGTCCTTAATTGCCGATCGAGATAAATCGGAAGCTTGGATCGCGCCACACCGTTGGGCAAATAGAGATAGATCTCGCTCCCGATGATGACAAATCTCTCGGGCACGTAGCGTTCGCCGTCAAGGGTTGGAAGACCGTGCATGTGATCGAGCGCCACGAAGGCTACATGGAGATGGGCTTTCTCCTCTGCGGAGAACGGATTAGCGAGGAGGATCTTCTCGAGCTCATTCGACGTCCGCAATACAACAGTGGTCGTTATGTCGAAGTGCTGCTTGATCGCATCTTCGAGATGTGAAGGCCTCGGTGTCGCCTCGCTCTTGAAGACCACGTTTCCACTTTGAATGAAGGTGGTCACGTCGCGAAAGCCGAGCGATGCACAAAGTGCCCGCAGATCCGCCATAGGCAGGTTGTTCTTGCCTCCGACGTTGACACCTCGAAGCAGTCCGACATAAGTGGGCATGGGCTTTCCTCCCCGTGGCACTGAACGCTAGGGACGCATCGATGCCCAAGTGCGATTTGTCATCAGGATCGACATCGTGTGGTCCATGGGCAGATCGCGTTCAATGCGGCACAACCAACGCGACGAGCCTCCATGACGTCAGAGATCGACACGTTCATCTGCCCCGTAAAAGACCTGTCAAGCGCAAAGAAGCTCAATGGAAAGCTCGTCGCGCCCCTGGTGGATGCAGACGGGAACATCATCGGGCTCACCCAGTCGCCTTGAAGTGCTTCGCTCGAGGGCAAGGTGTGTTCGACCTTGTGTTCTCGGTGCACGCCTCAATATCCGGCATCGGCATCGATGCGTCCCTCGAGCGGCTCTTCGGCTGCGAAATGGGCGACGTTCCTCGCGATGCGTTCGGCGAGCAGGGATTCGACCATTTCGGGGGTGTCGGCGGTGTGGGGGGTGACGATGCAGTTGGGAAGGCTCCAAAGGGGATGCCCGTCGGGGAGCGGCTCGGGGTCCGTCACGTCGAGGGCCGCACCGCCGATCTCGCGTTGTACGAGGGCATCGACGAGGGCCGCTGTGACCACGTGGCGGCCCCGGGCCACGTTGACCAACCAGGCCCTCTCCTCCATCGCCGCGAGCTCGCGAGCAGAGATGATCCCCGTCGTCTCCGGGGTCAGCGAGAGCGCCACGAACACAACGAGCGCGCCCGAAAGAGCGTCGTGAAGATGATTTGTGTCGAGGACCAAATCGGCTCCGGCGACTAGGGCGGGACGGCGCTTGACCACGGTGACGCGCACCCGGAAGGGAGCGAGCAACTGGATGAGGGCACTTGCAATGCCCCCGCCTCCGAGAATGGTGACCGCATCGTCGTAAAGCGACAAGCCAGCGGGCTTGCCCCAGGTGCTGGCACGGATCCGCTCGGGCATCTTGCGCAGGCCCGCGAGAGCAAGCGCCAGGGCATGTTCAGCGACGGGTTCAGCGTAGGAGCCCTTGGCACACGTCCAGATGCGATTGTCGGTGAAGAAGTTCTTCGAGGCAAAGCTCTCCACGCCGGCCGAGGGCAATTGCACCCAGCGTACGGAGGGTGTCGCCTCCAGCACGGCTCGAAGCTCATCTGTGCCACCGAAGCTGAGCCATACAAGACCGTCGGCCGGTTCACCCGGTGCCTTGGGAATGCCACCTCCGCGGCGGACGGCCTCGAGAGCTCGAGTGGATGAACCGGGGCCGACGATGATGCGCGGCGCGTTCATGTCACCTTTCTATTCGATCGGCAGCGCCTGAATCACCCACTCGATGTAAGAAGGTCCAAGCTCTCAATCGCGACGCGCGAGCGTCACGAATTCTCCATGGAGGGGGATCAATGCCGGTAGTCCCCCCGGTGGCACGCTTCCGACCATTGCAGCCCAGGAAAGAAAGCGAGCGCTGTCCACTGAGGAGAACTGACGTCGCAAGGTGCGACTGTTGGTGTATGCGCCAGACAACACATTCCACGCGAGCGCTTCTGCTGGGTGTGTCGATAGATACTTCTTGAATTGCGTTGGCACCGGAGGCATTCTGTAGCTCCGCCACGTCAACACGACCTCCCAAGCCTCGTAGTACTGCTCGTATTGCTGCAGAAAGACCTGAGCCGGTGGGACAACCCACACGGACAGTTCGTTCGCAGGAATTGGTTGGCGCGTCGCTGCCCAAAGGACAAGCAGCGCTGAACCCGTGGCCGAACTTGGGTAGACCGCCAGCGCACCGCCACTTGAGGAGTACACAGCAGAAAGAACGTTCCAGGCCTTGCGCGCGTTCTCATCATCGCGGACCCATTCTCGAACGGGATCCGGCTCTAAGAGCACTGGCGGCTGTTGGCCTCCCGGAACAATCCCCAAGGCTTGGAGATTCTTGGAGTTCTCACCGGCAAAGACGTTCATCTTGTTCGCCATGAGGAAGGGCACGAGGTCATGCACGTACGTCGCTGAGGGCGGATAGAGATAAGGGCGCACGAGGAATCCCGGTGCAGCGGAAGCATTTGCAAGAACATCTGCTGAGGTGAGCCTCACCGATCTGTCCGATCGCCCATCGGCGACACCAGATGCCGTGCCCACGATCACCTGCGAGACGACGAGAGCGAGCACCACTGTTCGAAGTGCTATGGATCGCGCGTTCCATCGAGTTCCCTCGGTGCGCCAGATCACTGCCGCGAGATAAACGCCGATGAGAAGCGGCCAATTAAAGGTCGCATACCGTGACGGCGTCCCTCCAATCATGTTGTCGAACAATCTCGTTGGGATCAGAAACAGATCGAACCCCAAACCGATGAGCACCAAGGACACGATGAAGCACTTTGCACCGCTAGGACGACCTTCGATGAACCACGAAGCGACCACGGCACAAGCACCAACGGTTAGAACGATCCCGATGAGCACGGTCGCGTGAACGCCTAGAGGATCGACGTTTACCCGCTGATTGGTAATGACGTTGCCAACAGCGATAAAGAAAGCCTGAGCCGTGGTGCCAACGTCGTGGAAGTATGTGCTCATCGGCTGAAATCCGGCATTGGAATATGAGAACCCGATGAAATACACAAGGATTGCTGCCACGCCGGACAATCCCCATATGCATCTCAATCGATAGGGATGACCTCGTGTAAACAGTGCGACAAGTCCGATCGGCCAAACGAGGAGCCCTTGCAATGACGAGTACGAGGCGATGACGCCCAAGAGGATTGCTCCAGCAAGAGCCATGCCCATGAGCTCATCTCGCGACGACAGCAAGGACATGCTCGCGACGATGCAGAACAGAACCAAGAACCACGCAATCTGAAACGCCCAAAGAGTGTTTTCGAATTGAGCAAGGGTGAAGGCCACAAGCGGAAGAACAATGAACCACAGCGGTGCTCGTTTGATCTCATCGCGAAAGATCCTCGCCATTACGGCGAATGTCGCCATGAGGAGTACCGCAGAAAAGAGATAGAAAGCGAAGTCGTTCCACCGAGTGGTGCGAGCAAGGATGATGGCAATCACGTTCGGGACGAAGATCCTGTCCTCGTTGTGTTGCGCCCATAATTGGCTGAACGTGAGATGGCGCGACATGCTTCTTGCAACAAGAGGAACGAAGTTCCATTCGTCCCAATAGATTGCATTCACACCAAAACGAAAGATGAATACGAGATACCCGGCGACGCTCACAAGAGCCACGCCGACAAAGATCCATATTTTCCAGCCAACCGCTCGTATTCCGACCCGAACGATCGCTGGCCCTTCGGGTGGTTTGTCGCTTACCGACTGATTCCTCACCCGAACTCTCCGCTCTATTCGCCCGACGAGAAGAAACGGCGCAGTTCGTGCGCGCCCAATTGACCTTTGCCGCCGTTATCTGGGGCAAGGTGTCCTACACGATAGAGCTCGTTTCGCTGGACGTGAGGGAGAGTCCCTCCTAGGCCATCGAGGGCTCTTTGCAAATAGCGCGCGCTTGAATTCCCGCCGGGCAACATCAGCTGTGCGTGTACGACTTTGGTTGATCTCGCCGTCTCATCCAATTACCGATATCCAGATGGTCGATGGGAGAGGTGCTGAGCATCAGTCAGATGTCGGATGAAGCGGAACTGGGCCAGCGATTTTCGCTGGCCCAGTTCATCCAGTGATGTTTGTTACACCCGGTATCCGGGTGTGGGACCGACCCCAACGTCCTCCCTGCCTACGGCTAGCTCAGGTTGGGCATTGCCGGCTCACAGACTTAGGAACTTTGCTGTGCGTCCTGGCGAAATGTCTGCGATGCGTAGCTCGAGGCGGGATTCGGGCCAAAGATCGGTCCGCGCTCATCAGCCCGGCGGACCGCTCTCCTCGGACGAGTCGCACGTTTTCACGTTCGCTCCTTTCCGCACAGACGGGAGTTGATTCGCCCGCCACTTCCGATCCTCCTCCGTGCTTGCTTAAGTGTCAAGGACTCCAGCAGATCTTCAAGGAATCGAAAAACTTGCGCGTGTCAAGTTCAATCGTCTTCTCGCGCGCGAAATTCGATGGGATACAGGTCGGAAGAGATGACCCTGGCCCAGCGAAGAAAGCTCCACGCGTGCGGGCGTCCATGTTCGGGCGAAAAGCGCAGAGTCGGCATCCTGAACTGCAAATGCACCTCATCATCGAAAACTGCGTGCAACAAAGACGATCGCGTACTCGCTGCCAATCGCGCCCAACGCGCGCCACTATGGAGATACCCTCTGCCACAGGAATGGAGACAATGCCGTTTCGGCGAACCGGAACGATACGGTCGGATGAACGCTAAGAAACGCGTCCGGAGGTAACCGTCGCTCGGTGCCACCCGACTGGTCGGAGCGGTGGATCTCTTGATTCGACAAGGCCTTCGTGGATCCCAAACGCGTGCTTCCTCGCGTCGAAGACCCGCTCCAATATTGCGGGGCTATTCACCACCACCGTTTAGAGGTGAGCGTGAGCCATGAACGAACTGCTCCACTTTCAAAATGGGTACGGCTCCACTTTCACATGCGCGCTTCCCGAGCTGGAAGCTGAAAGATCGCTACCTTTACGCGGAGCTATGTGGGCGCACTTTTCTGAGACCCATCGAATCGATCGCGCTCGGATCGCTCACGAAACTGACTATCCCAGTTCGGCACCTAGGGGCGTGACTTGGTCGCGCGTGCCAACCGGATATCAGGACAGTCTCCGTTGTTCGGCTTGCTCACGCGCCACGGCTCCTGCTGAAGGCGATGCTGGCATCTGCTCAATGTTCAACGGTGAGATCGTCCGAGCGTCCAGCCTCGAGACGAGACCACTGGGCGATGGGACGTCCGCCCGGCCACACGGACACCGGTGGCCAATCAGGTAAACCACCGTCAGTCCGGGTGTAGGAGCAGCGTTGTGGCCAACCACGGGGCGAGTCCTCCCACGGCTCCTGGCGGCCGTACACGGTGAGGTCCATGAGCGCGTAGCTGTAGTCCATGGTCTCTGCGCCGCGGCGCGTCGTCCAATAGGTCTCGAAGACGCGGTCGCGGTCGCGCACGTAGCACACGAGGTGGAACAAGCCGATCTGGCGCCCGACGAGGAGCGCGTCGAGGGAGCCCAGCGCTGAGTACCACGGCAAGTTCCAGCCCATGAAGTCGCGATAGCGGATGCTCTCGTCGTAGGGCCCCTGACAGAAGACCGCGTAGGTGATGTCGCGAGAATGAAGGTAGGACAGCTCCGCGATTTGAGTAGTGACCCACGTGCAGCCTTCGCACTGCTCGGCCGCGGGGTGGCCCGCGTGCCACATGAAGTAGTAGGCGATGAGCTGTCGGCGCCCTTCGAACGCTTCGAGCAGAGTGAGCGGCCCGTGGGGTCCGATTAGCGCAAGGCTGGCATCCACCTCGACCATCGGTAGGCGCCGTCGAGCCGCAGCGATCGCGTCACCTTCGCGGGTGTGCGCCTTCTCCCAAGCCCGCAGTATGCCGAGTTCGGCCTGAAAGGTTGCGCGGTCGACCACCTCAGGCATCCCCGGTGTGCCAGTGATGCCGGCTGCCGGTGCCCCGGCGTTCTGCGCCTCATCGTTCATGATTGTCTCCATGCTCCACGTGCCAACGTCACCCTCCAAAGAACGTTTAGACGATAACCAGCCCGGAATCCCACCACCGATCCACTCCACCGGATCCGAGGGGTGTCACGACGATGAGTTCGAGCGAAATGGGGACGCCGAGGGGGTAGATCCCCGGGTAGCCCAGATCGCCGGCTGTGGGTCGATAACGGGGGATCAACAGTGCAGGTCAAAGCGTTGCAGCGCGTTTCGTCTAGTCGTGTATCGACTTCAAATGCCTATTCAAGGGGATGTCGCCCGGCAGTCAAGCATCGGGATGGGATCCCCTGCGACGCTGTGAGACGGACTTGTTGGGACAGATCGAGAACTCGCTGAACGGCACGAAGCGGCCCCGTTTGTGACTGACTGGAGCGCGGAAATCCCATACGTGGAGCGCGGAGAATCATATGAGCAGGACATTCATACGGCTTCTATGACGCAGGGGTCTAACGTTCGTGGCGTGAGATGGCATCTCGCACTCTTTGCTCTCTGCATTGTCGGCTCTCTGTGTTTTCTGTTTGCCTTGCCCTCGGGCGCAACAACGTTGCCGGGCCTTCCTCCTGTCATCAAGACCGTAGAACTCGAGCCCTCTCAGTTCACCGCCGCGGGGGGCACCGTCGAACTTGTGGCGAGACTCGCTCGCGCCAAGATCTGTCATGTGAATGGTCCATTCGTGCGCCGAGTCGTGAATTGCGCGTCGGATCACCTGCTGCTTGCTGAGACGGTGCCTGCAAACACATCAGGCCATGCAGAAAGATTCCCAGCGACCCTTACCGTGCGAAACGCATATGGCGGAGTGGCATCGAAATTCCTATGGATCACCGAGGCCGCGGCAACGCCGTCTCCACCAACGAGCACGCCTCCACCAACAAGCACAACTCCACCCATCGCGTCGCCGACAGCCACCCTGTCGATCAGCACCAACAGCGTCCCGTCGACAGGCGGTTCGATCGTCCTGACGTATTCGTCGACGAATGCCTCGGCGTGTTCTCTGTCGTCGAGTCCTGCCTTTTGGACAGGGAGCAATCCTCAAACTGTTGCTTGCAACGGGACCTCCGACGCAACCGTGAGCCCGAGCACTACCGAGCAGCAGTGGACCTTCACCTTCACCGCCTCGAATGCCGACGGCCAATCTGCAACCGCTACACAATCACTCGAGCAGCTAGGCCCGCTCGGCTCGTCGTTCACACAAACGCCCAACTGGTCTGGCTACGTCATTCCATCGAACAGTGCCTTGTTTACCGATGCGAGTGGAGAGTGGACCGTCCCGACGCTCGATTGTTCCCAGACCCCGGACAGCGGGGCATCAACCTGGGTTGGTATCGGAGGCGAGGGATACCCGAACGGCGGGAACCCTGGTGCTCTCCTGCAGACAGGCGTCACCGACAATTGCGTCAACGGTGAACAGCAAGACTTTGCCTGGTTCGAGATATATCCGAGCACACCGAACCACAGTTTCTCGTTCAACGACTTTCCCGTATCCCCGGGCGACTTGATTGCCGCGTCCGTGTTCCAATCGACTACCGGGAAATGGACGACGCGGGTGGACAACCTAACGACGGGGATATCCGGATGGATGGTCACCGGAGAGTCGTGGGGAGTAGGTACCGACGCAAGCGACACGTTCAGCGAACAAGGGAATGCTGCCGGATTGAGTTACTCGGGGGGGTACACGGCCGAATGGATCGAAGAGGATTACGTGGGCTCCAACGGCTTACCGATTCCATTTGCTGACTACGGAACGGTGACGTTTTCCGATCTGGAAACGAGCCTTTCTCCTTGGTATCTGACGACGAGCGAAGGCTTGGAAATGGTTCTGAACGGCGTTGTCGTCTCGACGCCATCTTTACCTTCTGGCGACGAATTCTCGGTCAGCTACACCGGTTAGTTGCATGAATCCAGAGCTAGCGACGTCGACACCAGGCAAGTCGAAGAAGAAGAGGAGTGAAGCGCGCCGTTAGTGCTGCGCGATGTTCAAACTGCGAACCTGACCGGGGCGTGTTTTGGGCAAGGAGCAATTCGCGTTGCTCCTACTCAACGTCGCATTCGGTCTCAGTGTGTAGCGGTAGATCGCACGACTTTTCAATTCGATCGCGCACGGATCGCGCACGAAACTGACTGTCCCAGTACGGCCCACAAGGGATACCGTCGAACCGTGGAACCCCCGGAGCTCGTCGTCGCCAGCATTAGGGAATGGCGAATCTGGTTGCGCGCCCACCACTCCGACTCAGATGGCGTGTGGCTCGTTCTGGCCAAGAGGGGCACGACCCACCCGACAACGCTTTCGTACGACGAGGCGCTCGAGGAGGCAATCTGCTTCGGGTGGATTGACGGTCAACTCGGGCGGCGTGACGCGGCGACCTTCCTTCGACGCTTCACGCCTCGAAAAGCTCGAAGCCCGTGGTCTCAGCGGAATGTCGCCCTCGCCGACAAGCTGGCCGCAGCTGGTCGAATGCAGCCGCCAGGGGACGACGAGGTGCGGAAAGCAAAGGGTGATGGGCGATGGGAAGCCGCCTACGCCGGACAGGCCGGGATCGAAGTTCCCGAAGATTTTGCCAAGGCCTTGAACGCTAATCCTCAGGCGCGGGCAACGTTTGAGCAACTCACAAGCTCCAACCGATACTCCGTTCTGTACCGGATTACCAGCGCAAAGCGAGCGGCAACCCGCGCCCGGCGCATCGAGCAATTCGTCGACATGCTCGCCAGAGGCGAGACGATTCACCCTCAGAATCGCCTCCTAGCTGAGTGACGCGAGGCGAGCTGCGCTCCAAATGGTTGCCCGCTAGAGAAGCCGCGCTACGCGCCCCCAACGCCGGTCCTATACCGCTGGATTCCCTGCTGGCATCGAACTCTTTGCCAATCAACACGTGGTTAACATCGGACTAGTCAATTCTCGAAGAGACCATGAAACAGGAGGGAGCCATGGGCACCTCGTTCGTCGTGGGAAACAGTGGTCTCCCGGTGCAGGGATTGGGTCCAGTCGTCACGGGACCAGGATTCTTCGGTGGGATTCTCCCATTGGTTCTTCTGCTCGGCCTCATTGCCTTGATCGTGATCGTTGTTGTGGCGAATCGTGCCGAGCCAGATTCAACGGGTCGACGTCCCTTTGTTGTGTACCTGTTCGGGGTGGCTTTTGTAACTCTGTGGTTGGCCCTCGTCAGTTCGACTGTTGTTGCCGGCGCGCTCTTTCAGCTCATCGGAAGCCATCCACAAATGCTTGGTGCGGGAAGTCACCCAGTTGGTGATGCCGTGGCAAGAGCCGCGGTCTTCGGTGGCATCATCACGATGATCAGTGTCGCAGTGTTGATGCCGCACCTGCGTCGAGGCCTCGCTCTTTCCTCTGCGGATGGCACTTCGGCAAAGCGCGTTGCGCAGAGTTACGTTTCTGCCGTCGCCTTCATTGCGGTGTTGGCGGCGATTGTCGGGCTCATCGTTACGATCTACGCGATCTTTCAGATCATCGCCCCTGGCATCTTCCATGCCGGGGGAGCCACGGCGATTCGCTCGATATCATTCGGCCCAGCACGATTGCTCGCACCTGGGAAACTGCCTGGAACCGGCGCGATCCATGTGCAGGTCATTGCACGTTCGGGCGGTCGCATTCCAACGCTTCGGTACCTACTCACGTCCTTGTACTTCATGCTCGCTGCCACGATCATCCTCCGTGGCCATCTACGACTTGTACCGCCTGACGCACGTCCCTGGCGACGCTTCATGAAGAACAGCGGCGGAACTGACGCAGCGGTTTGAGGACAGACGAATCTGACCTCCGGGCACAGCCATTCCGGCACCGAGAGGCTTCCTAACCAAGGAGCGCGACGTAATACTGGAAAGCGGGTCCTCTCGAACTGCCGACGCATTGGATGGGCGACCCTTATCGCCGGGTGGTAGCTACTGCCGGACGAACTCCGGACGATGAACGTTGGTGTTGTCGATGACGATGTCCGCAACGAGTTCCGGTTTGATGGTGTCGTGATACAGCACTTGCCCCGGTGCGTACCGTCGTTCATATAGAAGTCGCTCTAGATCGGCTCTGCTTGATTTCTCGGCGTCGCGCCGGACACCGCGTTCGAACGCGACCTGTGGATCGACCTTCAGGTAAAGAGACATCTCCCAGCAGTCGATGAGTTCGGGACGATGGAGGAAGACGCCATCGAAGATCAAAATGGCAACTGGGCCAACGGCGATCGAAACCCCCTCGACTTCGCGGTCGGTCTCGACCTTAAAGCATGCGAGCTGGCATTGGCCGCTTCCCCAAGGGGCAAAGGGATCGAGAAGTTCCCTCTTCAGGCTCACATAATCGAAGCCGTCGAAGTAGAACCCCTCTGGACTCTCTCTGCCTCGTCGATATCGAATCGCTGAGGGGTGCTGGAAGTCGTCGATCGACGCTCGGTACACCTCCCTCCCGTTATCTCGAAGTGCGTCCGCGACGCGGTCAGCGAACGTCGTCTTTCCTGCACCATCCCTTCCATCGACGGCCACGCGAATGCGGGTTTGGGACGATTCGAGCCGCACGGAGATGAACGACGCGATCTCGCTGACGAGGTCTTCGGAAACCGTCACGGTCGTCATTATTCCGGATTGTGGAATGTGCCCCATTATCGCCGGGTATGTCATTAACGCGCGACCCGTCCGTCTGGGTCGATGTTGGGCCTCGCGGAGATGGCGTTCGGTATGCGGCGTTCGGTCGGCTCAATCCGCGAGAACGGGAAATGTGGTGGACCTAAGCGGTCAATACGCGAACCGCTATCCCACTCCGCCTGTCCAGGCGATCCTTAATCTAGCGTCGGCAATTCTCGCCTAGGGGCTTCCGCCCCAGAGCCTCTCCTACTACAACCAGCAATACGAGCTGGTAGATGCCGCTCTCTTCTGTACGATGAGAACTTCACCTACGCCACCACAATGACGGGAGAGGGCATGCGTCACGACGTACCAGAATCCGAGTAGAAGTTGGCTATCGCCTTGAAGGCTTCTTTCGGCTCCCATTCCATTTCGGGATAGGTCGACCCGTGTTGATCCTCCGTAAATTTCACGATGCTTAACGCGGACATGTCCAGGTCGTACTTTGGTTGATCGTCGTTCGGGGCCAGGTAGTCGACGAAGGTACAGACGAATGCGCCATCGACTCCGGCTGCATCCAAAATCTCCAGCGTCTCTACGATCTCCCTCGCCTGAAGAGACTCATCGCGGACTGGCTGGCCCTTCAATCTGGTTCGAACAAAGTGACCGATAAGCGGGAGTTTGTGAAGGACCAACGAAGGGATACTCACGATTCCAAAGCCAAGCGTTCCAGAACTTTCGGCTCCCACGTATGACCGCATACCGAACTCGGTGACGACTACCGGCTTGCGGTGCTCGAAAAGGGGCCTCATCATCTCGACATACCGGTCTTTGACTCGACTGTCCCGGTAGTGATCGATGCCGACAACGTCGAACATGCTCCAATCAACGGACTCCCAGATGAGCGCGGCGTAGGTAACGTCGCCATGGAACACCTCGCGGACCCCTTCACACGCCTCGCGCAGGAATTTGTTCAGCATGTCCGAGTTCAGCACTTCCGAGATCGTGCCCTTTGTGGCGCGCTTGCGAAACTTGCGGACCCTTCCAACTAGCGATTGGCCAGGGATGATCCCCTGCATGAACAGGGTCAGCTCGGAACCAACGCAATAAACGACTCGCCCAGGCCAGCGAGTCCGCAGTGTTTCGGCAGCTCTCGCCGCCTCGAGTACATAGGCAAGTGTCCTCTTGGGACTCTTGTTCCAAAGTTCAGGCGAAAGCCAGACCTCCAGGCCGAGCTTCAGTGCGTCCTCACCAGCTGCCAGCAGCCGACTGATGTCTCGACCGCAGATACGGACGGCACTGCAGTGGAGATCGTCACCGATGATCTCAAGCTCGCGATGCACCACACGCATGTCGAAGACGGGACGCCAATTGCCGCCGAGTTCCCTACCAACGTCGTACGAGACGCCCTTCAATCTCACAGTTGTGCGCGCTTCATGAAGCAATTGTCTCATGCATGTTCCGCATCCCAAACTGGCGATCCCAGAGAACCAGCTAGGTGGACACTTCGCGAACCGCTGTTGACCAGCCCAAGTGTTGTGGTATCCACAACAGAGTGGCTAGTTCACCACCACTTATATGCAGGGCCCGAGCGACCCTAAAAACGAGGCTCCACTTTCAAATGGGGTGGGGCTCCACTTTCAAAAGCGCGCCTTTCGAGCTAGGCAGCTGGTAGATCGCTACTTTTACGCGGCCCTTTGTTTCACGCCACAGGCTTCCACCTGGCTACACGTTCTCGACTCTGGTGGGAAAATTGTCGGATGGCACCAGATGAGGCCGACAGATACGAACGTAAGCGGGACTATGACCCTGATGATCCCTGCCACCGGCTGCAGCTCGTCAAAGAGATCGTTGCTATGGCAAACGCAAACGGTGGCACGATCACAATTGGCGAGGCTGAGGATCATGGAATTGTCGGAATTGATTCGAACGCGCAGGCGGCGCTGGACCCCGCGCGCCTTTGCGACCTCGTCGATAGCTTCATCGCAGGTGAACACGTCGAGCTGACAAAGCGATCGACTCCCGCAGATCGTGCTGACCATTTCCTGATCACGATAGAGGTGCCTCGACATCCTCGGCCGCCACTGGTCTTTACGAAGAATGGCAACTATCTGGCTCGGAATGGTCAACAGGCGAACGAATTTCGACGCGGTGACATATATGTGCGTAAGGGAACAAAAGCAGAACCAGCCACACGCGCTGACTTCCTGCGGTGGATCAACGAGGCCGTCGAAATCGAACGTGAGCGTTGGCGATCGAGAGTCGCCTTTATCGCGGAACTTCCACCTGACGCGGAACTCTCGTTTGCAACAAGATCAGATGTCCCTCAAGACGAGCCGTCCGCCATCCTCACTCGTGCAGTTCCAATCTGGAAGCGAGATCGCGCCAAGTTGCTGAGCAGCCAGGAGCTGGCAACGCTCCTACTCGTTCGCGACTCTCTAGCGCCCGACCAAGACGGCCAGGACTTGATCATTCATAGCGCTCTCCGCCGTAGGGCGACCCTCTGGCATTGGCTTAGCGACTTCATGCCGTCAGATGCTTCACTCAAGGAAATCCTGGTGGACGCGATAGGCGGCTCCGATCGAGACAAGTCAGACGCCGGCGCTTCTATCGTCGACGTTGCCGCGCTTGCGCTCGAACCCGCTGACTACCAGGAAGTCATAACGGCGCTCGCGGATTCCTCATACGCACACTTTCGCGAAGCAGCGGAAGAGGGAACCGTGCAGACCTCAGTGGTCGACAACCTCAAGGTGTTTCGCGAAAGGCCTCTCAAAGGTGAATCACTCGTCGACGCCAGCGACGCGGATCTGCGAGCCAAGACGCGAGAGCTAGCTGGCGAACTCGTGCGTCCCGGACGACACACGTCTGAGACACGCCAGCTCAATCGAGTGGGGCTAGAGGTCGTTGCTCGCTCACCGCTCGGCCGCAGTTTGTAATGCGATTCTGCCTCAGAATATTCACTCGGATGAAGCGGATGTGCCCTATAACGCCAGAACCCCCGCGAAAAACCCTGTGGCCGCGGAGTATCCGTTTGGCTGACGAACCCCCGCTAGAGGATAAGCGGCGAAGTAGCTACTTGAAAGGGTTGCACATCCTAAGGGCTTCAAGATTGTCGTCTTTGGACTGATCCGGCTTGGTGCGGATACCGGGAATATCCCACGACTCGATGTACGCCTTCCTGCCGGAGGCGCCGACTGTGTGAAAGGTGTCACCACTTCTGATGGCTGTCCTGACTTCACTGACCGTCCAATGCTTGTCAGCCTGACTCGCGGACGATCCCGTACCAATCCCAGTGATGTGTCCAACGCCGCCGTTGGCTCGCTCAATACAGATGACTCGGTAATCGCTCATTCGCCCTCCGCTCGAAGACACCACAGCCGTGAAGTTTACCGTGAGGCCCGAAGAGCCATCTTACGAACGCACGCATCCCCGTCCGCTCACCTCCACATCGCTTTTCCGGGAGAGAAAGGTAGACGCGCCAAACCCGGGCGAAACCTCTGCGCGCACCCAAAGACCGGATCCAACGGACCGACCGGAATCGCGACGACATTGATCGCCGAATTCGCTCTCCTAAGCGATGCTGTCCACCGTGTCCCCCATGCTCATCGAAAGAGCGCGAGACCCACTCGACTCAAGCTCCTCGCGACGCGACACCCCACTTTCGGCGCATTGCCGACTGAATCCTGTGCACCTTTCAGGCAAAAAGGGTGGCAAAGCTCGGGCCGCGAAACTCACGGCTGGACAACGACCAGCAATCGCGAAGCGAACCGCCGCATCTAGATGGAGTCGGAGCTAGGCAGCTTCTTTTTGTTGCCATGTCGCCAAGACGGTACTAGCTTCTCGGTCTGCTCCCAGACTCGGAACCCGTATGGGTATTGCCCAAGGACTGCCATCCAATGTGGTAGCCGCTTGGTTATTGCTTCGTGCTGGGCACGGGGTCCTTTGATGTCCTTCGCGAACACAATGACCTCGACACCGTGGTCAGCGAGCAATCCGCTCTTGATCCATCGGGTCTTGAACCCACGATCGATAGTTACAAGAACGAAGCGGTTGTCTGCGCACCACGGTGCCACGTCTTCATCTTGAACATTGCACTGACCAACAGTCGTCGCCGTATTTAATGGGTGTACATGAACATGACGTACGGGCCAAAAGGGCGCGAGAGCATCCGCCACCTGATAACTCAGGTCGGCATCTAAGCAAAATCGCCGTTCCTCAGGCGGCGACGTCGAGGTAAGACCTCGCTCCCTCCACCTGTTCCAACGACAGGCCGTACCACTGGGCGACCTCTGCGGCCGTTCCAACTTCGAGATTCGATGCGACGGTTCGCACCGTCACTCGTGTGCCAGCGACGACCGGTTCTCCAAATTGAATGTGCGGATTGATCTCAACCCAGTTGTTAGGTCGCCAACATGTTGCTTGCCCGTCAACAAGGGTTATTTCTACGGCGAAGGTCTCAATGACCTGTTTCCAAACGAATTGATCAACTCGACCAATGATCTCGACCATGTCGGGATCTGTTTCGTCGCCCACCAGCGTCCAAACTCGTTGTCCATCTGTGTAAAAAACCGACGAGGCGAAAGGATGGCGAAGGTCTGGGTGCCTCATCCGAAGCCTTCGGTCTGCGAAGCGAATAGCCTGCAAAGAAATGCCACGCTCGCGGAATCGGGACACCATTTCTAGGCTCACAAGATCCTGGAACGAGAGCAAAATGTTGCCTTCAACAGATAGGGATTCACTGAAACCCTCACGCACCCAATAGCGGATTTGCCGCGGTGTTGACCGACCGACACTTCGACCAACGATGCGCGAAGCGTCATAAACGGAATAGATGCCAGTTCCGATATCGAGTTCTTTGGTCGTCGTCATTTCCCCTGATCCATTGCTACTCGCATTTCGAGGTTACTCAGACCAAGCATCATTTTACGCCATATTGCTTGACTTTGCCTGGTAGTGGTCAGTTTCACCCAGCCGAGAGCAAGCCGCGGGGATCGCTCATTACCCGTGAAGCTGCACACAGTTCGCACAGTTGCTCGACTAAGCGCAAAGCGCAAACACCAGCACTACGCGAAATGGGCGATGATAAAACCGACAAGAGCGAGGATAGCGAGCACGTAAAGACCCATATACACGTCTGTTCGCTTCATCACGCTGTTGCTCTGCTTGATGTAGCCGTCGACCGAGTTTCGAAGTTCGCCTACGTTGGATGACAGAGTAGCCATCTCGCGGATCACCTCGCTTAGCGCATAGCCGCGATGCAGGCGAATATCGTCGATCTCCGATCCGGTGATCGCGTCCTGTTCTTGGTAATCATCACCGGCCTGTGTCCCATAGGGTCGCTCAACGTCCTGCCCAAGATCGTGGAACATCACGGTGATTAGCGGTTCGTTGTACGCGATCGATATCTCGACTGGGCTTAGGTTCACGAGTGCGATGTGCAGACGCCCGCGGAAGCCGGGATCAACCTGCGGACCAGCCAACAAGGCGAGACCTTTGCGAGACAGCGACGACCGCAGTCCTATCTGCCCAGCGAATCGAGCACCGACAATCATCTTCTCAAAGATGCTGACAAGTGCCAGCTCACCAGGAGGGATGACAAGTAGGCGCGTTTGCATTACATCCACGATCTCGGTGCTGGTCCCCAGGAAAGCTTCGGGACCTAACCGAAGATCGATACTTGCAGCCTTGATCTCGCTTGGTGACGGTTCAAAAACAATGTCGCCCCGCTCAAGGGCGGCGCGCAGTGCCGAATCTGACATGAGAGTCATGGCCATCACCCTCTTGACATCGTCATAATTCTAGTAGCCCGAACAAGCGTTCCGCTGTGATGCTACGGGGAGGGTGTGTCAGCAGTTGACAGGACGCAATTTCAATCTGACCCACTACCGTCTGCTCGGCGTCAGTCGGATTTCCCCTCGGACCCAGCAACTTCGTTAAGGAGTGTTCACCACTCCCGCAATTGCTCTTGATCGGGCGGATCCGTCTCCCCGCGAGCTGCAGCCCCGATCTCATCGATCAGCATGGCTAGAGCGGCGTCGCGATCCACGCCACAGAACGCTACAACCGCAATCGAGTGCTTCCGGAAGGCTCACAAGTACCAGGGGTTGACGACGAGCGGCAGCTACAAACCCGAAGGTAGCGTTACATCAGATTCAGTTGTATCGCGCGCGAGGGGGAGATGAAATTGGCCGACCGCAGCGCCATCGAGTGGACCGAGGCGACGTGGAATCCGACAACTGGATGCGACCGAATCTCACCTGGCTGTGATCACTGTTATGCCCTAACCCTTGCCAATCGTCTAAAGGCCATGGGGCTCAATAAGTACCAGAAGGACGGTGACCCTCGCACATCTGGGCCCGGATTTGGACTTTCAATTCACCGAGAATCCCTCGACATTCCGCGACGCTGGCGTAATCCTCGAACAATCTTTGTGAACTCAATGAGCGACCTTTTTCATCCGGAAGTGCCGTTGGACTTCATACGCGAGGTGTTCGTTGTCATTGACGAGACTCCGCAACACACCTACCAACTTCTCACTAAGCGCTCAAAGCGACTTGTCAATGTATGCGAAGAGCTGAATTGGCCCGAGAATCTCTGGATAGGTGTCACTGTCGAGAGTGCTCGTTATCAATTCCGTATCGATCACCTGCGCCGAGTGCCCGGAGCTGTTCGCTTTCTCTCACTTGAGCCGTTGCTTGGTCCACTTCCGACTCTGGACCTACATGGAATTAGTTGGGTAATCGTGGGAGGCGAGAGCGGAAACGGATTTCGATCAATTGATGAAGCTTGGGTGCGAGAGATCCGCGATCAATGTGTCAGATCGGAAGTGTCGTTCTTCTTCAAGCAGTGGGGAGGCAGGACACCAAAGGCAATGGGGAGGGAATTCGAAGGCCAAACGTGGGATGCTCTTCCTGATTCTGTCTACGCATGATCGGTGGACGGGAATGGCACAGCCAACTTCACCCGAGTGGCCCAGCGAGCCGAGAGTCGTTATCAAGCACAAGATCTATCAGCTCTACCTTGAATGCTGGATGGCGAAGATCTGTCAACGGTTTCGAAGGGCGGTCATTGTTGACGGCTTTGCCGGTCCAGGAGGATACACGGATGGAGTCGAAGGCTCATCTCTTGTTGTTGCAAGAACTTTTCTGAATCACGCCGCGTTGGGCCGATTTCATCGCCTGGACGTGCTCTGTACTGAGGTCAGCCCCGAACGGTGGGAGCGGCTAAGGGCGAGAGTGCAGACGATTCCACGACATCATTGCTTGCGGATTTTTCCATTGAGAGAAGAGTTCGTGTCCACCATCGAAAGAGTGGACGAATTGCTTGGAGGAGATCGAGAGAACGTTCCCGTACTTTGGCTGCTAGATCCGTTCGACTTGAAGAATCTGCCATTTTCGACAATAAAACGCTGTCTAGCTAACAGACGCGATGAAATGCTTATGACTTGGTTTTCCGACGAGGTCTTCCGGTTCTGTACACAGGCCAATTTTTCCGCAGCTCTCGACCGTTACTACGGAGACCACGCGTGGCAGGCCGCCCTAGAAGTGCGAGGTGAAGCCGGACGTAAGAAGGCACTCATGGATGCTTACGAACGGAACCTCGGCGCACTTTCGCTTAAAGCGGCGCACCTCGAAATTGCGAGCAAAAATGCGACGGCTCGGTACTCGATAGTTTTCGCCACACACAGCAAATACGGCCTTGACTGTTGGAATCCAGTGAGGTGGAAACTCGATCCCGTTGCTGGTAAGAGCGTCTCAGAGAAGATCCACCCTGCTCAGGGGATCATGTTTTCCGATACAGGACCTCTTCGTGCTGCTCTCATGCCCGTTTCGGCAAAGGCATCTACCTTTCTTGAACTCCAATCGATTGCTCGCGACTGTGGGTACACCGAAAGCCTCTTGCGGTCGGTACTTGACGAACTCGCTGACGACGGACTTGCAGTTCGTGAACTCCCACTTCAAGCGCATTCTCCTTGGCCAGAAGAAAGTGTCATTCGCATTTACCCTGAATCAAGCTTCACGCTGGAGACGGAGACGTAGGTCACTTGTCCAAGTGGCCGGGTCCCCCTGAAATGATCCACCCGTTGTGTGAGTCCGACGCCCAGTATTGGGCAGTCGCCGCGGAGCAGGTCAGCGACGGACCAGATGAACGCCGCGTGATTATTAATGCGTCCGCTGTCGACCACGTCTAGCCCCTTCCCAGGTATGACGAGTCTGTCATGACGTAGACGGTCAGACCACCGTCGAACCGATCATGCGAACGAGTCGAGGACGGTCGTGAAAGATTTTCCGATCCCGAGTCCCGCGAGGATGCGCACGTAAGGAGCGGCATCACTGGCTGCGGCGCGTTGACGTGCCTTCGCTTGAGCCTCGCGATGAGGGACGATCGGCGTTCCTACACGTGTCGTCTTGACCGGACATCACGATCTAGTGTGCAAGACAATTGCCGGACGATCGGCCTCACCTACGGAGATCACTGCGGATGGCAACACGCTTGGATCGAGGACGCTCGCCGTCTTCGGACGTTCGAAAGCGATCAGGTACGTACATCTCGCGGCGCGAGTGCGGATAGATACGGCAAAGGTCAGGAATGACGATTCGACCGAAGATCTGGGCCGTGCGAAGCACATCGCTAATGTCGGCGCGTCTGTCGCCGTACAGCTTCGCGTTGCATGTACTTCGAGCCATGCCTAGTACCTTCGCCAGTTTTGAGACATTCCCTTTGTAGGGAGGCTTAATGAACTCCCGATTCACGAGACAGGACCACACGTGTTGGTAGTACGCCGCGGCTAGGTCGTAGTCCGTGACTGTCTGGCCCTTGGGAATGTTCCACACTGCTCTTAGGTTCCGGCCGAAGTCGTCCGGTTTGACGAGGTAGTCCTTAGGGGCGTTTGGAGCCTTTTTCTCGTCGGCACTTGAGTCGGTACTCGCTGAAGCTGGTTCGTTAGGCGTTGCCCCGCCCTGGACACCTTTCGGCGATCTATCAGCAGTTGCGCTCTCGGCGGATAACCCGCTCGCCTGCGCTTTCTTCGTCCCATCCACAGGCTTCATTCTCGCTCAGGAGAAGAAATGTCAAAAAAATGTTGCTCCAATATAGCTATTGATCTGTGCTATTTGGCTACCTCTTATAGGCATTGTGACGTGCCTTTGCACCGATTTGCCACACCTTGTGACGATTTGGCAGGATAACGAGTCTGGTGATGATCACCATTAGTGCACGTCAATAAGGCTATTTCGCACCAATTTGTCACACCAAGGCAGTACCGTAGTTCTCGCGGCGCCGAATAAAGAACAAATGAATTCTCGGGGGACGTAGTAACAAATGGAAGGGGGTCAATAAAAGGAAATAGGCGGCTGGAGATTCTCCGGCCACCTATTCCAAAGATACTCAGGCTCAAGACGCAGTTCGCCAAAACCCTCGTCCGAGGCCAACACAGCCAGACCAGTAAGGAAAGGACAATGTCAAAACCCATAGTACAGCGGGGATGGGACAACTCGCTCGGGCCGACCGACCGCACTTCAAAGACCTCGATGACAACGTCCTGGGGTACCTCGAATTCGAGTCCGAAGCGGAACGCTGAGACTGTCCGGTCCGAAGAAGCGATCTGCGATTCCGCTGATCGGTGGGTTTGGCACCACGAAGGCCTTGGGTTCTGGGCGATCTACGGCGCTTGTATGGTTCGGGAGGCCCGCAAAACCGAGTTGAAGAATTCGGTCGACCAGCCATGACGCGTCCAGTACCAGGCGTCGCCAAGGGATCCAAGAACCAGTTACCGAAGCGTTCGTATCGGCACCTAGGCGGCGTCGGTCGTCCAGAACCGCTTCATGGCTATAGCCATGACCCCAATGATCCGGTGATCGTTCAGGCAGTCAACAACTACAGGCCCAACTGGACCTCGGACGATCTCCTCCTTTGGGAAGACTTCCTCGGCGCGGAAGTCCGTGGCTGGTGCTTGAAGTGCATGGGTCTCGGGATTGAATCCGGATACGACTCGTTGCGGTACCTGGCTGGGATTGCCCGGGATGTTTACAAGACCCGCAGGGAAATCGATCCCAACGTCGTCTTCCATCCGGAAAACGTCCGTGAGCACATTTTCGTATCTAACGGTCATCGAAGCCCGGCATGGAAGAAGAAGGCGTCCGAGTTCCTAAATCGCGTCGGACCGGTTCTCGCCCCCAAAGCGCCGTGGCCAGCCAAGCAGCCGACGCTTCCCCGCCAGAGGATTGAACCCCCATATTCAAGGGACGAGGAAAGCTCGTTCGAAGCTGCAGCCCGGGCAATGGACGGGGTTCTTCGTCCACGGGTCTCCTTCGTGATCGCGGCTTCGTTCGGAGCGGGCCTCGACGGGCGTTGGCTCCCCCACATAAGGGTTGAAGATATCCAAGAGCTCGACGGTAGCCGCCTCGCAATTAACGTCCCCGCACCCAAACCTCGTCTCGTTCCAGTCCGCAAGCAATACACCTCGCTGCTGCGCGAAGCCATGAAGGCCAAGGGCACCGGGCGTTTCCTTGACCGTGGTGTTGGCATGCGAGGAAAAAAGGAGACCTGGAACGATATGAGCGCCGCGTGGCGGGCGATCCTTGTTGAAGGTCTCGGTCAGATCAAGCCGGCGCGTGCCCGGAACAGCTGGATATGCGCACACCTCCGGAATGGCACTCCCCTCCCGTACCTCGCAAAGCTATGCGGCTATCCCACCGCAAGCATCATCGTCGGACTCATCCCACTTGCGTTTCTCGATGAGGATGAGCAAACCGCGCACAAGAAGGCGCTCGAGGCGTGAGCTCCGGGGGCTCGCCGCCGGACCGCAAGGAGAAGCGGCCAGGTGCTCGACCAGGGTCGCGCGGGGGTCCGACACGCCATGATGCCTCAAGCGCGAGTCGCAATCCCGGTTCAACGAGCCGCGGTGCCCGTCGGTCTGCACAACGTCGAGCGATAAGGAAGCGTCCGCCTCGCGTAGAGATGCGGCCCCGAGTGCGTCGCTGGATTGTGAAGCAAATTGGATTGAACTGCCAACCTGCCGACCTTGAACGGCGCCGAGAGTGGGACACGCCTCACCCGCTGAACATCCGCAACGACTATGACCCCGCACTAGTCGAACGCGCCCTAAAGGTCATTCGCGAATCAGGCGTTGCTGAATCGATTGACAGGAAACTCCACGTTCATCCCGGGGTGAAATCACATTACGGATCAGAAGGATTGATCCTCACCGATGTCTTGACAACCATGCGAATGCAAAAGCTTTGGCACACCAAGGTGGTGCAGACGATCGCATCACTGCCGGCTGAAACACGTTTTCAATTGAACCTATATGACCCAAAGACGTTGGCAGCCCCCACATACCGGAGTGTGTCCAAGCAGAGGTATCGCCTGATCAACGGCTTGAATGACACATGGGTCGATGAGAACGGCGAAATATTTGATTTGGACTGGTTTGACGTCCAGCTGACCACGGCCTCAATCCCAGAGGCGCTTCGTCGCCGCATCGGGGCGGCCAGCATCGATGGTACAAGTGTTGCTACGAGGGCAGCTCCGAATTTCCATTCGACCATCACGCAGCCAACCGAGATAGATGAAGTTGTTGAGAGTCAGAAGGCCATACCGGATTCTGATGGTGAGCTGCACGAGATCATCGCCGAAGAAAAGGTGGACCGTCGTTCTATGCGTTCCAATTGCGCTGGAACTCTGGGGAGCGACGGCCGCAGGATTGATTCTGCCGACCCTGATGCACGCTGGGGGTGGCATACAAGTTCTGGCCCGAATGATTCAGCGGGCTACATCAATGGATATGAAGCTCATTTTGCGAGGGCCATTCCTGGATTCCACTGGTGGGGAGATCCGACCCGCGGCAACTGGCTAGGCCTTGACGGCAAGTCCATGGAGCAACTGGTGGAGCCAGAGGACGACGAACAGTTTGACGACGAGACAAAACTCAAGATCGGGTTGGCAGTCCAGCACCACGCGACGTTTCCTGGTTTTTACCTCGGCTCAGATACGACACCGCAGGGTTGGCATCGTGGCACACACAGCATGAACGCTCTAAACAAGGCGCTCGTGATCGCTCCGAACATCAACGACGTACTGAGTGATCGTGGAATCACCAACGCGAGGTCTGAAACTTTTCGCCGACCGATTCATGAACGTGGAATCAACTGCACTATGGACTACTCGATAACGCAGCGGAAGACGGTCAAGACGCACCACTGGGAGACCAGGGATGGCGGCAGCGATACAGTCTTCGAACATTGCGGCACCTTCCTCCATCAACTGACCTACCCTCACCTCCTCAACCTCAATGGCGATCCAAAAGCAGGCTCTGATCCGGACGGATTGAAACGAACAGAGTACAGCCGACGCGCACAAGTATTCCGGTTGAACATGACCCAGGTGCGCTGGGATCCGGGACACGGTGCCGTGACGGGCATGTCGTTCCAATGTCCGTTCTGTGCTCGACGAGCCAAGAACGCATCATTGAACCCAATGTCGGTCAAGGCGGGACGCAAAGCCGAATACGTCAATGCTCCGGAGGAGGTCACGAGGTGTTGTTGCGGGCGCCACACGGTAGACATCGCGTTGCTCGACAACTACCAAGCCGTCCCATTTGGCACGGGTGCCTGGGCGATGAGCTATGGCAGGCGCAACCACATCGAGAACTTCATGCATCTGCTCAGGTCAAACTTCGGTTATGGCCGCGAGTTCACTGCAGCGTCTGGACTGGCCGCTCATAAGTACTCATCGATCATCGCTGGCATCGCGTGCAATATCGACCTCGTGATCAAACACCAAGCCCAAATCAAGGCACTCGAGGAATTGGATCGCCAAGAGGAACTCGCAGAAGCGCAAGGCATCCTCGGGATGGCTGGACTTCTCGAGCTCGACGAAATCGCGCCGCACGTCTCGGAGGGCTCACCGGTGGAATCGGAGTCCACCGGGAGCGAGACGGACCCGGAACCGGAGAAGCCGCCTCCGCAGTAGTGACCTGGCACGTTCTGAACAATCGGACCAGCCAGTCTTCGCTGGCAGTTTTGGCGCGCCTGAGCACACGGGACGGTTCCAAATCTCCCGCCAACTGAGTCGTTACGAGCTCAAAACACTCCATTTTCCTTCAAAAATCGGCGGTTTCCGGGGATAAAACACCGCTCTTCACTAATTGGTGAGACCTAGTTCAAAGGATTGGTGAACGAGCCACAGAGTGGAGGTGAGCGGACTCGAACCGCCGACTTCCACGTTGCGAACGTGGCGCTCTACCAGCTGAGCTACACCCCCAAGTACGCCGCAAAGAGCCGCCTTCCACGAGGCAACTCCCGCAAGTGCAGAGATTACTCCCGCAACTTCCGAAGTGATAAAGCACCTCGTCCACGGATCACTGAGACGACAACGGTCCGCATCGAACTGCTGAGATGGTGCCATCGCTTGGTTTGGCTGATTCCGCGACGTCGTGACACGGGAAAAAAGTCGTCCCTGCGACTAGTTCGAGAGGATCCTCAGCTCAAGGATCAATCCAGGTGTTCTCGTGAGCGCGCGCCGAACACGGCCTCGGGAATTTTGATTGCCTTCCTACAGGAGTTCTTCGCCTGGCTCGTCGTCCTAAGACGGTGACTCGACGACCACGAATGACGCACGAACGGGGGGAAGGGCGCGCACTGCGGGCCTCAGAGCCAGCCCGCCAAAGGCCATCTGCTCCTCGTCATCCGAATCACTCGAAATGGGAGGTGCAAGGTGAAGGGGCACTATCTTTCGCTTTCGCTCAGCGCTCAGACTCTCAGCTCGCGCGTAATACACGAGAAGACCCACGTAAGCGGCTGTCAAGACGAACGAGGCTATGGCGACGTCCCACAGAACATGTAGTACCGGAATTGCACCGAATGCGAGTGTCAAAACGCAAGTTGCACCGAGGACCCCGAGGACTCGACGCTTACGGGCGCGCCGGTCATGAGCTCTCGCCTTCGCGATGGACGCCTCAGCTATTGATTCGGGCGTAGTGGGTCGAGTGAGCGCTCGACGTCTTGCTTCGTTGAGATATGACTCCGGAGTTGATGAAAGAGGAACCGAGTTCGCGAGATACGGCACTCGGCCGAGCGTTCGATTCTGATAGCGATAGCGCGCGACCGAAGAGGTGACGTTACGATCCGAAATTCTGCGCACGGCGAAAACGCCAAGAACGACGACCCAAACGAGGACGATGACTGCGACAACCAAACCGCTTACACCTCCTCACAGCGCTTATCGAGAATACCGAATAGCACGCTGGGAGCGGTGGATCGTCAAAGGTCTGCAACGCGTCAGGTCAGTGTCGTACCAGAAATTCCGTTGCTGCGGCGCCAACTTCCCGAACGTCCTCCTGCTTTTTCCCACAGGCACAGATCGTTGATCGTCATCGTGCGATCCGCAGACTTGCACATGTCATAGATCGTAAGAGCGGCAATCGCGCACGCGCTCAGCGCTTCCATTTCGACTCCGGTGCGATCGATGGTTTCGACTTGTGTCTCAACCTCGACAAAATCATCACCTATGGTGAAGCTGACGTCGACGCTTCCAACAAGAAGTGGGTGACACAAGGGGATGAGATCCGCGGTCCGTTTCGCCGCTTGAATCCCCGCGATGCGTGCAGCACCGAGCACGTCTCCCTTTGTGATCGCGTTGCTCGCGACCTTCGTGGTCGTCTCTGGCAACATCGACACCTTGCAGCGGGCAACGGCCCTGCGATGTGTCGGGTCCATGGGGCTGACGTCCACCATGCGAGCCCGACCTAAGGGGTCGAGATGGGTCAAATTTCGCTCAGGCACTCACCTGAGTGTACGCAACAAGCGCACTGCCCGGCGGAGGCGACAGACCCTCCTCGTTTCGAACGCGGCAGGGGTGGGGACCGGTCGGACTTCGGCGCCCGAGGAAGCCCCCAACGGTATACTTGGCACTCTTACCCGGCGACTGCTAGCAGGAGACGCTCATGCCGACGTATGAATACCTGTGCCGCGCGTGCGGCGAACGACTCGAGGTCGTACAGGCTTTCAGCGATGACGCGCTCACAAAGTGCCCGAAGTGCGGAAATGAGCTGCGCAAGGTGTTCGGCAACGTGGGGATCGTCTTGAAGGGAAACGGCTTTTACAAGACGGACAATCGCGTCTCTTCTAAGTCTTCGAAGTCCTCTACGACTAATGGCAAGGACAAGAGCGCCGAATTCTCAGGCGAGTCCGCCGCGTCCAAAGATCAAGCGCCTGCGGGCGAAACTGCGTCTCGGAGCGCTTCGGGAGACCACAAGTCGGCTGACGCGGAGGGTTCTTCGACCAAGAGCGAGCCAAAGAGCGCACCGAGCGCGGCGGTCGGCGCGCCGAGCTAGTTCTTATGCTCCGCTCAAGGCAAAATCGCGCATCGCCAAGCTGAGGCCCATCGCATCACCGGGAAGCCATTCGACGTCGTTCCCCACCCCAAGGACGTGCAAGAGCATCCGTTGGATCGTCGACGCGATGGTGAATTCACGTACCGGCTCTGCGAGCTCACCGCCGCGGACCATGAGCCCCTCCGCACCGACGGAGAAGTCACCACTCACCGGGTTCACCCCCGAGTGCGCCCCGGTGATGCTCTGTACGAAAAGACCATCGCCGATCAAATGAAGGATCTGAGACTGATCGAATCCTCCCGGTACGAGAGCAAGGGCTTGTGCTCCGACACCCGGTGTCGACTTGAAGCCGGCGCGCACCGCGGATGCGGTCGAGCGCGCGCCCGCAAGTCGCGCTGAGTACGTGTCGTACAAAAAATTGCCCAAGACGCCCGACTCGATGAGCGCGGTGCGACGACACGCGAGCCCTTCCGCGTCGTAGTGCGACGCCCCGAAGGCGAGAGGATTCGTTGGATCATCAACGAGGGTTATCGACGAAGTCGCAACTGCCTCGCCCAGTCGATTTGCGAAAAGAGATCGACCCTTCGCCGCTTCTTCTCCAGAGAGCGTCCCGCCAAGAATCGAGAGCAAAGTCGCTGTGACGCGGCGGTCAAAGACGACGTTCACTCGGGCACTCTTTGGCTTTTTCGCGCCCAAGAGTCGCGTGGCGCGCTCGACCGCGTCCTTGCACGCAACGCCGGCGTCGAGCTCATCGATGCTTCGCCCGACGCTATAGCCAATGCCGGTCTGTGTCTCTTCTCCCTTGCCGGCTAGGACGTCTGTCGCGAGATAACACGTCGTCTCTCTGCTCGTTGCCGCGATTCCTTTCGAGGACGCGATGGCCACCTCGCCTTGAGCATCGCCGTAGTCGGTGCTGACGACTTGACGGATGCGAGCGTCGCTCGCGCGCGCTCGTCGGTCCAAATCCAGCGCGAGCGCGATCTTGTCGTCCGCGTGGTAGTTCCCGAGGCTGTCGCGCCACAGATCGAGATCGGCTGGCTTCACGCCGTCGGGTGTGGCGAGACCGACGAGCTCGTCTGGCGTCGCGAAAGTAGCGTTGTCCCTCGCCTCGGCGAGGGTCTCGAGCGCGAACTTCTCGTCGACATTGCCCGCATAGGCAAAGCCCTGCCGGTTTCCGACGATGACCCTCACCCCGATTCCCGCAGACTCGGCCGAGGAGAGCTGCTCGACGTCTCCGTCGAACACGCGTACTTCGGTCGAGCGCTGCCACTCGACATAGGTCTCAATTTCTTCGTTCGCCCGGGCGTCGCTTGCGATGCGAAGAGCGATGTCGAGGAGCTCAGGCATCCGCGGTACCACCGATGGTCACGCCGGTAACGCGAAGCGTTGGCTGCCCACAACCCACGGGGACGCTTTGGCCGTCCTTGCCGCACGTGCCGGGGCATAGGTCGAAGTCATTGCCGACAGCGTCGATCTTCGCGAGCACATCGGGTCCGTTGCCGATGAGGTTCGCGTCTCGCAACGGCTCGGTGATGCGACCACCCTCGATGAGGTAGGCCTCGGACATCCCGAAGACGAAGTCCCCCGTTGCTGTGTTCACCTGTCCGCCGCCGAGCTTCGCGACGTAGACGCCCTCGGGTGTCTGCGCCACGATCTCCTCTGGGTCGTCTCCTCCTGGAAGAAGGTAGGTGTTGGTCATGCGGACCATCGGCAGGTACTGGTAGCTCTGGCGCCGTCCGTTCCCTGACGACACTCGCCCTTCGCTGCGGGCCCTCAGGAGGTCCCACATATAATCAGTGAGGATTCCCTCTTTGATCAACACGTTGCTTTGCGAAGGACGACCTTCGTCGTCGATTCCGACGGATCCCCACTGTTCGTCGTACGTGCCGTCATCAACGAGGGTCACAGAAGGGCTTGCGACGCGCTCGCCGAGGCGTCCCGCGAACGCCGATGCGTCCTTGAGGATGTGATCAGCCTCGAGGCCGTGCCCACAGGCCTCGTGGAAGAGAATCCCCCCGGTTCCGCTCTTGATGACAACGGGCACGACCCCAGAAGGTGCCGGGCGAGCCGAGAGCTTTCTGACTGCGCGCTGGGTCGCGATGCGCGCGACGTCTTCCACCGCGAACCGGTCAAAGAGCTCGAAGCCGATCGTGAGCGCGAGGCTCTCGAATCCCGTCTGCATCCCGGAGTCCCCCGATGCGACGCACATGACGGAAAGGCGGGTGCGCACCTGGTCGTCGGTCGCGAACAGGCCGTCGGAATTCGCAACGAGAATCCGGCGGCGCGAATCCCCATAACCTGCGGAGACCTGCACGATGGAGCTTTCGCCAGAGCGCGCCGCGTCGTCGGCGGCGAAGAGCAACTCGACCTTTCTTGACTTCGGCACGTCCTCGGGCAAGGTCTCGATCGATCGATTCTTTGAAGCCGGTTGTTTCTCGAGCGCGACCGCGCGGACTTTTGCTCCTCCAGCGCGCGCGACCGACGCTGCCACTTCCGCAGCGGCGATGAGACCTGCTCGCGACAAATCGGCCGTGTGGGCAAACCCGGTCGTGTCCCCGACGACCACCCGGATTCCCGCGCCCCGATCGTGGCCCGACGAGAGTTCTTCCACCTTCTTGTCATCTAAGGAAATGCCTGTCGAGCGACGGTCCTCGACGAAGACCTCGGCGAAGTCCCCGCCACCTCGCAGCGCGGCGAAGAGCGCTCTTTCGACCGAATCCTTCTCGACGAGCGGTGACTCGGCCATTACGCAGGTCTCCTTCTTTCTTCCATGAGGAAGCGCACGCGACGACGTGGACGCCGCGGCCTTGACATCTCGCGCCCATCAGAATCGGCTGATCGGCGCACGTGACGTATCGTAACGACCGTGGCACTGGAGAAAGACCTCGTGCCGGGATTGTGCGGACAGGCCCACCTCGTCGTAACAGAGTCCGACACCGCGATCGTCCTTCGCTCAGGAGACGTCCCGGTGTTGGGCACTCCCCGCCTCGTAGCGCTCTGTGAGGAGGCGACGACCCGCGCGATCGCGCATTCCCTGCCCAAGGACTGGACGACGGTCGCCATGCGTGTACGCCTCGACCACCTCGCGCCGGTCGGTCTCGGGGTTTCACTCGTCGCCGACGCAAGGCTCGAAAAGATCGACGGGCGCAGGCTCGTCTTCACCGTGAGCGCATCAGATGCCGCTGGGCTCGTTGCGGCGGGAAAGATCACCCGGGTCGCCGTCGAGCGCGACCGGTTCCTCGAGAAGGCTCACACAGCAGAACGCCCGGTGTGATCAGCAACTCTCTCACCGGAGAGCCCGACTAAGACGCTTTGCAAGCGGGTTCCTTCCTTCGAAAGAACACCCCTCAGATGACGTGGTATGGGACCTCTCACACGTCGGGCATCCGCGACTTTCGCCGCATTCGTCGGTACCATCACTGCTTAGGTGCGCGATGGTCAGCTCCTCGCGAAATCGTGGCACCGTGGGTGCGGCGGCGCCGGGATGGCGTCAGAACGGGGCAATGATGGACCAAGACGGCCTACGGAGCGAGGCAAACGAGACCACACCGATCTTCGGCGCGTTCCGAAAGGGCTACGACCCCGATCAGGTCGACCGCTTCGTTCAAGACCAGCAGCGACGCCTCGACGAAGCACTCGCCCGGGCCTCGGAAGCACAACGCCGCCTCGCCGCCGCGGTCGGACAGCTGCGCGAGCTCCATCGCCGTGTCACATACCTAGAGAGCGAACAGCACGCCGCCAAGCCCACTGCCCAGGTCCCCGCGCAGCCGCTCGACACCCTCGGCGAGCGGATACAGCGCATCTTGCAAGAAGCATGGGAGGGCGCGAACGCGCTGCGCGAGGCCGCGGAAACCGATGCGGCGGAGATTCGCCAGCGCACGCTACGAGAGGCCGAGACGGTCGTCGCATCGGCGCGGCGCAAGGCAAAGGACATCGAAGAAGAGATCGAACGGCGCCGGCGCACCTATCTCGGGCGCGTCGAAGAAGAACGCGCGCGCACCGTGGCACAGATCACCTACCTGCACGACCAGCGCAAGATTGCGCTCGCTGACCTCATGGCCGTGAAAGAAGCCATCGATTCGACCGTGGGCGAGGTTTCCTCACTTCGGCCCGACATCTCAGGTGAAGTCGACGCGACACCGATTGGCGCAGATCCACGAGATGACGAATACAGCGACACGGGATCGCCTCACCTCACGTCGCTTCCGCCTCGCGACGACGTCCGGCTCGAGACGTCCAACAGGAGATCAGGCGAGCGCGACGCCCAGCCACCGACGATGCCGGTGTTTCGCCTCGAGACCCAAGCCACAGAAGGAAACGTTCCGGACACGTCGGACCTCGTGCGCAGCCATCGCGCCACGATGGAAAAGATGCGCGCACCTCGGTCGAACATCCGTCCACTTGGGAAGTTCGATGCACGAAGGCCCCGCACCTCGGTGTTCGACTTCGACGAAGAGGCGCCCTCTTAGGAAGCGATCAGCTTCTTCGCCACAACGCGTGGTGACGACTCCTTTACTAGGTGCTGATGATCCCGACCGGACAGGCGACACCGGTCCCCCCGAGGCCGCAATAACCATGCGGATTCTTCGCAAGGTACTGCTGGTGGTAGCCCTCCGCGTAGAAGAACGGTCCGGCAGGTTCGATCTCCGTCACAATCGGCCCGAAGCGTGCCGCTGACAACAGAGCCTGATAGGTGTCTCGCGCCGCTTTCGCCAGGGCGAATTGTCGGTCGGACGTCGTAAAAACAGCCGAGCGGTACTGCGTTCCGTGATCATTTCCTTGCCCCATGAACTGCGTCGGGTCATGTCCTTCGAAGAAAAGCGAGAGCATCTGCTCATAGCTCGTCGCGCCTTGATCGAAAACGACGAGAACGGATTCCGCGTGGCCGGTCCGTCCGCTGCAGACCTCTTCATAGGTCGGATTCGGGGTGAACCCTCCGCAATAGCCAACCGCCGTCGTGTAGACACCGGGTGCTTCAAAGAAGACGCGCTCCGCTCCCCAGAAACACCCCATAGCAAAGATCGCTTGTTCTAGGCCTTCGCGAAACGGCGGCACCATCGGCGAACCAAGAACGGCATGGCGCGAAGACACGGCCATCGGCTCGGGTCTTCCGGTAAGCGATCGCTCCTTTGTGACCATTTCCTTCTTGCGCTGCGAGAACAAGGCCACGATGCCGCCTTTCTCATCGGCCGAATAGGACCGATGACCGCTTGGGTAGATCTGGACTTAGCTCTCGGCCTTGAGTTCGAGTGCGAGCGAATTGATGCAATAACGCTTGCCGTTCGGGCCCGGGCCGTCGTCAAAGACGTGCCCGAGGTGCGAGCCGCACTTTCGACAACGAACCTCGGTGCGGACCATCCCGAACTTCTTGTCTTCGACGAGCTCGAGCGCGTCCGCGACCTCGGGCTGCGTGAAGCTCGGCCAACCCGTGCCCGAATCGAACTTCGTCGTTGACGAGAAAAGAACGGCACCGCACGCAGCACAGCGGTACATGCCGTCATCGTGACAGTCGTAGTACTTCCCAGAGAACGCAGGTTCGGTTCCCGCCTTGCGCAACACCTCGAACTGCTCCGGAGCGAGCTCACGGCGCCACTCCTCGTCAGTCTTCGCCGCTACGTCATCCATGGTGACCTCCCCTGCGTATGGCCTTGAGTAAGGATATTGCCTCGGCACCCGGCCTCGGACATCGCGGATTCAACCCCCGAAGGCATCGAATGCCCAGGTGCGGTCGCAAAAGTGCATGTCGAAGGAAGCAAGTCCCATCGACCAAAGGAGTGGAAAGGCCATGCCGGGGTTGCTCGTTATCGGGTTCGTAGCGGGTCTCATCGCCGGCATATCGCCGTGCATCTTGCCAGTGCTCCCCGTGGTCCTTTTCGCCGGGGCGACAAGTCCGGAGGCAGCGACGGGGAGGTTCACGAAGCGCAGCCTTCGTCCGTACGCGGTCATCGTAGGGCTCATCGTGAGCTTCAGCGTCTTCACCCTCGTCGGCTCGGAGCTCTTGAGCGCACTTGGGCTCCCCCAGGACTTCCTCCGCGACGCCGGGCTTGTCGTCATCGGCGTGCTCGGTGCAAGTTTGATCATCCCTTCTCTTGGACATCTCCTTGAACGTCCCTTTTCGCGTCTCCAAGTTCGACACTTCAACGGCAGCGGAAACGGTTTCCTGTTAGGTCTCGGGCTTGGCGTGGTGTTCGTGCCGTGCGCCGGGCCGGTGCTCGCAGCGATAACTGTCATCGGCGCCACGCACCGGATCGGTTTCTCGGGCGTGTTGCTCACCTTTGCCTTTGCCATTGGTGCTGCCGTTCCCTTGCTCATCGTCGTCTTTGCCGGAGGCGAGCTCGTCGAACGGGTCAAAGCGTTGCGCAACCGAGCCGCCACGGTCCGCGTCGTTGGAGGTGTCGTCCTCATCGGAATGGTCTTTGCGATCGCGTTCAATGCGACCGATGGCCTGCAACGCTTCATCCCCGGTTACACGAACACGCTGCAGAACAGCGTGGAGAACACCGCATTCGCCAAGAATCAACTGAACGCAATAAAGCACACCGCGACGACTGCGGCACTTTCGACATGCAAGCCCAGTGACCCAATCCTTCAGTCTTGCGGGCGAGCACCGAACTTCGAAGGCATCGTTGCGTGGTTGAACACGAAACATGACAAGCCGATCTCGTTGTCATCGCTTCGGGGCCACGTTGTTCTCGTCGACTTCTGGACCTACTCCTGCATCAATTGTCAACGGTCCCTTCCTCACGTCGAAGCGTGGTACGCGCGCTATCACAAGGTTGGCCTCGACGTCGTCGGGGTATCGACGCCTGAATTCGCTTTCGAGCACGTGGTCTCGAACGTATTGGCCGCATCTCGACAACTCGGCGTCAAGTACCCCATCGCGATCGACAACAACTACGCAACGTGGGACGCGTACGACAATGAGTATTGGCCCGCTGAGTATTTGATCGACGCACAGGGCGACATACGACACGTCGAATTCGGAGAGGGCGATTACTCACTCACTGAGACACTCATACGCCAACTTCTCATCAGCGCGGACCCAAGCGTGCAGCTCCCACCCGCGACCAACGTGCCAGACAGGACGCCCGCGGTCCCACTGACGCCTGAGTCCTACCTCGGATACGAAAGGATCAACAACATCTACGGCCTGAGCGTCGCGCCCGCGATCAATGTGGCTCAGCACTTTTCATTCTCGAGCCCGTTGCCGCTGAACTTCTTTGAGCTGTCAGGCACATGGACGATCGAGAACCAGGAGATCACGGCGGGTCCGGATGCTGCTCTCGAACTTCACTTCGAAGCCCAGGACGTCTACCTCGTCCTCAGCGGACAAGGAACACTGACCGTGTCGAACGGCGGTGCCCGAACGAGGCCGATAGCGGTCTCCGGTGTACCCCGCCTTTACACACTTGTCTCCGGCACCACAGAGCAAGAGTCAATCCTCAAGATCACGGCGACACCGGGGGTTGAAGCGTACGACTTCACTTTCGGGTGATCGAGGGCGCATCTTCTCTTGGACAAGGGCCTCGCATTGCCATTTCCAAGACAAGACCTGCCGGATCATGGGCGGACCCGGATGGCCCGGGGAAATGCCCGCGCCTTGATGGGCACCTACGATTGGCTCAAGCATCGCCGGTAGTGCTTCATCCCTACCAAGCGTGACGCTTGCTGGGCCGCTAGCTCATCGGGTAGAGCAGGGGACTTTTAATCCCAAGGTGCCGGGATCGAGACCCGGGCGGCCCACGTCAACCTGTGTACCTGCGCCTGAGGCTTTCCATTTTGCGGCCGGCTGATGCTTTACGCGATGTCGGTTGATGCTTGACGCGATGTCGGTTGATGCTTTACACCTCGCCCCATCTTCGAGTCGGCTTT
>Ga0181532_10000420_pt1 | contig 43972 bp, 44 predicted proteins | sample PEATcosm2014_Bin_33_FD_119768 | JGI IMG/M metagenome (GOLD analysis project Ga0181532, IMG submission 119768) | Peatland microbial communities from MTU Mesocosm Facility, Houghton, MI, USA - PEATcosm2014_Bin11_30_metaG | ecosystem: Environmental > Terrestrial > Soil > Wetlands > Peat | place... | reverse complement strand
TCGGGTGGCTTCGTCGGGAAGATCGACACGCACTTTTATGTCAAATCTCCCTTCCCGGATCAACGCTTCATCGAGGCCATCCAGGCGGTTGGTCGCGGCCATCAGCACGAATCCGCTGATTTCGCGGTATTGGTCGATCGCGCTCATCAGGGCCATGGTGATGTTATTGAACTCACGTCCCGCCCCGCCCGGGTCGCTAATGGCGTCCTGCCGGCCACTTCCGAGCGAGTCGATCTCGTCGATAAAGAAGAGGAGGGGCTTGCGGCCTGCAGCCTGCGCGAACACTCCCTGGATATTCTCTCCGGTCGCTCCAATCCAGCGGGTCAGCAATTTTGGAGCGGATACGTATTCGAAGTGCAGCCCGAACTCGCCTGCGGTCGCTCTTGCCAGAAATGTCTTTCCAGTTCCACGCGGGCCGTACAAGAGGATTCCATTTCTCACCAGCCCGTAGCGTTCGTACTTTTGCGGATTCAGATGTCCCTGCACTACCTGGCGGATTTGCTCCTTTGCTTCTTCCATGCCGCCGACATCTGCGAACCGTTCCGCTGGCACGTTGCGAATCACCTCGACAAGTCTTGGTTCAGGCCGCTGAACCGGGCTGCCGATAGCTACAGGGGCCACGGCAAGCCTTCGTTTCGGTCGCGCCAGGAAAATCCAGAAGAATGAAGTTACCCAACCTGCGGTGCTCAGGCCCATAAGGGCGAACCACACTAAGCTGAGCCCGGAATTACCTGTGCTCAGCTGAAGGACGGGCTTCCAAGTCACCAGAAACATCAAGCCGAGCGCAACGCAGCTAGCCGCCGCAAACTTCAAAGGCTTTTTCAACAACGCTGGTGCACTTCGCAGGGGGCCTCGCAAAAGGCTGATCAACACTAGTGCTCCCAGCCACAGCACGGGCGTAGTGAGGAACCATTCTTGAGGCAAACGCGCCACTTCGTCACCAATCGGCAGGAAGACCAGCATCAGGCGGAATTGCTTCCCCTGCCGTCCCGACAGAGCTTTAATTTAGCCCATCTCAGGGCTTGGGCGCTGGATTATTAGGTATATGTCGGAACGGGCGGGATGATCTAAACACAGAGAAACGCGAGTGCGAAAAGCGGTGGCCGACTCTTCAGTGAATGTTTATGTCCTGTGGCTGGACCTCGATCGTCAGAAGAGGAATCCCTTGTTGCTGCAATGCATTACGCTTCCGAACGACAAACTCTTCGTCATATGGGGTGGCCAGGCTGGCATCCAGCCTGGCCAAGCAAGCCTCCATCTTGCCGAGTTCGACACCCCAATTTCCAGGAACAAAGCCTCCTTTCTCTGTCTTCAGGTAACATCTGCCTGCATCGTCCAAGTACAAGTACGTGCGGGTGATCCCATGCTTGTACTGGTTGATCCCGTTGACACGGCCCATGGACATGAATCCCACGCACCTTGTCCTGCCCAGCCGGTTTTCCAAAGGAGCCCAATTCGGTTCCACTTTCGTCGCCTTTCACTGCTGCGGTTGCATCGCCGCCTGATTGCTGGCCTGGGTATAGAGCTCGTTGATTTCGCTTCTTAACTGCATCAATTGGCGAAGCTCTTCGAGAGTCGGCACCCCGCCAGTGAAACCGGCGGTACTGGTACCGGTGCTTCGCGTCCCGGAGGTCGCGGCCCCATGGTCCGAAGATGGCTTCTGGACGACGATATAAAAGCGCGTGTTGCCCGGCAGGGTCACCACGAGGTTCTGACTGAACGCCAGGCCGTTTAGCTCTTCTTGTCCTGCGGTCGCAACATTGTCGGCCAGTCGCTCGCGCATCAGTGTGTTGGGGGAAATCAGGCCACTCGATGCCGAGCCCTGTGGACCGACTACATACGACGCGATTGTCCCAAGCCCCGTCAGGGAACGCACCAGGAACTTCGTGCCGGTCTTTTTGCCGGAGACGTCGCCCTTCAGTGGTCCGAAATTCAGGCTCATGGCCGAGGCATCGACCTTCTCGACAGCCCCATCGGGCATCTCTACCCGGCTGAACTGAATGCCCACATAGCCTGACGGATTCACCTGCGTCAGCCGGCCCAGAACCTTCGACCCTGCTGCCAGCACGATCTGTCCGTTGCGCTCGTAGTTGTATTCAACGACCGCCACCACTGGGGCGGCGACTGCTGAACTCACCGGTGTCTGCAGTCGTGCTACCAGCCGGGTGCCCGCTGCAAGCGCAAGGGTCTCCTCAATGTCCTCGGGTGAGTTCGACCTGAACGCCGGTTTGGCTTCCGTCGAACGCACGAACACCAGAGAGGGCTTCTTCAAATTGGCGGTTGAGTCCAATGACGATGGCGGCGGATTTGGGGTGGTAGTGCCCTGTCCCACGGAAGGGTCAGAGAAATCGACCTTGCTCAGCGCGTAATCCTGCTTGGAATTTTCCTTGGTCGCGGTTGCAGTCGCTGCAGTTGGCCTGCGCGCCATGCCGGTTCGCGAGGTCCGGTCGATATCTTCCGGCGTCAATTGGCCAGCCAGCGCTGGATCTGTGGAACGCACATCCGCACTCAGCATCGGCGTTGCCGCTTTGGTGGGATCGTTGTTTTCCTGTCCTGGTGTAACTTTGCGGCCCAGGCTTGCTTCGCCGCGTGGGTTCTCTCCAGGCAGCGCAATCTTTTTCTTCGGGTGGGAGAAGACCCCAAAGAAGAGCAACAGGAGTGCCACGCAAACTCCCACGAGCAGGAACAGCGATTTGCTCTTGTCGCGGCCGAGTTCCTGCCGGCTCTCCGCCGGTTTTTGCTGCCGTCGCGCTCTGTCGAAAGCCGCCCGGAAAGCTTCGCGCCAGTTTCCTTCGCCGGTCTCCTCCGGCGCAGGCTCTTCGTTGGCTATTTCTGCCTCTGGAGTTGTTGGAGCGGTGTTCAGTTTCTTGTTGGTTTCTTCAGTGGGCATGGTAGGCTGCCTCCCGCAGTGTGCTGACTCCAAAACCAATGGGAGCCAAGGCAGGTTTGTCTACCGCGCCGGACTCCGCCATTTGCAAGAACAACGTTTCCATCGACCGCTTGTAGGGAGGACGCTCGAACAGCACCACGCCATCGGCGCGTTCCCCGGGTCCGATGCGCCGCCGGCTTAGGCGGAAATCGATCACCGCCAACTGCTCCGCCGTGGACCAGCGCTCGTGCTTGATAAGTTTTCCGGACTTCTCCTGGCCGCCTAGCTGGACCTGCGGAGGCATCAACAGGATGGCGTGCTTGCTGGTGTTTACCACCGAGAACAAAACGATCACTTGTTGGCCGCCATCGAGGACCTCGCTGATACCCGCCCGCAGGCGGTCACCCTTCACCTCGTCGCCTTCCGGACGTTCGCCATAAAGCACGGGCATGGGAGCCTGCTTCTGGCGTTCCAGCAAGCTATCGAGCGAGTCCGGTTTGGGTCGCGTCGGCGCTGTTTCCACCTGAGAGTTGGCGGGCGTGAGTGAGATGGGTAACAAGGCAGCACCTGTTCCCGAGGGACTCGCCACTGACGAAACCACCGGAGCCTGCGCTTTCGATACGCTGGCAGTCTGGGATACCAGTGCGAAAGGAACGGCATCGGGCTCGACCAGAAAGCCACCGAATGGCTGGTATCGCAGCAGGAAATCAACCTTCGCAGAGTTCGGGCCTTCGCCACGGCTAACCAGGAGAAAGCTGATCTGGCGTCCTCTCGCGGTGGAAATCAGCAAGTTGCTCTCGGCAGGTTCGTTGGTCAGGGCCTTGACGAACACCAGCTCTGGCTCATGTTCGGAATGCTCCACCTGAAATAGCGCCGGGTCTCCCACCACGACTGAGTTCACCACCTCCGGCACCCGGATCGCGGTCACAAAATGCGCCGCAAGTTCGATTGCGGTAATCTTGCTGTCCGCCGTAGGCTTGGTACGAACCTGCGGAACGATGGTTGTTTGCTGTGCTTCCGCGGTTACGGTCAGTACCGCCAGCGAGAGCCAGCCTAAAACTAGAGCGCTTCTCATCCCCTCACCTCAACTTTTTCCTCTGCCTCGCCAACTGGCTCCGTGCCCTAAGCACTCGTCTTGCGCGATACCGTTGCGCGACTCGCTTGACGTACCCCTGAACATCGGGGGAGGAATACTCCAGTCCACGCGAAGATATCCGGTATTCGCCGACGTAGTAGGCGGCGGTGATCAGGCGGAGATCCCCGTTGAACTTCTGTTTGAGCCAGGCTAGATACGCGACTCCACCGCGAATGTTCTCCTGCACCAGAAACCGATTGCGCACGCCGAACCGCACCGCCGTTGCGGGCATCAACTGCATGATCCCCGCCGCTCCCTTGTTCGATACCGCATACGGATTCCATCCCGATTCTTCATCGATGATCGCCGCCACCAGTTCCACCGGGACCTGGTAGACAGCGGCGTAATACTCAGCCCACCTTGCTGACACGTCTGGTGGGCGTGCGTCAGGCACTTGCGCTCCTGCGTTTCCCACCAACAGCACAAGAAAACACGCCCTGGCCCACTTCACGCTGCGGCCTCCACAGTCACCGGCTGCGAGCCCACACCTTCCGCCACGGCCATCAACTCGTCGCGGTAACGCTTCGAATCGGCGACCAGACCTTCAAACCCGGCGCGCAGCAACAAGCGTTTGCGGTCGGATTCAGTCTTGGCCAGCAGCGGCAACAGCAAGTCTCGCTGCTCGTGCAAAATCTCTTCGACACCCAGGATCTCCAGTGCCTGAGCGAGATCCAACATCTCCGCGATCGACGGCGGCTTCTCCATGTTCCAGCCGCGAAGAGCGTGGGCCAGCCCAGCCAGTTGCCCTCGCAGTTGCAGACTTCCGCTTCTGCTTCTGATCGCCAGAATTTCTCTCTCACGCTCTACCGATGGGTACTCAAAGCGCAGATAGAAACACCGTCGTCGCAGAGGATCACCCAAGCGTCGTTCTTCGTTCGAGCTCAGGACAACAAAGGGAATGGTCGATGCTCCGATCGTTCCTAACTTAGGGACCGTGATCTGCCATGCGCTCAGAATCTCCAGCAGCAGGGCTTCGATGTTGTGGTCAACCTTGTCGAGTTCGTCGACCAGAAGCACGCACGGCTTTGCTTCATAGCGCAGAGCGCGTAACAGTGGCCCTTCCGCAAAGAAGTCCAGCGAGTGCAGCCGGCTCCGGATCTGGTCCCAGTTCTGGCCGAGGTCGGCGGCTTGAGTGTCCAGGAAAAGCTTCTGCAGCGCCTCATCGAATTTCCCTATGACCTTCTCTTCCGTGATTCCCACATAGCACTGAAGGCGCTCAACCACCGTATTGGCTGCCACGGCTACTGCATAGGCGAGCTCGGTCTTGCCACATCCTGGCGGACCTTCCACCAGCAGTGGCTTACGCATGCGGGCCGCCAGATACACCACCTCCAGCGTCACTGGGTCGATGATGTAGCGTGCCGCACGGAGCTTGGTGGCGAGTTCGCTTGCAGACGAGAACAAGTCGGCTTCCTTTCGTCGTGAAAACTACATCGGAAGCTTTGCTTTTGCATTTGCGGGTTTGTGGATTTTGGGGTGATCCGGCAGCGTTACACGTTGGTTTGGTTTCACGCCGGGAGCGCGGGATCGAAGCGGCGAATACTTCTCGTTAGGTCTAAGGCCATGATTCTGCTCACTTGCACTTTCATGGCAGAAGAGCTGCGGCTCCAATCAGACCGTGAAACTCAGAAGTCAGAGATTTATTTCACCGATCACACTTTGACTGGGCAACCAGAGGCTTATTCGTCCTGATGGCCAGACCGGGCCAGCCAACCCGTAGGCCGAGTGTCGGGCAGACAGTAAAGGGTGTCGTTTCCAAGGCCCTCGCCATCTTTGTTTCACCGATCACAGTTTGGCTGGGCAACTGGAGACTTATTCGTCTTGAAGGCCAGATGCCTGGCAAGCGATCCACAGACCGGACCCACAGGAGGTCGGCCGCGAGGTGCTTTCCATCTTTTTTTCACCGACTACAGTTTGACTGGGCAACTGGGGGCCTATTCGTTCTGGAAGTTAGACGCGAGCAGGCGATCCGCGGGGACGGTCAGTACATATGGTCGGCCGCGATACGCTTATCATCTTTATTTCACCGATTACAGTTTGACTGGGCAACCGGATGCTTTCCCCTCCCAAGAGTCGGAGTCTGGGCTGCGATGGGGCCAGGGGCGAGCTCTTGATGAAGGCTTCCTTCGCCAAGCGATTGCCATCTTTATTTCACCGATTACACTTTGACTGGGCAACCGGGGGCTTACTCGTTCTGAAGGCCAGATGCCGGCAGGCGACCCGAAGGTGGACTGTCAGTACACAAGGTCGCCGCGAGTTGCTTGCCAACTTTATTTCACCGATCACACTTTGACTGGGCAACCGGATTCTCATTCGTTCTGAAGTCAGACGCCAGCAGACGACCCCAAGACCGGACTGTCTGTACACCACTTCGTTCGCAAGGTGCTCGTTATCTTTGTTTCACCGATCGCACTTTGGCTGGGTGATGGAGTCCGTTCGCTGTTCTGAGGCCGAGTCGCATCAAGTCTCGCCCCTCGGCCGCCGCAGCTCCGTCGCCAAATCTTTTTCACCGATTGCATTTTGACTGGTGACCGGCACCCGCGGTCTGCCCAATATCGGGATCCCTGCGCGGCGAACTTCCTCGGCAGGGAGCACATCAAGTTTTTTTCTCCGATCACACTTTGACTGGGCAACTGATTCTCCGCCTCTCAGACGGCACAATGCTTGGACTTGCAGCGATCAAATTAGGGGCGTGGCGCTGCGTTTTGACAGGAAAGAAGTTCCGCATTACAAAGTGCCCACCGTGACGACCGATCCTGTTGTGCTCAGCGCCCTGTTAGCGGAACTTTCTCTACGGCAGCTCCCGTGTGGGGGCTGGGCTGCTCTTGCATCGTCTTCGCAGCCAGCAATTGAGCCGACGTGCTACTCCTCGCTCGTCCTCGGCTCGGCGCCTGTAGGCGATATCAAACGTGCGCAAGACTTTCTGATCCGCACGCAAAACCCTAATGGCAGTTGGCCGGTCTTCCTCGGAGACGATCAGGAGGGTGGCTGGGTCACTTCGCTGGCCGTAATATCCCTCTTTGATCTGGTACCAGCAATACCGGCCAGATTGAAAGGCCTTCACTGGCTTATGAGCTGCGTCGGCAGGGAAGGGAATTGGTTCTGGAAATGGAAATTTCGTACCGCCGATCGCCACGTTCGTTTCGACCCCGACAAGTACGGCTGGCCATGGTTCCCGGACACGGTCAGTTGGGTGGTTCCCACTGCATTCGCGATTCTTTCTCTAAACCAGGTCCGTTGCTCTTGCGGTGGATTGGAACACGTCCCGGCGCGCATTGATTGCGGTATCCAGATGCTTCTCGATCGTGCCTGCCCTGGCGGAGGCTGGAACGCCGGGAACGGAGTCGTCTATGGAACTGCTCTTGAACCGCATCCTGACGACACGGCAATTGCACTCCTGGCATTGAGTGATCGAGGACAGCACCCGATAGTGCAGAACGGCGTTCAGTGTTTGGAACGTCTCTCCCCGACCCTTACGGCACCATGGAGTCTCAGCTGGGCAATCCTTGCGCTTGCCGCTCACCGCCGGCCAATTGCCGCGCTGCGCAGTTCTCTTATTGCACTTCCTGACCTCGTAAGCATTGAGGACACCAGCACGCTGGCGCTGGTCTGCCTTGCCCTGGACTATGGCCACACCGTCTCTGCCTTAGGAGTCGGACAGTGAGCTTCACCCGTCGAGACTTCTTAATTGGCAGCGCGGCTCTCGCGGCTGGCACGACTGTCACTGCTCCGTTCCTTCTTCCCAAGTATCATTCAGATCAGCGACCAAAGCGATCCCGAGTTGCGATCCTCCATGCACAGCAATACTCCCAAGAACTGGATCAGATCCTCGCCGCAGGTCTTCGCCTCTTCCCGATCAATGTCCGCGGCAAGACCGTAGTCCTCAAACCCAATTTAGTGGATTACATTCCAGGCAACGCAATCAATACCCACCCATTGCTGGTCCTCGCCGCGGCCGAATCGTTCCGTCGGCTGGGCGCCAAGTCCGTGTTGATAGCCGAGGGGCCAGGACATCAACGCGATACCCAACTGGTGCTTTCACAGACTGGCTATCAACAGTCTCTTCTAGACGAAAAGATCCGATTCGTCGACCTGAATCGCGACGAACTGATTCGCACACCACTACGAGCCAGCTACACCGGAATGAAGAGCCTTTGGCTCCCTCGCACGGTGTTGGAAGCGGACTTCCTCGTTTCCATGCCGAAGATAAAGACCCATCACTGGTCCGGCGTGACGCTCAGCATGAAGAACATGTTCGGCGTAGTACCGAGCGCGAGATACGGATGGCCGAAGAATATTCTCCACTGGAAGGGCATTCAGCAGAGCATCCTCGATTTGTGCGCCACCGTTCCGATCCACTTTGTTATCGCGGACGGCATTGTAGCGATGGAAGGAAACGGGCCGCTCAATGGCTCCGCTCGTCCTCTCGGCAGGATTGTGCTTGCGGACGACCCGGTGGCTGCCGATGCAACCTGCTCGCGGTTGATGGGATTTGAACCCGACCGGATCGTTCACATCTGCGAGAGCGCGAGATTCCTAGGCAACGCTTCTCCTGCACTCATCGACCAGGTTGGAGAAACTGCCAACGCTCCGGCGGCTCCTTTCCAGGTAGTTTCGGAGTTTCGATTTCTCCATGCATTTTGAAGCGCTGTCTCCGGGGCAACTCCCCCGAGGGCCGAGCACAAATACAACGCCGCGATTTCTTCTAGATTCCCAGTTTTCCGAAAACTGCTTGGGGTTTTGCTGAATTTAGCTGGATACCTGAAATGCTCGGAATCGAAACCGCAGCCGGTGCACGCCTCTAATTAAAGACTGTGTTCGGAAACCCAGGGAATGCGTTTCATTGAGCGGAATCGAAGAGGTGCTGCTCTAGCTAGATGCCAGGCAGGAAAGGCTCACGGCCTGGCTGACACATCCGGTCGGCGCCTGGTAGATGGAGCGGTTTATTCCCCGAGGAAAAGCTCTTCGTGAGGTAGATTTCGGTTCCGGCTGCGTCAGTCGATGGAATCGGACATGTAATCTCGTGATCCCTGGCTAGAGGCGTTCCTGTCGACCCAACGTTGAGCCCGGAAATCGAAGGGACAGAAATCTTTTCATTTGAGCAGACCTGGGCTAAGCTGAAAATCATGGGCAAAGTAGAATATTTATTGACCTTTCCGCGCGTTTTCTTCGTAGTCTCGGTGGTTTTACTGTGGCTCTCGGCGCAGCTTGGGGCCTCCTTGCGCAGGCGGCGGCCTCTGAAGGACGACGAGCGCGATGATTTCGGAATTGTGCAGACGGCTACCCTGACGCTGCTCGGCCTAATTATCGGATTCAGTTTCTCGATGGCCGTGGTCCGCTACGATCTACGCAAGAACTACGAGGAGGCTGAGGCCAATGCAATTGGCACGGAATACGTTAGGACAGATCTGCTTCCGGCAACCGGAGCAGCGGCGGTACGTGCCCAGCTTAGAAAATATCTCGATTTGCGTATTTTGTTCTACCGGACCCGCGATGAGATCGAACTTCGGCAGATTAGTGATGATACCGCCCATCTGCAGGGCGAGATGTGGTCTGCAGTGCAGGCTCCGGCTGTGGAGCGACCGACACCCGTGATCGCTCTCGCCGTTTCGGGAATGAACGATGTGCTTAACTCGCAGGGATACACCCAGGCGGCATGGTGGAACCGCATTCCAGCGTCGGCATGGGGTTTAATGATAGCGATCGCCATCTGCAGCAACGTGTTGGTTGGCTATGGTGCGCGTACCGCAAGAGCAAAAGCGGGGCTACTTTTCGTTCTGCCGCTGGTGGTCTCAATCGCTTTTCTTCTGATAGCGGACATCGACACCCCGCGTAAAGGCTTCATTCACGTAGCTCCCCAAAATCTCATCGGCCTATCCCAGTCCTTGCCTAGGCAGTAAATCAAATCGTTGAAGGCAGCAAGAATCCCTGAAGAGTCCAACTGGATGCAAGTGCTCAAGTCGCGTGTAACTCGTTGACTTCGCCCTAGCAGAGCCCCATCATGGCACTCGTTGCACTTATGATCGGCCGAACCATCTCCCAATACTGCGTTCTCGGGTACCAAGGCTAAGTTTTCGTCTCGAGGGCGCGATGCCCGCCTGGAAGCTCGACTGCTCGACTCAGAGGAAGGAGTCTTGTGATCGATTTCGACTTGACTGCGAATCGTGGGCAGCCAGACCAATTGAGCTAGCGTATTCAGGGGAGGGTGTTTGTTGAGATCATGGAGGTCGGGGTTGTTTCAGTTGTCAGATTGACGGAGCTCTCGGGCAGGATTGAGACACGATGGTCGCGTGCTTGTGATCCGGGCTAAAGTCGGTGGTTTAGGTTCGTTTTTGCTGTTGAGTTCGATATGGTTGCTCAGACGAAAGCAGACGGCGGAGTCACCGCAGTGGGTGTTTTCCTGTTTTTCGGCGCGACCATGGCCTTACTCGCCGGAACTACGCTGGTTTGGAGAGGTACCATTCTGGACCGCGCTTGGGTCGTCAATGCGGCTGCCTATGCGCGACTTGCACATTTCGGGCAGACAATAGGGATTCCCTTTCTGCTACTCGGCGCAATTCTAGTAGTTGCCGGTATCGGCTGGTTCAGACGACGCCTTTGGGGGTGGCGATTAGCGATAGCCATCATCGTAACCCAGGTTTTGGGAGATCTGGTGAATGCCTTCATCGGTGATGTTGTCAGAGGCGGAGTCGGCTTCCTGATTGCCGGGGCTCTGCTCCTCTATCTGCTACGTCCGCAGGTCAGATCTGCTTTTGCAAGTGGCGGCGCGTCGCGGATCGGCTGACGATTTCGAGTTGTCGAAGGTGGTGGTTTCCGGAATGACGCCGAGCTCTGTCATAGAATTTTTAATTTGGTTGCTCTTCGCCGCAGCGATCATCGCTATGCTGGCGAAGCGTCTAAGCGTTCCTTACACGGTATCCCTTGTCGTCGGCGGGTTGCTCCTGGGAGTCATTCGCATTCCAATTTCGACGCTGTCGCCACTGCAGGCCGGTCACCGTCCCGATTGGCTGACTCCCGACATGATTCTAATATTGTTTCTTCCAGCGCTGGTCTTCGAAGGTAGCGTGAAGCTCGACGTGCGGGACCTTATTCGGAATTCAGTACCTCTGTTGCTACTCGCCAACGCTGGTGTTCTGCTCGCTGCCCTTGTGACGGGATACCTTGTGCATTGGCTGATCGGCTTGCCGTTGCTTATTGCACTTCTCTTCGGGTCCATTATCTCCGCCACCGACCCCATTTCTGTGCTGGCGATCTTCAAGGATCTGAGCGTAGACAAACGGCTATCCCTCATAATGGAAGGAGAAAGCCTTCTCAATGACGGAACGGCAGTCGTTCTCTTTGGAATCCTGGTTGGAGCCGTCGTTGCGGAAAAGTTAAGCGTACCGAGGGGTGTCGAGCAGTATGTCGTGGCGGTCGTCGGGGGAGCGATTCTGGGTTCGACATTGGGATATCTTGCGAGTCGGATGACAGAATCAGCGGATGATCCTCAGGTTGAAATTACGCTTACAACGATTCTTGCGTATGGCAGCTATCTATTCGCTTATCACCTGCACTTGTCAGGTGTGATCGCGACAGCATCTGCGGGGCTAATGCTCGGCAATTTCGGCTCGAAAAACGGGATTAGCCCTCGTGCGCGTACCGCAATGCAGTCGTTCTGGGAGCATATTTCGTTCGTCATGAATTCCCTCGTGTTTCTCTTGATTGGCCTCGAAATCCACGTGCGTGAACTCCTGCAGAATTGGCCCTCTGTATTGTTAGCCATCGGCGCTGTGCTTTTGGGGCGCGTACTCTCCGTCTATCTGCTCGTTCCTCTGAGCAATCGCTTTGCAGGGAAGATTCCGTTTCGTTGGCAGCATGTAGCCGTCTGGGGCGGCCTTCGTGGAGCACTGGCGCTCGCTCTGGCCCTAAGTCTGAACAGCACGTTTCCCTATCGCGAGCAAATCCTGAACTTGACGTTCGGTGTGGTCATCTTTTCCATCCTGGTGCAGGGTCTGACGATCAAGCCCCTTGTAAAACTTCTCAGACTTGCGAATGGTGCCCACGCAACACCTGCATGAATGTGAAAGTCGCATGTCTCCCATCGCCACTTCTCCGCCCCCGTCAGGCACACCTCATCACCTCATCAGAGGTGTACTCAACGGCTGAGAGGGCCATCATCAGTGAGATATGCTGATGCACCGAGAACAGCAGAAGCACGGCAAATACTGGAGCAATCTCACGCCCAGTGAGCTTCTTGAGGACTGCTGAGCGTAATGGCCTATCTCGAGAGAATGAAAGTCAGTCTTTCGACGAAGAAAGTGTCAACGCGGGCCGAATACTGCCGGTCCTGAGCCGCAGAGAAAGGCGCACAATTGCTGACATCGACAGTAAGAGGGCGAAAGCCGCGGCGGCAGCCCGGAACGCCGTAACAGGGCCGTTCGTGGCAGTGAAAGGACCCGCTGGTAAGGGACACAGAAATGCAGCGAGAGTGCCAATCATCAGCACGACTGCGATGTTAGGCAGACGATGCATTTCTGCTCCCTTCCACGCCCCGGCTTACACCTTGTCCGCCCTCATCAAAGTGAACCCAAATGTAAGAAAAGAGTTGCCAGCTGACAACCGAAAGATTGCCCGAAACGAGTACGAGTCGGCGCGCCAAGAAAATTCCAGTTGAGAAGATCTCACGCAAGCATGTGAGTAAGATCACTGCTGCGTGTACTGAGCGTGGAGAAAATAACAAATTATTATTCTTGGGTTACGCACCGCACGGCGTTCCGGTTTTCCTGGCAGAATGGGTCTTGCCATGATGCGGGAAGAATCTACTGGTAAGCCTAAGCCCGACCAGGCATGTTGACCCCGTAGGAATCCAGAACATCGTGCAGGGTCACGATGCCTTCCAACTTGTGCACATCAGCACGGCTCACTACCGGCAGGACCTCGATCTGGTTTGCGCCCATGCGCTCGAGCGCCAAATCGATCCCTTGATCGGGATGGACGTGCGGGAAAACAAGCCCACTCACAATCTCACCTAGCTGCTTAGCAGCACCGTCCGCCATCTCTCGTTCGAGCGTCGGGAGGTTGATAACGCCAACCACGCCTCGTCGATCAGTCACCAGACACGTTCGGAATTCACTCGCACGGACCCGTTCCAGGGCTTCCTCGACCGTAATCTCGGCCGGCAGCAACTCGGTCGCAGGGTGCATGACTCGGGTTACCTGGCGCTCACGATGCCGGTGGCGCGTCTCCGCCGTTGGGAGGTGTATGCCATCCTGTACTGCCAGGGCATCGTAGATGGGCTGCCGCTGCAGACGTGAAGAAATGAACAAGCTCACTAGGTTCGCAATCATCAGCGGAACGATGACCGCATAGTCCTGCGTCATCTCGAAAATCATCAGCACTGAGGTCATAGGAGCGCGCACGATACCCGCGAAGACTGCGCCCATCCCGACCAGTGCGTAGGCACCGGCTGTTGCGGTGTAGGCGGGCAACAAACGATGTGCCACGGTGCCCACAGTGCCTCCCAACATCGCGCCGATGAACAGGGCGGGGCCGAAAATACCTCCCGCGTTGCCCGAAGCATAGCTCGTGGTCACGGCTAGGAGTTTCAGCACCACCAACAGAACCATCAGGTTGAGTGCCATCCGTCCATTCAAGACATCGCCGACATAACCGTAGCCCACGCCCAAGACCTGCGGCACAAACCATCCCATCAACCCCACCAGCAAACCGCCCGCTACAGGCTGGAACCAGACTGTTTTTTGGGGGAAGCGCAGGAAGCGCTCCCGCATGCCCAGCAGAAGTTTGGTGAAGGTCACGGACACCAGGCCACCGGCTACGCCAAGCACCGCGTAAATGGCAAGTTCCAGCGGATGCACCAGTTCATATTGCGGAACCTTGAATAGAGGGTTATTGCCGAGCAAGAGACGGAGTACCATCCAAGAGGTAGCGGAGGCCAACACCACCGAGCCAATCATCGGCGCGTGGAGGTCGCTCACAATTTCCTCGAGCGCAAACAGTACTGCCGCCAGCGGCGTATTAAACGCGGCCGCAATTGCTGCCGCCGCACCGACCGGCAGAAGCGCCTTCACTTTTTCGGGCCGCAATCCCAGGAAGCGCCCAAGAACGGAAGCAATGCCCGCGCCAACTTGAACGGAAGGCCCCTCGCGGCCCAGCGGGATTCCGCTGGCTAGCGTTGCCGACGTGCAAAAGAACTTTCCCAGCACGGTGCGCAGGGTGATACGGCCTTCGCGAGCGAACAGCGCAGCCTTGGTCTGCGGCACTCCGCTGCCTCGCGCGTAGGGAAAATAGCGGAACAGCAAGTAGCCGATACCCAGTGAGCCCAAGACCGGGAACAGTACCCGTCGCCACCGATCGCTGCCCGCCGGATACAGCCGCATCCCCTCTCGTTCCGTCAGCAGGATGAAAGCGACGACTGCCAAGCCTGTCAACGCGCCGATCACCAGCGCAAGGACGAGAAATACTTGGTCTTCGCGCTGCTGCAACTTGGCCACGACATATAACCGCGGCGTTCTCCACCAACTTCCGCTCGCCTTCTGGCCGCTTTCACTCATCTCTCTTGGGGTCAACTCCTGAGATCATACCTCCCGCGCTGTCCTGGAGGGCAGCGGAGAAATTCACATAGTACCTCATAGAAGTGGAGGCACTCGGCATTTCGATCCGAGACAAAACTCGATAATGTGACTCTTACTTCGAGAGGGAAAAATCGACCTTCTTTATGCCAGAAACATTCACGGACTTGGTCTGCTCTTTCATCCCTTCGTGCCATGCGACCAGGTTGTATTTGCCATCAGGGACGTTTTCAAGTTTGTAGTTCCCGCTGTCGTCGGTCTCGGCAAAGTAGGGCGTTGGGCTGACGATGATGTAACCTGCCATCTCCGGGTGCGCGTTGCACAGCAGTGGCACGACGCCGGGCTGCTCAAACTTAAAGGGACGCTTCTCGCCCTTCGGCCAGGTGCCGAGGTTGTGTGCCAATTTCTTGTTGCCGTTGATCGAAGGCCAGAAGACGTTATGTTGCACATTGTCGCTGTTTAGAAACTCAACCGTCGTTCCCTGCTGGATTACCAGAATGTGCGGGCTGAACATCATACCCTTATGCTCCACTAGCGGCGTCTGCGTGGGAGCAGCAAATGTCTTGCCTTGGATGGTATCCAGGTACACAACCGATTTTCCCTGAGATACTTTGCCTTCGATTGTGCCGGCGACCGCGGCGGCTGCGACGGAGGTAACCAGCAGCAGAGTGATCACGAAGCTGCGCGTCATGAAAATTCCCTTTCGTAGATTTGCGCTTTCTCAGGTCCAAGCCGTTAATATTTTACGGGGTGATTTCGCCCACACCCAGTCGTGAGTGGCACCGCCCGCCTGCTGTAGAGGCTACCGTTCGGGTCGAAAGAGACTCAGTCATAAGGGAACGACCCGTCGCCATCGACCATGAAGTCATACTGCAAGTTGTACGTCCAATTGGCAGCTCTGTACCAACTGGGGGTCAGCGAGTTCAACGCTGCATGGAGAAATGCGCCCGGCGATTGAGTTGCCAGCAGGCTTCCGTCTCTTCCGTGCAGAACGTTTTTTCCTTGCCATAGCTGATGGTCCGGATTCGGTCTGCGCTGACTCCCAACCTTTCCAATTCATTGCGCACCGTATCAGCACGGTTGTCGCCCAGGCCCAAGTTGTACTCCTCGGAGCCCCGTTCGTCGCAGTGACCGGAAATCAGTAGTTTGTAGTTGGGGTGAGCAGCCAGGAATCTCGCGTCCTGCTCCATAGCTGATTGCTCGTTCTGAGGAACCGCGTATTTGTCATAGGCAAAAAAGATATCCTTGATGTTTTGTGAAAACAGTTGCTCGTCGTTAGGTCCTGCTTGAGCTGTGACGGGTGGCGGCGGAACGGTGACCGTGACACGCGCAGTTGCTTCTTTCGATCCGCCCGGACCCTTGGCTGTTAACACATAAGTCGTGGACGATTGTGGGAATAGGGACGTGGTGCCGCTTGCGGTAACAGGTCCGACCCCGGTAATAGAGATTTCATTGGAGTTCCTCGTATCCCACAAGAGCCTGACCGCTTGACCACGCTCGACCGTGTCGGGACTTGCGGCAAGGGTAGCTGTAGGCGCTGATGGTGGTGGCGGCGGGGGGACTGTGCTGGCAACGTTAGTTTTCTTGGCGCAGCCTACGAGTAGCGTGATGGAAACCGCTGCAGTGACGGCAAATATGCGAAATGAACGTACAGGCATGTGCTCCTCCAAAATTGTAGTGATAGCTGGACAGAATCGCGTAGAAACTTGGAGGGCGGAAAATTAACAGCGCAGGCTTGGAACGGGAGGCGATTGGCATACCGCAACGCCGATGACCTGGATTCCTAGCTTTAGGTACAAGTCACGGCAGGCAACCAGCACTTTCTGCAAGAACGAAATTGCGACGAACAGCAGAATCGCAAAGGCAAGGGCTCGCAGTGCTGTGAGGGGACCATGGGTAGCCGTGAACGGGCCCGCTCCTAGCGGAAACAGGGCCACTAGCAGGACTCCCAAGCTAACTAATACGGCGGCATTTCGGCACCATGGCGACATGCTTCAATATAGCCTATGGGAAACCCTACGCTGTACGCAACCCGGATTCCCCGTAAGAGTTGCTGTCTCACCGAGAAAATCTCAGCCGATACTCCGATTCGAGGTTCAGTATTCACGGGCTCGGCTGGTTGTGCAGGGTACGAATGGCGTAGCGAAAGCCTTCGGGCTCCACTTTCACAGGTCCCTGGTACGGCCGATCAATGTCCGCGATGGCGACCAGCACCAGTGAGATCAAGAAGCTCAGCACAAACACCTGCAGTAAATGGAAGCGGAAGTTGGGCACACCAAAGAAGCAGGACGCTGCAACTGTAATAACGCCGCCCGCTACTAACACGGCCCACAAGATTCCCGGAAGGCTCTCGCGGCCTTGCATGGCACGAATACGCCGATGTTCGGTCAAGCTACGCAACTCCTCTATAAGCTGGTAGACCGCAATGGAATCGTCGCCCTGCTGGGACTGCCCCTGCCCCGCAAGTCTCCAGAGCTGATCGATCAGTGCGCTCCCTTCCGCGCTCATCTTTGCCTGGCGTTCCAGCAATGGAAATTCCTGGTCGATTACATTCTGTGCGTAGGCCCGGCAGACCTCCTGGATCTGTGGCCCGTTCGAGTCCTTGAGCTGCCCGGCGATGCGATAGATATTCACTACAGCATTAGCTTCCTGCTCTTCATTAGCTTGCGCCTGCTGGAACATGTTCCACACGCCACCCAGCATGAAGGCCAGCAGCACCGCATACGTGGTGCCGATCACGGCCACCACGGCGCCGGTGAAATCGTTCGACTCCTTGCGCGCGGGCGCATTGGAGGTGCGCGTCACCAGGAACAGAAACGCGATCGCCGCTCCGACGCAGACAACGACAATGAGGATGTTATTCAGCACGCTGTTTGTACACGTTGCCGTGGGAGTAGGAAGCCTACACCGAGTTCGGTGGCTGGTGAAAGGAGCAAGAGAAGGGCAAGAGAAGGGGCAGGTTAGTTTTCGCGCTCTCGAGAACAGGCCAGATGCCGGTTGCCAGGGCGGCGAAGGCCAAGCAGGCAAAATACTAATACCCAGTTGACTTGAAGGCAATGATAATCTCACAAACTGTCGTAATGTATGTGTTATCAGTCCGGACGAAGTTTTCGGTATGCATCTGACGCTTTATGTAGATGGGCTGGTTGGCGGATGGGATATTCGCCTGGCCAAATAACCGACTGGCGTAGGCCCCTCTGAAAGAGGAAATGCCATCAAAAACGGTGCTACCGTCACCAGTAGCGCTGGGCATTATTCTCGCCAGGGACATGCCAGATTTGAGTGAGGATAAACGGCATGGATTCCTATGACAATGTTCCTTCGCCCGTGGATAAGGATCATCCTCTTCCACCGAATCTTGAGCGTGCCCGCCAATACCTTGCCGCGATCGAAAACGGCGCGACCGGGCACGAGTTGGGAAAATTCTTTGCGCCGGACGTGTTTCGGGAGGAGTTTCCCAATCAGATTCATCCACAAGGCACGCGCGGCGGACTGGGCACCATACTCGAAGCAGCTGAGCAGGGCAAGAGAAAAATCTCGAAGCAATCGTTTGAGATTCACAATGCGCTGGTCGATGGGGACCGTGTCGCGATGGAAGTGCTTTGGCAAGGCAGGTTGGCGAACCCAGCCGGCAATCTCCCCGTCGGCGGAGAAATGCGAGCGCACTTCGCCATATTCCTGGAATTCCGCGATGGCAAGATCGTCGCCCAGAGAAGCTATGAATGCTTCGAGCCGTTTTGAAGAACGAACTGGCGGCTCCCTATTTGGCTTTCGAGAGGGCATTCTTGTCCGGCGGTAGGGCGGTCGTGGACTGAACAAGCGTTGGTGCAGCGGCGAAGCTCGTGTGCGAAGTCAGTAATGATTCGACGGGCCCGCGCCTGTTCTATTGTTCTATTTCGCCGCGGACCGTGAGCACGGGGCAACGTGCGTGCTGCAACACGTAGTGCAGAGTCGTCCACGGCAGATGCCTCGACACGACACCGCCTGAGTGAGAACCCATAACAATGAGATCCGCTTTCCTGGTGCGCGCCAGCCGGACAATTTCCTTTTCAGGAATGCCGAACTCAACCTCAATCTCCGGCTTGTGTGGCAGATCGAGGTCGGACGATAACATTTGACTCAGTTTCTCGCGATTCTTTTGCTTCCACTCCAGTACCTCCGACTGCGATGTCGGTTGACGTTCGATGACATGAAGCATGGTCAGGTAAGCGCGGTCCTCTTCTGCCAACGACAGGGCGTAGGTCAGGGCTATCCGGGATCCAGTGGAAAAATCGCTGGCGTAAAAGATGTGGCCGAGGCTTTTCCGCGACACCGATGTGACATGAGGTCCAAGGGTAAGCACCGGACAAGTGGCGTGTCTTATGATCTTTTCTGCGGTCGAACCCAAGAACAGCTTTTTGATCCCTCCACGCCCGTGGGTACCCATGACAACAAGATCGACATTCTTGTCCAGCAAAACCTCTGAGATTACGTCCCAGCTATCACCGGACTGTATGATCACTTCGTGAGGCAGGGACTCCAGACCTTCTGTTTTTTCCAGTTTCGCCATGCTTTTTTCAGCGATGTGCTGTACCGCGTCGGTCACGATAGACCGTCCCTCAACAGGGTCCATGGAGCCTTCTGCGGGAAGAATGTGGGTAAGCAAAAGCGTGGACTTGTAACGCTTGGCGAGAGAAATGGCACATTGCAGAGCGTTCCGCCCCTCGGCAGAAAAATCAGTCGCCAGTAGGATGGTGTTGATGGCTATGCTGGAGACTGAGGCTTGAGGTGCCATCGCAGATCCCCCGCTAAGCCGTGTAAAGAAATACATCCCCACTTCCGCAGCAACGGAAGGAGGACACTCTCCGACGGTGACTACCACCATCACCCTTTGGTTTGGTTCACTCAATCCGATCGGCCCCCACGGCTGTCAAGCCACAGATCATCGTTTCGAGACGGCCCTTCTACTTTCAAAGTAGAGATTAGTTCCTCCCCATCCGTTTCGACAAGCGGTTTTGGCGCATCCTGATGACAATGGATCCAACCTCGGAGCGACGATACCGAGAAGCCGAAATCGAACGGTCCCACAAGCAAAGCCACTCAAATGTGCACTGCGAGCACGGGACAAGATCCGAGCTGTATTACTCGGTAAGTTGTGGAGCCAAAGATTGCCGTATCCAACGCACCGCGACCACGCACTCCCATGATCACCAGGTCGGTTTGTGCTTCAAGGGCGAGTTGCATGATCTGCTGGTATGGCTTGCCGGCCCTTACCATCATCTTGACGACGCACCCCTCTCGCGTTTTGGGCGCAATGGATTCTTCCAGCTGTTTCATCACCTTCTCAGTTGCGGTTTGAAGGTCTGCCGAACTCGGGATATCTTCTAGCACGTACAGCACTGTAAGCTCCGCGCCGTACTCCTTGGCCATCGAGAGCGCGTACTTGGAGGCGTGATGAGCGTGGTCCGAAAAATCGGTACAAAGAAGCATCTTTCTTAGGTGGACTGGCTCCGGATCCTGCACGGAGGTTGTGACATGATGTGCAGGCTTTCGTACCGCTAAGACCGGACACCGCGCCCGTCGCAGCACCTTCTCTGTCACGGATCCCAGCATCAGCCGATCAATCCCTCGCATGCCGTGAGTTCCCATGACGATCAGATTCACTGCCTGCGCTTCAGCCAGAGAGAGGATCAGATCCGTCACCGACCCGTCTTGCACAAAGCATTGGGGCCGAATTTCAGTCCGCGTGTGGCGCTGCGCAAATTCCTGGAGTTGTTGCTCAGCGCCGGCGCGGAGTTCCCCACAGCGTTTTTCATAAGAATCTGGAGAAATGTTCCAAAAACCAAAGGGCTGCAGAGAGTACAAAACGTGCTGCAAGAACAACGTCGCCTTGTAGTGCCATGCCAGCGACTGCGCGTACTCGTACGCGCTGACCGAAAACTCTGAAAAATCGACGGGGCAAAGGATAGATTTGATTTGCGGCATACGGCGGCTGCTCCTCGAATGATCTCGTTATCTACAAAAGTCGCATCTTCCGTCCTCAAGAAGTAGCCCTAATCTGATGTTTCGCTGACATTTGGGTCTTTCCAAGCAAGCCCCTTTCCTGCGGATCAAATACCCGGTAGGCTGCCAGCTTGACGCGGTCGTTCACGAGGAACCAAGCTAGAGCATATCCCCAAATGAAGAGTGCCCAGCCCCATCCGATCGCGGCCATGAAAATCCCGTAGACGGCGAGGAGTGTCGCGATCAGCTGCGTCCCGACCACTGCTACCAGGAGGATCGGCGCCGGCCGAATTGACCAGAAAGCCCGCCGCGTTCGCGTGAGGAAGATCGTGAGATGACCGGCAACCGACAGCTTGAGATACATGAACGACTGGATCACTTCACGGTTGAGATGGAAGACCCGTTCCCCTAGATAGAAGAGACCAAAGGAAGCAACGACGCCGGCGACACCCAACACCGAGGCGATGCCAAGAACCACAGGCATATTCCAGGCTTCTGGGCGATTTGCGTACCGCACCCGATCGTAGGCAATGGAAAGAATCGCTCCATCATTGAGAATCGCCAGCAACACGATCATCACCGCCGTAACCGGGTAGAAGTTGAATACGAGAATCGACAGCGTCATGAACAGCAGCACCCGGATTGTCTCCGCGATGCGATAGATGGCATAGCTGTTCATGCGCTGGAACATCTTTCGACTTTCTTCGATGGCATCAATGATCACGGACAGGCCGGGGTTCAGCAGGGCAATGTCGGCGGCGGCCCGCGCAGCATCCGTAGCTCCGGAAACCGCAATTCCGGCATCGGCCAGTTTGAGCGCCGGAGCGTCGTTTACTCCGTCTCCGGTCATGCCTACGATGTGCTTTTCTTTCTGCAGAACACCGACGATGTGAAACTTGTGTTCTGGAAAGACCTGAGCAAAGCCGTCAGCCTCCTCGATAGCCTGAGCTAGCTGGCCAGCCTCGTAATGCTTGCTCTCCGCAAGAATGGAGGCGTCCACGATGTTCTGGCCCAAGCCAAGCTGTCGCGCCATCTCCTTGGCAATGGCGATTTGGTCCCCGGTGACCATCTTCACCTTCACGCCCATTTGCATAGCGGTCGCGATGGTCTCCTTCGAATCTTCCCGTGGAGGATCGAACAATGGCAGAACACCCAGAAAACGCCACTGGTCCTTCTCATCGGTACGAGCCACACCCAGGGAGCGAAAGCCCCGAGCCGCAAACTCATTGACCGCTTTCTCAACTTCCCCTCGCACCGCCTCGGCATCGGCCGCCATGTCGAGAATCACTTGGGGCGCGCCCTTTGTGACTCGAAACTGAACATCCCCTGGGCCTTTGACGGAAGACTCTGTGCGTTTGTGTACTGAATCGAACGGTTGGAAGTGCGCTACGCGGTAGTCGTCCAGAGCATGTGGGTCTTTCAGGCCGCTCAGGACAGCCAAGTCGATGGGATCCTGGTTTTCGACCCGGGAAGCGAGCGACGCGGCGAAAATCACTTCTTCGGGCGGAACGCCACTCGCGCAGAACGGATCGCCCAGTGTCAGCTTGTTCTGCGTCAACGTGCCGGTTTTATCCGAACAGAGAACGTCAATCCCGGCCAACTCTTCCATTGCCGCCAAACGGGTGACGATGGCCTTCTTGCGCGCCAGGGTTCGGGCGCCCACTGCCATCGTCACCGAGAGCACAGCGGGCATGGCCACGGGGACCGCTGCGATCGTCAAGACCAGCGCGAACTGCAGGGTCGTAAGCATCCTGTCGCCGCGGAACAGTGCCACTGCCAGAATCAGAGTCACCAGAGCGATGGCTATGACGATCAGGTAGTCACCAATCTTCAGGACGGCTTGCTGGAAGTGGCTAATGGTGTGCGCCGTCTCCACCAGGTGCGCCGTCTTGCCAAAATACGTATTCTGCCCGGTGGCGTATACCAGGCCGTCGATCTCTCCCTGCTTGAGAATCGAGCCGGAGTAAACGGCCTCGCCCGAACTGCGCGTGACCGGCAATGATTCCCCGGTCAGAGCGGATTGATCTACCTGTACCGGGTCGCCTTCCAGGAGACGGGCATCCGCAGGAATGATGTCGCCAATCCGAATGCGCATCAAATCGCCGGGCACCAGCTCACGCGCGGGGATTGTAGTCCATGTTCCATCGCGCTTGACCCGAGCCTGCAGCGCAAGTGTTGCCTTGAGCGCGGCGATCGCGTTGCCCGCTTGAAACTCTTCCCAGAAGCCCACCCCGGCATTCATCAACAGCAGTGCCAAAATGATGCCGAAGTCCTCCCAATGGCGTACTACGGCGGAAAGGATGGCAGCTACCTCGATCATCCACGGGATGGGGCCCCAGAAGTAAGAAAGGAATTTCAGGATAGGGTTAGTCTTTTCTTCAGGCAGTTCGTTAAAGCCGTATTTCACCAGCCGTGCTTGCGCTTGGGAGCTGGTGATGCCACCGCCGGAAACCCCCAACTCAGACTCCAGGGATTGCAGCCCGGACGTGGTCAAACCGGCTGTGGAGGTTGATTCAGCGGGAGAATTGGTGCTTTGGTCTCTTTGAGGCTGGGCCATTCGACGCTCCCTGGGAAAGCCGGGATACCGGCGGTATGGCGGTCATTGATTTTAGGTTATCGTCTGAAGCGCACTACAACAAGCGCACTCATAGCTCGAGGGCTCACTCTATCTCTTGGGAGCTCTTCAGGAGGAAGTGAGCCCGGTTCATCTGATGGTTCTATGCGGCGACTTTTTCCGGCTTCGGCTGAGTCAGCTCCCACTCTGCTTGCAGCCAGTCGTCTAGCTCGTGACCGTGGTTCGCCCCGCGTTGCTCGTACAGTTCGTAGGCACGTAAACGAATTCGCTCTTCAAGTTGAATAGTGGGTTCGGTTATTTGCTGGGTGTCTTCAGGGGTAGGTATCTTGTGCTTAGCCATGTGAGCCTCCTTGGCAGGCATCATTGGCGGCGTCGATTGACATTTCCTTGCCGTTCAGGGCCACGCAACCCGCGCCCATTTCGCCCCAAGGTTTGGCTGTTGCGGCCTGTGCCGTCTAAGCGGTCCACGGCAAGTGTCAATGCACCGCCGTTTCTCCTTATAGATAATTGTATTCTTTCTTGAGAATTGCATTTGTGCCGTGACGCACGTCACGAAAGAACGTGACCGACATAAGAGCACCTCTCGCTGCGCTCGCACCGAGGTGTCTCTATGGAGGAATACTGAGACCGAGGCTCCAATGACCTTGGCCTCGAAAGCGACCTCAGTAATTCTTATCCCAGGTCTCGCATAGTGCCGTCTCGTCGGGCACGTACACGCAGCAGCCTAACTTGACGGGAACCCTTTTACCTTTTCTTGTTTGCTTCTTCACACGCCCAGCACTCAATCGAGGATGGGGACGATTCTTCGAGGTCTTCTTTGCGCATCGTGATCATGTGTCCGCATGCAAGATAGAAGTGTACAAGTATGCCTTCTTGCGCCTCGCGTACAACTGGTTGCATGATTTTTGTTTCTGCGGGCAAGTTCTTCTGATGCGTTTCGGTTTTCTTGTCGGATTTACTCTTCCTCGAGGGCACCGCACACCACCTGTCGCCGCTCTTCGTAATCTGAGCGTCCCACAGGTCAACCAAGTCCGCCGGATCCCCCCAGCCGGCATGGGAACTGGCGATTTGGACATATAATTTCCGAAGTCAAGAAGGAAATTCCCGTTTGGGACGGCATATAACCGAAGGCAATTATCCCACAGTCGAACGACCACAGATCCGTGACCGTCAGAGTGGGTAGTGGTACTTTAGCGTGGAGATGGGAAAAGTTGATGGATACGTATAAGGCCGATCACGCAGAGAATAACCAAGAACACTAGGGAAGGCAGCAAGAATTGCCGAGCGTTGTTCTTCACAACCGCACGCGACTCGGTCGTACGCCATCCGCCACCACCAAGTCCGAGCGCGACTGACGCATTGACGAATGCGAGGATGGCAGCAAATACCATCGCCCGTCCGCTCCCCAATAACACGAGCAACAGGAGCGAACCAATCGCACATGTAACCCATGGAAGGGCTGGTTTCACCGCGCGGGGGCCTCCAGTTACTCTTCGGTCGCGGCGGGGAATATATCACCGCTGCAATATCTGCCAATGCCAAAGACCTAAGCATCCGTGATTCATGAAACTCATCTCCACAATAAAGCACCACTACCCCAGAGTGCTATCGCATTCGATTGTCGTCGGGATCGCGATATCTTCAAATACAACTGAACGCGTAACCGCAAGAAAGGCGCAACTCAATGACTACAGAAGAGCAGGCTCTCGGCTCCCGGGCGGCAGTTAGGGCCAACATCGAATTGAATGCGGAATTTAACGGCGCATACGTGACGATGAACGCCCTCGCGGCCGTAATTGGCTGCTATGGGTTGTTTGAGAACAGCCCCGCGGTCGTGATTGGGGCCATGATTATCGCCATGGTGCTCGGCCCCATTGCTGGAGTCTCCATGGGCCTTGTCGACAGAAACAATCACCTGTTGAGAAAGGCATTCGTGACGTTGGCGGGAGGCCTCGCCGTGATCTACGGGACGGCGTTCATACTGGGCGTAGTGCATTCCGAGTTTCCTTTGACCGGTGAGATATACGCGCGGACAGCGCCCAATCTCATGGACCTGATGATCGCGCTCGGGGGCGGCGCCGCTGGAGCATACTCGATGATTTCGCCGCGGCTGAGCGTCGCCTTCGTCGGTGTGGCCATCGCTACAGCCTTGGTGCCGCCGCTCTCAGCGAGCGCTATCTGCCTGGCACGAGGGGAATATAGTTTGGCGTTTGGCGCGCTGCTGCTCGCTCTTACGAACATTGTGGGCATTCAGGTGGCAGGCTCGATTGTGATGTGGGTAGGAGGCTACCGCGGAATGCCACAGGCACATCCCAGCAGCGAGTGGAAAAGAAACTTGTTGAGTGCAGCCGCATTGTGCACTCTTGCAGTTGTGCTTGGCCTCCAATTGCGCGAAGTGATTTCCAAAGAGATTTACAGGGCGTCCGTGAGCAAAATTCTCAACACCGCAGCCGCAACACACAAAGGCGCGTACCTCACGGAAGTGAGATTTCGGCGAGACTCTGGGCGGATGGTTGTGGTAGCGGTCTACCGCACCCCAGTACCCTTTACGCCGGAAGAGGTTGGCGCTCTCGAGCCGAAACTGCCCCTGACACCGGGAACTGGCCGTGTCGAGTTACGAATTCGCTCGATTCCCGTAACGGTTTCATCAAGAGTCGGCTATCTCTTCTCGAGCGAAGATCTGACTGAGTATGGGCGCTCGCAGTAACATCGGCGGCAACGTCACTTTTGCCGTTGAAACCTTGGGCTTGATCGCCTGATCGTGCAGCGCCGGTATGCTGTCGTCTCTCGGTTTCTCGTCTCCTAACCAAACGGGCTGGTCCATGCGCTCGGTTTAAACAGAGCCTGAAAGTCAGCACGTAGCGCGGATGGGGCAGAACTGATGATAGACACCAGGTGAACGGCATCAGCATACCCCAAATCACGAAAACGACGGGACGCTGCTATGGCTTGATAAAAAGCATCTGCGGCCGATGAAGGCCCTTCCGACAGCAAGGGGTGGTGGTGCTTTAGCGTGCTTTGACCCCACTGCCCAGCAAGGAATCCAACTATGCGTGTCAATTCAGGGGAGTATACTTGTGCCGCCGCTAGCCGCTTTGACAAGAAGGCCGGCGTTAGGCTGTTACGAATTGGCCATTCCAGGACAGCCAGGTTGCCCAAGCAGATCTAACAGTCTGAGGATAGGATTCAACATCCTATGTGGAGGATCTGAAAATGCATCGTTTAACTTGTTGCTTCGCCCTTTGTGCTTCGCTGCTTCTCACCATCAACACAGCCTTTGCTCAAGGCACAAGTTCGAACGCAACCGCAAGCTGCAACTTCGACAGCACAAAACAGGTGGCGGTTGAGTACCAACGAATCGCAGTCGATGTAAAGAAGAGAGTACTCGGGACTGAAATTCGATACGGCAAAGTTTGGGCCCCGGGAGGAAAGCCCATGACCATGTTTACGAATTCTCCCGTCACGGTTGGGGGCAAGGATTTGCCGGTCGGGGCCTATACATTGTTTGTGATTCCCGAAGAAAACAAATGGACTCTCATTATCTCCAAGAGTACGGACACCAGCGGGAAATATGACGAGCATGAAGATTTTGCCAGAATCCCGATGCAGTTCGGGGAACTGCCGAGTCCGGAGTCGCAATTCAGCGTCTACTTCGCCCACGTCGCTCCCGATCAATGCAATATGCGCCTTGATGTCGACAATGCCCGAGCGTGGGTCGTCATTCAGGAAAAGAAGTGATTACACCTGCAGTCGCGAGCTGGACTGAACCTGGTGACTGCCCGAGTCCTCGAGTGCCGTGTTCTTGGACTCGATGGAATCCCAATTGACGCATGATTGGACTGATATATGCCACCGCGTGGTGCAAAGAGACAAGGCTTTCCGCCAGGGATTTCACGGATCCTGGTGGCCACAGATTTTTCACCGCAAGCTGAACTGGCGTTGAAACACTGCCAGCCTTGATCACCTCATCGTGAACCAACTGCTTCATTTGGCTGCGCGGACCACCAAAGGAGTCAAGCTGATGGCAACCCAGACAGGTCACATAGTTGTGCGCGGTCAAGTAGTTTTCAAATTCTGACCGGAGTGCCGGCCTGCGTCGCTCCCACTCGTCCTTGGTCGCAATGGTTCTTCGAGCCTCGTTGTAGAAGTCTTTGGCGCCACGTTGTGCTTTGAAGCCCAGGAGCTCGACAAACTCTGAGGGCGTTGCGTGCCGGGAGTCATAGGGTATGTGACAGGCACCACAATTGGCGCTCACGCCGACCTGATTGACGTAATGCGGACCTCGCTTATAGGCTGCCGAAGCCCAAGTCATAGAATGGCAGAACCTACCACAGAACTGATCGGAGCTTGACCAGATGACAGCAGAACTTGTCAGAGCGACGAGTAGGATGCCAAAACAAACGCAGGCCGCACTCCATAGGGAGTATGTCAGCCAGCGTTTCTTGCGTTTCGGTACAGCATTCTTACTTTGGCTGGTTAACGGACCTGTATCCCTTGGCACGAGATCGTCCTTCTAGGCTGGTAACTTCCCCACAAAACCGACGCACCTGAGCACCACATCAGGAACTCGCACAGGACGGAACATATCCCTGATCGACACGAAATTTGCTTCTGTGACCCCGATTTCCCAGGAACGTGCGCTAAACGCGTTCCATTGGCAAGCGACAATCACCTGACCCCGTCCTCCGCTGCCGTGCGCATATAGGGTTTGCTCTGCTCTACCCTTACTGGCTTGTATCGCGACCGGGTGTGAGCGACTTCAGGTAAGCCAGGACCGCTTCCGCGTCCGCGCGCGTCATATGAAAGCGCGGCATCGGGGAGCGAAGCGGTTTACCCGTGACCCAGATTCCGGTCGTCAGCAGCGTAATCATCTGTGCATCGCTCGCCGGTGGCAAGCCCGCAAGGCGAGGCGCGACGATCGGCCAATCCGGTTGGGGGCGAGCTGACAAGTATGGTACCGGCGCGCCGGCCAGCCAGCGGTTGTAGTCAAGTTCGCCGTTCGGCTTGTGTGGCGTATGACAGTCGCCGCAGGCCGCGACCCCCTCCACAATGTATTTACCGCGCGCGATCACAGCAGTATTGCCGCTGCTTTTAGCCGCCTCCACCGGCTGCTTCTTTTCCTGGGCGGTTGTGGGATGGGATCCGCCCATGACAAGCAGCAGAAACGCGGTGATCGCTAATCCTGCGATCCATGTCCTGAGATTGCTAGTAAAACTCCAGCCTTGAAATAACATAACGGTGCGCTTTCCTCCCTCTCTGCTCTTGTTGCAGCCTTCGGCGGACTTACCCCCGAGCTCAATGCTTGAACAATTCGGCACGGTTGCGAAGGAAACCCATCACACTGCTGCGCGAAAAGATCCCTACCAGTTGACCATTGGAGACAACGGGCAATTGATTGATGTCCTCCCGGCTCATGATCTCAAGCGCCCGGATCGCGGGAGTGTCAGGCATGACCGTCCGCAGTTCACTCACAGGCCGCATCACGCTCTGCACGCTGGTTTGCGGCCAGCGGTCTCGTTCGACGCGGCTGACCTCATTGGTCGTGATAAGCCCCGCCAGGTTATTGTTTTGCACCACCACAAAACACCGGCGCCCACTGACCAACAGGTATTGGTGGACAAAGTCCTGCAGGCTCAGTTGGGCTTCGACCGTGGAAAAATCGCGATTCATAATGTCGGAAACCTTCTTGTCGCGCAGTCCCTCAGTGATCTCCACCTGAGCGTAACTGCTACGAGACGCATCCAGCAAGAACCAGCCAATGAATGCCATCCACAGGCCACCGAAGTTCTTGCCGAGGAAAAATTGGTAGAGCCCCAGGAATATGAAAAAGAACGCGACTACCTGCCCGACCTTGGCCGCTATCCGTGTCGAGCGGTCTATGCTGTGGGTATTCCACCAGATCAGAGCGCGCAGCACGCGGCCACCATCCAGCGGATACCCCGGAATCAAATTGAAGGCGGCCAGCACAAGATTGATGTAGCCAAGCCAGACCAGGACTGCGGAAACCGCAGTGCGGGGTTCGCTGTTGGGCATCCAGCCGACGGACCGCGCCAGCAACAGACAAACGAACCCAATGACAAGACTGGCTAACGGGCCGACGATGGCGATCCAGAACTCAGACTTCGCGTCGGGAGCCTCCGACTCGATCTGCGAAACTCCCCCTAGAGCGAAAAGTGTGATGGCGCGCACCCGCAGGCCCCGGGATTTTGCCAGCAATGAGTGTGCCAATTCGTGCAGCAGGAGAGTGACAAAAAACAATAGGCTGGTAATGATGGCCGCGGACCACACTGTGGTGCTGCTCCATTGCCGGATGACCGTGCTGAAGCGATCGATTAGCGACAGCGTGATGAGGAAGGCGATAATAAACCAGCTATAGTGCAGCCCGATCGAGATGCCGGCAATTCGGCCAAGCCTTATTTGTGCGTGCATAGTTGGTGGACAACTTCCGGACTCCCCGCTGCGGATCGTTATCCTGATTCTCCAATCGCAAGCGACGCCGGAAAATGGACAGTGCTCATCAGCCGCTGTCAGCGGCGATTCTCTCCACAAGTTAACAAGATGCTTTCTCCAAACACAAGTTGGCCATGACCGCAGCCTGCCGCTTCCAAAGCACTGCATCGAACTTGGCAACGTCCAACGCATTCATATCCAAACCAACGCCGTCCCTGTCATTTCTTTCAACCCTTCAAGAGCGATTGGCCACCAGATTGAAGATGGGGCATTGATTCCACCCGCCTGGCGCAGGTGCGCTTGACCTCATCCAAAGGTTCGGGGGTAAACTACATCATGCCCTTTCGACCCTTCCCTGGAAAATCCGCATACCGCTCACAAGAAATGCCCGGTAGCGCCATTACCAGCTCGGAGGAGGGCTATCTGATCGCGAACATTGAAGGGGGCGCTCGCGGCAATCCCGGCCCTGCAGGATACGGCGTCGTATTCCAAGACGAAGTTGGACGCCTTGTCGCCAAACTCAGCGAGTTTCTCGGCCGCCGGACCAACAACTACGCTGAGTATTCGGCCTTGCTGGCCGCGCTTAACTACACTCTCAGGCACGGCTTCAAAGCGCTCAAGGTCATCAGCGACTCCGAGCTGCTGGTGAAGCAGATCAACGGCGAGTACAAGGTCAGTAAGCCCGCATTGAAGGAGCTGCACGGCCGGGCGATGAAGATGCTAGATCAGTTCGACTACTTCGAGATCAAGCACGTGCTGCCCGAAAAGAACCGCGACGCTGACCGACTGGCAAATCTTGCGATCGACCGCGGGATCACCAAGAAGGCTCCCGCCGTCACCGCTACAGATGTAGGGGGTGTTGCTTCAGTCATACCGGAGGTCAATGCCGTGGTGCGCAAGGGAGTCATCAAGTTCCTCGGAAAACCACTGCCGGACGGGACGCTGGTCAAGGTTCGCGCGGTTGAGCCAGGGTCCAAGCGATAGCGATTCACGCCTGTGGCGCTTTGCGCAGGGAAAAGATAACCTCATTGTTCCGGTACTCCCGACTGGTCCTCCGGCTGCCGATCCTCTTGAGAAACGTCCCGCTATAAAAAGTAAGGATGCGTTTGCTTGGCATCAGTGTCTCCCCAAAAAAAGGTTGATCTCGTCCGCTGTAGCACGCGTCCAATCGTGCGAAGAATACTCCGTTCGGACAGGCTCTCGCATGTAAGCATCCGTGGGAGTCCTTCCAAACCGAGCTTAGTGGCCGGGAGCCGGCACGGCTGGTCAAAAGTGCTCAAGCGCGCTGAAATTCAGTTGTAGAAAACTCCATCGAGCAAAGCGCGCCCGCGGAGATTAACCGTTGGGAAATGGTGCAAAATCGAACAGTCAGCGCATATCTCGGCTTTCTCGAAGAGCTATAATATCGGAGTGGAGGCGCTGCCCTCTCGGAGGTGTGAAACGAGCGCCAGAGGCATGTCAGCCCGCGTCCAAGGCCGTCCAACCAAATTGGTTCCGTTGGTTGAGGCGGTGCGATCCGCAAACTCCCCCACGGGAGAAATTGCAAGGCCTTCACGGCTTCAAACGCCCAAGCCACAACCAAGAAATGGCGACACGGTTTTCGATCCCAAGGCTTTCCTCGCAAGAGCTGGGTTGGGCAAGAAGGTTCTCAATCTCAAGAAGAATGAGACTGCCTACGCGCAAGGCGACACTGCCGACGCGATTTTTTACGTGCAGAAGGGTCGGCTGAGAGTGACTGTCACCTCCACGAACGGAAAAGAAGCGACGATCACCTTGGTGGGCGCCGGGGAGTTCTTGGGGGAGGAGTGCATGGCCTCAGCTCATCCTCTTCGACTAGCGACTGCTGCCGCGATGACCGAGTGTGCACTGCTCAGGATTAGCAAGGTGGAAATGGTTCGAGTACTTCATCAAGAACACGCGCTGTCGGATGTGTTCGTTTCTTTTCTGCTGACCCGCAACGCTCGCATCCAGGCCGACCTCGTCGATCAGCTTTTCAACTCCAGCGAAAAGCGACTGGCAAGGATTCTGTTACTGCTCGCGCAGTTCGGCAAGGAAAGCAAACCCGAGACCGTGGTTCCTAAAATCAGCCAGGAGATATTGGCGGAGATGATTGGCACCACCCGATCCCGAGTGAGTTTTTTCATGAATCGCTTCAGGAAACTGGGCTTCGTCGAATATAACGGCGAGATTCGGGTTCACAACTCTCTCCTCAATATCTTCCTGCTGGAATAAATAAAGGCGCTGCAATTTTTGTGCGCACTTCGGAGTGAAAGATCACCGTCCTTTTACGGCCGACGGTTTCTGGAGGCCCCGGATGGGAAGACCAACAACCGCTGCCGAGGGCTTCTGGGATCGGCCGCTGCACGAACTGTTCGAACTACTCCCGGCAACTCCGGCAGGGCTGACGACCGAAGAGGCCCGGCGGCGACTGCGTCTTTACGGCCCAAACAGCCTGGTCCATGAGTCTCGCTTCGCTGCACTGCTCAGTTTTTTTGGTTTTTTCCGTAATCCGCTCGTCGTAATCCTTGTCATCGCCAGCGGCGTATCTCTTGCACTCGGAGAGCACGTCGGCGGGCTGATCATCCTTGCGATCGTACTTTTCAGTGTGCTGCTGAATTTCCTGATGGAATTCCAGGCCCGGCACGCCGTAGAGGACATTCAGAAACAGATTGCCCTAACCGCCGCGGTGGTGCGCGATGGACGAGAGCAGGAACTGCCGACCGCCGAGTTGGTCCCGGGAGATGTCGTCCGGCTCAACGCAGGAGACCTGGTGCCAGCCGACGCCCGTTTGCTGGAGGTAAAGGACCTGCATGTGCGTGAGTCAGTGCTCACCGGGGAATCTCTGCCGGTAGAGAAGACGGTGGCTGACCTTCCCAAGGAGAAGCACGGCGTCGCGGACGCAAGCAACAGCGTTTTCCTGGGCACTGCGGTTCAGACGGGGATTGGCACCGCGGTCATCGTCTGCACGGGAAAAGACACCGCCTGTGGTGAGATTGCGAGTCGTCTGGCGATGCGGCCACCGGAGACGGAGTTCGGACGGGGCATACGTCGCTTCGGAATGATGCTCACATGGGTGACCATGTTGCTTGTCCTTTTCGTTCTGCTGGTGAACATTATTTTCCATCGCCCAGTGCTGGAGTCCTTCCTTTTCTCGGTCGCGCTCGCCGTCGGGATGACACCGGAAATGATGCCCATGATCATCACCGTGACGCTGGCCCAAGGCGCGAGGCGGATGACGAAGAAGAAGGTCCTCGTCAAGCAACTGTCAGCAATCGAGGATTTCGGCAGCGTGGATATTCTCTGTACGGACAAGACGGGCACACTCACCGAAGGGGAGATCGTGCTTGACCGGCACGTGGACTTCCAAGGTAAGGACAACGAAAACGTCCTGCAGCTCATTTACCTGAACAGCCACTTTGAGGCAGGCATCAAAAGCCCCCTTGACGATGCAATCTTGAAGCACGAGGCGCCTTCCATTGTGGGGTATGACAAGGTGGACGAGATTCCGTTCGACTTCAACCGCAAGCGCCTTTCAGTGGTGGTTCGACACGCGGACGAGGACCTTCTCATCACCAAGGGTGAGGCTGAGAGTGTCTTTGCCATTTGTGAGGCGGTGACCATCGATGGCGTTGCTCAGCCGTTTGACGAAACCCGACGGGCAGAGGCAGAAAGCACCCTGAAGAAGCTGAGTGCGGACGGATTCCGTGTGCTTGGGGTGGCGACGCTGAAGGTGGGAAAACAAAATGCGTACGCAGTGGCGGCCGAACACGCGATGACACTGGTCGGGTTCGCGGCATTCCTGGACCCGCCGAAGCAGGGGGTGCTTGCCGTCCTGAAGGCACTGAAACAGGATGGCATTTCTGTGGTTGTCATGACGGGCGACAACCAGTATGTGACCCAGAAGATCGCCCACGACGTAGGGTTGGATGCAGACCGCATTCTTGTCGGGAACCAACTCGATACGATGGACGATGCTGCCGTGGCCCATCAGGCGGAAAACGGAGCCATTTTCGCTCGCGTGTCCCCCGAACAAAAGAACCGGGTGATTCTCGCTCTTAAAGCTCGAGGACATGTTGTCGGATACATGGGCGATGGCATCAACGATGCTCCGTCGCTGCACACCGCAGATGTTGGGATCTCCGTCATGAATGGCGTGAACGTGGCCAAGGACGCGGCCAAGATCATCCTGCTGGAAAAGGACCTTGCGGTCATCAACGAGGGCGTACTCGAAGGACGGCGCTCCTTTGCCAACATCATGAAGTACATCATCATGGGCACGAGCTCGAATTTCGGCAACATGTTCAGCATGGCCGCGGCATCACTGTTCCTGCCCTTTCTGCCGATGCTCCCGAGCCAGATACTGCTGAACAACTTTCTCTATGATGTTTCGCAGGTGAGCATCCCCACCGACAACGTTGATCCCGCCATGGTGCAAAAACCCAAGCGATGGCAGATTGGATTCATCCGCCAGTTCATGGCGATCATCGGTCCCATCAGCTCAATCTATGATTTCCTCACTTTCGGGGTGCTGCTCTGGGTGTTCCATGCTTCCACAAACGAGTCGCTTTTCCACACCGGATGGTTCGTGGAGTCCCTGGCAACACAGACGCTCGTGGTATTTGTGATCCGGACAGCAGCCAACCCTCTCAAGAGCCGGCCCAGTCGGCCGTTGCTGATCAGCGTGTTGGCCATCGTTACGGTTGCGACTGTGCTGCCGTACACGCCGTTGGGCAAGTTGCTGCGGTTTACACCACTGCCCGTATCGTTGTTGGCGGCAATTGCGTTTCTTGCAGTGACCTATCTCTTTGTCGTGCAGGCTGTGAAGACCTGGTTTTATCGTCGGCACGCGCTGCTTTGATGGCCCCGGTTGAGGACGGCCCAGAATCGGGCTTGCCTCCGATTCGCCGCACTCACGCAACTGTTCCGAACAGCCACCCGACGCCTGAGGTGATCGCCATGGCGAGCGCACCCCAGAACGTGACGCGGATTGCGCCGATGGTGACCCCTGCGCCACCCGCGTGTGCAGCCAGCCCCCCTAGAAGCGCGAGAAACAGCAGTGAAGTCGCAGACACAAGAGGGATCAAGCCTGCCTCCGGGGCCATGGCAGTGACCAAGAGAGGCAGGACTGCTCCGATGGCGAAGCTGCCAGCCGATGCCCATGCCGCCTGAATTGGTCGCGCACGAAGAGTCTCGGAGATACCGAGTTCGTCCCGGGCGTGCGCGCCTAGCGCATCATGGGCCATCAGCTGCTGGGCAACCTGTTTCGCGAGCGAAGGTTCGAGCCCGCGCTCGACATAGATTGCCTGTAGCTCGTTGTGCTCGCCCTTGTCGTCTGCCTTGAGTTCCGCGCGTTCGAGCTTGAGGTCGGCCTGTTCGGTGTCGGCCTGTGAGTGGACAGACACGTACTCACCAGCAGCCATCGACATGGACCCGGCTACCAGGCCGGCGACCCCTGCGACCAATACGCTGCGGTGATTCGCATGCGCGGCGGCGACACCGAGCACCAGACTCGAGGTTGAAAGGATGCCGTCGTTCGCGCCCAGTACCGCCGCGCGCAACCAGCCGATACGTTTTGTACGGTGTCGTTCCTGGTTACCTACAGGCATTCTTGAGGCCTTCCTGATCGGGAAACCCTAGAAACCCGCGAAACACCTTCTTGTTCGGGCGCCGGTCCTCGGATTCCCCAGCGAGCGGGCTTAACCGCTACCCAACTCCTGTTTAGCCTACCTTGGATAGTACCGGCAAGTGGGTGGCTGGCGAACACCGCAGTCCCCGGAAATGCCGGCCACGGGATCTGCTTGAGAGTGACACCGACGAGGGCATAAAGTCGGCAGAGCTTCTTTGCGATGCGTTAGCGATTATCCGTCACACACAAGAACTGTCAATTCAAATCAGCATTCTCACGCACCCCCTGAAGGACGTGTGCACATTTCTGGCGGCCCGAAAGAAGTTAAACGGCAAAAATAGCGCGATCCTGGTTTGGAATCGCGCTTTGCTGAAGCCAACAATCGTTCCTTAACGCAAGCTTCCAGTGGTGACGTTGACATCATTCCCGATTGACTCGCCGGATACGACAAGTTCAACCCGCCGAACCTCCTGCCGTCCTGCGGAGTTATCGTTTGAGTCTACCGGCAGCGTATTGCCCAAACCCTGTCGCCGTTATCGAATTCGTTGATACGCCTTGCTGCACGAGATAGTCGCGCACGGCCCCGGCACGCTCCTCAGACAGGCCTTCGTTGAGCTGGGCGGTGCCCACATTGTCCGTGTATCCCCCAACGGCAATGTTGAGACCAAGATAGGCAATCAAGATACCGGCGACCTTGGAGAGTTTCTCTCGGGCACCCGGCTTCAATGTGTACTTGCCGGTGTCAAACAAGGACATCCGACATACTAACAACCAGCCCACGTGCGGTGTCGCGCGTCTGCAGGATGGCTGCCGATCGGCGGAACTGCCTTCCTCAGTTGTTCAAGCTCGGCCTGAACTTTCGCCCACTCTTTTGGGTTGCGCTTGGTCGCGTAAGGCGCATCCGGATGGGCAAAGAATTCCAGCGGTTCGGCCCGAACCGCCGGCGAAGCGCAAGTGTTGGTTTGCGCAGCTCATCGCAAACCAGAAATGGCTACTGGCTTCTGAGTTATGTCAGATAATTGAATCTAATAAGGAAAAGCTGCGATTGTTACCGGGAGCAGCGACGGAACTAAGCCAAATCGTGCGGCACGACTCAGAGATGATAAGAACATTCAGGCCAAGACGCTGGTTGCCAATTCTCGTTTTGCTAGCCAGGGTCGCGGTGTCGGCACAGGAAATCTCGTCCGCGGCTGAAATTACATCTCCCGATCTAACACTGATCCTGCAACGCTTTGAAGACGTCCAACACCAGAACACTGCTCAATCTCAACCGTATAAAGTGACGCGAGAATACAAAGTATTCCACGGCGATGAAAAACAACCCAGCTCTGAGGTCATGGCGCAGATCAGTTTTGTTCCTCCCGCTACAAAAACATACAGAATCACGCAGGCGAGCGGGAAGTCGCGGGGAGAAAAAATGGTCCGCGAGCTTTTGGACCAGGAAATCGAGGCGGCAAAGAAGAGTCATGAAAGCGAGATCAGTCGGGCGAACTACGACTTCGTTTTTCTCAGACAAGATAAACTCGGAATTCTTGACGAGTATATCTTACGGATCATCCCGAAAAGGAAGGAGCGATACCTTTTTAGCGGGCAGGTTTGGTTAGATACGACCACCTTCCGTATCCGCAGATTGGAAGGAGCCCCCGCCAAAAGCCCTTCCTTCTGGATCACGGATATTCACATCACTATGCAATTCGGGGAGGTGAAAAGTATGTGGATACCAATTTCTGTTGACGCGATTGCTACAGTACGTTTCTCTGGGAGATACACAATTGTCGGCCATAATATCTCAGCCGGCAACCCGCAATCCACTATGCCCAAACAGTGACCCTTGTATGCCGGCCTTTGACTACGACAGAGCTGCTTTGGGCGAGTGGCAGATACGTAGCGTGGCCAATATGGGTCGACAGGATGCGCATGACTTTCTGAAGATCGGTGATGATCTCCACATCCGCCCGCAAGCCACTGTATTTTCAACCGAACAGCCAAACGAAGGCCTTCAAGCGGTCAAGCAGGCGACTGGGCATGGATGAGCAGGGATTGTTCCCTGAAGCCAGCAAAGGAATCGGCTTCGGGACTCACTCAGCGATTGAGCTACTTTGGCGCTCCCGAATGCGCGAGATTGAACGGAAGGTAGACATGGAATCGACTGGAAGTGGTCAGCCCGACGCGGCCCAGCAGCAACTTATGATCGAGCAGCAATTAGCGTTCGATTTCTTCGATCCCTCCCTTGAGTGGCGACGCCTCTTCGCGGAGACCTGGGGCACTTTCCTGTTGGTGCTGGTCGCTGCCGGCGGCGGCGTGGTCGCGGCGATGAGCGGCGGCAGGGTCACTCTGGGCATGATGGTGGTGGCGCCTGGAATCATGGTGATGGCGATCATCTACTTTATGGGTGCAGTGAGCGGGGCGCATTTGAATCCGGCGGTCACGCTGGCATTCGCACTGCGCCGCGACTTCCCTTGGAAAAGAGTCCCCGGCTACATGCTGGCACAAGTGATCGGAGGCATCAGTGCGGCTGTGTTTCTTCGGGCCATGTTTGGGACGGTTGGCGCACTCGGCGCGACGCTGCCAGGCGGTGGTGTGACCGACGGGAAAGCGCTGGCGATGGAAGTGGTTCTGACAGCCGGGCTGGTGAATACTATCCTGGGCACGGCGTCTGGCGCGCGGAACACCGGCACGAACGGCGCCATCGCCGTGGGCGGGTACATTGCTCTGGCAGGGCTTTGGGCAGCGCCGGTGAGCGGAGCCTCTATGAATCCGGTGCGTTCGCTGGCGCCGGATGTGGTGCGTGGCAACTTCCACACGACTTGGATCTACCTCGTCGGGCCCTTGGTGGGCGCCCTGATCGGAGTGGCGTTTGAGTGTATTCTCAAAGGGAAGGCCTCGGCCGCCGGCAAGATTGCGGCGCGTGGCACGCTTGGCGTCGACAACCCGGCCAGGCCCGGTACGGATGTCGGGCCTCCTCGGAAATAATCGCGTACTGTTCCCGTAGAACCCTTTGCACTTACTTCCGGCCAGCCAGTGGGCGGTCGTTCGGTCATTCCTGAGCAAAAGTGCACAGCTTCCGCATCTCCCGCCGGAAGATACTGTGCGTAGGTGTTCCGTAGCGGCCGCGATGCCTATTCGCCCCGGCATGCGCTACATCAGGGGCGGTTGGCAGAAGCTACCCCAATGCCAGAACTCGAGCCGCAACTGAGAGAAGCCCCTGAGCCATCGATGCCGGGAAGTGTCGAACGCAGATGGGGTGGCCTGCATAGTACGGAAGCGGTCGGGGACGGCTGGATGAATCGTTGAGATATAGCACGCCCGAGTTTAGTGAATTCAAAGCCGCGAATGAGATTTCGTCGAGAGCGCCCATCCGTCGATTTTCCAAGCGTCCTCTGGATAGAGAGCCGGTGGAGATAACAACAGCAGGAGAACAGTCATGGTGAAAGCGGTGGCAGATAAGCCCGAGCCCAAGCTGGAGGCGAAACCGGAATCCAAGCCTGACTCAACGCCTGCGGCGAAGCCTGAGTCCAAGAACGGCTCAAGGTCCGAGTCCAAGGACGATCTGAAGTCCCTTCCCCTGCCGGAAGTCGAGAAACGACTGAAGTCGTCGCCGAAGGGACTGAGCCAAGCCGAGGCGCAGAAGCGGCTGACACAGTATGGTCCTAACGCGATCGCCGAGAAGAAAACCAATCCCTTCCTGAAGTTCCTCACCTATTTCTGGGGCCCTATCCCATGGATGATTGAAGCGGCTGTAATTTTGTCGGGAATTGTCCGGCACTGGCTGGATTTCTTCATCATTCTCTTTCTGCTTTTTTCCAACGCTGTGGTCGCATTTTGGGAAGAACATCAGGCGGGCAACGAAATTGCCGCGTTGCGGGCCAAACTGGCGACCAAGGCGCGGGTCCTGCGTGATGGAAAGTGGGTTACTCCGAAGGTATCTGAACTGGTGCCCGGGGACGTCATCCGTCTGCGACTGGGCGACATCGTGCCGGCGGATGCGCGCCTGTTGGCAGGCGATCCGGTGCAAGTAGACCAGTCTGCATTGACCGGCGAATCTTTGCCCGCCACGCGCAAACCTGGCGAGGCGGTGTTTTCGGGTTCGATTATCAAGCGGGGCGAAGCCGACGCCATGGTATACGCCACCGGTGAGAAGACCTACTTCGGCAAGACGGCGCAACTGGTGCAGGAGGCTCATACCGTCAGCCATTTCCAGCGTGCCGTGCTGAAGATCGGCAACTACCTGATCATTCTTGCAGTAGCCCTAGTGGCGGTGATTGTTGCTGTGGCGCTCTTTCGCCATGACCCGATCCTCAGCACGTTGGAGTTCGCCCTGGTACTTCTGGTGGCCGCGATCCCCGTAGCAATGCCCACAGTGCTGTCAGTCACCATGGCGGTCGGCGCGCGTCTGCTGGCAAAAAAACAAGCGATTGTGACCAAACTGTCGGCCATCGAGGAACTGGCTGGCGTGGATGTGCTGTGCTCGGACAAGACCGGCACCCTGACCCAAAACAAGCTGACATTGGGCGATCCCTTCTGCGTGAGCAATATCCCTGCCGACCAGGTCATTCTCTGGGCGGCGCTTGCTTCGCGTGCGGAAGACAAGGACACCATCGACCTCGCAGTGATCGGCGGCGTGAAGGACGACAAGGCGTTGAAGGGCTATCAGATACTGCATTTCCAGCCGTTCGATCCGGTGCATAAGCGCACCGAAGCTACTGTTAAAGCTTCGGACGGAAAACAGTTCTTTGTGGCCAAAGGGGCGCCGCAGGTGATTCTGGAAATGTCGACCAACGCCGGCGAAGTAAAGCCCGCCGTCGAGAAAGCCGTCAATGAGTTTGCGGGACGCGGCTTCCGTTCTTTAGGCGTGGCGCGGGCGGATCAGGAAAACAAGTGGCAGTTTGTTGGCGTGTTGCCAATGTTCGATCCGCCCCGCGAGCAGGCCAAAGCAACCATCGCGAGTGCCGGCCAGATGGGCGTGAAAGTCAAAATGGTTACCGGAGACCAATTGGCCATTGCCCAGGAAACTGCCCGTCAACTGGGCATGGGCACGAACATCCTCGAGGCCAGCGTATTACGCGACAAGCAAAAGAAGGCGGAGACGGCGGAGTCCATCGAAAAAGCGGATGGCTTCGCCCAGGTATTCCCAGCCGACAAGTTCCACATTGTTGATGTCCTACAAAAGGCAGGCCACATCGTCGGCATGACGGGCGATGGGGTGAACGACGCTCCCGCGTTGAAAAAAGCCGACTGCGGCATCGCCGTTTCCGGCGCGACCGACGCGGCGCGCGCGGCGGCGTCCATTGTGCTGCTAGCATCCGGCCTGTCGGTGATCATCGACGCAGTCAAGGAGAGCCGCCGCATCTTTCAGCGGATGAACAGCTACGCGATCTACCGCATCGCCGAAACGCTGCGGGTGCTGTTCTTCATGACGCTGGCGATCCTGGTGTTTAACTTCTATCCCGTGACCGCAGTGATGATCGTGATGATCGCCGTGCTCAACGATGGAGCCATCCTCTCCATCGCGTATGACAACGTTCATTACAAGGACAAGCCCGAGGCCTGGAACATGCGCCTGGTGCTGGGAATTTCCACGGTGCTGGGCGTCATCGGGGTGGTGGCTGCGTTTGGGCTGTTTTATCTTGGCGAGCGCGTATTTCACCTCGACCACGCGCACGTCCAAACGCTGATGTATCTGAAACTATCCGTGGCCGGACATCTGACGATTTTTCTGACGCGCACGCGCGGCCCTTTCTGGTCAATACGCCCCGCGAGGGTTCTATGGATTGCGGTGCTAGGCACGCAAATGCTTGCGACTCTGATTGCGGTTTATGGTCTGTTCATGACACCCCTCGGCTGGGGCTGGGCAGGATTCGTTTGGGTCTATGCTCTAGCTTGGTTCCTCTTGAATGACCGTGTGAAGCTGCTCGCTTATAAGATTCTTGATCGCGTCAAGGCCGAGCCGGCACCTGAAGCCAAAACCGAGGCGAAACCTGAAACGAAGGCGGAGCCTAAGTCTGAGGCAAAAGGTGAGCCGAAAGCTGAGCCGAAACCTGAAGCCAAAGCCGAATCTAAACCCGAAGTCAAGACACCGTCCAACCTGACGCCGCAGATTGCCAAGCGAGCCTATGAACTCTACGAGGAGCGCGCCGGCAAAGACGGTTCGTCAGTTCAGGACTGGGAGAAGGCGGAGCGGGAGATTCAGACGCCTGACACGAAGGCCAAGCCTAAACCCGAAGCCAAAGCTGAGCCGAAGCCGGAACCCAAAGTTGAGGCCCAAGCCGACCAGCCGAAACCTGGCGCTAAGGCGGAGCCCGAAGCCAAAGCCGAACCGAAGGCTGAAACCAAAGCCCAGCCTAAGCCTCAAGCCAAAGTGGAAACCAAGCCGGAAACTAAGCCTGAAAACAAAGACGAGCCTAAGCCGGAAGCCGACGACAAGACACCGTCCGACCTGACGCCACAGCTCGTCAAGCGAGTCCACGAGCTCTATGAGGAGTTGGGGCGGGAGGAAGTTCGAGCGGTTCAGGACTGGGAGAAAGCGGAGCGGGGAACTCAAGAGAAAGATGAAGTCCATAAATAAGCAGAACAGAACCACGCGGCTGACATCGCCGAATGGATGGAGACGAAAATCAACTCAAAGGATTTCCGTGTGCGGCTCATAGATTCCGCCGAGCGGATGCCGGGACGGACGGGACTGGCTGCCACCTACCGATATTGAGCCGAACAATTACAGGAGGAGCACACCATGCAGGTACAAATTAATACGGATCATAACATCGAAGGCCACGAGGCGCTGAGCGCTCACGTCAGTGGAATAGTGGAACATGCCCTGAGCCGAATCAGCGATCACATCACGCGAGTGGAAGTCCACCTGAGCGACGAGAACGGCGATAAGAACAGCCCGAACGACAAGCGCTGCGTCATGGAAGCCCGCCTCGAAGGACGCCAACCGGTCGCAGTCACTCACCAGGCAGCGAGCATGGACCAAGCTGTCGAAGGCGCTGCACATAAGTTGGCCAGGTTGATCGAGAACACCCTCGGCCGGCTGCACGATCAGGCGAGTCGCAGGACTGACCCGCCTCCGCCTGAGCCAAAACACAGAAACCAGTTATGAGCGAAACACAGGCTGCCTGCGGAGGAACTGTTCGGCGCCATCTCTGCCTTCGAGGCACTGCGCGTATAGAAGAAATGATGGACATTGGCATCGCGACGGCAATGGCCGTTTGACGTGAAAGTGCAACCGACGGTGGCCCTCAACGCCGCTGCCAAGGCCAAGCACGTGAGGACTGGGTTGAGGCGGGGCGCGAGATTCGGAAAGCTTAGGCCGGGCGGGCAAAGGTGCATCAACATCCATGTGCGCCCCCGGATTGTTAAACGCCACTCGCACAACGCGTGACAGCGGAAGGAAGAAGATGAAAATTGATTCCAAGGATTTCCGAGTGGGGTCCGGAGAAAAGGTCACACTCAGCGAGTGGCCGACGACGATAAAGCCCATTTGCAAGTCGAAGAAGCAGTATCAGAAACTTCTGGAAGAACACGTCGAAGCGTTGAGCTCGCTGCAGCGGCTTCACTACGCCTCAAACCGCTATGCGCTGCTGCTGATTTTTCAGGGGATGGACGCAGCCGGTAAGGACGGCGCCATCCGGCACGTCATGTCCGGGGTCAATCCGCAAGGCTGCGAGGTTTTCAGTTTCAAACAGCCGAGCGCCGAAGAGCTGCAACATGATTTTCTCTGGCGTACGACCTGCCGCCTTCCCGAACGCGGACGGATCGGTATCTTCAATCGTTCTTATTATGAGGAAGTGCTGGTCGTTCGGGTGCATCCCGAGATCCTCCGCAACCAGGGTCTATCGGAAGAACTGCGCGACGAGAAAACCATCTGGGAGGAGAGGTATCGCTCCATGGTGGACCTGGAGAGACACCTCTATCGCAACGGAACCCGGACCATCAAAATATTTCTTCACCTTTCGCAGGAAGAGCAGCGAAAGCGGTTTCTCGAGCGCCTTGATGAACCCGACAAGAACTGGAAATTCAGCCTCTCCGACATTCACGAGAGAAAATATTGGAAACATTACGTGAAGGCGTATGAGGCTTGCCTGAGCGCGACCAGCACCCATCACGCGCCCTGGTACGTCGTTCCCGCCGACGATAAAGAGAACGCACGGTTGATCGTTTCCAGAGTTGTCCTTGATGCGCTCAAGGATCTCAAGATGGCGTATCCCAAGCCCACCGCGAAGCGCCGGTCGGAATTGGACTCGATCCGCAAGCAGCTGTCGAAGTAGCGTTGACGTTATGGCCTCTTAATTGACGAGTGCTGGCAAGGCGAACCTGAAATGCCCGCTCCTTATGGCTTGCCCAGTGAAGGACCCGCACCGCACGCGGATGAGAACTCATCGAAGTTCGTAAATCTCTGCCGGGGCTTGTCAGCTGCGGTGGAGAGGTAGAGAGGAATAATCAGTATGCCCACGAAAGAGCAAGCAATTGTTGATCACGATAGCCGCCCCATATCAACCGGCCAGAGTGTGGACGAGGCCGGCAAGCCGACTAAATTTATCTTCGACGTGGCTTTGTCTACCGCAATCGCAGCAAACGGCGAACGTCAGGCAGCAGCCCCGGCCCCTAAGGGTCCGCTCACGCCGGACATGCTCGACAAGATGAACCGCTACTGGCGCGCTGCGAATTATCTGTGCATCGGCCAGATCTATCTCTTTGAAAATCCCTTGTTGCGAGAGCCGCTGAAAGCGGAACAGATTAAGCCAAGACTGCTCGGGCACTGGGGAAC
>Ga0181532_10000419_pt1 | contig 44083 bp, 39 predicted proteins | sample PEATcosm2014_Bin_33_FD_119768 | JGI IMG/M metagenome (GOLD analysis project Ga0181532, IMG submission 119768) | Peatland microbial communities from MTU Mesocosm Facility, Houghton, MI, USA - PEATcosm2014_Bin11_30_metaG | ecosystem: Environmental > Terrestrial > Soil > Wetlands > Peat | place... | reverse complement strand
CAGGCTTAGTTTTTCTGCTTCGTGCACGCTGGTTGTCAATCCTCAGCATGCCACCCGCTCCAGGCTCACCTTGTATTGGAAACCGACTCCTCCTTCAGGCTCATCTTGTATTGGACAAGACTAGATCTTGACATTTCCCATTCAGGGCTTATACTCGACCAGTTACATGTCTTACGCGACCCACAACACGACAATGGTCATGGCCATGTGCATGTGCACCCGTGTCGGTCTGTGGGTTGAGCGAAGGAGCGGCAAGAGTTAAACAGTAAGTAGCCGCAAGGATTCCCAAACGACCCACGGTCCCAAAGATTGTGGGTCGCTTTGTTTTTGACCCCAAGGTTCCCAGAAACATCAAAAAACGAGGAGAGCAACAGAAATGAGTGCCAACAACGGAAAGCCAACCTTCAATTTCAACACCCTCGCCATCCACGGCGGGCAGGACGTTGACGCCACAACCAAGGCGCGTGCCGTTCCAATTTACCAGACCACGTCGTATGTGTTCGATGATGCCGACCACGCCGCGCGACTGTTTGCCCTGCAGGAGTTTGGCAACATCTATACGCGGATCATGAACCCGACGACCGACGTCTTCGAGAAGCGCATCGCTGCGCTGGAAGGAGGAATGGCAGGGCTGGCGCTGGCTTCGGGCCAAGCCGCCGAAACCCTCATCATCATCACGTTGGCGTCGGCGGGCGATGAAATCGTTTCCACAACTTCGCTCTATGGCGGTACCTACAACCTGTTTCACTACACGCTGCCCAAGCTCGGGATCAAAGTGAAATTTGTGGATGCCGACGACTTCGACGGGCTGCGCGCGGCGATCACTGCGAAGGCCAAGGCGGTTTACACCGAGAGCCTGGGCAACCCCAAGCTCGACATCGTGGATATCGAGCAACTGGCGAAGATCGCGCACGAGAACGGAGTGCCGCTGGTCGTTGATAACACCTGCGCGACGCCAGCGCTCTGCCGTCCCATTGAGTGGGGCGCTGACATCGTCATCAACTCCGCCACCAAGTTTATCGGCGGCCATGGCAATTCCATCGGCGGCGTCATCGTGGACAGCGGCAAGTTTGACTGGGAAGCTTCGGGTCGCTTCCGCGACTTCGTTGAGCCCGATCCGTCCTACCACGGCGTCTCCTACACCAAGGCATTCGGCAATCTCGCCTTCATCATCAAGGCGCGCGTGCAGGGACTGCGCGACACCGGAGCTTGCCTATCGCCCTTTAACGCCTTCCTGCTCCTGCAAGGCGCAGAGACTTTGCACCTGCGGCTGGAGCGCCATTCAGAGAACGCGCTGAAGGTCGCGGAGTTTCTTTCCAGCCATCCCGACGTAGAGTGGGTCAATTATCCCGGGTTGCCGACGAGCCAGTACTACCAGCGCGCTAAGAAGTATCTCCCGACCGGCGCGAGTGCGCTGGTCACCTTTGGCATTCGTGGAGGCTTCGAAGCTGGCAAGCGCTTCATCAACTCGCTGAAGCTGTTCAGCCTGCTTGCCAATATCGGCGATGCCAAGTCGCTGGTCATTCATCCGGCCTCGACTACCCATCAGCAACTCAGCGAGTCGGAGCAGCGCGATACAGGTGTGACGCCGGAGCTGGTTCGCCTTTCCGTCGGCATCGAAGATATTCGCGACATAATTGCAGACCTTGATCACGGGCTGCGCGCCGCAACCGGCAAACTGCCGGCTTCCGAGAAGGGCAGCGAGCACGCTGCGACGCAGGTGGCTGGAGATTGATCATGAGCACCGCCCTGCAACCAACTCGGGAAGGTGACGTAATACTGGCGCCGGACGAGCCGTTTCGGCTGGAGGCTGGCGGCGCGCTGCACCCGGTCTCAATTCGTTACGCCGTCTATGGCGAGTTGAACGAGCGCCGCGACAACGCCGTGCTGATCTGCCATGCGCTGTCGGGATCGGCGCGCGCTGCAAACTGGTGGCCGGAAATGTTCTCGACCCCATCACGCCCAAAAACGGCGCGCGATGGGGGCCCTGGCGGCAGCGTCTTCGATCTGTCGCGCGACTGCGTCATCTGCACCAACATTCTTGGATCGTGTTACGGATCGACCGGACCCACTTCCATCAATCCGGCAACCGGCCAACCTTACGGGCCGGATTTTCCGCTGGTGACGGTTCGCGACATCGTACGTTCGCAAGCCCAAGTACTCAACGAACTAGGTGTGCAGCGGTTGCGCATCGTGATCGGGGCGTCCATCGGTGGCATGCAGGCGCTGCAGTGGGCGGTGGATTATCCCGAGCGCGTGGAGCACTGCATCGCCATCGGCACTGCACCGCTCTCGGCGATGGGGCTGGCGCTGAACCATCTTCAGCGCAAAGCCATTCAGCTCGATCCGAAATTCAACGGGGGAAAGTATCTGTCTGGCGAGCAGCCCAGCGGCGGCCTAGGGCTGGCGCGCGCAATCGCAATGTGCTCGTACAAATCGGCGGAGCTGTTCGACGAGCGCTACGCCCGCAAGCCGAACCGCAACGGTGAGGACCCACTGCGCTCCTTCGAACACCGTTACGACGTCGCCGGATATCTCGACTATCAGGGTGAGAAGTTCGTGCAGCGCTTCGATGCGAACGCGTACCTGGTGATCTCGAAGACGATGGATACCTTCGATCTGGCGCACGGCTACGCGTCGGAAGCGGAGGCGTTGAAGCGGATTCAGGCGCATGTTTCGCTGGTCGGCATTACGTCCGACTGGCTGTTTCCGCCGGAGGATGTTCGCGCACTGGCCGAACGTATTGAAGCCGCGCGAGGAGCCTGCGATTACACAGAGTTCGAATCGTCGCACGGGCACGACGGATTTCTGGCCGAGGTGGACGCTATCGCGGCTGTGGTGTCGGATCGCTTTCACGCGCGCCGGCGCGCTGTAGTGAAGAACAAGCGGGCCCCAGTAGTTTGCAGTTGAGACGGGAAGCCAATAAGTTCACGAACGGAGTTCAGGAGAAACAACATGGCAGTCCTTACAGAACCCAAAACATGCAGTTTTCCAAGTAATCTATTACGCGACCGCGTGGCGATCGTCACCGGCGGCTCGCGCGGAATCGGGCGCGCAACCGTGCAGCGGCTGGCCGAATCTGGAGCGCACGTGGTTGTGAACTACATCTACCAGTCTCGCGAGGCTGCGGAAGCTGTCGAAGAAGCGCGCGCATTGGGTGTGCAGGCTATCGCCTTTCAGGGCGACGTGAGCCTGAGCAGCGATGCGGCTGCTGTGGTGGACAAGACGCTTAGCTCTTTTGGCAAGATCGACCTTGTCGTGGCGAACGCCGGCATCTGGGAAGGATCTCCCGTCGAGCACATGAGCGACGACGTGTGGGACAAGGTGATTAACCACAACCTTCGTGGGACATGGACCATCTGCCGCGCGACGGTGCCGGCGCTGAAGCGGCAGGACAGCGGCGCCATCGTGATCGTCAGCTCAACCGCCGGTCAGCGCGGTGAGGCAGGCTATTCGAACTATGCCGCGTCCAAGGGTGGGCAGATCAGCTTCGCCAAGTCACTGGCAATCGAGTTGGCGCCCAACATTCGCGTGAATTGCGTTGCTCCCGGTTGGGTTGATACCGAACTGAACGATCCCGTCTTCGGGCCGGGCACCAACGGATATAAGCGCGAAGTCGAGCAGGCCATTCCTTTGCAGCGCATCGCCTTGGCAGATGACGTGGCCAACGCGATCGTGTTCCTGGGCTCCGATTGGGCGCGCCACATCACCGGCGAGGTCCTGAATGTGAACGGGGGTTCAGTGCTGTGCGGCTGAATAGAGTCGGGATTCTGGAGACCAGCCCAGAATTGGGGAGGTACGCCTAAGAGAGTGTTGTCCCAGTTACAATTGGTCTTTCCACGAGGTCATAATGTCTCTGGTTCGATACCTGATGCTGCTGTCGCTTGTGGTCTGGATTGGCGGTCTCATCTTCTTCTCATTCGTGCTTGCGCCGACGGTCTTCGCCGTTCTTCCTACGCGGCAGTTGGCGGGCAGCGTGGTGAGCCGCAGTCTCGGCATCATGCATTGGATGGCGATTACCTGCGGTGTGGTGTTCGCAATTACCTCGATGATCGACTCGCGGATTGTGAACGGTGTCGCTGAACCGTTTGCCGCGCGGAACCTCATCGTTTACGCGATGATCATCCTGACCCTGGTGGGCATGTTCGGCATTGCATCGCGCATGCTGGCCCTGCGCGAGCAAATGAACCCGATCGATGCGGTGCCCCACGACGACGCACGCCGCGTCGAGTTCAACCGCCTGCACCATTGGTCCACGCGAATCGAAGGCTCGGTGCTGGTCCTCGGGCTGGCACTGCTGTATCTCACAGCGCGTCGATTATCGTGATGCGGCTCTAAACACTTGCCGTCATCTTTTCTCGCGGTCATCATTCCTCGCCCGATTCTTGATCCAGATGGGTGTGCCCACGAACCCGAACGCCGCGCGAATCTGGTTCTCCAGAAATCGCTGATACGAAAAGTGCAGCTTCACCGCGCGGTCGGTGAAGAGGATGAACGTGGGCGGCGACACCCTGGCTTGCGTCATGTACAGAATCTTTACCCGCTTCGCCATCGGGACCGAGGCGCGCTCGAAATCAATTCGGCTTAGGAAGCGGTTCATCTCTCCCGTGCCGACGCGCTTGCGCCGCTCGCGTGCCACCAGCTCCAGCGTCGAAAATAGCTTGTCGAGGTTTCGCCCGGTGGTCGCGGAAATGAAGAGCACCGGAGCGTACGACAGGAATTTCAGATGCCGGCGGACCTGCTCCTCGTAAACCCTGCGCTCGACAGGAGGCTTGCCATCGGTGCGCTTGTTGGTGACGAGGTCCCATTTGTTGATGACAATGATCACCGAGCGCCCGCTCTCGTGGGCATAGCCCGCAATGGTCGCATCGCTGGCCGTCACGCCTTCTGTCGCATCAATCAACATCAGCGCGACATCCGCGGCTTCGAGGTGCTTGCGTGCCATCACGACCGAGAGTTTTTCGGCCATCAACTCGGTTTTGCCTTTGCGGCGAATACCGGCAGTGTCGATGAAGCGGTACTCGAGTCCATCGCGCTCGACCATCTCGTCCACGGCGTCGCGCGTGGTGCCGGCGACCGGAGAGACAATGGCGCGCGAGGTTCCAGTCAGCGCGTTCAGAAGCGTAGATTTGCCGACATTCGGGCGGCCGATGATGGCGACCTTCGTCTCGCGAACAACCTCGTTATCTTCTTCCTCTGTCATCCCGAGCGCAGAGAGGTCGCCAGCGGCGACCGAACGGAGTTGTGGGATGTGCGGTTCCCCAGACTTTGTCTTGCCTCCGCTCTGTGGCATCACTTCAAACACATGCTCCAGCAGTTCGGCTATGCCATTGCCGTTTTCTGCAGAGATCGGGAATAGGTCCTTGATTCCGAGTCGGCGAAATTCCTCAGCGTAGGGCTCGAGCTGCGGCGTGTCAGCCTTGTTGACGGCCAACAGCAGCGGCTTGCCAGTGCGCAGTAGCAGGCGCGCAAGATCGATGTCCGGAGACGCCAGCTCTGTGCGACCGTCAACCACCATCACGATCGCGTCAGCCTCTTCGAGGGCGACGCGCGCCTGACGGAAGATCTCCGCTGGAATCAGTTGCTGGTCGTCGGGAACGATGCCGCCGGTGTCCACCACGCGCAGCTTGCGGCCGGTCCACTCGACATCGCCATAGAGGCGATCGCGCGTGATGCCGGGCTCGTCACCCACAATGGCCCGCCGCGAGCCGACCAGCCGGTTGAAGAGCGTGGACTTGCCTACGTTGGGGCGGCCCACGATGGCCAGCGTGCCAGCCGGCGGGGGCTCACCCTGGCGTGCTGTGCGGCTGGATTCGAATTGAATGTGACGGCTCACTCAGACTCTTTCGGCGGCGATGGCCCAAACAGCTATTATAGGTACACGTTCCTCGCGCCGTGCCTTCCACGTCACAATCCGCCACCACCGCTGCGCGATTGCCAACGCTGTACCAGTTCTTCGGACCAGGCGGCGTGCTGGCGCGCACCCATCCCGCGTACGAGTTTCGCCGTGGCCAACTTCAGATGGCCGAGGCCGTCGAGCAAGCCCTGCAAGAGCGCCGCCATCTGATCGTCGAAGCTGGAACCGGCACCGGCAAGACGCTGGCGTATCTGCTGCCGGTGATCCGCTCGGGCAAGCGCGTCATCATCTCAACAGGAACTAAGACCTTGCAGGAGCAGCTTTTTTTCAAGGACGTTCCCTTCCTGCAAGAGCACTTGGGCGAGCTGCGCGTCTGCTATATGAAGGGACGCAGCAATTATCTGTGCCGCAAGAAGCTTTACGACCTCACGGCCCAGCCAGTGCTGAACGGGCTGGAGGAGATCAACCACTTCCGCATCATCAGCGATTGGGAGAGGACGACGGAGTTGGGCGACCGCGCGGAGCTGGCTGAATTGCCGGAGAACAGCCATCTCTGGCCCAAGCTCGACGCGCGCACCGACCGCTGCATCGGCGCCGACTGCCAGCAATTCCAGCGCTGCTTCATCACCGAGATGCGACGCCGCGCCGCCGAAAGCGACATCATCATCGTCAATCATCACCTGTTCTGCGCCGATCTCGCGATCAAGGCCGCTGCCGATCGCGCGCCCGACGCCGGAGTGCTGCCGGACGCGGGGGTTGTGGTCTTCGACGAGGCGCACGAACTGGAGGACGTGGCCACCGACTACTTTGGGGTCACGGTGTCGAACATCCGCGTGGAGGAGCTGCTGCGCGACGTAGAGAACACGCTGCGGCGAGTGGATCTGCCGCTCACGGACATGCTGTCGGTGTGCGGTCATGTGCGCGAACGCTCGCAGTTTTTCTTCTCGCTGATTCCACCCGGCGAGGGCCGCTTCGCTTTCGAGAACCGCCCGGAGTTTCTGGAAGAGAATGGCGATGAATATCTGGGCTTGCAGAATGCGCTGCTGCACCTCTACACCGAGCTGCAGGCCATTCCCAACAAGCCTGAGGAGGTGCACGCGCTGGCTCGCCGCGTGGAAGAGTTGCGGGTGCAGCTTGGATTCATTCTGGAATCGAACCAGCGTAATACGGTTTTCTGGATCGAACGCCGGGGCGATCGCCGCAGCGGGCGCAGTGTGCAGCAGAACGTCTTTTTGCAAGCCACACCGATTACGGTCTCCGACATCCTGCGAACGACCTTATTCGAGCACTTGGACTCGGCTGTGCTTACCTCGGCGACGCTGGCGGTGGCCGGAGGCTTTGACTACATCCGCAACCGCTTGGGGATTCAGCACGCGCGCGAGTCAGTGGTGCAATCGCACTTCGATTATGAGAGCCAGGCGCTGCTGTACGTGCCACCCGACCTGCCCGATCCGCGGCAGCCGCAATTCGTCGGGCTTGCTTCCCAGCGCGTGCGTCAACTGCTGGAGATCACGCGCGGTCGGGCGTTCTGCCTGTTCACCAGCTATGCCCTGATGAACCAGCTCCACGAGCGTTTGCTCGGCGAGTTGGAATTCCCGATGCTGCTGCAAGGCAGCGCGCCCAAGAACGCGCTGCTGGAGGAGTTTCGGCTCACGCCTAACGCAGTGCTGTTTGCGACATCGTCGTTTTGGCAGGGGGTCGATGTGCAGGGCGAGCAATTGAGTTGCGTCATCATCGACAAGCTGCCGTTCGCCGTGCCGAACGATCCGGTGGTGGCCGCGCGAATCAGAACGATTGACGAAGTCGGCGGCAATGCCTTCTTCGAGTACCAGGTTCCGAGCGCGGTCATCTCGCTGAAGCAGGGCTTCGGCAGGCTGATCCGCTCGCTGCACGACCGCGGCCTGCTCTGCCTGCTGGATAACCGAATCCTCAAAAAGCAGTACGGGCGGGTGTTCCTCGACAGCCTGCCAAAGTACGGCCGGACCACGGACATTAAGGCGGTAGAGGAATTCTTCGGTCGAACTTCTGGGCCTGAGTAGTCTCCGGTGGCGCGTCAACACGTCCAAACACGCTAGAATAGTAACTTCGTTGTAACCCGCCAATTTGCGCCGTTACGGCTGGAGAATATGTACGAAGTTACCGTAGAAGACACATTTTCCGCGGGCCACTACCTGCGCAACTACAAGGGTAAATGCGAGAAGCCTCATGGTCATAATTACCGAGTCCGTGTGACCCTGAGTGGCGAGAAGCTTGACCAGGCCGGCCTGCTGCTGGATTTCAAGGAACTGAAAGACGTTCTGCGCCCCGTCATGAACTATCTCGATCACGAGATGATGAACGAGTTGGAGCCGTTTACCACTGTGAATCCCTCGGCCGAGAACCTGGCCAAGTATTTCTACGACGAGACCAACTCACGGCTGAAACAAAGCACCAATGGCCGGGTGCGCGTGAAGGACGTAACCATCTGGGAGACCGACACGACCACCGCGCGGTATAGCGAATAGCCGTCTTCCATGCAGATCATCGAGATTTACAAGTCGCTGCAAGGGGAGTCGTCCTACACCGGGTTGCCCTGCGTCTTTGTGCGGCTGGCGGGATGCAACCTGCGCTGCACCTGGTGCGACAGCGAATACACCTTCAAGGGCGGCAATCGCATGACGCTCGACGAAATCGTGGACGAGGTGCATCGCCTCTCACCCGATGGGGGACTGGTCGAGATCACCGGAGGCGAGCCGCTTCTGCAGGAGCGCGAAGTGGTTCCCTTGATGGACCGGTTGCTTACTGCGGGCTACACCGTTCTGCTGGAAACGAGTGGCGAGCGGCCGCTGGAGCGCGTTCCTTCGCGCGTGGTGAAAATCGTGGACGTGAAATGCCCTGATTCAGGCGAGGGCGATACCTTTCGGACAGAGAACCTAAACACACTCACGCCGCGCGATGAGATCAAGTTTGTGGTTGCCAGCCGGCACGATTATGAATTCGCTCGCGATTTCATCCACCAGCGCGGGCTGAGCTCGCGAGTTGCTTCGGTGATTCTCTCGCCGGCCTTCCGCAAGGACGCTGCCGGAGCCCACGGGGATGTGTCGCATTGCCTGGTTGAGCCTCAGGACCTTGCCGAATGGATGCTGGCGGACGGACTGAAGGCACGGTTGGGGCTTCAGATCCACAAGTTCATCTGGGAGCCTTCGCTGAAGGGCGTGTAACGAAGCAATGCCGAATCAACAGGCGCAGATCGTGGTGGCACTCAGTGGCGGCATGGACTCCGCTGTCTGCGCTGCGCTGGCGGTGCGTGAGTTCGGCGCCGGCGCCACGGCCGCCCTGCACATCAGCTACGGACAGCGCACCGAAGCCCGCGAACAGTCCGCGTTTGAGGCTATCTGCGACCGGCTGGGCATCGGCCATCGTCTCATGGTGCGAACGCCGTTTTTTCGCGCGATTGGGGGCTCGGCGCTTACCGATGACCGGATCGCCGTGCCCGATGCTAGCCCGGAGATTGGCGCGCATATACCGGTGACATATGTTCCGTTTCGCAACGCGCACTTTCTGTCTGCGGCGGTTAGCTGGGCCGAGGTGCTGGGAGCGAATCGCATCTACATTGGCGCGGTGCAGCAGGATGGCTCAGGCTATCCCGATTGCCGCCCGGAGTATTATGAGGCGTTCAACGAGGTGATACGCAGGGGAACGAAAGAGGGGAAAATTTGCATTGAAACGCCGCTGATCGCCTTGCGCAAACGTGAGATTGTGACGCTTGGCCTTGAATTGGGCGCTCCCTTCGATTTAACGTGGTCATGCTACAGCCGGGAGGACCAGGCTTGTGGCAGTTGCGACAGTTGCGTGTTGCGGCTGCGTGCCTTTGCAGCGGCCGGCGCGCACGATCCCGTTCCTTATCTGTCGCCGACCGTGGTCCCGGATTATTCGTGAACTTATATCTCAACATTGACAGCGGAGACCGGCACGCAGCAAGTCGGTGCTTCATGCGGTTTCACGCGCTGGAGGGAAAATAATGAAAAAACATATCAGCTTCATCACGCTGCTCGCACTCCTGCTCGGAATGAGTACCGTACCGCTGTGGGCGCAGGCGGGAGCCGTGAACGGTGTTGTCAAAGACCCGGGCGGCAAGCCCATGGATGGCGCAACGATCGAGCTCGTTGATACTGACACCGGCAAGAAAGTCGACTTGAAAACGAATTCCAAGGGCGAGTTCTCGTCGATCGCAATAACTCCCGGAACGTATGACGTCAGTCTGCTCAAAGACGGCAAGGTGCTGGACAAGATCACCAAGGTACCGGTTGGCTCGGGGGGAGAACCGCGCGTTCTCAACTTCGATCTTTCCCAGCACGCCGGGATGAACGAAGAGCAGAAGAAGCAGGCCGAGGTTGTACAAAAGCACAATGAGAAGGTCAAAGTCCTGAACACCGCGCTGGCCCAGGCTAAACAGCTTGAGATAGCTGGCAATTACGACGAGGCGGTCACCGTATTACAGCAGGCAACGCAGGTCGATTCCAGCCAGGACCTGGTATGGTTCAGCCTGGGCGATGCGCAGCGCGGCGCCAAGAAATATCCGGAGGCCATCGAGTCTTACCAGAGAGCGATCGCGCTTAAGACTACGGTAGGCGCCTACCACAACAATCTTGCGGACGCTTACGCGAAATCGGGCCAAACCGATAAGGCCGTGCAAGAGTACACCGCGGCCGCCGCGGCCGAGCCGGCAAATGCCGCCACCTACTACTTCAACGAGGGGGCTATATTCACCAACACCGGTAAGGCGGACGAGGCCATCGCCGCTTTCGACAAGGCAATTCAAGCCGATCCGACGAAAGCCGCCGCTTACTACTGGAAAGGGATTGCTCTGATGGGCAAAGCCACGACCAAGGGCGACAAGATGGTCGCTCCCGAGGGCACGGCAGAAGCGTTCAACAAGTACCTCCAACTGGCACCCACCGGCGAATATGCCGACGGCGCCAAGGCGATGCTCGACAGCATTGGTGCTCCGGTGACCACCACCTACGGCAAGGGCAAGACGCCACCGAAGAAGAATCCGTGATCCGAATTCACTTGTACACGAGAGGGCGGCCATGCGCCGCTCTTTCGTGTTTTTCTGCCGTGTCATTTTCCAAACATCCCAGCTTGACGCCGGTTATACCGCGTACTCCCACGCTCCAGTAGAATCGCAGGAGCAGCCATGGTCATAACGGCCCCAGCCAAACCCAAGCTTCCATCGTTCATCGAGGCTCGACAGACCGTCGAGGAATACGCTTCCAGGCTTTCCTCAACCGAGCCCGAGATGCTGTCGCTGCTCGATGCCCTCGGAGTCGTGCTCGCGGAAGACCTTCGCGCCGATCGCGATTTCCCGCCCTTTCGCCGTTCGACACGTGACGGTTATGCGGTGCGGGCTGCCGACGTCGCTGCGGTGCCGGCACTCTTGCGACTGATCGGGGAAATCAAAGCTGGAGCAACCACCGAGGAGAGCGGCATCACGATCGGCGCAGGCGAGGCGGTCGAAATCATGACTGGCGCTCCGGTTCCGTCAGGAGCAGATGCTGTCGTGATGGTGGAGTATACCGAGCGAAGCGGTGGCGTCGTCACGGTCCAACGCGCCCTGCAGACGGGCGAGAATATTGTCCCCGCTGCTTCGGAGGCCAGTCGCGGCGCGATCATGATTGCCCGAGGCACGCGCGTCACGCACACCACTGTCGCAGTTGCGGCTGCCGTGGGAAGGGCCGAGATTGCGGCCTATCGCCGTCCCAGAGTTGCCATCCTTGCCACCGGCGATGAAGTGGTTGATATCAACCTTCCGCCCAGGCCGAACGAAATCCGTAACTCAAACAGCTATTCCCTGTCGGCCCAGGTTTATGTCGCCGGCGGCGAGCCCATGATTCTGCCCATCGCGCCGGATTCGGCGGACGAGCTGGCGCTGCTGCTGCGCAAAGGTCTCGAAACGGACTTGCTGCTGGTCACCGGCGGCGTTTCCATGGGCAAGTATGACCTGGTCGAACAGGTGGTCGCCTCGCTCGATGCGCGGTTCCTCTTCACCGGCGTGCGCATTCAGCCGGGGAGGCCGGTTGTCTTCGGAGACGTGACTTTGCGCGACCGGGCGACACCATTCTTGGGCCTTCCGGGAAATCCAGTTTCAACCATGGTCACGTTCCAACTGTTTGCTCGGCCGGTGCTTGATGCGCTTTCCGGATCAGCACCCCAACCGCTGCCGTTTGCGCAGGCCTCCCTGAAGTCGCCGTTCACGACGAAGACAGGACTCACACGATTCCTGCCGGCAAAGCTGGGCGGAACGTACGAGCAGCCAGAGGTTGAAGTTGTTCGCTGGCAGGGTTCCGGTGACTTGATGGCCGTCTCGCACTCAAACTGCTACATTGTGGTACCACCGGAACGTGAGCGGTTCACTGCGGGAGAAACGGTGACTGTGCTCCCCTTCTGAAAACTGCAATGGCGAAGCGCACCACCAAATCGAAGAAGCTCTCGCACTACGACGACGCGGGGCGCGCGACGATGGTTGACGTTTCCTCGAAACCGGCCACCGTCCGCGAGGCCGAGGCGCAGGCCTTCGTGGCCATGAGCCGAGAGGTCATTCGCGCTATGCCCAAGAATCCCAAGGGCGATCCGCTGGAAGTCGCGCGTGTGGCAGGTGTGATGGCGGCCAAGCGAACTTCCGAACTCATCCCGATGTGCCATCCGATTCCGCTATCCAAAGTCGAGGTCCACGCAGAAGCACAAAAGGGCGGAATTGCCATTCGCACCCTCGTCCGCACAACTGCCGTCACAGGAGTTGAGATGGAAGCCCTGGTCGCGGCATCGGTCGCCGCGCTCACGGTGTATGACATGTGCAAGGCGCTGGACAAAGGCATCGAGATTCGCGAGGTCTTCCTGGTGCGCAAGTCGGGCGGAAAGAGCGGCGATTACCGGCGGGGTAAGTCCAAGTAGTCAACAGACTGGCCGTGATATCGTTCTGCCGTGAGCATGAGAACCGCCGCTGTCCTCACCGTGAGTGATTCTTCCGCGCGAGGCGAGCGCACCGATGTGTCCGGTCCAGCCACGGCCGACCTGCTCCGCCAGAACGGATTCGACATCGTGCATCAGGAGATCGTTCCCGACGACCAAGCCGCGATCGAGTCGGCTCTGGTCCGCTTGAGCGAACTGGCACAGTTGGTCATCACCACGGGCGGAACAGGCATTGCCGCGCGCGACGTTACACCCGAGGCCACGTGCGCTGTCTGCTCGAAGCTGATCGATGGCATCCCGGAGAGAATGCGCTCCGAAGGAGAGGCGCAAACGCCATTTGCCATTCTGAGCCGTGGCGTTTGCGGTGTGCGCAAGCGCTCGCTCATCCTCAACCTCCCGGGAAGCCCCAGTGGCGCGATGGACTCACTGGTTGCCGTGTTGCACATCTTGCCGCACGCCATCGATCTTCTGGCCGGAAAAACCGGTCACGATGACGTGACACTCAACCGCTAATCTGCTGGATTCACTCCACCTGCGTACAATAGCTCTCTTGCCGCGACCAAAACTCAACCGAGGAAAGACTTGGACCCTCTTACTCACTTGCTGACCGGCGGCTGCCTGGGACGTGCAGGCTTCAACCGCAAGAGCGCGCTCACGACGCTCACCATGGTGCTCGCTGCTGAGGCGGCTGATGTGGACGTCCTCTGGGGCCTGAAGAGCCAGCTTGCGGCCTTGCAGCACCATCGCGGAATTACTCACAGCTTCGTCGGTGTGCCGTTCATGGCGGCTGCGACGCTGGCCTTTGTGTACCTCCTGCATCGGCTAAGGCTGCGGTTCTGGCCGCCAAAACCTTCGTCAGCAGGCCAGCAAAGGCCCGCGGTCCGCTGGGGCTATCTATACTTCGTAGCGGTGCTCGCGGCGTTAAGTCATCTTCTTCTGGACTACACCACTGCGTACGGCATTCGCCTCTTCGAGCCGTTTAACTATCGCTGGTACTCGTGGGACATCGTTTACATTGTCGACCCTGTTATCTGGATTGTGCTCATCGGAGGACTGGCTGTGCCTGCGCTGTTTGGCCTCATCAATCAGGAGATCGGTGTCCGCAGCAAAGGGCCGCGCGGCCGCGCGGGCGCCATCGTCGCGCTGGTTTGCCTGGTGCTGATCTGGGGCGTGCGCGACAACCAGCATCGCCGCGGGCTCGACGCCATGAACTCGTTCCTTTATCGCGGAGCAGTACCGCAGCGCGTGGCCGCGTACCCTTACATGATCAATCCGTTTCACTGGCACGGGGTGGTTGAGACTGCCGATTTCTTCGAAACCGTTCCGGTGAACTCGCTCACTCCCGAGATCGATGAACCGCAGGCGCGACTTTTCTACAAGCCCGAAGAGACCGACTTGATTCTCGCGGCTAAGTCGTCCCGCTTCGGACGCGTTTATCTCGACTGGGCGATGTTTCCGTTCTGTCAGGCGCAGAAGCTTGAAGGCGCGGCGAGCGGATACTTTGTGGATTTCATAGACCTGCGCTACACCTATCCGGAGGGTTCTCGCCGGACAGCTTTGGGAGGTTACGTCGTGCTCAGTCCCGATCTTCGGGTGTTGCAGCAAGGCATGAACTCGTGGACGTCGCCGACGGTGGAAAGCTTGGAGCGTCAATCCCAGTGACTCTAGAAGTCTCTCTCTTTGCCTAAAAATTGCGCTTCATTCTTAAATCGCCCCTTTGACGGATGCGCGCCTAGCGTTAGAATCAAGGAGCAGTTTCCGCATCGAGGTGAATATGCTCGCGTACTTCTTTGTGCTCCTTGCCGTTGCCGCCCACCTGCGCTTTTTCGCGCTGCCTTTCAGCTTCATGCCGGTTGCGGCTTCGCTGCTGTACTTTGGAGCGCGCATGCCGCGTAGGCAGATGTGGATTCCGGTCGTGCTGCTGGTCACCTCCGACGTGTACCTCACGCGCGTGACCTACGCTTACCCGCTCACCCTCGACCATCTGGTCACTTGGGCCTGGTATGCGGCAATTCTGCTTCTGGGCAGCGTGCTGGCCAAGGGCTTCTCGGTGGTTCGCATCGGCGCAGCTTCCCTGACTGCCTCGGTCTCATTCTTCCTCATCAGCAACTTCGCTGTCTGGATGGTCTGGCGCGACATGTATCCCAAGACCGTCAATGGCCTGATGGCGTGCTACGTCGCCGGATTGCCTTTTTTCCGCACCGCGGTTGCGTCGGACCTGCTGTTCACGGCCGCGTTCTTCGGGATCGGGTATCTCGTCAGCCGGGAACGCGCAACGAGCGCCTCGATCGCCAGATAGTCACGGTAACCGCTCCCATGTAATCGGCGGCCTGCTGCCCTGTCTATTTCGAACCAGCTTGCTATCTACTATCCACGATAGTACTATCGCGCTAGTTGGCAATGGGGTCTCCTTGGCCCCCTCTGGAAAGCCAGCATGGCTCTTTCACCGGCGGGGTTGTCTGATTTCCGACTGCCTGCCACTAGCCGTTCCGCATCCCATGCGGACCTGAAAGGAACGGTACTGAATGTCATCGTTGAAAAAGTTGTCCCTCTGGTTGGTTCCTCTCTTTGTTCTTGGTCTGTTTCCGGTACTGCTCAGTGCGCAGGACACTATGGGCAAGCAATCGATGTCACTCACCGGCTGCCTGAAGCAGGGCGCCAACGCCGGCGACTATTACATCATGGCGGACGGTAAGATGTACGAAGTCATGGCTGGCAAGGGCGTCAGTTTTGCCGAGCATGTTGGCCACACGGTGACTCTCGCCGGCCACACGGTAAAGCTGCCCGCGGCCGACGAAGCCAGGAAGGAAGCGAGCGAAAAGACGGAGGCTGGCAGCAGTCCTTATGCGGATTTTCAGGTTACCAGCCTGAAGCACATCAGCGCGACCTGCTCGCAATAATCGTTACAAGTAAGAATTCAGGTGGAAACGCAGCGGCCCCTCCTGATCGCTGAGGGAAGGAAAGTGCCTTCCCTCAGCCCGCGACCGGCTACTGCCGCACGTCCGCAAGCTGTTCATTGTTTCTTGCTGACCTCAGCTTTCGCGTGCGCCAGATCCACCAGCCAATCAGGCATGCCGTGGCAATCACGGCGATAACGTATCTCCAGTGGTGGTGCAGTACGCCACCGAGGAGGCCCACGATCTGGGGCCCAAAGCGGATCACCAGAAACGACAGGATGACGAAACGCAGGAACCTTCCGAAAAAGATGGCGGCCAGGAAGTGGCTGAACCGCATCTCGGCCATGCCGGCGGAAAGTACAAACAGCTTGAACGGTGTCGGAGGCGGCAGCATGGATGGCAGCATGATCGCCAGAAATTCGTGGCGATCGAACGCAGCCTTGATCTTGTTGAAGCGCTTCTCGCCCATGCGCTTCACCAGCAGCACCTCGCCGCCTTTGTAGCCGATGACGTACCAGAGGATGCTGCCCAGCGCCGAGCCGATAGCCGCCATCGCGCAATACAACAACAGGCGCTGTGGATAGGCCCAGACGTAGCCGGCCACGATAGGGTCAAGCGGCATGCCGAGAAAAGCCGCGTCCACCAGGGCGAAGCCCAGCACTCCCCAGATTCCCAGCGGCTTCAAAACAGCCAGGATTAGCAGACTCCACTTGTTGAGCAGGTGTTTCAAGATAGTTGTCAGTAGTCAGTTGCCAGTCGTCAGAGGAAGATACTGGTACTTCGATTCTACGCGAACGGCAATCACGGGCCAGTTGCCAGTAGCCGGTGATAATCAGTTGTCGTGCTGTCCGCTATGGCAGTTGCCGAAAAACGCGGACGACTGGATACTGGCAACTGGCAACTGGCGACTGACAACAACCCCATGCCTTCCAGCAAGGATGTACTGCAGAAGATCGAGGCGCTGCGCGACAAGATTCGCCACCACGAGCACCGCTACTACGTGCTCGACGATCCGGAGATCAGCGATGCCGAATTCGACCGTCTGGTAAACGAATTAAAGGCGCTCGAGGCCGAGCATCCGGAGCTGGTTACGCCCGATTCTCCGACGCAGCGGGTGGGCGGCAAGCCGCGCGAGGGCTTTGTCAAGGTGCCGCACTCGACGCCCATGCTGTCGCTTGACAACGCCTACAGCGAAGAGGAGCTGCGCGACTGGGAGCGGCGCGTCCACGAGCTGAGCGGCGAATCACGCGTGGACTACGTCAGTGAGCTCAAGCTGGACGGCATGTCGCTGGCGCTGCGCTTTGAAGGCGGCAAGCTGGCGCTTGGCATCACACGCGGCGACGGAACGGTCGGAGAAGATGTCACGCTCAACGTGCGGACGGTGCGCAGCGTGCCGCTCACGATTCCCGCCAAGACGCTGGCGAAGGCCGATCTGCCGTCCGATTTCGAAGTGCGTGGCGAACTGCTGATGCCGCTCTCGGCGTTCCAGCGCACGAATGACGAGCGTGAGCAGCAAGAACTCCCGAAGTTCGCCAATCCGCGCAATGCGACCGCGGGGACGGTGCGCGTGCTGGAGCCGAACATCACCGCTTCGCGCCGCCTCGATTTCTTCTCCTACCTTTTGTTGGCGAAAGGACGCACCATCTTCGAGCGGCACTCGGAAACGCTGAAAGCACTGCAAACGGCAGGCTTCAAGGTCAATCCCAACCACCGGCTGGTGCGCAGTCTCGACGAGGTGTGGACGTTCATCAACGAATGGGAGGCCAAGCGCGACAGCCTGCCCTATGAGATCGACGGCATTGTCATCAAGGTGGATCGCATCGCGTTGCAGGAAGAGCTGGGTTACACCGGCAAAGCGCCGCGCTGGGCCATCGCGTACAAGTTCGCAGCGCGCTCGGGCGTGACGCAGATCGAGGACATCCTGGTGCAAGTCGGCCGCACGGGAAAGCTGACGCCGGTGGCGGCGCTGAAGCCCGTCTCCATCGGCGGCACGACGGTGAGCCGGGCCACGTTGCACAACATGGACGAGATCGAACGGCTGGGCGTACGCATCGGCGATTGGGTCTCGGTCGAACGTGGGGGCGACGTTATCCCCAAAGTCGTGAAGGTGCTGGAGGACAAGCCGCGCGGCACACGCAAGTTTCACATGCCCGAGCGATGCCCCGTCTGCGGAGGACACGTGGTTCGCGCCGAGGGCGAAGCCGACCACCGCTGCGTGAATGCGAATTGTCCGGCCAAGCTGCGCGAGAGCATTCGTCACTTCGCTTCGCGCGGCGTGATGAACATCGAAGGCATGGGCGATGCTCTCGTGAACCAGCTCGTTGAGGCCGGGATGGTGAAGAATGTCGCTGACATCTACAAACTGACCGAGGAGAAGCTGCTCACGCTGGAGCGCATGGGCAAGAAGTCGGCGGAGAACATCCTGGACGAGATCGAGAAGTCGAAGAAGCTGCCGCTGGAGCGAGTGATCTATGGCCTAGGCATTCGATTTGTCGGCGAACGCACGGCGCAATTCCTGGCGGAAGCTTTCGGCTCGATGGATGCGCTGATGAAAGCAAGCGAAGAAGAACTCCAGCAGGTGAACGAGATCGGGCCGCGCGTGTCAGCCAGTATCCGCGAGTTCTTCGACGAGCCGAAGAATGTTGAGCTCGTGAGGCGCCTAAAGGATGAGGCTAAGCTTAAGATGCCAGGCCACAGGAAGCAGCGAGCAACGACTCTCGCCGGCAAGACGTTTGTCCTTACCGGTACTCTGGAGCGGCATACTCGTGACGAGGCGAAGAAGCTGATCGAAGATGCCGGCGGTCGCGTGTCCGGCTCGGTGAGCAAGAAGACGGATTACGTCGTTGCGGGAGCCGAAGCCGGGTCGAAGCTCGACAAGGCGCGCGAGTTGGGCGTCACCGTGATCGGCGAAAAAGAGATGGAGGAGTTGGTGAGTCGCTGAGTAGTGGCCGATTACCTCCCACGCTGGCGGGCGGGGTGAAAAGCGGGTAGCTGACAGCCGGCGCCTACTAGAACTTCTGCTTCAACCGCTGATAGGTGGTCTCCAGCAGTTCCGGCAGCACGCGGGCCTCGCCGATGACGGTCATGAAGTTCGAATCGGCAACCCAGCGTGGCAGCACATGCAGATGGATGTGGCCGGCAACGCCCGCACCGGCAGCCTTGCCAACATTCATTCCGAGATTCACGCCGTCGGGCTTGTAGATCTCCAGCAGCGCAGTTTCCAGGCGCTGCGAAAGCTCCATCATTTCCATCGCGGCCGCCGCAGGCAGCTTGTGCAGTTGGTCGAGATGCTCGTACGGCACGATCATGGAATGGCCGGAGTTGTAGGGATAGGCATTCAGGATGATGAAATTTTGCACTCCGCGATAAACGATCAGGGCCTTCTGATCGTCATCGCCGCGGTGCAGGTCGCAGAAAATACAGGAGGGCGCCCTGCCCGCAGTGCTGAGGTAGGTGTATCGCCAGGGAGTCCAGAGGTAATCCATAAGAAGGCAGAGTACCAGACGCCGCAAGACCCCAAACTGAAAGCCGGGCTTTCGTTACTCAGGGCGGTGATCCAGCTCACTTGACAAGATGAGCCAGAAGCGGGGAAGAGCTTGCAAAATCAGGGCTAATCTTGCTCTCGCATGTTTGACACTGTTCCGCAGCGATTGCTATAGTCAAAGAGTTCCCTGTGAGCGAGAGCGAGACTCGCTTGATAGGATCCGGCCGCTGGGTTGTCCAGCCGCGTTGAGCGGAAAATCATACCTGTCGATTCAAGCCAGCAGTCCGTTTTATCTCAGGCTCTCTGCGCGTTCGCAAACGCGCGAGTGTGTGTATGCAACCAATGGCTCTTGAAGAAACCACGAACCAGACCCCAACCACCGAAACCCAGCAGGCAGAGGTGGGTAGCGCTGCCGAGCAGCCTCACGCCGAGCAAGCTTCTGGTTCCGCTAATCCTGCCGAGGCGGCTCCTGCAGCCGCTCCCCGGTCCGAAAAAGAACCCAGCATGGAAGATTTCGCCACTGCCCTCGAAACCTTCGAGCAAGAACAAGCCCAGACTGAAGCTGCGCTGAACGAAGAACAGGTTGTCACCGGCACCGTGCTGAAAGTTACTCCCCAGTACGTGGTGATCGACATTGGCTACAAATCAGAGGGCGTTGTTCCGGTCGCGGAACTGCATGACCACGAGGGCAATGTCCGAGTGCAGCGCGGTGACGAGATTCCCGTCATTCGCCAGCCCGGCCACACCGAAGAGGGTTACATCAACCTCTCGCACGAGAAGGCGCAGCGGCTGCGTGCATGGGACGAGATTGAGAAGGCCTTTAACAACAAGGCTTCGGTAAAGGCCCGCATCATCGATCGCATCAAGGGGGGGTTGACGGTTGACATCCTCGGCGCGCGGGGCTTCCTCCCCGGTTCGCAGGTCGATCTGCGCCCGGTCCGCAACCTGGACGGGATGAAGGGCCACGACATCGAAGTCCGTATCATCAAGCTGAACAAGAAGCGCGGCAACATCGTGGCGTCGCGCAAACAATTGCTGGAAGAAGAGCAGTCCGAGAAGCGGAACAAGACCCTGGAGCATTTGCAGGAGGACGGCATTCTTACCGGTACCGTGAAGAACCTGACCGACTACGGCGCGTTCGTTGATCTCGGCGGCATTGACGGTTTGCTGCACATCACCGATATGTCGTGGGGCCGCCTGACGCATCCCCGCGACCTGGTGCAGGTGGGTGACCAAATCCAGGTCAAGGTGCTGAAGTTCGATAAAGAGAAGCAGCGCGTATCGCTGGGCTTTAAGCAACTCACGCCCGATCCGTGGATGGATGCAGCCGAGCGTTATCCGATTGGAGCGCATGTCCGCGGACGGGTCATCAGCGTGACCGATTATGGAGCGTTCGTCGAGTTGGAGCAGGGCATCGAAGGGCTGGTGCACGTCAGTGAAATGACGTGGTCGAAGCGGATGAAGCATCCTTCGAAGCTGGTCAATGTTAGCGACCAGGTTGAAGCTGTAGTGCTGAACGTTAATCCCAGCGAGCGCCGCATTAGCCTGGGCCTCAAGCAGTTGGAGTCGAACCCGTGGGAGAGCTTGCACGAGAAATTCCCCGTGGGTGCAGTTGTCGAGGGCAAGGTCCGCAATCTGACCGACTTTGGAGCTTTCATCGAAATTGAAGAGGGAATCGACGGGCTGGTCCACGTCAGCAACCTGAGCTGGACCAAGCGGGTGAAACATCCCTCAGAGGTCCTGAAGAAGGGCGACAAGGTGAGGGCCATTGTGCTTGCCATCGAGCCTGAACAGCGCCGCCTCTCGTTGGGAGTGAAGCAGCTTCAGCCCGACGTTTGGGACACCTTCTTCGAGCAGCACCGCGTGGGTGACGTCATCCACGGCAAGGTACTGCGGCTGGCGAGCTTTGGCGCGTTCGTCGAAATCGCCGATGGCGTCGAGGGCTTGTGCCACAACTCGGAAGCCGTCGATGCTCATGGAGCGCCCGTTAAGTTGGAGTCCGGCCAGGAGCACGAGTTCAAAATCATCAAGATGAACCCGGCGGAAAAGAAAGTCGGGCTCAGCATCCGGGCAGTTGGCCAGGAGGCCACGCGGACCGATGTGGAGGCCTATAAAGCTCCGGCGACCGCAAGTTCGTCAGGCGCAGCCACGATTGGCGAGTTCATGTCGTGGAAGCGCGCCAGTAACGAAAACAACTGAGGTGTTTTTTGCGGGACTGAGAAGGCCGCCAGAAATGGCGGCCTTCTCCGCTACAGAGCTCATTGAAATCGCACGCTGCTACTTGTTTACGTCAATCCGCAGATTGATGTGCGGCTGCTCGCGGTCGTCAAACTGGCTCAGGACTTTGGTGTCGCTCTTCTTGCCGTTCCGCTGCGCGTAAACCTCATAATCGACGTTGTTCGAAACCTCGGGAAAGCGGTAGTTGCCGTTATTGCTGGCAATGACAGTCTTGACCGCGAGCGTTTTCGTGTTCTTCAAATAAACCACAGCGTTGGGCACAGGCTGGTCGCCCTTGTCGAGCACGCTGCCGGTGAGGGTGCGGGTAGTGACGTGGGGACTCTTTCGGTCCGGAGACGAGGACGATCCGCCGCCACCCAAAGGTAAAGGTACAGTGAACTGGAAGGCAGCGCAGTTCAGCGCAACCAGAAGAACCACGCCGGCGCCAAATGCTCGTTTCATCGGAAGCCACCCTCTGAATCCAATTCTACCTGCTTAGATGAATGCCGATGTCCTTCCGTTCGTTGTCGTCTATGTGGACTGTGACCTCGGGCTTTGGTTGGCCCTTGGGCGTTTTTATGTCGGCTTGAACAATGTAATCCTGCGTCCCCACCGGGACGCGCTGGGCAAATTCTCCATTCCTGTCGGAAACCAGCTCCCACTTTGCCTTCTTGCCGGAGGCCCGCCGAATGATGATGGGAACCCCGGCAGCCGGATGGTCGTCAGGTCCCCAGACGGTGCCATAGATTAGGGCATAATCTTTCTTGAGTGCCGGCTCGGTCGAATTCGAGGACTGGGCCTGAAGCGCGAACTCCAGTACGCCTGCTTTCGCTGGAAGCGAAAACAGAAAGGCGGCGCTGCAAGCCAGGATCCAGCCTCCGGCGATGCCGCTCCGCGACCAGGCAGTCACTCCTCTTCCTCGTCTTTCTCCTCCTCGTCCTCTTCGTCCTCCTCGTCCTCGACGCGGGTCAGTTCCAGAGGCTCAACGGCCACCACTTCGAAATCGGTGCCGCACTCCGGGCAGGAGACGATTTCCCCTTCGTCAATCTCATCTTCTTCGATATCCAGGTCGCCTTCGCATTCAGGACAAATAATCACGATGATCGCCTCCGTTTCTTGTCTGGAGACACGCGCCGCAATTACAGCGCACCGCCTCTGCATTTATATTTAGAATCTCTTGGCAGCAGCGTCAAGTAATAGACGCTTAAGTTTTTCAAGGGTTCGGGGAAATTTCGATGTCCATCTTGAGCTTACTAGGAAACGGAATTGCAGTTTTGATGGCGACCGTGCCCATCGCGGTCACTTTATTTTCTCAGCAGCCAGCCGGCATGACGGCTGGAAGCATCGATCCTCGGATCGCAGCGGCCGTGCAGGATGTCTCCGCCGCGCGGATTCAGCAGACGATCGAAAAATTGGTCAGCTTCGAAACCCGGCAGACGCTCTCGTCAGACATGCCGGCCTCGACCGGCAAAGGCGCGAATGCGGCGGCGGCGTGGATCCAAAGCGAATTCGAACGCTATTCCAAAGACTGCGGTGGTTGCCTGGAGGTCAAGACCGACGAGTTCATCCAGGAACCGGGGCCGCGTGTTCCCAAGCCCACGAGGATCACCAATGTGTATGCCGTGCTGCGCGGCACTGATCCCGCGAATGCCGGCCGCATCGTCCTGGTGACCGGACACTACGACTCGCGCAACAGCGATACCAACAATGCCACAGCACCTGCACCCGGGGCCAACGATGACGGCAGCGGTACCGCCGTCAGCCTGGAATGTGCGCGCGTGCTCAGCAAGCATCGCTTTCCCTCTACGATCATCTTTCTCGCTGTTGCTGGTGAGGAGCAAGGACTTTATGGCAGCGCCCATTTTGCCAAGATGGCAAAGGCGCAGGGCTGGGACCTCGAAGCTGTGTTGAACAATGACATCGTGGGCGGCGACCGCACGCCGGGCGATACCATGCAGGACCCGCACGTGGTGCGTGTTTTTTCGGAAGGTATTCCCAGCACCGCCGACGAGAAGCAGCTTAAGACGATTCGCGCGCTCGGAGGAGAGAATGACGGGCCATCGCGGCAACTGGCGCGCTATATTGCGTCGGTTGCGAAAGAGTACCTTTCGCCCACGACTTTCCAGCCTCTCATCGTGTTCCGGCGGGACCGTTATCTGCGCGGCGGCGATCATTTTTCCTTCAACGAGCAGGGTTACGCCGCAGTACGGTTTACTGAATTCCGCGAGAATTATAACCATCAGCACCAGAACGTTCGTACGGAAAACGGCATCGAATACGGTGATTTGCCGAAGTTCGTGGATTACGACTATACCGCGAACGTGGCACGCCTGAACGCAGCCACTCTGGCTTCACTGGCGTCGGCGCCCGCGCCGCCGGCGAATGTGCGCCTGTTGACGAAAGAGCTGCAAAACGATTCCACTCTGGCCTGGGAAGCTTCGCCCGGTGGGTTGGCGACGGGCTACGAAGTGCTCTGGCGGGACACGGCAGGGTCCGACTGGCAGCACGTGCAAGCCGTCGGTAATGTGATGCGCGCCACTGTGCCGCTGTCGAAGGACAATGTAGTCTTTGCTGTACGTGCATTGGATGCCACAGGGCATCGCAGTTTGGCGATCGTACCTATGCCGGAACGCTGAGCCGGCGTCGCCTAGAACGGAGTAAGCAAATGCCACGTGGCACCATGTCCTTGAGTTTTCCGCCGTTCACGCGGGCAGTGAAACAACTGCTGATCGCCAATGGCGTGATCTTCCTCGTGCTTGCGCTGCTAGACGCGTTTGCCCCTACGCTCGCAGCAATAGCCCAGGTCCTGTTCCAACTGCGCGCGCTCAACGTGGTGCATGGGTGGCTGTGGCAATTGGTGACCTATGCTTTCCTGCATGCGGGGCTAATGCACATCCTGTTCAACATGCTGGCGCTCTGGATGTTCGGCGCGCAATTGGAAACGGACTGGGGCTACAGCCTCTTCATGCAGTTTTATTTCTTCTGCGTGATTGGCGCTGCGCTGGTGACGGTCGCGGTTTCCTTCACCGGACTTCTCGGCGTCACTCCGTACACCGCGACGGTGGGCGCATCCGGCGGCATTTACGGGTTGCTGCTGGCCTTCGGCATGTTGCACGGCGAGTCCCAGGTAATGCTTTTTCCTCTGCCCTTCCTGATAAAAGCCAAATACTTTGTCATGGGCATCATCGCCCTCGCGCTGTACGGAGCGTTGTCGTCTGCCCACGGCGGGGGACAATCCATCGCCTACATGGCGCACCTGGGCGGAGTGCTCTTCGGTTACATCTGGCTGAAGTTCATTCCCCGGCGCGGTCTCGGCTATGCGGCCTCGGAGCAAGCGTTCGGCATACGGAACTCCTACTATCGCTGGAAACGCAAGCGCGCGGCGCGCAAGTTCGAGGTCTATATGCGGAAGCATGACCGCAACGACTACCGGCACGAGGACTACTTCGACGAATTCGGCAACCTTCGCGATCCCAGCACGCGCGATCCGCGCAAGAAGAACGGCGACTCCCGGCCGCCCTGGGTGAACTAGGATCGGCGAACTGAGAACTGTCAGTGAACCCGCTTTGCGCTAATCTGGCAGCCTGTTCATGAGGTGACGATTTTCAGTTATTGTGTATTGCCATAGTGCTGATGGGCCTCAGCGCATGGGGGGAAATGACGCTTACAGGACAACACATCCTAGCTGTCACGCTCGTGTTAGGGCTGGCATCCTCCGGTCGAGCTATAGGCCAAACAGCGCCCTCTGCGACTCGGGAACAATCGCCTCAAGCGCAATCGTCACCCTCGCTATCTGCTCCCCTTATGCCGCAAAATGTACCCCTGGTTTCGCTGTTTGACTTCAAAGAGTCCGAGATCAAGTTCCAACTATCGACCTTGATGAACACCCTTCGCGACAGCCGACATGAAGGCTGGGTGCTTGCGGCCTATCCCGACCCCAAAACCAGCCGCCCGCTTATCGGCGCGGGATTCGGTCTCGATGTTATGGCGACCGAGCACATACAGCGTGACCCGCTCAATCCCCATCCCTTCCTTGAGCCCTCCACTGCTCAGCTGTGGCAGGCGGCAGGGCTTGATTCGGAGAAGCTACAGACCATTCTCGACCAGTACGACCGTGAACTGAAGGCGTGGAGGAAGAAAAACCTTCGCAAGAAGATCAGGACTCATGCGCTGTCGCCGGAACTGACCGAAGAAGAGGCCACGAGATTACTGCGCATCTCCGTCATTCAGGCCACCTACAATGCGAGGGCCTATTGCCGTGAGTTCGATCAGCTAACCGCGCCCCAGCAGATGGCGCTAAGCCAGCTTGTATTTCAGATGGGAACAAATCTTGAGGAATTCACTCAGTTTCTTAGCGCGATAAACGACGCCACCAGCGACCCCGATTCCGCGCAACCCGTGAGCAATGCGGAAGCAGAAGCCGAACGCTGGAAAGCGGTGCAAACCACGCTGATCCAAAGTCAGTGGGCGAGGCGGTACAGCAGTCGCGCCGTGGCCGTCATCGCGATGTTCGACCCAAACTACGATAACGATCCCAGGGCAGCGGAGCGCAAGGTGCAGGCTACGTTACGTCCTCCGGCACATCATCGCAAGAAGGGAAACGTAGCTCACGCTTGATCCAGGAACTGAGTCAGCCGTCGCTTCACATCTGGCCACTCCGTTTCCACGATCGAATAGCGCACCGAGTCGCGAACGGTGTAGTCAGCGGCCATTCGATGGGCCCGGAGAATCCCTTCGAACTTCCCGCCGATGCGCTCCAGCGCAGCGCGCGAGCGCTGGTTACGCGCGTCGGTGTGAAAGCAGACTCGGAGCACCTGCCAGGTTTCGAAGGCATGCGCCAGCATGAGCAGCTTGGCTTCGGTGTTGGCTGCAGTCCGGATCGCCGAGCGGGTCAACCACGAGTAGCCGATCTCACAGGCGTCGAGCACCTGGCCGTGGCGCGGGTGGCCCGCCGGCCACGACCATCGCTCCAGGTTCCAGAAGCGGGTAGACCCGATGACGACATCGTCATCCACGCGGACGATGGCGAACGGCACCGCGCTGCCGATGTCCCGCCAGGCCAGGGCGGTTTCGACGTAGCTGATGGCCTCGACCTTGTCCTGAGGTACGGGACTCCATTGGTAGAGGCTGGAGTCAGCGGCCGAAGCTGCTACCAGGCCATTGACGTGCCGGTGCTCGAGCGGTTCGAGACGCACGCGCCTGCCCGTCAGTACATTGTCTTCCGTTCCCACGTTCGCTAACAGGGGCGTTCTAGCCTTCTCCTGGCTGGGGCGGGGCAGTCCAAACGTGTTTGTAACCCACAAGCACGCTTTCACTGCGCTCCTCCTCGACCAAGCCCCCACCTTTACTCATTGGAGATAGTCGCGATGCTGCCGTCCAGTTTCGTTAGCTTTACGGTGAACTTCTCGTTGTAGGTGTGCGCCCGGTCCCGCAAAACGCTCAACGCCACCTCCTCACCCAACTGGATCGATGTATCGGTATCACTGCGCCAGTGAATACCGGCATGGATGCCATGACCAAAGCTGATATTGTGCGCCAGCTTATGCAGTTCGCCATTGACGGTGAGCTGTCCAGCATCGCTGCCTGTGTAGTTATTCAGCGTTGTTCCATCGCTCGACGGCACCTGTGGGTCTGGAACGACAAAATCGCCGTCGAAAAAGAACTTCAGGACGGTGATGCAAGCGCCTGCCACAGCGCCGTGGCCCGTGGGGTAGGCCGGGTGCGTCGGCGACCCTTCCGGAAAGGCCTGGGGCAAAAAGTAGCTGGAGTTGGTTGTGAAGGCGGTCTGCACCGCCTGTGAGTTCAACACAGTAGGGCTAAGCTGGCCCTCGATCGTGTTGCCTTGACCTGTCTTGTTCAAATACACAATCGCGCCGCCCGATTCCGGGCGATGGCGAAGATGCACATACCACTTTTGATACCACACCGCCTTGAGCGCCTGGCTGGCCACTAAAGTAAGGGCTGCTGCGATGTCCGGCTGGCCCATGGTGCCGAAACCGTTTTGCGTTTTGGATCCGATATAGGGATTGCCCGGGTTTAAAGGCACACCGATCGTGTCCAGCACCAGGTACGCAATAAAGTAAGCTTGGTAGAGCACGTCAACGTGGGTGTAAGCACTCAGCCCGCGTCCATCGTGCAGGAACACCGGCGTGTCCGGCTGCAGGGACAATCCCGTGGAAATGCCATTCTGCACCTGCTGAAAGGTGACCGGGTCCTTCATGAAATCGATATTTTTCTTGGACGTGGTGTACTTCTGAACGATCGGCAAAGCACCGAAGCTTGTGTTCTGCACGAGAAACTGTGAGAGATAGGGTCCAATGGTCTCGCCGGGGAACAGGCCGCCAGGTGGACCGCCGCGGAACAACAGGTCGGGAGTGACCTTGTTGCTGGCATCTCTCGGCCCCTTGTAGCTGGGCATGGCGGACAATTCACTTGCCGCCTGAATCGCCACCGGATTCGTGGCGTAGTCGGTAAATGCGACATCGCGCAGCAATGAAGCCCAGTAGAGTTCCACCAGTTCCGTGGCGTAATCCTCGCTGGCCAGGGCCGGCGCCGGCGGCGCTGCAAACTGACTGTTGTCGAAGCATTCCAGATCGAACGCCAGGCCACCCTGCGGACCATTCTGGGTGCGCGGTCCACCTAAGATGATGGCCTCGAAATCCGCGGGGTTGCCGCTGTTCAGCGCCTTCTTGAAACTGTGATAAGCCGCCAGGTCCACCAGGCCGATGCCGCTTTGCAGAATGCCCTTGGTGTAGGTCCCGCTTTTATCGGCATAACGAGCTTCGTCTCCGTTGTCAATTTGCGCGGGCGCAGGGATGAAGGCATCGTGCGCCGCGGTCTGCGTGCGCAATGCAAAAGACCTTGGGACTCGATTGCTGGTCGAGGGTGTCGGGATTGGGCTTTGTGGGCTGTGCACGGATTCTCTCCTTACAAGATAGTTGCCGCGAAACTCTCGTTGGCCTTCTTTGCTCTTGGGAACTTTACAGCGATTCAAAGATATCCTGCAAGACATGTAGCAACTCGGTGCGGGCAAAAGGCCCTTTGGCCTTCACCGCAGTTGCATGATGGTTACCTTCCCCGTCCAGAGTTACGAAAGTACAGTTACCCTACCTGTACTTTCGTAACTTGACCAGGGCGCGATTTTGATTGTCGCGCTTCCCGCCTGCGGCGTAGCCTCAAGACAGAGTTGGGCGTCGTTGACGTTTTCCGCTCCGGGTTTCGCTGGGTTTGTTGGCAGCGAGCTGAGGACGGGGCTCCCCGCTGACTCGGCTGCGCAGGGCTTGTCCTGAGCGGAGCCGCAGGAGCGGGATGATCGATTCGGGCGTCGAGACGTAACCAGCCGATGATGGAATGAAGGTTCGACCCATCTTCCCCCTTACCCGCGCCCCCTTGCTGGCTGGCGCGTCCCGCCCAGATATGCCCCAAACTCAGTTCAGGTTTCAGGTTCGAGGCGTCATGTTCAGGGGAACCACGTACCCAAGACGAGAAGGTAAGTGCTTGGTTTTCTATATTTTACGTGTAAGCCGTTGGGACTCAATACTTTGCGACAATTTCTGGTAGTGGGCTAAACACGGAATTAGCCCACTACCCAATTTCTGCGCCAAATTATTGATTCTAAACAAGGGGAGGAGGGGAAGTTGGATCAACCAACTAGTAATATCCTCCCAAAATCGGAAAGCAGGATGCTGAACGTTTAGCTTTCGAAGACCTTCTCCAGGCTTTCGTAAACCGTGAGGATGGTGCAGAGCTCGGGAAGCCTGATCCAAAAGCGATGGACTTCCGGGTCAACTTGGGCTTCGCTGCGCATCGCCGGCGAGGTCCAATGGCGGAGGTGAAGAAAGTGTTCCGGTCGCGCCGAGTCGCGGTGCAGAGAATCGCGACAGTAGCCCTTGGCGTTCATCAGCGTATACAACTCGCGCAGCAGGCCCAGCAATTCTTCCTCCTTGCCGGGCAGCGCCTCCAGGATTGCCATGGATAGAATTTCGTTCGACATAGACCTTTCGCCTCTCAGTCTCGCTTTCGAGGTAAGTTTACGCGCGCGGTCGGCATTTCTCTCAGCGTCAGAGCGCCTGCACGCGCTTTTGCTCGGAGTTAATTTCGGAATGTGCGCCAAAGAGAAAACGCGGATAGCGATGTGCGTTGAATTCCGCGCCGATCAGCACCACCATGGAGACGATGTAAAGCCAGATGAGCAGCGCGATAGCAGTGGCAACGGAGCCGTAAATGACATCGTAATTGGAGAAGTTGCGAAGATAGACGCCAAACACCATGGTAGAGCCGAACCACAACACGGTGGCCAGCGCAGCGCCGGGCAGCACGCGATGCCACGGCTGGGTGCGCGGCACGCCATGATGGTAAATGAGCCCGATCACGGCAATGCTGGTGAGCGTGGCGATGATCCAGCGCAACGCAGTCCACAGTCCCAGAACGTACGGGCCGAGCTCATGGCCCACGTGATACACAATCCACGCCTCAATCTGGTTGCCGAACACCAGCAGGAAGGAGGAGAAGGCCATCGGGACCCCAGCCAGGACCACCAGCAGGAAAGCGATCATCCTTTCCTTTACCAGTCCCCAGACCTTCGGCATCTGGTAGGCGTTGCGGAAGCCCTCCATCCAGGAGATCATCACGCCCGAACCAGTCCACAGAGTGGTGGCGGCTATGGTGATCAGAAATCTCACGCTGGCTGGTTTGCTGCCGCTGAAATACTGCAAGACGGATGCCCTTGTCCCTTCGGGGAGAATCCGGCCCACGGCATGACCGATCTCACGAACAAATGCCGCCGTGGTGTGCGTTTCCGAGAGGAGCGAGGCCACCAGAAGGACCGCGGGGAACAAGGTGAAGATGGCAGAGAAGGCTGCGCCTTTGGCCACGGCGAAGGCGTCGTGCTGAAAAGCCCGCCACAACGCCAGACGAAGATGTTCGAAAAACCGCCGCATATAAGGAAAAGCCAGATACCAGAGCGCAAGGGCAGTTTACACAGCCTAGTAAAAAGGGGCGACCAGAATCATCGCCCCCTTCGTTCAGAGTTTCACCGGCACAACGCCGCGCTTGAGGTCCGAGCCGCGTTGCAACCCGGCCGGTTATTCCACCGGCAGTTCTTCGGCTTCGTTTTCGCCTTCGTGGCGGAGCAGTTCCAGCGCGCGTTCTGCCTCTTCGTACGCGGCCGTGACCTCCTCCTGCACCTTGGCAGCGGCCTCTTCCATCTCCTGCGAGAGCCGGACGTTACGGTAATACTCCATACCGGTTCCTGCGGGGATGAGACGGCCCACAATGACGTTCTCCTTCAGGCCGCGCAGGTGGTCCACGGCGCCCTGGATGGACGCTTCCGTGAGCACGCGCGTGGTCTCCTGGAACGACGCCGCGGAGATGAACGAATCGGTCGAGAGCGAGGCCTTGGTGATGCCGAGCAGCAGCGGACGGCCGGTTGCCGGCTTGCCGCCGTTGGCGATCGCCTTCTCGTTCTCTTCGCGGAAGCGGAACTTGTCGATCTGCTGTTCCAGCAGGAACGACGTATCGCCCACATCTTCCACCTTCACCCAACGCATCATCTGACGGACGATCACTTCAATGTGCTTGTCGCTGATGTTCACGCCCTGGAGCCGGTAAACTTCCTGGATTTCGTTCACCAGATAAGCCTGCAGTTCCTTCTCGCCCAGCACGGCGAGAATGTCGTGCGGGTTGAGCGGCCCATCCATCAGCGGCTCGCCGGCGCGGATGCGCTCGCCTTCCTGCACATTGATGTGAACACCACGCGGTACCTGGTATTCCTTCTCGGTACCGTTGTCGGCCACCACGTAGATCTTGCGTTGGCCTTTGGCGACATCGCCGAACTTCACCACGCCATCAATCTCGCTGATGACCGCAGTTTCGCGCGGCTTACGGGCCTCGAACAGCTCGACCACGCGCGGCAGACCACCGGTAATGTCCTTGGTCTTGGTGGTTTCGCGCGGGATCTTGGCCAGCACGTCGCCCGGAGTTACGGTCTCGCCGTCCTGCACCATCAAGTGTGCGCGGGAAGGCATCAAGTACCGCTTGCTGCTCTTGCCTCCCTTGATGACGATCGTCGGCTGGCGCTTTTCGTCAGGCGAATCGATGACAACGTGGCGCGAGAGTCCGGTGACTTCGTCCACTTCTTCGTGCAGCGTCAGGCCTTCCTGAAGGTCCTTGAACTGCACCGTGCCGCCAATTTCGGTCAGGATCGCGAACGTGTACGGGTCCCACTCGACCAGCACGTCGCCCAACGCGACCACCTGGCCGTCCTCCACCTTGACCTTGGCGCCGTAAACCACGGCGTACCGCTCCTTTTCGCGGCCCTTTTCGTCCACAATGGCGAGCGATCCGTTGCGGTTCATCACTACCAGGTGGCCTTCCTTCGCGCGGACGGTCATCAGGTTGATAAAACGAACCGCGCCATTGTTCTTGGCATCGAGGCGCGACTGCTCGCTGACTCGCGAGGCGGTGCCGCCGATGTGGAAGGTGCGCATGGTAAGCTGCGTTCCCGGCTCACCGATGGACTGCGCCGCGATGACGCCGGTGGCCTCACCCAGCTCGACCAGCCGGCCAGAAGCCAGGTTGCGGCCGTAGCACATGACGCAGACACCGCGCTTCGATTCGCAGGTGAGCACCGAACGAATTTTCACCCGCTCGATACCCGCTGCCTGCACCGCGCCCGCCAGGTCCTCGGTAACCTCCTGGTTGATGTCAACGATGACGTTGCCTTCGTAGTCTTTGATCTTCTCCAGCGAGACGCGGCCCACAATACGGTCGCGCAGTGGCTCGATGATCTCACCCGACTCCACGATGGAGGTGACGTAGATGCCATCCACCGTGCCGCAATCGAATTCGCTGATGATCACGTCCTGCGCCACGTCAACCAGGCGGCGGGTCAGGTAACCCGAATCCGCCGTCTTCAGAGCGGTATCGGCCAGGCCCTTACGCGCGCCGTGGGTGGAGACGAAGTACTCCAGCACCGTCAGTCCTTCGCGGAAGTTCGCCGTGATCGGCGTCTCGATGATCTCGCCCGAAGGCTTGGCCATCAATCCACGCATACCGGACAACTGGCGAATCTGCTGCTTCGAACCGCGAGCGCCGGAGTCGGCCATGATGTAAATCGGATTGATCTCGCCGGCCTTGTCCATCTGCTGCATGTTGCCGAACATCTCGTCGGCCACTTTCTCGGTGATGGCCGACCAGATCTCCACCACCTTGTTGTAGCGTTCCCCGTTGGTGATGGCGCCATCCAGGTACTGCTGCTGCACAGCGATGACCTGCTTCTCGGCGTCGCGAACCAGCCCCTGCTTGCCCGGCGGAATGACCATATCGTCAATTCCAATCGACAGGCCCGCCTTGGTGGCGTAGTGGAATCCGAGCTGCTTGATGCCGTCCAGCATCCGCACCGTAGTTTCCAGACCGAAGCGCAAGTAGCAATAATTCACCAGCTGACCGACGCCCTTCTTCTTGAGCAGGCCGTTGACGTACGGCATCTCCGCAGCGCCGCGCTTCAGGTGGTCGTTCATGATCGCCCGGCCAACGGTCGTCGAGATGAACTGCCGCTCGAAATTCGTCGGCTCGGTGTGGATCACATCCTGATCGTCGTACGCTGTCGTAAGGTCAATCACCTCGCCCGAGTAGCGCAGCCGGATGGGCGTCAGCGTCTCCACTTCTCCCGCTTCCTTGGCCAGCAGCACTTCATCGATATTGGCAAAGGCGCGGCCCTCACCCTTGGCGCCGGGTTTGCCTTTGGTCAGGTAGTAAATGCCTAGCACCATGTCCTGGGTCGGCACCGTAATCGGCTGACCGGACGCCGGCGACAGAATGTTATGCGAGGCCAGCATCAATACGCTGGCTTCCACCTGCGCTTCCGGCGAGAGCGGAATGTGCACCGCCATCTGATCGCCGTCGAAGTCCGCGTTGAAGGCAGTGCAGACCAGTGGGTGGATCTTGATGGCCTTGCCTTCCACCAGCACTGGCTCGAACGCCTGGATTCCCAGACGGTGAAGCGTTGGGGCACGGTTGAGCAGGACTGGATGGTCCTTAATGACTTCTTCCAGGATGTCCCAGACAATGGGCTCCTGCTGCTCCACCATTTCCTTTGCCTGTTTGATGGTGGTGCAGTTCCCGGTCTGCTCCAGCCGGTGGTAAATGAACGGCTTGAACAGCTCCAGTGCCATCTTCTTGGGCAGGCCGCACTGATGCAGCTTGAGGTCCGGGCCAACGACGATGACCGAACGTCCCGAGTAATCTACGCGTTTTCCAAGCAGGTTCTGCCGGAAGCGGCCCTGCTTGCCTTTCAAGGTGTCGGACAGCGACTTCAGCGGGCGATTGTTTGCGCCGCGCAGCACGCGGCCACGGCGTCCATTGTCGAACAGCGCGTCCACCGCTTCCTGCAACATGCGCTTCTCATTGCGCACGATCACTTCCGGCGCGTGCAGGTCCATCAGCTTCTTCAACCGGTTGTTGCGGTTGATCACGCGGCGGTAGAGATCGTTCAGGTCAGAAGTCGCGAAGCGGCCGCCGTCGAGTGGAACCAGGGGACGCAGCTCCGGCGGGATGACCGGAATCACGTCCAGAATCATCCAATTTGGCTTGTTGCCGCTCTTGCGGAATGCCTCGACCACCTTCAGACGCTTGGCGTACTTCAACCGCTTCTGAACCGAGGTTTCGCTGCGCATCTTTTCACGGAGCTCGGCCGAGAGCGCATCCACGTCAACACGCTTCAGCAATTCCTTGATTGCCTCGGCGCCCATCATGGCCCTGAAGCCGCTGGCCCGATGTGCCTGGTCAAGCTCGCGATACTTGGTTTCGTCCTTAATAACTTCGTGGTCTTTCACCGGGGCCTCGCCGGCTTCGACCACCACATAGGCCTCAAAATAGAGCACGGACTCCAGTTCGCGGAGCGAGATATCGAGGATGTGGCCGATGCGGCTGGGCAGGCCCTTGAAGAACCAAACATGCGAGCAGGGCGACGCCAGTTCGATGTGGCCGAGGCGCTCGCGACGCACCTTGGAGAGCGTCACTTCCACGCCGCACTTATCGCAGATCACGCCGCGGTGCTTCATGCGCTTGTACTTGCCGCAGAGACACTCCCAGTCGGTCACCGGGCCAAAGATGCGCGCGCAGAACAAGCCATCGCGCTCCGGCTTAAAGGTGCGGTAGTTGATCGTCTCCGGCTTGGTGACTTCCCCGTGAGACCAGCTGCGAATCTTCTCCGGTGAAGCGAGGCTGATGCGGATGGCGTCGAAGTCGGCGATGGGATTTCCGAGATCAAATGGACTCGATCGGTACAAAATGTCCTCCTCCCCTGCGGGACCCGCCGCGGCGGGCTACAGGGACCTGCGGCCCATTCGCGGCCGCTGGCGGCTCCCGGCGTTTCCAATTCCCTGGCTGCTGCCTCCTGCGGGAGCGATGGAGGCAGCTACCCAAATCTTCGTGGCGACTTCCGGTGCTTAGTCGGCTGCGACCGGAGGAGCTGCCGCGAGCATCCTGCGCTCATTGGTCTTGATCAGCTCCACATCGAGGCACAACGACTGCAATTCGCGAATGAGAACGTTGAACGATTCCGGCACGCCCGGCTCGATCGCCGCTTCGCCTTTGACGATGGCTTCGTAAATCTTGGTGCGGCCATAAACGTCATCGGACTTCGCGGTGAGCAGTTCCTGCAGGATGTAGGCTGCGCCGTAGGCTTCCAGGGCCCAGACTTCCATTTCTCCGAAGCGCTGCCCGCCGAACTGCGCCTTGCCGCCCAGCGGCTGCTGGGTAATCAGCGAGTATGGCCCGATGGAACGCGCGTGGATCTTGTCATCAACCAGGTGCGAGAGCTTGAGCATGTAGATGTAGCCCACCGTTACCGGCTGTTCGAACTTCTCGCCCGTCATGCCGTCATACAGGGAGGTCTTACCCGACTCAGGCAAGCTGCCTTGTGCCAGCAGCGACTTGATCTCCAGCTCTTTGGCGCCGTCGAACACCGGCGAGCTGAAGTACACGGCATCCTTCATGCCATCAGCCACGCGCTCCAGGGTCTCGTCGTCGAGGTTAGCGAACTCGTCCACGAACGGCGTGTCCTTGAACATGGCCTTGAGTTCGCGGCGCACATGTTCCGCCTTCGAGTTCTCCTTCAACAGCTCGTCAATCTTCTGCCCCAGTGCGTAACCGGCCCATCCGAGGTGGGTCTCGAGAATCTGGCCCACGTTCATACGGCTGGGCACACCCAGCGGATTCAGAACGATCTCCACGGGCGTACCGTCTTCCAGGTAAGGCATGTCCTCTTCCGGCAGGATGCGCGCGATGACGCCTTTGTTGCCGTGGCGCCCGGCCATCTTGTCACCCACGCTCAGCTTGCGCTTCATGGCGACGTAAACCTTCACCAGCTTGATCACGCCCGGCGGAAGCTCGTCGCCCTTCTGCAGCTTCTCGACTTTCTCGCGGACGATCTTGCGCAGAACGTCAATCTGGCGCGAGGTCATCTCCTCGATTTCGTCGATCTGCTCGTTGATGCGCGGGTCCTTGTCGGCAAACTTGATGCGCTTGAGGTTGCGCGTCGAGATCCGCTCGATGGTGTCGCGGTCGAGCACCACGCCCTTGGTCAACAGCCGCTTGTTGGTGCGCTCGTCATGCAGGTCGGCGAGAACTTCCTTGCCGCCGAGCAGCGATTCCAGGCGCTTCAAGCGTTCGTCGGTAAGAATTCGGATCTCATCCGCCAGGTTCTTTTCCAGCTTTGCGACCTGCTCGGATTCGATAAACTTGGCGCGTTCGTCCTTCTCCTGGCCCTTGCGGGAGAAGATCTTCACGTCCACCACCGTGCCCTCGATACCCGGAGGACAGGTGAGCGAAGCGTCGCGAACATCGCCGGCCTTTTCACCGAAGATGGCCCGCAGCAGCTTCTCTTCCGGTGTCAGCTGGGTCTCGCCCTTGGGCGTGACCTTGCCCACCAGAATGTCGCCAGCCTTTACGGTTGCGCCAATGCGGATGATGCCGCTTTCGTCAAGATCGCGCAGCGCCGACTCGCTGACGTTCGGAATGTCGCGTGTGACCTCTTCCGGACCCAGCTTGGTATCGCGGGACTCGATCTCGAACTCCTCGATGTGAACGGAGGTGTAATAGTCCTCCTTCACCATCTTCTCGGAGACCAGGATCGCGTCCTCGAAGTTGTAGCCGCGCCAGGGCATGAATGCGACCAGCACGTTGCGGCCGAGCGCCAGTTCGCCCATGTCGGTGCAGGGACCGTCGGCGATGACGTGCCCCTTCGCCACCCGCTGGCCCTTCTTCACGATTGGGCGCTGGTTGATGCAAGTGTTCTGGTTCGAGCGCTTGAACTTGGTGAGCTGATAGATGTCGCTGCCCACCTCGCGCGAGAGCTGCATGGGATGGTGTTCGCCCTCGACGCGCACGATGATGCGCTCGGAATCAACGGAATCGATGATGCCGCCGCGGCGCGCCAACACCACCGCTCCGGAATCGCGTGCCGTGACGCCTTCCATTCCCGTGCCCACAATCGGCGCCTGCGCGCGGAGCAACGGCACCGATTGCCGCTGCATGTTCGCGCCCATCAGAGCGCGGTTGGCATCGTCATGCTCCAGGAACGGCACCAGCGAAGCGGCTACCGAGACCAACTGCTTCGGGCTGACGTCGATGTAGTCCACTTCGTCGCGGTTGACCAGCACGAAGTTGCCCGCCTTGCGCGCATTCACCAGCTCAGCAACGATGCGCCCCTTGTCGTCGATCTCGGCATTGGCCTGAGCGATTACGTGGCGATCTTCCTCCCACGCCGACAGGTAGAACGAGAACGGCTCGAAATCGATGAGCTTCTTCCTGCGCTCCCTCAAATCGTTGTTGGCTTTGACCACCTCGGCCTTCTCGAGGTGATCGCCGACGCGATAGTCGCTATCGCCGGCGTTGACCACGCTGACAAAATCGAGCACACGCCCTCCCCTTACCTTGCGGTATGGCGACTCGATGAAACCGTAGTCGTTGATGCGCGCGTAGCAGCTCAGCGAGGAGATCAGGCCGATGTTCGGACCCTCCGGCGTCTCGATCGGGCAGATTCGGCCGTAGTGCGTCGGGTGGACGTCGCGGACTTCGAATCCCGCGCGCTCGCGCGACAGGCCGCCCGGCCCCAGGGCCGACAGGCGGCGCTTGTGCGTGATCTCCGACAGCGGGTTCGTCTGGTCCATGAACTGCGACAACTGCGAGGAACCGAAGAACTCGCGGATGGCGGCCATCACCGGCTTGGCATTCACCAGGTCGTGCGGCATGGCCGTGGACATCTCCTGGTACACGCTCATCTTTTCCTTGATGGCGCGCTCCATGCGAACCAGGCCGATACGGAACTGGTTTTCCAGCAACTCACCGACTGCACGAACGCGACGATTACCGAGGTGATCGATGTCGTCCACCGTGCCGATGTTCTTGCGCAGCTTGAGCAGGTAGCGGATGGTCCCGTAAAAGTCTTCCGGCTCCAGCGTGCGGTTTTCCAGATTGGTTGCGTCTTCGCTCTCGAACAGCTTGATGTTGAACTTCAGACGGCCTACGCGCGAGAAGTCATACTTGCGCGCATCGAAGAACATGCCGTGGAACAGCGAGGTCGCGGTATCCAGCGTCGGCGGGTCGCCGGGACGAAGCTTGCGGTAAATCTCGATCAACGCTTCCTGCGGTGTCTTTACCGAATCTCGGCGCAACGTGGCGCTGATTACGGTCCCCACGTCGTCGCGCTCAGGGAAGAACACGTGCACTTCGGCGACGCCCGCGTCGATCATCTTCGACAGCTTTTCGGCCGTCAGCTCGGAGTTGGCTTCGAGCAGGACCTCGCCGGTGTTGGTGTCAACGACGTCGGCGGCGACGAACGCGCCTTCGAGGTCGCTGAGATCAACTTCGATTTCGGAAATCCGGTGCTTCTGGATTTCCTTCATCACCGCGGGAGTAAGTTTGCGGCCGGAGTGGACGATCTCTTCGCCGCTCTTGGTGGCGATGCGGTGCGCCAGCTTCATGCCTATCAGGTTGGTCGGACGATCGGTGCCGGTATCCAGCGTCCAGTAGAGCTTCTTGTCGTGCAGGGCAATACGGTCCACCGTGTAAAAGGTGCGGAGGATGTCCTCGTCCGAGCGCAGACCCAGGGCGCGCAGGAAGATGCTGCCCAGGAACTTGCGCTTGCGATCGATGCGCACGTACAGCACGCTCTTCTGGTCGTATTCGAATTCGACCCACGAGCCGCGGTACGGGATGATCTTGCCCAGGAAATACGTGCGGTTATTGGCGTTCTCGAAGAACACGCCCGGCGACCGGTGCAACTGGCTGACGATGACGCGCTCGGTGCCGTTGATGATGAACGTGCCGTTCGCCGTCATCAAGGGAATGTCGCCGAAGAAGACTTCCTGCTCCTTCATGTCACGAATGGAGCGGTTGCCGGTGTCGGGATCTTTGTCGTAGATGGTGAGCCGCATGGTGACCTTGAGCGGCGCGGAGTACGTCATCCCGCGCTCCTCGCATTCGGCCACGTCATACTTCAGCTGCAACCCCACCGGGTCGCCGCACTTGTTGCAAAAGTCAGGCGTGTTCGCGTTGTAGGTTCCGCACTTGGTGCAGAGTACATCGCCAAGATGGAATGGATCGGTCTTCACGGTCGCGCCGCAATTGCGGCACGTGGTGCGCAGATGGTTCAGTCCCTTGAGGTGGCCGCACTTGCATTCCCAGTTGCCAATGGCATACTCCACAAAGTCCAACTGGGAAACGTTGCGGAAGTCGGTGATGGGAAACACCGACTGAAAGACCGCCTGCAAGCCGGCGTCGTCGCGTTCGCTCGGCAGCGCATCCATCTGCAGAAAGCGGTCATAGGAACGCTTCTGTACCTCGATCAGGTTCGGGATCTGAATGGTCGCCGGAATTTTTGAGAAATCAAATCGATTTCGATTGGCAGTTTTTTGTTTCGCCATGTATAAAGCTCCTCAGTCAGTGCCGGCCGGGACGCTCGCGCGTGGCCGTGCAGGCCGCTAATGCGGGATGTGCGACGTGGATGACTGTCGTCGCACGGTAAACAGGTCGAAGCTGAAGAAGAAGTTACGGCTCCGGGTTGCACGCAAAAATACGAGTGCGCTCGCAGGGGACAGAACTCCCCGCAAGCGCCGCTCGAGGCGTTGTGCAATCCCATGACCATTCGGTCCGGGAACTCGGCATTTTTCGTGCCGCGATGTTCTAGCTTCCCGCGCCAGTATCTTCAGGCCTTGTCCTCAGCCAGCCGAACCGTCGCGCCTGAGCTGACGCGATTCCGGTTGGGCCTGCCGCCTGCCACTCATCTGTTTGATGTCCGAATCCACCTTGGGATTCGTCCTCAACGATGCCCGGGAATTCCGCGGTCCCTGCTGAAGGGAACCGCTCCACTTCCTCGGCTTCATCGCGCCTCTCCACGGCCGCTCCAACGTGAAGAGGAACGTAGCCGCCGCCCCGGTGCTCCGCAGGCGGCAGCAGCCATAACTCCGGTCAGCGTGCCCGGAGTAGTTGCCCCGTTCCGCCGCCAGGCTCCCCGACCCGCGCCAGTTTTGGGCGTGTCGGGGTGGCGTGAACGAGGCGGGACCCTACTTCACCTCGACGGTCGCTCCCGCTTCGGTGAACTTCTTCTTGATGTTCTCGGCTTCTTCCTTCGAGACACCTTCCTTCACGGTCTTCGGGGCGCCATCCACCAGGTCCTTGGCTTCCTTCAGACCCAGGCTGGTGACCTCACGGACCGCCTTGATCACGTTGATCTTGTTCGCGCCCACCGCCGTAAGAATGACCGCGAATTCGGTCTTCTCTTCCGCCGGGGCCGCAGCCGCACCGGCGCCTGCGCCGGCAGCGCCCGCCATCGCGACCGGGGCCGCAGCCGCCGCCGAGACGCCGAGGCGCTCTTCCAATTTCTTTACCAGGGCTGCCGCATCCAAAAGCGTCAGGCCTACGATTTGCTCTTCCAACTGTTGCAGATCCGCCATGTGTTTCTCCACCTGTTCGTTATTCGTTGTATTTGATTTCGTTATCGGTATCTGAGGCTTCCAATGTGCAACCGCATGCCAGACCCACGCAGGAAGCACGCCTCACAACGGATAACGCAATCTCTTCGGAACGCTTTCACGCCCCAAACTTTTTCTCTCCCACGTTGTGGGATTCAGTCGAGTGAAATGCTGCGCTTACGCGCTGGCAGCTTCGCCCGAGGCAAACTTGTTCTGCTCGACGCCCTGATTGACGACCATGGCCAGGTTCCGGCCGACCGCGTTCATAGCGGTAACCAGGCGCTGCGCCGGAGCATTCATCAGGAACAGAAGCTTGGAGTAAATCTCTTCCTTCGACGGCATGCTGGCCAGCGCGTCAATGTCTTTAATCGCGATGACGCGGCCTTCCACTACGCCGGCCTTGAAGGTGTACTCCGGATTGTCCTTCGCGTACTTGCTGAGCGCCTTGGCCAACGCCACGGGGTCGCCGCTGGTATAAGCAATCGAGGTAACTCCGGCGAGGTCTTTCATTGCCTCCTCGACCTGCGTGCCCTTGGCTGCCCGTTCGGCCAACGTGTTCTTGACTACGCGATAATGCCCGCCCGCGCTGCGAACCGCCTTGCGAAGTTCGAAATCCTTCTCGACGGTCAACTTGGTGAACGTACCCACAATGGCGTGGTTAGCGCTCTGGAACTCTTCCGCGAGCTTCTCAACCTGCTCGATCTTCCTTGCTTTCGTGACAGCCATGTTCGAATCCTTTGTTCCGCTGCGCTCAGTGGCGCCAGCCAAATTTTCCGGTCACGGATACGCGGCCCTAGCCGCGCGCCGCAGCTTCCACTGCCGAGGTGTCAATCGGGACCCCCGGCCCCATGGTTGAGCTAAGGTAGCAACCCTTGATGTACTTGCCCTTCGCAACCGTCGGCTTCGCCTTGATCACGCTGGTAATTACCGTGGCTGCGTTCTCCACCAGCTTGTCAGCCGGGAACGAAATCTTGCCCACGGGCACATGGACCAGCGCAGTCTTATCGGTGCGGAATTCCACTTTGCCCGCCTTGGTCTCTTTCACCGCGGAGGCAACGTCGAAGGTCACAGTCCCGGTCTTCGGGTTGGGCATCAAACCGCGAGGGCCGAGCACTTTCCCGAGTCGGCCAACGGACTTCATCATGTCGGGCGTGGCGATCACGGCGTCGAAGTCGGTCCAGTTCTCCTTCTGGATCTTCTCCACCATGTCCTCGCCGCCCACCAAGTCCGCGCCCGCCGCTTCGGCCTCGCGCACTTTTTCGCCGCTGGCTATGACCAGCACCTTCTTCGACTTGCCCAGGCCATGCGGCAAAACCACCGTGCCACGCACCATCTGGTCCGCGTGCTTGGGATCAACTCCCAGGCGCATCGTCAGGTCGACCGTCTCGTCGAACTTGGCGAACTTTATTTTTTGCAAAAGGGGCACAGCGTCCTGAAGCGTGTACGAACGAGCTTTGACCTCTGCGCGCGCCTTCCCGATGTTCTTTCCGGATTTCTTCATTTCGCTCCTTGTCTCCCACCGCCGCTCTTTGCTGCCGAGCGGCCGTGGTGTTTCGACTGCGGTCTGGCGACCGCGAAAAACCTATGCTGTTACTTCAATGCCCATCGAGCGCGCGGTGCCCTTCACGCTCTTGACTGCCGCGTCCAACGACGCTGCATTCAGGTCAGGCATCTTCTGCTTAGCGATATCCAGGACCTGTTTCTCGGTGACCTTGCCGACCTTGTCCTTGTTCGGCGTGCCCGACCCCTTCGCCACACCCGCGGCACGCTTCAACAGAATCGCAGCCGGAGGCGTCTTGGTGATGAAGGAGAACGTGCGGTCGCTGTACACCGAGACGACCACCGGAATAATCAGACCATCTAGTTCCCTGGCGCTCGTCTTCGCATTGAACTGCTTGCAGAACTCCATGATGTTGATCTGCGCCTGGCCGAGCGCCGGACCAACCGGAGGAGCCGGAGTGGCCTTGCCCGCCGCAATCTGCAACTTCACTGAACCTGTAACTTTCTTCGCCATAGCTAATTCCTATAAGTCCGTCTTATTCGCAGCGCGCGTAATGCGACCGGCTGCGGTCTCACCTACGTAATTACTTTCTCAACCTGTCCGAATCCAAGTTCCACCGGAGTCGAGCGCCCGAAGATGGTTACCATCACCTTCAGCGTCTCGCGGTCCTCATTGACCTCGTCCACCACACCCGTGAAGCTGGCAAAGGGACCCTCTGTGATGCGTACTGACTCGTTCTTTTCAAACTTGACCTTGAGCTTCGGCTTCTCTTTGCTGTCCGCTACCCGGTAAACGATCTGCTGGACTTCTTCTTCGGAAAGCGGAGTGGGCTGCTGCCCCGTGCCTACAAACCCGGTGACGCGCGGCGTTCCTTTCACCACGTGCCAGACGTTATCGTCCATGTCCATTTCGACGAGCACGTAGCCGGGATAAAACATGCGCTCGCTGGTGTACTTCTTGCCGCCGCGAACTTCGGTCACCGACTCGGTGGGGATCAGCAGGCGGCCAATCCTGTGTTCCAGCTCAGGATAGGCCCGGACGCGCGATTCCAGCGATTCCTTCACCTTGCGCTCGAATCCCGAATAGGTGTGGATGATGTACCACTTCATATTCGGGTTCTGCGGGTTCGGCTGCTCGGCCGAAGCCGCAGGAGTGGCATCCTCGCCAGCCTGCTGGGTCTCGGCGACAGCATCGCCCGCCGGCTTCGGCTCGGCGACAGCGTTGGCAACCTGCTCAGTCTCGGCGCCGTTGTTCTCCGATTTGATTTCGTCTTCTGCCATGTTTGTGCGCATTAGCGATGTGTCAGGGCCTTCAGCAAGCGATCCAGCGATGTCCCCAGAAGTTTGTCGATGAACGCAAAGTAAATGCCGAACAGGAACACGGTGATGATCACCACGGTGGTTGTGCCTTGCACTTCTTTGCGCGAAGGCGTGGTGACCTTCCGCATCTCGGTGCGCACATCGTTATAGAAGCTCTTCGCGCGCTCCGGCCAGGCCTTAAGCCTCGCCAGGCCACTTTCATTCGCACGTTCGACAGTCGCTGACTTCGCCATCTGCTACCTGTTTTCCGGCGCCCACCGGCGCCCTTACATCATTTGAAACTGGCAGGGGCGGAGGGATTCGAACCCCCAAGTCCGGTTTTGGAGACCGGCAGTTTAACCGTTGAGCTTACGCCCCTCTTTGGCTGTCAGCCGTCAGCTCTCAGCCTTCAGCCCTTGCAGGTTCCTTATGAAGTCTGAGGCATCTTGCTGATGCCTTCGAATCCTTCCCTTGCCATTCCGCCGTCCGTCAGCATTTCTTCCCTGACAGCTGATAGCTGACGGCTGATAGCTATTTAACTTCCTTATGCGGCGTGTGCTTGCGGCACTTCCGGCAGAACTTGTTAAACTCCAGCCGGGCCGTCGTGGTCTTCTTGTTCTTGGTGGTGGAGTAATTGCGGTCCTTGCACTCTCCACATTGCAGCGTTACAATTTCGCGGGGCATCGACTCAACTCCCTTTCGTTTCCCCCGCGGTTCCCGCGAGGACTTGTCCGCGTCGAAGCGCGGAAATCAGCGGAGCGCAGCTACAACCCCGCCGAAGAAAACTACGCAATAATTTCGGTGATGGTGCCGGCGCCCACGGTGCGTCCGCCTTCGCGGATGGCAAACCGCAAGCCCTTCTCCATCGCCACTGGCGTGATCAGTTCGATCTCCAGCGCCACGT
>Ga0181532_10000418_pt1 | contig 44169 bp, 29 predicted proteins | sample PEATcosm2014_Bin_33_FD_119768 | JGI IMG/M metagenome (GOLD analysis project Ga0181532, IMG submission 119768) | Peatland microbial communities from MTU Mesocosm Facility, Houghton, MI, USA - PEATcosm2014_Bin11_30_metaG | ecosystem: Environmental > Terrestrial > Soil > Wetlands > Peat | place... | reverse complement strand
GCTCCTGGTTGATGTCGCAGAGCGCAGGGATTTGAACGCTGCCCATGGCCAGCAATGTTTCTACGTGGCTCGTGCCGCGGTCTCCGACCCCGACGATACCGAGCCGCAGCGGTTTCTCCGACGCTGGTGCAAGTCCGAAACTGTGGCTGACAGAACTCATCGCTACCGTACTTGCCGCCCCATACTTCAGAAAGTCTCGCCGGTCCATCTCGTCTTTCATCGCTATACCCCCTCCGCGCCATTATCCTCGCCGCAGCACAGAAGCTTTTGCCTCCGGCGCATTGGCCGCCATAGTGTAACGCTAGAGTCGAGACGGCACCAGTGATATCCCGAGGTCGTATCAGGCCTCAAGATTCGGACTGGACACATCTGAAGAAGCTTGGCAGAATGGAGGCACCTTCCCATTCGGGGCGTGGCGCAGCCTGGTAGCGCGCTTGCCTTGGGCGCAAGAGGTCCGCGGTTCAAATCCGCGCGCCCCGACCAGTTCTACCCGTGGGTTAGGGATTCCCGTTGCTCGCTGCAAGCTCATTTGAGGCATAGGGCCAATTCCCTTCTCGGGGCAGACGAGCACCGGGGTTCATCCAGCGACATATTGTCGTTGTCCTTTGTTTTCATAGACATTCTCGCTTTGTTCCCGCAATTCCGCAGTCCAGAAGTGACGTAGCGCAGAGGTGGGCGCATTTTGCCCTCCTCTGCGGCCCTTCGTCGCGGCGTGTCTTTAGCGGATGTCCCGGCCAGTGCCGCGCCGACCTGGGGAGACGAGCAGAGGAGTCGGACTAGCGACATTTTATCCTTGTCCTTTGTTTTCATAGACATTCTCGCTTTGTTCCCGCAATTCCGCAGTCCGGGAGTTGAGAAGCCAGGGGTCGTTTCCGAAGTGTGACTAGGACGATGTGTCGGCTCTGGCGGCTCAACTCTCAACTCCTCGACTCCTTGACTTCTCGACTTTCCTTGCCTCGTCCTTTGTTTTCATAGACATTCTCGCTTTGTTCCCAAAGAAACTTCTCTCGACGATCAGCTTTCACCTCCAGCCACGCCATTCACGGATGGCGCAGACCCCGCTGAGTGGATCTGCGATGTCCCGAAGGGCCAGCTCAGGCCGAGCAGCACAATCTGACCGCACGGTCCGTTCGGGCAGGCGCACGCCCGATTCTAGCCTATAAGTTTAGGTGTGGTTTGCCAAGGAATTTCCCGGCAGTGGGGTATTTGGGCGCCTCAACGGAGAGTTTGAAGGGCTGGCGCGGACAGGTCAAGTGTGGAGTGATCCAATTCCCATTACCACCACGACGACAATAAGTCTTCGTTTTTCGAAGCTCACGCCCGAGCGAGGGACGAGTTCGAAAACTGCGACCGAGCCCGTATCGCCCTAATAGTTCACCGTTCCGAACACCATTTGCAATTCAAGCCATGACCAGGGGAAGAGCACAGAGCGACAAAGATTCAACCAAAAGCAGATTCTTCGGTTCGCTCAGAATGACATGTCATCCTGAGGGACGGGCTGGCGCAGAGCGAAGCTCTGCGGTTTCCCTCGGTTCGAATGTCGCCAAAACGCAGAGCTTTGCTCTGCGCCAGCCTGCGAGACTCGGTAAAGGCAGAACGAAATGCCCTTCGGAAGCGACCCTGGGACGCTTGCCGCGGAGAAGTCCAGGTCGATGCCGTACGATTGGGAAAAGCCAGAATTTCCCTTTTTACCCTGCGAGTCTTAGAATGGTGGCGGCAGTTCATCGAGTAGAGAGGGTGTAGAGATTTCATAGTGCTGGCCTGAAAGCCAGCGCCACGTTTGCGAAATGGCCTTGTCGTAAAGCAGGTTTGGGACGAGAGTGCAAAGCGCGGTAATTCCTGGAAGAGGACTAATGAAACCACAAACAAATGTGCACGGCACGAAGCCCGGCGGGGGACTTTCGGTCTCCTCACGCTTCACGGTGGTGGCGACCGCGGCGGTAGCCGCGCTCGGCGGCCTGCTTTTCGGCTACGACACCAGCGTCATTTCCGGAGCGATGTTGTTCTTGAAGGCAGATTTTCACCTCAGTGACACACAGCTCGAATTCGCCGTGGGTATCGCCTTGGCGGGCGCGCTCGCGGGAGCCGCGCTGGCCGGGTATCTCACCGATCGGTTTGGCCGGCGCAGCGTGCTGATCCTCACCGGGATCGGGTTCGGCCTTTTCGCGGTGTGGAGCGGCCTGGCAACCGGACTGATGACGTTCGTCCTGGCCCGGTTCTTCGTTGGAGTTTGCATCGGCATCGCTTCACTGGTGACTCCACTTTATCTTTCGGAGATGTCTCCGGCGCGTATCCGTGGCGCGCTGGTGTCGCTCAATCAGCTCGCGATTACCCTCGGAATCGTCGCCGGCTATTTCATGGATTACGCGCTCGCCCCCTCGCAAAACTGGAGATGGATGTTCATCACGGCGGTCGTGCCCTCGCTCGCCTTGCTGGTGGGGATGATCTTCCTGCCTGAAAGCCCGCGCTGGCTGGCGCGGGCGGGATTCCGCGAGCGTGCGCTCGAGAACTTTCACCGCCTGGGGCGCGGCGACGAGGCCGAGGCTGAGATGAGAGACGTCCAGCAGGTGCTGGCGGAAGAACAGGAAGGATTCGGCATCCTGCTGCAGCCGGGCTTTCGCGTGGCGGTGCTGGTGGGGATCGGGCTGGCCGTATTTCAACAGATCACAGGCATTAACACCATCATCTACTACGCTCCGAGGATTCTCGTGATGTCCGGCTATCCGTCGGCGAAGGCTGCCATTCTCGCCACTGCCATCATCGGCATCGTCAACGTGCTGATTACGATCGTATCGCTCCTATTGGTGGACCGGCTGGGGCGGCGTTTCCTCCTGCTTACCAGCGCAGCGGGAATGACCATCGCGCTGGCGCTGGTGGGGTTTTCGTTTTACCGGCACGCCAGTGGCATGGCGGTATTCTACGAGGTGATCCTCTACGTCGTGTCCTTCGGCATCGGTCTTGGCCCGGTGGTTTGGCTGCTCATCTCGGAGATCTATCCCACCAAAATCCGCGGCAAGGCTATGTCGATCGCGACGCTCTCGGTTTGGGGGGCCAATTGGCTGGTGGCAGGTACCTTTCTTTCCCTGATCCACGCGGCAGGGCCTGCCGGAACATTCTGGTTCTTCGCCGGGATCTGTGTATTGGCCTTCTTCTTCTGCCTGGTTTTCGTTCCGGAAACCAAAGGGCAGTCGCTGGAGGACATCGAGCGGCACTGGAAGCAAATCGCATCACGACAAGCTCATTCCTGACGTGAGGAAGCCCGGCGCAACCGAGAGAGACGCACAGGTGTTCCAGATCGCCACTCCAAAGAAGGTGTGAAAAAACCAACCGGCTGTCATCCTGAGCGCAGCGAAGGATCCCCGCAGTTTCTTATGCTTCAGCGGCTCACGAACAACTGCAGAGATCCTTCGCTGCGCTCAGGATGACACATTCCGAATTTCTTCACACCTTCAAAGCGGAGGGTAACGCTGTCCCTGGCTTATAGCTGCCCTGCAATCCACTCGATGACCTGTTTTTGCCGGCCCTCCATGAAGCGATTGAAATCGAGCGGCATCTCAAGGCGCAGCGCCTCGTTCCGCCCCAAAAGGCCGTAGACTTTTCGCGCTTGCTCCACTTCACTCTGCACCGTTTCGACGTGAACGTATCGATCCAGTACAGGCGCCACGATCAGGGCCGGGCGTGGCGCCACGAGCGCCAGGACTCGATCATAATCGAACGGCAGCCTCGACTCCTCGCCCGCAAAAAAGCCCAGCCGGGGAAGCAATCCGTGCAGGTGCGAGTAATGTCGCACTCCTTCCGTGCCGTCTCCCGGCGCGGTATGTTGCAAGGCATCGAATCCGCACACCGAGGCCACCGCGTTGACGCGGTCGTCAAGGGCCGCCGTCACTAAACCCACTTTGCCGCCCAGCGCGTAACCGATCACAAAGATCCGGGAGTGGTCGATATAGTCCAGGGCGGAAAGGGCGTCGAGGACGCCGCGCGTATCGCACACCATCTTACCCATCAGCGACCAGTGGGGATATTCCTGATAGAAATCGTGGAAATCCGGACATCGCGTGCCAAACGCCAATTGGTCAAACGCCAGGACGGCGAAGCCCTTCTGGGTAAGGGCACCGAATGCCTCATTCACCCAGTTGGAATAACCCGTCGCATAAGCATAAGCGTGGAGCCACACGACGACGGGCAGAGGGCCGGGCTTCGGTTTGCCGTCCGGGCCGAGCGGGTGGTAGAGATCCGCCCGCAGGCCATCCCCGTAAGGAACGACGGTGGATTCCGCGTTGGGGAGCTTTAAAGGCCGGCGGAAAAGCAGGATCAGAGGGTTATCCCGAGGATTAATCCAGTACGGCGTCACGGGGACAGGCAACTTGTGCGCGGCGTGAAAGGGCAGACCCGGTGGTTCTTCCCCCATTGCCCAGAGGATTTCTTTCCGGATTTCTTCCTTTCGCGGGGGCCACCGAGAGGCATCCGCCGGAAGGTAATCCGCCAGGGTCCGGCGCGGATGCTCCAAGGGGTCGATGCGCTCTGCCGACGCGCCGAGCCAGCCCTCGAAGGTGTACCCATTGATCCAGGTCTCGGACTTGGGGAACTGGCGGCGCCCGAAGACCGAATCAAAAAAGTCTACAAATTCCTCGGTTCGATCGGGAACAATGTTGTGCTCGCCGAGCCGTAAACGAAGCTGGATGTTTTCCTCCCGACCCAAAAGTCCATAGACGCTTCGCACGGAGCGGTAAGCCTGCTCGTATCCGAAGCAGTTGCCCTCATGCTCGCTGTAGGCGGCATACATCAGGAGGCCGCGCGGGGCGACGAGCGCCATGAGCTGATGCTGGTCGACGGGCAGCTTATCTTCTCTCCCCGCAAAGAACCGCAAGCGGGGATGAAACCAGTGGGTGTTGTGGGGGCCTCCGGTAATGGATTCGATGCTTCCCGTACCCCAATAATCCAAGGTGCAATATCGCCAGGGGAGGCACTCGCCCGTGGTGCCGCTCGACCCCACCACCGCCCCGATCCGTTCGTCGAAGGCTGCCGCCAGCACCGCTTGCTTTCCGTTGCGGGAGTGGCCGGTAATTCCGATCTTGTTCGGGTCGACCTCCGGCAGCGTACAGAGGTAATCGACCGCCCTCATCGCCGCCCACGACCATCGGGCAATACAGGCAAAGTCATAGTCCGGGTAGACGTCGATGAATTTGTCGGAATCATCGGTGGCGCCGAAGATGGGGTCCGTGGCGTCGTAGATACACGCCAGATAGCCCCGTCGAATCGCCGGCTGTATCCAACTGGAGGTCAGCGGCTGATTGGTCAGGAATACCGGAAACGGGGCCTTCCCGTCAGGAATGAACAGGTGCACATGCAGGATCCCGCGGTGGTCGGGCCCGAATTCCAATCGCACTTCCCTCACCGTCACGCCGCCGTCCCTGCGCGTTCCCGTCACCACCGCACGGAGGTTGTCCGGCGGAGGGGGCATTTTTCCATAGACCCAATGCTCGAACTCCGAACGAAGCCTCTGCCGCTCGCGGCCCCACTGCTCCAGCGTGGTGATGGGCGTCCCGGATGCGCCTTCCATTCGCACCAGCGGGTCAGGCAGGAAATTGTTGGACGGCATGGACTCAAAATCCGGCGGGAGTTCCCCAGTGCGCGTAACCCAGTCCTCCCAGTTCTTGTCGCCGCCGTTCATGCGGCCCGTGAGTTCGTTGGCCGTGGTTCGGGGGAGAATCTCTTGCAAGGTTTCAAGATAGCGCTTGCGCCTCTCCAAAACCGCATCGGGCGATTTCAGCCCGCCTGCAGTTTGGGCGTTTCCGGACGGCGAACCGTTCGGCACGCCGATTCCCGCTAATGCCACGAGGCCTGCTGTGCCACCTTTAATGAATCTTCGACGGTTCAGGTTTGGGCTTTTTAGCATAATGGTGCGCGGTGCGGCGGGAAAGGCGGGGCTTTAGCCCCTGAAGAAACGTGGCTTCAGGGCCTAAAGGCCCGACTCATTGAGCTCCCGGTGGCGGCGGGGCTGAACCCCCGCCCTTCCAAAGCGTCACGTTTTCACGGCGACTTCCGTCATTGGGTACTAGTTGGCTCGCTGTGCTGGACCGCGGAAGAGTCGGCAGAACTCGTTCACCCGAGTTTGGTCTCGATCTGTTCCCAAACGCGCCGCAGGCGTTCACCCCACGTCTCGTTTACGGGTGGGTTTGCTACCCAGAACCGACGCTGGCCCCAGTAGGCGCGGAGTTTCTCCCAGTAGCGGATCCTCGTTTCAGCAGCCGCCCCCTCATCCCCAGTCGGGGCGTATTGAACGTCGACCTGAAACTCGGGCAGAGGGTTGGCCGGCATAACGCTGCCAAACGTGTATCTGCTCTGCAAGCTGGATGCCGCTGCCCGCCAATAGGCCTGTGCCGTCTCCTCCTCTTTGGCGCGACGCTTGACGCTCCAGTATGGACTTCGATCGGGGAAATCAGGCGGCATCTCCGATTGCAAGTGCATTTGGACCGGGGGAGGAGTTGAGAGATACATGCCCAGCGGAGGAACTGTCATAACCAGAAATAACCCTGCCGCCAACGACAGCGTGGCGACCACGCCTCGTCGCTTGGAGGGATGTCCGGGCTCATTGACAGCAGGGGGTTGGTTTGGCGAACGTCGCGTGGAGACCTCCCCCAGCCCCTTTCGTGAAATCTCGTACTGGCCGCGAAACCGTCTTTGCTCGGCCTCGACATTCGCGACAGCGTTCGATGCAACTTGATTGAGCAACGTTATTTTTGCTTCGGCCAAGCTAGTGAGTTCGCGCTTGCTCTCAGCTATCGCCCGAACCGAATTGCCGACTTCTTCCCGAAGCTGCGCCATCGCCGCCGCGATGCTCGCCGCAGGTTCAGCTGCCGCCCGGTTGAGAGACGCCAGTTTTGCTTCGGCCAAGCTTGCCAGTTGCTGCTTACTCTCCTCGATGGCCCGCCCGGAATTGCTGATTTCTTCCCGCAGTTGCTTTACCGCTGCCGCGAGGCTCGCGACGGAGTCAGATCCTGCCTGGTTCAGAGACGCCAGTTTTGCGTCGGCCAGGCTTGCCAGTTGCTGCTTACTCTGCTCGATAGCCCGCCCCGAATTACTGACTTCTTCCCGCAGTTGCTTCACTGCTGCCTCGAGACTCGCCGCAGGGTCAGCTGCCGCCTGGTTGAGAGACGCCAGCTTTGCTTCAACCATGCTTGCCAGTTGTTGCTTACTCTCCTCGATGGCCGGCCCCGAATTGCTGACTTCTTCCCGCAGTTGCTTTACCGCTGCCTCCAGGCTCGCGACAGCGTCAGTTGCTGCCTGATTGAGAGACGCCAGTTTTGCTTCGGCCAAGTTTGCCAGTTGTTGCTTGCTCTCTTCGAAGGCCCGCCCAGAGTTAGTCGCTTCTTCCCGCAACTTCTCCATCGCTGCCCCGGCCTGCCGCTCGAATTCCTTAAACCATTGCTCTCTCAAGTCTTGCGTGGTCTTCTCTGAAAGGTCCGCCGGGCTCACCTCGTTCCCGTGCGCAGCCGCCGAACCTCCGTTGGGCGGCGCCTGGAACTCCCTCGCCAGCGCGCTTGCACGCTCCTCCAGCGAGTCCAAAGCTAGGGACGCCCGCGACAGCCGCTCTTCAATGCTAGAGGCTCGCAGTTCGCGGATGTCCGCGACCTGCGGCAGGCCTGCCTCGTCCGGCGTCTGGAAGTCTGACTCCGACCATTCCGGCAAATCCGGATGCTCATCATTAAGGGCCGCATAAAACCTGAGCCAGTAGGAGACGTCAGCGTGCCGCGCCAACAGGACAGCCTCTTTGTAATAGCCGGCACTACCGTCGCTGCGGCGACTGTTGATCACAGTGCCCAGGGCGGCGCCTAGAGACAAGCGGCCATTGAAGAGCCTGAAAGCCAAGGCCTTCGAAGGACTGGATCCCATACTCTGCAAGTCGAGCGGGAAGCCATTCTGAGCTCGCATGGACTGCGCCGGGCTTGCAATCACCCAGACTCTGACTGTGATCTGCCCGTCCTCGAGGTATTTCTCGTGGGCGAACCCGTAGAAGCCAAAGTGGTTCCCGGGTGGACTCCAACCCTCAGCCAGATTCGCCGTGACAATGATAGACGACTTTCCTGAAACGTCCTCTAATCTCATCTCAAGTGGACTCATCAGGAACCTCCAGCTTTGAGGGCGGGCAATCTCGCCTTACAAAATCGAAATTGAGCAGTTTTCAGACTGGTAAGATATTATAGCATCTCTTGACTGTGGAAGCTGAACTGCGCCGTTCTGCCCAAGTGACATTTGCTTTGAAGATATCCGGGAGCGCGGGCATCCTGGCCGCCTTTCGCGCCGCAATTGCACGCACGCCACGGACAGGATGCCCGCGCTCCCGGGCACTTCATGGTTTCTGGGCGGTCGTCAGCCGATGTGCCTCAACCATTGCTGTCTTGACCAGACGCACGACCGGTGTATACTCAAACGCTTGAACTATTTTGGAGCTGTCATGCCAGACGCCCTCACCGTTCACCGACTGCACTTCGCATTCACGGTCACTTTTCACTATCTCTTCCCACAGCTCACCATGGGGCTGGCGCTGCTGATTCTGATCCTGAAAACCCTGGCGCTGCGGACTGGCGAAGAGCACTACAATCGCGCTGCGCGTTTCTGGATGAGGATTTTCGGCATCAACTTTGCGCTGGGCGTGGTGACCGGCATCCCCATGGAGTTCCAGTTCGGAACCAATTGGGCTCAATTCTCCAAAGCCGCCGGCGGCGTGATCGGGCAAACGCTGGCGATGGAGGGCGTCTTCTCATTTTTCCTGGAGTCGAGTTTTCTGGGGTTGTTTCTGTTTGGCGAAAAACGCCTGGGTCCCAGAGGTCACTGGTTCACTGCCTTGATGGTGTTCATTGGATCGTGGCTCTCGGGGTACCTGATCGTCGCCACCGACGCTTGGATGCAACGCCCAGTCGCTTACGCCCTTGGCCCCAAAGGTGAGATCGAGCTGACCAGCTTCTGGGGACTGCTGCTGAACCGCTGGGCTCTGTGGCAATACGCACACAATATGAGCGGAGCGGTGATTACGGCGGCCTTCGTGATGGCCTCACTCGGGGCATTCTATTTGCTCGTCGGAAGGCAGCAAAGCTACGGACAGACTTTTGTCCGCGTGGGAGTAATCGCCGGCGTCTTTGCCACCGTCTTCCAACTGTTTCCGAGCGGCGACGGCCAGGGCCGCTTGGTAGCCCACAACCAACCGGTGACTATGGCCGCCATGGAGGGCTTGTTCCACACGCAAAAAGGAGCGCCCATCGCGGTGATCGGGCAGCCTGATTTGGAGAAGCAGCGTCTCGATAACCCCCTCCTGGTCCCCCGCACGCTGAGCTTCCTGACCTACCGGCGCTGGATGTCGGAAGTCAAAGGGCTGGACGCATTCCCGCAGTCGGACTGGCCGGACAACATCCCTCTCGTCTATTACTCCTATCACGTCATGGTAGGGCTCGGCACACTCTTTATTGCCATCATGGTGATCAGCGCCTGGAAGTTATGGAAGGGAACTCTGTACGCCTCGCGAGGGATGCTCTGGGTCCTCATGCTCTCTCTTCCCTTCCCTTACATCGCGAATACCGCGGGCTGGATGACCGCCGAAGTGGGGCGCCAACCGTGGGTAATCTATGGCCTGATGCGCACACAGATGGGCGTGTCGCCGCAGGTCTCGTCGGGGAACGCCTGGTTCACACTGCTTGGCTTCATGGGAATGTATACCGTGCTGGGCATATTGTTTTTGTTCCTCGTCTACCGTGTAATTGAGGAGGGGCCTGAGCCTCCCCCACTTTTCGTTCCACCGAAGGTGTAGGGGCGGTTCGCGAACCGCGCCTGCGGTTGCAGCCAAGGGCGAGGGCACAACCCATAGGAGTTGTCGGCATGGAAACGGTCTGGTTCTGGCTGGTGGCGATCATGATTGCCGGCTATGTGGTGCTGGACGGATTTGACCTCGGGGCTGGCGCCGTTCATTTTCTCGTCGCCAAGACGGATGCGGAGCGCCAGTTAGTTGTGCGCTCGATCGGGCCGGTCTGGGATGGGAATGAAGTGTGGTTGCTGGCCGCCGGCGGAGCCCTCTACTTCGCCTTCCCGGCGCTCTACGCCTCCGGATTCAGCGGCTTTTACTTGCCTCTCATGATGGTGCTTTGGCTGCTGATCCTTCGCGGCATCGCCATTGAGTTTCGCGAAAAGGTAGCCAGCCCCGTATGGGTCACGTTCTGGGACGTGGTCTTTGCCACCGCCAGCCTGTTGTTGGCGGTCTTTTACGGCGCCGCCCTCGGCAACGTGGTCCGAGGCGTTCCTCTGGATGGCAACGGATACTTTTTCGAGGCCTTGTGGACCAACTTCCGTTTGGGGACCGATACCGGCATTCTCGATTGGTACACGATTCTCGTCGGAGTGGCGGCCTTAGCCACGCTCTCTCTCCACGGCGCGCTTTGGCTGGCGCTAAAAACCGAAGGTCCGGTCCACGACCGTTCGCATCGCACGGCGCGCGCGGTCTGGTGGATTGTGTTGGTGATGACTTTCCTCCTCACCGTCGTCACTTTCCGCGTGCAACCCCAAGTCCTGAAGAATCTCTTGGAGCATCCTGCGGGCTTCGTCTTTCCCTTGCTCGCGTTGGCCGGGCTGGCAACAATGGGATGGTTTATCCGGCACCAGGATGACCTGAAAGGGTTCCTTGCATCCTGCCTTTACCTTGTGGGGATGCTGACCAGCGTGGTTTTTGGATTGTACCCTCTCGTCTTGCCTGCCAGCACCGGTCCCGCTTATTCATTGACGATCTACAACGCCAAAGCTGCCGATTATGGACTCCGGATCGGCCTGGTGTGGTGGTTCATCGGCATGGCCCTGGCCTCCACGTACTTCATCTATGTCTACCGCAACTTTGCCGGCAAAGTGAAAGTCGAGGGGTAGCGCAGACCGCGTCTTCAGGTCTACGACCCTTCGGATTGTCGATTGACGATTGCCGATGAGGCTTCCACAAACGTGCTCTTCAGGTCTGTGGCTCTAAGCCAGGCTATCCATGCCCACCGCCTTGGCGCGAAGAGATCTAACATCTGACCAGACGTTTCTTCACCCGGCAACGAACTGAATGGTTTTATTGAAAGGCGTGAAATCGGTCAGGTACAGCGTAATACCACGAAGGCGAGGTTCGGCGCCGCGCAGTTGGGTCCATGAGTGGCGGCGGAAGCCTGGGCCGACGAGCAGCCTGCGGCCCGCGAGTTCATAGTTCGCGAAACCCTCTCCTAACAGATAGGCGTCAGGCAAGCCGCGCAGGGGCGCCAGCGCGTCACCCGCGAGCTGTCCTCCCGCACCCAGAGTGATCTCCACTGACAGCGGGACCCCGTCCGTGCCTCGAACGTCCAGTGAAAGCTCGAAGCCGTTCTCGCGCTCGCGAATCTCCACCTGAGAGCGCAGATGGCACAGATTGCTGTGCGCGCGGTGAGAGTTTTGCATCGCCTGCCAATTCCCATCTGCCCGGCGGTCTGCCAGAGGCAGAGGCTGAAGGTAATATCCGTCCAGTTCCTGTTCGAGCCTGTAGATGCTTCCCGAGCGTGTCAAAGGAGCGGAAAACTGCCCTTTCCCGAAAAAGGCGCTGGCTAAACGTACGGCCTCGGCCACCGCGCCGCCTTGGCGGAAAGAAAAGAAGCGCGAGTCTCCTCCCAGGATGGTGGCGCTGCGTTCACCGCGCCGGATATGCGCGAACCCCGAGAGAGGGAAATACCTGTCGTAGTCGACGGGCAACTCCTCGCACGGGGGCAATTCTTGTCGCAGTTCCGGAATCTCGAGGAAGTAAAGCAACTCGCCGCCCAATTGCGCCAGGTGGTCGCGCTCGATGTTGGTCACTACGGTGGCGAAGCGTCCACTACGGTCGCGGTTCGCCATATACCGGTATGCAAGGTAATAGGGCCGCAACGTGGCGGACTGGAAGCGATCCTGCCGGCGCGAGATGTCAGTAGCCACATCGCCGTTCGGGTGCAGGAAGTAGATCATCGCCTCCAGGTTTTTTCGCACCGGCTCAATCAGAACGGGCCGGTCGAGCAGCCGGCCGGCCGTCAGCAGCGCGCGGTCGGAGATGGCATTGTAGATTCCGGTGCTGCGCTCGGTGAATTGACCTTCTTCGTCCAGGTCGATCCCCTCCGCCAGCCATTCGTCCACACGCGCAACATAACGAGGACTTGGGAAAAGGTGGTGACAGCGGGCCAGTGCCGAAACGACCACCCAACGATGGTTGGGAGTATGGATGCCTCCTGTCGTCAAGGAGGAGGCGCCTCGCTGAACGAACGCTCCCAATGCGGATTCCAGCCGGTGTGTCTCTGGATACTCTCGAATCCGCAACACCTCAATCGTGGCGCAAAGCGGCTCGAGCACGAAAGCAGTGTCCGGCGGTGAGCCAAAGTTGGTGGTGGGGAGGTCGATAGTGCCGTCGGGATGCTGGACCCGAAGCAGGGCTTCAGCCGCGCTCTCCATCCGTTCGAGGGCTTCGGGCCGGCGGTGATAGCGGGACTCGGGGGCCAGAAACACAGCAGCCAAGCCTGCGAGATATCCCGCCGTGGCCCCAGGCTGAGGGATTCCGCTCTCGTCGAGCACGCCCCCTCCCGTTTGCTGCTTCGACAAGGATTCTTCCGCCGCCCGGTCGGCCGCCTTCACCAGTTCCGGGTAGATATCCCCTCCGTTCGAGTCATTTACTCCCTCTGCCGGGGGCAACCGCATCGTCCCTGTCGCCCCCAGCACGCTGAGGAATTCCCTTCGATCCATACGGCCTTTCGCTGCTCGTTCTCTGTCCGCGCGCTAATGTACACCTGACACGCTTCGGATGCAATATTCCGGCTTGGTTACACCGGTCGAAATGATCGGTCCCACGCACCCAGGCTCGTCACTCGTCACTTGTCACTCGTCAATGCCTTTACTGGTTCGCCATTTTGGCGATGTGGATGTCGAAGCCGGTGCCAGGCAACAGCGTGGTGAGTTCAAAGGCGGTGAAGCCGTCCCCGTCAAGCTCGGTTCGGCGGTAAAGTCCGGGCTCGTTTTCCACGGTCTCACGTCGCGCCTCGAAATTCTGCAGATACGCTTGGGCGGTCTTCAGATCGGGATGATCTGAGGCCGTCGGCCGAGTCAGGGCTTCAGCCGCATAGGAGCGGACCAGCTTGGGCCAGTATTTTTCCAGGAGACTGGTGCTGGCGAAAAGGTCGGCCCAAACAATCTGGTCATTCACCGCCACCACCACGCCCACGGCGTTCCGGTCGCGCAGCTCCCGCATGACTCCCTGGTAAGACTGCTCGAGAGGCGCAGCCACTGCCTCGACGCGTTGCTTCACCTCATCGTTGCCCATTACGCCGGCGTAGGAAGAAGTCGCCTGGAGCTGCTGAGCGGCTGCCGGAACCAGCGCCTGCATCCTCGTTGCTGAAGCGCCAACTTCCGACCATACCTTCCTTTGATCCTGGTCGGCCATGGCGCTCTTTCGAACGCTAGGCTGCGCCATCTGCGAATGGAACGATCCGAAGACCGGCTTGGTCGCGACCCAACGGTGCGGCTCAACGCAGAATACGCCCAGGTCTATGGGGTCGCTCTCCGCCGGGACGATGCGGTCTTTGCCGACCACACGATCCTGCTTGCCGCCCGTCAGGATTTCGCCCGCCAGCAAAAGCAGCGGACGTTTCGAATTGTTCACTAGAACCAATTGGTTAACCTGTGCCCCGGGCGGCATGGGGCGCTGGCGGCCGCGGACGAGCGGCTGAATCATTCCGCCTTCGCTCACCACAACCTCGCCGGAGCGCAAACCTTCATCGAGCGTCAGGAAATCCTTCGTTTCATGCGTGCGGTTGGCGACCACCGGAAAGATGGTCAGATTGTTGTGCCTGATCGGCTCTAGCACTTTGTAATTTGACCCGGCCTCGCCGGCCGCTCCCAGACCCGACCCCAGCGGCAGGGCCACCAAACTTGTCATCACTGCAATCATGCTCAAGCGCAGAAGTTGCTTTGCTCTCATCTCACGTTCCTCCCAGAGAATTGACCGAGGGCTTCAAACCGGTCTAAGGGGAGAACGCCTCAGGCTATAATTCTTGCATCAAAAAGACTGGCGAAATTCGAAACTCGAAAACCGAAATTCGGCTGCGAGGATTTACTCGGAATTTCTGGTACGATGTCATTTCCGCGAAAGCGGGAATCCATTGGCCTCTGAACTGACGATGGACCCCCACTTCCACGGGGGTGACGACTGCTGGCTTTCGTTTCTTTTAGTGGGCCATCTGCCCATCACGGCTCAGGATGACAGCGTAAAGGCGCACCCGATTTCGATGAGTGCCACCCAAGAGAAGGCCGGCCGTTCCGCAATGTTCGTCATCCCGGAAGCGGTGTGCGCCCGGCTTTACAGCCAGGCGGTGGCGGAGCGATTCGGCCTCGACCTCGGGGATTTCGCAAGCATCCTGCAAGAGGTCGCTGCCAAGTATCTCCCTCGAGACGCGGGCGAAGCCGAAGTCTTGGAACTCATCGGAGGTTTGCGTCTTGAGGAACTGGCGATGGCGCGCGCCTGCGCTCGGGGTAATGACGCTGCCTGGGAAGTTTTTCTGTCGCGTTACCGCGAAAAGCTTTACAGCGCCGCCCATTCGATTGCCTCTGAGGATTCCGCTGCCCGCGAACTTGCCGATTCGCTCTACGCCGACCTGTACGGAACGCGCTCAGCGGACGGCAGGCGAATCTCGAAACTCGACTCGTTTACCGGTCGCGGCTCCCTTGAGGGCTGGCTTCGTGCCGTCCTGGCGCAGGAATATATCAACCGCTATCGGCGGCAGCAGCGCCTGGTCAGCCTGGAGGAGCAGACCGACGCTGGAGCCCAGTTCCAGGCCGTAGAACGCGACCCGTCGCAGATGCACGATCCGCGCTTGGAAGAGGCCACGGACCAAGCCCTCGCCGCTCTGCCTGGGGAAGACAAATTCATTTTGGCCGGTTATTATCTCGATGGACGTACCCTGGCCGAGATCGCGTGCCTCCTGGGCGTGCACGAATCGACAGTGAGTCGCCGGCTGGAAAAAATCACCACCGCGCTTCGCAAATCCATTTCTGTTCGGCTGGTAAAACAGGGCATGACTTCAAGAGAAGCGCGACAAACCATGGAAGTGGAGGTCAGCGAGCTGACCTTGGATGTCCGCCGGAGGCTGGCGGAGAGCGCGGCAAGCGGAGAAGATGGAGGAAAGTAACTGGCAAGTGATGAAGGTTGAAGGTTAAAGGATAAAGGCTCAAAGTCTGTCATGCTGAGCGGAGCCAAGCATCTGCAGTATGTCTTTGAAAACAAATGGAGATCCTTCGCTGCGCTCAGGATGACAGCCCGGGGAACTGCTCCCCTAGCCTGCAGAGGCCCAAACACGCAAGAAAGCTGCAGGTGGAACGTTCAAATAGAGGAACTTGAACCCGGCAGTTATACCCTCGATTCTCGGTTACTTTGGGTGGGGTAGTAAACTAGATCAGCTATGAGGGGAATACCCAAAATCGTGCTGGAGAGGCTCAAAGGCAGAACCGTCGTTAGTGATGCGAATCGGCAATCGGGTGCCGACAATCCACAATTCCAACATCCGGACGCCAACCTCCTCGCAGCTTTCCTGGAACAAACGCTGACGGAGCGCGAGCGGACGCAAGTTCTGAGTCATCTCGCCGAGTGTGCGGAATGCCGGGAGATTGCTGCCTTGACACTGCCCACCGAAGCCGAGGCGGCCGAGCCCGCCCGATCGCCCGTAGGAAAAGGATGGAGCGTCCGGCCGATACTCCGCTGGGGCGCGCTGGCCGCGGCCCTGAGCGCCGTTGTTCTTGTCGCAGTTTTGCGTCAGCATTCGAGGAGCCGAGTGCAAACTGCATCGAACACCGCGCCTCCGGCCATCATGGCGAAGGCGAGCGAAGCCGCCCCGCAGGCTCAGCAGCCCAGACCAGCCCAACCCACTACCACAGCAGCCAAGCGCAGGGCTCAACCAAAGGCCCTCGAGTCTGCCAGCGAGATAGCAAAACTCCAAGAACCTGCCCCAACACCACTGACCAAGCGACTTAGTGCGCTCACTCGCGGCGTTGTGCGACGAACTCTAACGCCTCCGAGGGCCCAACTTCGCCCAACAGCGGCAACGCCCGCTTTCCCGCTGAGTGCCCCGTCCGCCGAAATCTCGGCGGGCCCGAACACTGAACTTATCCACGCTGCCGCCCAGCCGAACGCCGCCGTGGAACACCCGCCGGTCCCCAACTACGATAAGAGAAGCTTGGCAGGCGCGGCCAGCGCATTGACGCCCATGCGCGCAAAAGCCCTGCAACCCAGACTCTCAGCGAACGCATTCCGCAGTCCGCTGCAGGGCACCGCGGCCCACCCGGGAGCACTTTGGAGCATTTCGCCGGAAGGCAAACTACAACGCTCAGAGGACGGCGGAAAGAACTGGGAAGAAGTGGGCGTGGACGACAATGTCGAATTCCGGGTGATCCAGGCCGACGGCAGGGAAATCTGGGCGGGCGGAACCGGAGGAGCCCTGTATCACTCAAGCGATGGCGGCGCGAGCTGGACCCGTGTCAACCCGGCTTCAGGCGCCACTCCCGCCACAGAGGTTATCGTCTCGATTAGTTGCTCCTCATCCGACCTTCAACAGATCACCGTTAAGACCGCCTCCGGGACACAGTGGGTATCCCACGATGGCGGCCAGCATTGGAGAGCAGTGACGAGTGACGAGTGACGAGTGGCCAGCGCTTCGCTCGGAATCACACGTCTTCACACGCACACGCCAAGGGAGAGGGGAAAACCAATCATATTTGCCTGGCACCTGCTGTCATGACGCCGCCTTAATCTGTTCGGTGAGCCGAACGGCTTTGGGGCGGTAGCCGTTACGTGTGCGAACGTGGTAGCTCTTCATGTCATGACCCACCAGTTTTACAGTGATACTACGCCAGCCACGATTAGGGTTGGCTGCCGGGTAGTAGCTGATCGAATACAGGTGCGCGAGGTCATCTCGGATGGAAGCGAATGCGTCCTGCTGTTCTTTCCAATTCTTCGCGAAATATACCTTGCCGCCCGTCGTGGCGCTAACCCGTTCGAACACGGCAGTCGAGACTGGGTCCAGCCGGGCTTCCTGGGTGCTGATCATGTAAATAGGAATCCCTTCCGTCTGCGCCATCTCTCGGATGTCTTCAGGCCCCACCGCGCTAGCGTTGTCCGGACCGTTGGAGAAAACCACCACCACCTTCCGGCCCGAAAGCCGAGCGGCATCTCTGAGCGTCATCAGCAGGGAGTTATAAAGGGCGGCATCATCTCCCGCCACGGAGGCGCGAATGGCGCGGATGACTTCTGACCGTTCGGGAGTGAGTAAAGAGGCCCGTGAAAAATTGCGGCTATAGGAATAAAACGCCACACGTGCGGGATCTTGCAGCGACCGCACGAATTCCGCAATGGCATCTTGCGCAAAAACAAAGCCCCGATACATGTAATTGCTGGTGTCGAACAGAATGAAGACACTGGCACCGGCCACAAGCGAGGCCACCTGGCCCGGTGTCGCCTCCTCGAATCCTCCATCTTTGTTTCGATGCCCGCGGCCCTTGGGAGCCGAAGATACCGCCAACGCGGGCTTGCCCTCACCCGGCTTGTAATCCTCCAGTTTTCGCGGTGTTTCGTTCTCTTCGCCGAAGGTCGCAATTTTCTGAGCGATTCCATCCTCATAGACCTCAAAGTCCCAGGGAGTGAGGCGGGTGACGTAATCACCTTTCTTGTCCGTCACAGCCACGTCCAATTGCACCATATTAACTGTGACCTTAAAGACCGTCACGTCCGGACCACTCTCCTCCTGCGCTTTCACCAGAGCCGCGCTGCCGGAGAAAGTAGCCAGCAAAAGCATCGGAACTAAGACGCGCGATTTTGACATAGTCACCCTTTGACCCCCACGCTTAGAGCTAACTTGCCGGTTCGAGCAGAGCGAGAGTCCAACTCTCCGTCGGACGAATCCCGAATGACAGATCAGGGAAAGCATCCTCGCTTCGCTCCGAATGACAGGCATTCTAGGAGTGGACCACCTATCCCCTACACATAGATTGGTCAAGCACCTGGCCCGGGTTCACTTTTAGCCAATGTGCGGATTTTTCCCTGTCGAAACTCCTCACCCGTTTCCCGCAACGCCCGAAGCAGTGCCGGCCAATCCTCCAAGTCGGTGGCGGAAATTTTCTCGATCATGCGGTGGGTCAACTCGGGCACCAGAATGTGAAGCATTTCCGGAGCGTAACCGTTCTCGTCCGCCAGGCGCGCCCAGTAAAGGTTGTTGGAATCCCAACACTCACCCAGCAGGCGGCTCGAGTACCCCATCAAAGTGGGAAGGGGCTTCATGCTCAGTAGTTCGCGCGCATACGTTTCTTCCAGCGCCGGATGCGGCACGCCAAAATCCGCTGAGAGGCGTTCCCAACTAACCTCATCGGGATGCTGTCCGCTAAGTTCAGTCAATTCTTGACCCGCGGGTCCCGAGTCCTGGCCTGGGGATCGTCGCCGGTATTCCTCGGCCAAATAAAAGATTTCTGCCGGCGTCACTCTGGAAATCGCAGCCTCCGGCTCTCCGCGGTGCAGAGCGTCCTCCACTTCTCCGGCCCTCAGGGGGAGCATGCGATCGGAGAGAATCGTCATCACCGCTTCGCGAAGCTTTTCATCTTTGGCCGCGGCTTCCAGAAGCTCTTCTCCGGCGCGCTGGTAGAGGCTGACGGAATGCAGTTCCGGTCGAGTCACCCCCCACCATCGGGGCAGGACGGCGTCCACCAAGAGAGATGGCACCAGATCCTCCCAGATGAGAGCCTGTACGTTTTCCGGCACAATGAAGTTCTGCTCCACTTCCGCCAGAGCATAAGGCAGGTCAGCCAGCGAGCCCGAAAGGTGCGCTCCCCCGCTTGCCGCATCGCCTAAGCCAATCAGAGCAGGGCTCTGCCAGGAATGGTATTCGCCATTGACTTTTTCTCCGACGGGATCGTGGGCGCGCACAAAGAGTGGGTTCGTGAGTAGCATCTGTGCCCCAGGAGGCTCGTAATAGGCGTAGTTGAGTCCTACTAAGGTGTCCCTCAGGAAGGGCACCAATTGGCCACGAGCCGCAGCCAGGTCGGCGGCACTCGCCGGCGACTCGAGGAGCGGCGCCAGGTTCATTTGCAGCTCGAATTTGATGTGAGGGGTGGTGTAAAGGCCATTGGCCCATTCCAATCTCTCGCCGGATGTGAAGAGCGGTTTCGGCAGTTCGAATTCCCGCAACTCTCCAGCCAGGAGCAACAGCGTATCGATCTTTGGTTTTCCGCGCCCCGATTGGTTCAAGCCGTGTCCCAGGGCGAACAAGTTGTCGAGAGTAATGAGCCGTTGCGCATCCAGAACAGCGCGGATGTTGTCAGCCAGAAGCTGCCTGACCTGCCCCCCCTCTGGAGTGGATTGCCTGGGGCCAGCAAGCAAGGTGATAATGGCGTCCTGGGAGCGTTGCGTTTCGCCCGTGGCGGCCCGCAGAAGCTCGCCGAACGAACTCTCCGTGGCGTCGAAAAGTTGGACGGATGACGAGACGCTTCCGAATGGTTTGATAATCCGCTGCCAGGACTGGTTCAGGTCTTGGATTTCACCCTGGCGCGCCAGAATTTCCCAAAGTCCGACGGTGGCTTGATAAATGCCTAATGTGTCGCCTCGCACACCGTTGTCAGGGATGCGGTCGATAGCATCCGCTACGGTGAGGAAACGGCCCATCGACTCGTCGCTCAGAGCCTGAAACTCGGAGAAGATAGCATACTGGTCCCCGAAGCGTGGAAAATCATCCACCAACAAACTTGCCGCGTGAGGGCTCAAGCGCTCACCTGCGGAGCGCCGACGATCAATCTCATTCAAAGTCAGGAAGACTTTAAGCGGGGAGTTTTCCGAGACTTGCCGCGTAAGTGCAAACATGCCGGCGACGAAATCGTCAGGTGTCTTCCACTCTCTGGAACGCTGCGCCCAATCGGCCTCGATTCTGGAATGGGTCTTGCGTCCCAGCATTCCTTGCCACACCCCCAAGCCTCCTGGAATATGTGGTTGTCCGCTCGGCTCAAACCAGAGCCGAGTTACCAGCAACATGAGGCCCGGGTCCGTTCTGAAGGCACCCTTCGCCGGTCCTGGGGTAGGCCTCTTCCCACGTAAAGCTGCATAAAATCGAGTCAATCGGTGCGGCTCAACGAAGTAGGACTGCTGAGCCGGGTTGATGCGCGACAGTGCGTCGAAGTAAGCTGCCAGCCAACCCGCGTCTCTCGCCACCAACCGGAGCACGAAGTCCGCGGGTGAATCGGGGCTGGCCCCGACCAGGCTCTTCCATGCTGGTTCAGCCGCGCTTCCGCCTGGGACCTCCACCCGATTCGCCCGAATACAAATGTGATTCCCAAAGTAATCCAGGATAGCCGCGTCTGGCGCAAGCTTCTCGAGTCCCGGGGACCGCAGCAGGGCGCGCCGGGTGCCATCATCCATCCGTGACAGCGCCCAGTAGAGCCGGGCAGCTTCGGGATCCTGCAAAAGGACGTCGATGACGTCCTCTTTCTTGGTCTTGCTGTTTTTCGTCCAATCCGCCTGGCTGAATAGGACTGGGGCCTTTGTGCTAGGGAACGGATATTCGAACGGCTTGCTCCCTTGCAGCGTTTGTTCCAATTCTGCCAGGGGAAATCCGGAATCGACAGTAATGAACGCCTTCTTCTGGTCAGCGGTTTCAAGCGCTACGCGCGGCCCGCAAGCACTCGAGAGTCGGTAGCCAAGCGCATTGAGCAGCGGCTGTGCCTGGCCGCACGTAGAAATCCGGATGATCCCTTCCGGGCCTGCCAGCGCCTGGAGTTCCCGGGCGTGCTCGACGTAGCGCCTCAACAGCACCAGAAACTCAGTGGGCCTGCGTCCGCCTTCTTGCCACGTAAAACCGTGCGTAATCACATTCCGCGCCAGAAGCGGCAAGACTTCCTGTGGAGGGACTTTCTGACTGATGCCAGCCATGCGCAGGAAGGAGCGGAGAGGACCGGGAATGAAATCGACTGTCCCCGAAGAGGACGAGCTCGGCTGGGTCTGTCCGGCCTGCGGGGTTGGCTGATCCGCTTGGGGAAGTGGGGCCGCGCTCGCGCCTTTTCCACCAAACCCTCCGGAATACACCAATAGAAGAAGTGCCAGAGGAAATGCTCGGTAAACGCGGGGTTTCATAACGGACTCCCTTCCCTGCGACCTAACGCGACAGTCCCCACAAATGCCAGTAACCGGAGCAGAGCCAGAAAAGTCCTCTCGTGGGCGCCACGAGGCACCGTCACATATCTCCGCAAGCCCTGAATTCGTCTTTACGGCTTGCAGCAGGCGTCATCCCCCGACCCCCTCGACTCCGGAACATAGCTGACAAACTGTCCTGTTTGTTTCAATAGTAGGCCAACTGCCATCCTGCGTCAAGCGCATGGATGCGCCGACAAAAGATGTTGGAGATTATTCGAGCAAAGCCAGTATGTTATTGATAATACAGGAACGCATATTGAGAACGAATCCAAAACGAACTGCCTTTTGAATCGCACAAGGCCCCGAGTGATGCGAAAATAAGGGCTGTAAACCACGTTGCGGAGGCCTCCAGCAGGGTTTCAAGCCGGGACCGGGCTTGCCGCGGGGGGTGGAATTCAGTCAATATGTGATTATCTGGGCTGTCCGCCGAATCGAACGGTCGCGACCGTTCGCAAGCCGGCTGCCCTTTTCTGTTTTCGGATTCTTGATTTCTGCTTCCGGCCGCTTACCTTTTTGCTCTCCAATCGTCGTAACGGATTGAGAGGTCAAGCAAAGTCGGTGATGGAAGGCTGCTTGGAGTTAGCCGAACACATACCAGAAGATGCGAAACTGAGTGTGGCGAATGAGCTGACGCTGATCCGCCGCGCCCAGGAGGGCGACTCCGAAGCCTTCGAGGCACTGGTGCGGGCGTATGATCAAAACGTGCTTCGACTGGCCTTGCAAGTGGTGCATTCGCCGGAAGAGGCTCGTGACCTTTATCAGGAGGCCTTTTTGAAGGTCTACCGCTCCATCCGTTACTTCCGGCTGGAGGCGAGATTCTCAACCTGGCTTTATCGCGTGGTGATGAATGTTTGCCTGGACTATTTGCGCCGCCAGAACACCCGCAAGGAAGTGCAGGGGCCGGAAAGCGAAGACGGTCAACCGGAATACTTTCAAACGGTGCCGGAGGAAAGGCCTGTGTCGGACCCGGAGCGTGCCGTGCACTCTAGAGAAATCGGGCGACGCATCCAGGCTGCGCTTCAGCGCCTTAACCCTCGCGAACGCCTGGTCTTCGAATTGAAGCATTACCAGGGCCTGAAGCTTCGCGCCATCGGCGAGCTTTGTAAGACCAGCGAGCAAACGGTAAAGAATTGCCTGTTCCGCGCCACGCAGAAACTGCGCACGGATCTTGGAGACCTTATTTAGTGACGAATGATGAGTGACAAGTGACGAGCCGGCAAAACCAGAAGGCATTGGGGCAAGCGATGAGTGAAGAACGGGAAAGGCCATTCGAGAGCATTGGCGGGTTCCAGAGCGCAGTGTTGGCTCGTATGGGTTTTGCTCGTCACTTGTCACTCGTCACTCGTCACTGCTTTTAGGAGATTTGGTTATGGAGTGTCGGGAATTCGAGGAATACATGACGCTCGATCTTTACGGCGATCTTCCGCCTGAGCAACGAGCGCATTACGAGGCGCACCTGGCCAACTGTGCTCCGTGCCGGGCTGCGCGCGAACAAGTCCGCGCCCTGCATGAGGTTCTGGCTCAGCGGCCACGTCTTGAGGTGTCCCCCGAACTTCTGGTGGAATGCCGCCAGGCCCTGTCTGACGCCCTCGAGAAGGAGCGGCTGGGATGGCACGGCCTGATGCGCGAATGGTTGGCCTTCCTTCAGCTTCCGCCGCAGCGAGTGGTCTCCCGCCTGGCTTTCGTTCTCACCCTGGTGGTTTTCGGTTTTGGCCTGGGTTGGACGTTGCGTCCCCGCGCCGAGCGGGTCGTTCCTTCTGTGCCTAGCAACGTAACCTCGTCTTCCCTTGCCGAAGCCGATCTGGAAAACATGCGGATCAACGACATCAGCCGCGTGGCTCCTGATCCACAGACCGGCGACGTGCGCATCACCATGGACGCGCAGCGTCGCTTCACTCTTGAAGGCTCGCTTGACGACCCCCGGATCCAACAACTCCTGGTCAACGCCGTGAAGAGTTACGACAACCCAGGGATTCGCCGCGACACACTGGATGCCTTGCGGGCTAGCACCAAGAGTCCCAACGTCCGGGCCGCCTTGCTTTATACCATAGAGCACGACCCGAACGCCGGAAACCGCCTGGCAGCTTTAGAGATGGCTGGAGCTATCCAAGGCGGGGAGGACTTGCAGCGGACGCTGATTAATGTCCTCGAGCATGACCGGAACCTGGGAGTCAGGGTGCAGTCTGTCGACCTGCTGGTCAACCAAATGGAGAGGCAGGGCCGCGATGAGACGAGTCTCAACGCCTTGGCGCGTCTTGCCACAAGCGATTCGAATAGCTACGTTCGATTGAAGTGCGTGAGTGCTCTGCGAAAGCTGGGAAGCGATGGAATCCTACAAGCTAACAAAAAATAGGCCTTTATGGCGATATGCGATAGGTTTCTGCCTGGCGGCGGCCCTGCCCTGGCCGGCCCTTGGCCAGCTCAATGAACAGCGAGGCGAGCCCGTACGTCGCGGCAACGTCTGGACGGAGACCTACACCTGGACCGCTCCGGCGCGCGAAGGTGGAAAACTGGTTCTGCGTGCCGACATGGGCTCGGTAGAAATCACTCCCGGAACGGGCAATCAGCTCGAAGGCCGCGCGGTGGTGCGCGTTTACAAAGGAAACGAGGAGACGGCGCGCCGGATATTCGACGCCTTCCACCTCAGCGCCCGAACCATTGAAAGCACCGGGGTCTATGTGAACGCGGAGTTTGGCGGCTCAAGGCGCCACGACAACTCCATGGGAGTGGAATTCGACATCAAGCTTCCCGCTCATTTCAATCTGGACCTCGAGACGCGGGGCGGAGATATCGACCTCGACGGCGCCCTGCAAGGTGAGGCGCGATTGACCACCGCGGGCGGCGACATCCACGCCACAGACATCAGCGGCCCTATTCGAGTGGAAACCGCCGGCGGGAATATCGGTTTGGGGAATCTGGGCGCCCGCGCGGAAGTTCGCACCGCCGGCGGCAATATTCATATCGGAAATGTCAGGGGCGATGGGACCATTGAAACCAGCGGCGGAGAAATCCAAGTGGGGCAAGTGGACGGGGGCCTGCGCGCGGAGACAGCGGGCGGCGATATTATGATTGCAGGCGCCGGCGGCCAAGTCACGGCGGAGACGGCGGGCGGACAGATTCAAGTTGGGCCGACCGTAGGCAGCGTGCGGGCGCAGACCGCCGGAGGAAACATCGTGCTTCGCGGAGCGCGCGGGCGGGTGGTGGCGGAGACCACCGGGGGCAGCATTGACCTCTTGCAGCTGGGCGCCGGCGCCCGGGCCAATACCTCCGCGGGAAGAATCGTGGCGGAGTTCGACGCCAACACCAAGACCTTTCTGGCGTCGCAACTCGAGAGCTCGATGGGGGATGTTTACGTCTATCTACCTATGAATCTCTCTTTGACGATCGACGCAGCCATCGACGCAGCCGCCGGCCATCATATTGTTACCGATTTTCCGTTGAGCATTCTGGGCGACAAAGAGGATTTCAGCGAGCGAACGATTCGCGGCCATGGAGCCTTGAACGGCGGCGGTGAGGTATTGCGAATTCGAACCGTGGCCGGGAACATTGAGATTCGCAAAATCGACGCGCGTAGCCTTCAGGAAATCAAGAGCCGCGAAGATACCTCCTGGAATCGCCTGCAGCAACACGTAGCGGAAAAAGCGCAGCGAGAGCGCGAGCGCCAGCAAGAACACCGGCAGAAGCAAAAGGAAAAGGGGAATGAACGTGACGAGAATTGACCGCACGCGGCTTCAAAGACCTCTAATCACCTGCCTTTTCCTTTGCTTCGGGATGGCATTCGCTGTTAGCCTCGCGGCCTCGCAGCAACTAGAACGCGCCTGGTACGGCCGCTACCCTCTCCCCGCTGGAGGAAGCGTGTCGGTCGAAAACGTTCAGGGCGAGATCAGCGTCGAGGGATGGGATCGCGCCGAAGTCGAGATCACGGCAGCAAAAATCGGGAAAGATCCGGACGATCATCTGGAAGATGTGCGCGTGGTGACCGAACTGGGAATTGAGAGCCTGGCATTCAGGACCGTCTACCCGCCGCACATGGACAAGCCTGTGCGGGTCAATTACCGGTTGCGCGTGCCGCGCCAGGTCCATCTGGCTACGCTGCGCACCCTGGAGGGCAACATCGCCGTACACAGCGTTGAAGGTTCGGTGGACGCGCGCACGCTGAGCGGAAACATCGTGGAGATGAGCGTGACGGGCCGCGTTACCGCCAGGACTCTCACGGGAAGCATCATGGTCTCGCTCAAAGCGCTGCCCGCAGGTACGCGTCCTTTGCTCCTGGACACGGTAAATGGCAACATCGACCTGCTCCTTCCCCCTCGGCCGAATGCGGATCTGGAACTTAGCACACTTGACGGGTCGATCCAGGGAAACTACGCCTTTCAGGCCAGTACCGTACCCGGAGACAGGACGCGCCGGACGCGTCTTGGCCTGGGCGGCGTGACGGTTGCGCTGCGGACAGTGCGCGGCACGATTCGCGTCGCCGAGCGAGATGATCTCTTGTAGTTTCGATTACGTAGTGAGACGAACTGCGTCTAAGAGCAGTGAGTAGGGGGTCGTGGCCAATGGGCACCACCCCCGGCCCCTCCTCACGGAGGAGGGGCGATTAGAGTCGATTCCCCTCCTTGATAAGGAGGGGAGAGGGGTGGTTACAGTGAAATTTCGCCCGCATGAAACTGTTTGCACTGGGAGGCATACCATGAAACGGAATTTCGCGATGGGGCTGCTGCTGTCATCGTTGATGTTGCTCTTGAGCGTGAGTATCTGCCGCAGTCAGGAGGCGCCCGAGGCGCCAGAGCCGCCGGACACGCCGGAGGCGCCTGATACTACGCTGAATCTCTTGACGCAAGCAGGCACTCTCGGCGAAAACGCCTGGCTGGGTGTCCACGTGAACGACGTGACTGCGGAAAGGGCTCGGGAATTGCAACTGCCCGGCGAGTATGGCGCCCTGGTGCGAGGCGTTGATAAGGACAGTGCTGCGGCCAAGGCGGGCCTGCAAAAGGATGATGTGATTGTCGAGTTCGCGGGTGAGCGGGTGCGAAGCGCGGCCCAGTTGCGCCGCTTGATTCGCGAGACGCCCTCGGGACGCACCGTCAGCTTGCAGGTCATCCGCGGCGGCCAGGCTCGAACACTCAGCGCCAAACTTGAAAGCCGCAAGGCCCAGTTCTTCTTTCAGACTCCGGAAGTGCACATCCCGGAAATTAACATCGCACCCAACTTAAATGAGCAGTTCAACAACCGCAGTTTCGCCTTTATGTTCAGTGGGAGGCCGACCCTCGGGGTTACTGGGGAAGAGTTGACGAGCCAGCTTGCAGGCTATTTCGGTGTCAAGCAGGGCAAGGGCGTCCTGTTAAGCGAGGTGGTGGCCGGTAGCCCTGCCGCGCAAGCGGGCCTGAAGGCGGGAGACGTCGTTGTTGCTGTGGACGGAAAAGAAGTGGGGACGGTTGGGGAATTGCGCAAGGCTGTCGAACTGAAATCCGGGGAAGAGACAAGAAAACTCAGCCTGACCGTCGTGCGAGATCATCACGAGCAGACATTGCCGGTAGAACTGAAGAAGCCGGAGCTTTTCGAGCACGGCAAGGAGACGGCCGGTCTCGGGATTGATTCGGGCGAGTGGCAACGCGTTCAGGCGGAAGCGAAGAAACAGATGGCGGAAGCTCAGCTCGCCCTGCGAGAAGCACAAAAACACCTGGGCGATCAGCAGCGGCTGCTGTCGGATGAAATGCGGCGTGCCGCCCAGAAGTACCAGCAGGACGCCCAGCAACAGCTCAAAGAGCAACTCAAGCTTCAACTCGAGAAGCAGCGTACGGCTCAAACCCAGGATGAGATTTGAATCAGGGTGAAGGATAAAAGATAAGGGTTCAAGGATAAACGCTAAAGGTGAAGCCTGCTCATTAAGTCACAGGACGATACTACAGCTCATAATACACAGAAATGACTTGCGCCGAATCAGAGGGGGTATACCTTGTAAGGCAGTGAAGCTCGCGCCGGTGCTGACGGTCTTTCACAAGAATTTACGCCCCGTTAATGACATGGTTTGATTCCCTTCCCCTTGCGGCCCTCCGTCCTGGCTCGCCAATCGAACGATACTGCCAGGTTCTACGCGCGCCGGTCAGCCCGTTGCCATGTTAAGATGACAACTGGAAATGATGCGCCAGCGAAGCGGCACTCTGACTTCGCGGCTCAGGGCTGAATGATGCCTCAACCTACCGTGGAACCCGCCGGATTCGGCAGCGGCTTCACTTGAGCGTGACCCGTCGATCGCGGGCCGATTGCAATCCATCCCGACATCTCAACACAGTTTCCTGACTCGGAGGATTTTATGAAGCCGAAGCGTGCTGTTGTGTTTTCTTGCCTGTGCGTCCTGTTGGCGCTGACCGTTGTTGTGTCTCGACCGAGTCCCTCCTCGCCTCCCTCGCGGACCTTTCTGTTCGAGTATCACGTGTCGCTAAAATCGATTCCCAACGGCGCCGAGCGGGTGCGCATCTGGATGCCCCGCCCTGCTTCAGACAAGAACCAAGCCGTGACATTGAAGAGAATGGTTGGAACGATTCCGCTGCGCGAAACGCGGGAACCGGTGTTTGGCAATCAGATCCTCTACGCTGAAATGCTTCACCCCTCCTCGGATTCAGCCGAGTTCAGGATCGAGTACCAGGTAACACGCAGGGAGTACTCGCAAGGCGGCTTCGAGAATCTGCTCAGGGAAGAGGGACGTGCCGGCGGCGCACTCCCTGGGCCCATCGCGCGTTTCCTCCAACCGGATCGCCTGGTTCCCGTGCAAGGGAAGCTTAAGGAATTGGCAGACGACAACACGCCCGGCATCGAGGGCACGGTGGCCAAGGCGCATGCGCTCTACGACTACGTTTTCCACACCGTGCGCTACGACAAGTCCGGAACGGGTTGGGGACGCGGCGATTCGCTTTGGGTGTGCGACAGCAAGCACGGCAACTGCACCGATTTCCATTCGCTTTTCATCTCGCTGGCGCGCGCGGAGGGAATCCCAGCCCGATTCGAAATCGGTTTTCCGTTGCCTGCCGCCAAAGAAGGCACCGTACCGGGCTATCACTGCTGGGCCGAGTTCTTCGTCAATGGCCCGGGCTGGGTTCCGGTAGACATTTCCGAGGCTTGGAAAGATCCCGCCAAACACGACTACTTCTTCGGGTCACTTGACGAGAATCGCGTGCAGTTCTCCGTGGGCCGGGACTTGGTGCTCCAACCCAAACAGGACGGTCCTCCCCTGAATTATTTCATCTACCCGTACGTTGAAATTGATGGGCAGCCGTTCGAAGGCATCGAGAAGGAATTCGCGTTTCACGATGTGGCAGCAGGCAAGTCACGGATGGCGATGTAGCGCGTGTCTGTCCGGCGGCGCGGGTGCTTTCTGTATGTGCGTGTTATTCTAGCGCCATTGAAATGCTCGAGGAAAGGAAGTATCGCGATGGGGATAGTGTTTGTTGAGGGCACGGTCACGGGGCCTACCGGGCAACAGTCTAGCTTGCGGTTTTTGGTGGATAGTGGAGCAACCTACACGTTGCTTCCGCACGATGTATGGCTCTCGATCGGGCTCACGCCCAAACGTTCCGCTCGTTTTACACTCGCGGACGGCACGACCATCGAGCGCCAGGTTCCGAATGCCACATTGCGCTCCCCGAGAATGATGGCCACACTCCCGTCATTCTTGGCGAACCCGGCGACGACGCACTCCTTGCCATCATCACGCTTGAAAACCTCGGCCTCGTTCTCAATCCCTTCACTCGAACCTTGCAACCCATGCGGATGATGCTCGATTAATGCACCGCAGTCCCGTGTTATACTAATCACACCCACGAAGGCGAACCATCGAACGCACAGCCCATGCTCCGGCATAAGCCTATGAGGACTTGTCAGCCCCAAGCAGTCGAGCAAGGAGTGAGCCCGCGCCCCCACCCCATGAGAGCGGCGCTCGCCCGCTTGGATACGAAATCCATATCGACTCGCGAAGGAGTGCGACTATGTCTGACAAATGGGTTTTCCTTATAGCATTTCTTACCATGATTGTGAGTGTCGCCGGGGCGTTCGCCATGCCCCACTACTTCAGCTTTGAGATCTTGAAATCCTTGATCTACCTGGCCATCGCCTTACTCGTCTTCTTTGGCGAAGACCGTTTCAGCTATATGCTGGGAATCGTCATGCCGCCGCTACGATTTATCCTGGCGATCCTGTTGGGCGGCTTCTTTGGCGAGTTCGGTGTCCTGTTCGGCTCCCTGACGGGAAAACCTACGCCGCCGTTGGATACTCCGCTCCACGGCTTATCAATCCTGATGGAGATTCTGCTTGTCGTGGTTTGCTATCGAGCCTGGCGCAAGCAGGTGACCGGAAAATTCCTCGGGAAGACGTTCTGGATTAGCGTGGCAGTAGCGATCGGCTACGACGTGCTCCTGGCCGGTTGGTACTTCACACACCCGATTTGAGCGCTGCGCTCAATTGTATTTCCAAGCCGCGGTGTTCTCCCTTGCGGGTGCGTTCTTGGTGATGTGATCAGCCATGATGCGAATCAGGTTCTCCTGCGTCATGGATTGCCAGCCATGTCCCTTATCCGGCCGTCCGAACTCAAAACTGCCTTCGTAATGCGGGTCATGCGTGGTCTTGAGGAAGTCCTGCAAATCATAAACAGCGAGATTGAGATAGAAGTTGTCCATATCGCCCACGTCGACGTGAATCTTCCCCACGAGTTGCGGCCCGATGCGCGACCAATTCTGTTTGAGGTACGCGGTGAGGTCGTAGCCGTGGTCGCGCATGTAGTCCGCCACGCTGTGATCGATCTTGCCCGTCATCTTATCCCAGAGCGGCTTGGGGTAGCCGTCTTCGCCCACCGGGCCGTAGACAGCCTCCCAGATTTCCAGTTGCTGGGCGGAGCGGCCGTGGCTGCCCAACACCGCTTCGAGCCGGCTCATCTCCGACATGGTCGATTCCACCTGACCTTCGGCGGTGCGCATCAGCGGACGCCAGGCCTGCAGCCAGGTGTGGCCCGGCTCAAAAAAGGAATTATCGTCTTTGTATATATTCACAAGCTGATAATGCTCGAAACTAATAGGATCGGGGTAAAAGGTCCAGGTGCCGTCAAAGAAGTCCGGATGGTAAAGCTCGAGCGCCAGCGACTCCCAGCCGCCGGTCGAGCCGCCCGAAAGCACGCGCGCGTAAGGCTTGCGGATCATGCGGAAGTGCGTCTCGAGGTAGGGGATCAGTTCGGTCAGGATCGCGTCGCCGTAAGGGCCGTTGTTCACGGAGTTCACGGCGTAGGAGTCGTCAAAATAGGGTGTGGGATGCTGAAATGTGACGATCAGCATGCGAGGAAAATTGCCGGAGCCCCATGCCCGATAAAATTCGTAGCCGGTTTCGCGATTGTACTGAGCGAGACGGGCTTTCGCGAGCTCGGACGATCCCTCATTGCGGGTGGTGAATCCCATCGGCGGGCGGAGGCCGAAATGGCCCTGCTCGTAGAGCACCGGATAAAATACGGAGGGATGTGAGTCGTAACCTTTGGGCAACAGCACCGTGGCGCCGAGATAAATCGGCTGGCCCCAGAATTTCGTCATTAGGCTGCTCTGAATCTTGATGTGCTTCACCCACTCGGTGTCGTTGGGGATCTCGACCGGCGGAATCACCTTCGTCAGGCTGAGACGGAGGTCGTAGCCGGCGTTGGGATCGAGGTGCACCTTCTGAGCTTCGCTGTAGAGGTTGCCGGGGGAGCGGTTGAACTGCTGGCCCTCCCACTGGTCGAGGTGGACCCAAACGGTATGACCGTCGGAGCGGCGGCACTGCGTATAAACATTCATGAGCGCCTGAACGTAATAATCGCCGGCGGGAATGTCCGCAAGGGTGGCGGGCGGGTAACCGAGCGTCGTGCCGTCAATCACAGCGGCCTGGCCGGGTTTGAGTTGGTCGACGTCCGCGCCGAACAACGGCGACGCGTCGCCCCAGAAGCCGACCTGCGATCGGGGTTCAGGCGTTTCGCGGTTCGAAATCACCACAAAAACGCGGCCGGTGATGGGCTCAGCGTGAGCGGAAGCCGGAAAAGAGATTTGGAATCTCAGAGACGGCGGCGCGGGCCGCGCCCCGGCGGGCATGGTCAGTGCGCAGAAGGCCGCGATTGCGACAACTGCAAAACTAAAACCGCAAAACCTGTTTCGTTCATTCTGCCTCAAGTACACCCCCCGTTGAAATCTGTGGTAGTGGTACAGTTTGATGTTGTAGTGGCGAGTTTAGCTCGCCAAATGGCGGCGTAAAGCCACCTCTACACCTAACTGTACCACTACAAAAGATTTTTCCCTTGATTGATTTTCACCTTCCAAGGGAGTAAGCTACACGCCGTGGCCACTTCACCCCAAGTAACGCACCGGCGGTCCGAGCGGAAGATCGCAAAGATAGCTATCGTCGTGTTTGTCGACCACGAGCATGAGCAGGGAAGCGACGCCTACACCGTGGACGTCTCGAGGCTGGGGGCAAGAATACAGTCTGAGTTGTCGCTGGCGCCGGGGCAGATGGTAGAAGTTGTTCCTGTCAACGGCTCTGAGCCTGTGGCGGCCCGGGTAGTTTGGGTAGGAAGGCCGGCTTCAGAACTGCAAGGGCAGGCAGGGCTTGAGTTCCTCGATCCCTTCAACCTAACCACATGACGTTTGTGCATCCGCGCGATGAACTCCTGGCCGTCATGGAGCGGATCTATGACTACCGCATGACGACCACTTCCGGCGGCAACCTGTCTCTGCGCACCGAAGAGGGGGACGTTTGGATTACCCCGACACGGGTCGACAAGGGGAACTTGCGGCGCGAGGACATCGTGTTGGTGCGCAGCGACGGGAGACTTGAGGGGCGCCATCCGCCGTCTTCAGAGCTTCCGCTGCATCTGGCCATCTACCGGTCGAGGCCGGAACTGAGCGGAATCGTTCATGCCCATCCGGTGGCGCTGGTGGCCTTCAGCCTGGTTCATGATGTGCCCAACACCCGCCTTTTCCACAAAGCCAGGACAGTCTGCGGTGAGGTGGGGTTCGCCCCCTACGCACTTCCAGGGAGCGAGGCTTTAGCGCGGAATGTGGCGGAAGCCTTTCGACCCGGCTGCACCTGCGTCATCCTCGAGAACCACGGCGTGGTGACCGCCGGCGAAAATCTCCGGGAAGCGTTCCATCGCTTCGAGACACTCGAGTTTTCGGGCAAGACGATCATAGAAGCCCGGCGACTTGGAAACATTCGATACTTGACCGACGAGGAGATCGAACTGGCGGCGCAGCGTGCGCGGGGATTGCCGGAGTTGGAGAGCCCGGCTCCCACAAGCCTCGAAGAGGAGCTGCGGCAGAGGCTTTGCGAGTTCGTGCGCAGAGCATATCACCAGCGCTTATTCATCAGCACGCAGGGCAGTTTTTCCGTGCGGCTCGACGAGTTTTCATTCTTGATAACACCCTTCCAGGTCGATCGCGGCTTGTTGGATGAGGAAGACCTGGTGCTGGTGAGCCGCGGAAAATCGGAGGCGGGCAAGCTACCCAGCCTGGCTACCGGCAATCACGAGGCCATCTACCGGCAGCATCCCGAAGTCCACGCCGTCATCAATGCGTATCCCGTCAATGCGACCGCTTTCAGTGTGACGGGCGTCCCCCTTGACACTCGGACTATTCCGGAAAGCTACCTCGTGCTGCGGCAAATCAGGCAGGTGAAGTACGGAATTCAGTTTCAAGATTACGAGGAACTGGCCCGGCAGGTGTCTCCGCGCCAGCCGGTGGCGATCCTCGAGAACGACGGCGTGCTGGTGATCGGCTCGGATATCCTCGAAGCCTACGATCGCCTGGAGGTTCTCGAATCCACGGCGGAAGCGATCCTCAACTGCCGCGCCATCGGCGAACTCGCGCCCATGCCCGAGGAAGTCACTCGGCAACTGGAAAAGACGTTCCTATCGTCCTGAGCCCCTTCCCACTCTTGTCATTCCGAGCGATCATGGGTCTTCGACCCACCGGAAAGGACGAAAACTATATGCGTCGTCACCACCCGCGAAAGCGGGGGTCCATTGTTGCTCCGATGCACAATGGATTCCCGCTCTCGCGGGAATGACGTGATTTTCGAGAGCGGCGCAGGTGATTAATTTTCTCTTCTCAGGACCTTGCGGTAGTCAACTTGAAATGACGGACTCGCTCGCGTTCCAGTGATCTTGAGGGGCACGACCGTTCCCGCGCCATCACGTTCGAATAGCCGATCGACCGGTTTCAGAAGCAACGATTTGATGCCGCGGGTGGTTTGCGAGACTTTTGCCTGAAGGCGGAGATCGCCATGAAAATCAAGCGTTTGGCTGATCAGTCCGAACGCGCCCTGGAGCTGTACCGAAGCCCCAGGAAGACTGAAGATGAGCCTGGGAAACGTTGCCTGGCTCTGGTCCAGCAAGAATCTTCCCTGCAAATCGAAGGGTGTGTTTTGGATCTCTTGATCGCCGGGCTTCCCCTGGCCACGCCGGCTAAGGCCGGTGATTTTGCCCTCCGTCTGCGGGTCGGCAAAACGCGCGGACTGAACGTCGAAGTTGCCATCCAGTTTCAACCGCTTCGCGATGACTTCCTCGCCCGGGTGAAGATCCAACTTCGTCTGGAGGCCCAAGGCGCCTGTTAGAGACGGCGTGGACGACTTCAGTGCCAGGCGGAGTAAATCCTCCAGCCGGGCGGGCCCCGCAGTCACGTCGAGAAGTACGAATCGACCTTTCCCTTCCGGGACGCGGGCCACCCGGCCGCGCGCAAGGATCTTCGACCCGAGAAGTTGAGCGTCGACGCGCTGCAAGAGCACGTCGCCGCTGACTCCATCGACAACGGCGCTGAACTGAGTCTTCAGGGGCACTCGATTACCGCTGATCCCGAGATCGAAATCAGGAGTGTCAGTCTCCCCCTGCACTTTGATCTCGCCCAAAACACCATCATACTTGCCCAGGGACGTGAGGATTCCGCCCAGGCCGCGGATGGTCGACAGATCCGCATCTGCAAATTTGTAGCTACCGGCGACGGGGGTCAGAGACGGATCGGTAGAATTCCATGGCCCGAACAACCCCTTGGATTGGATCTGCCCGACGGGCACGGGATTGGTCAAGGTAACTTGGAAAGGCATTGGTTGGCCGACTCCCACCGATTCCATCTTCAGCTTGTGAATGTCGAACTCGTGGGGGGGCTTCTGCGGGTTCGAGGAGACGATTTGCAGCACGGCGTCGTCGGCGAGAATCTCGTCCAGCACGATAGTGGTTGTGGAGGTTTCTTGTTGTTGCGGCTGCTGCCGCTGAGGATTGTCGGTCACCGCCTGTTTCGAGCGAGGAGGAATGACCAGCACCAAACCTTCCAGCCGTACCCGCCCGAAATGCCTCGGTTGGTGCATCAGGCTGAGCCAATTCCCCGATGCCGAAAACTTCCGGATGCTGGCCAGAGGTGTGGGCCCTGATAGCCCCTGGCGATTCAGCACCAGTCCCTCGCCAGTAATGCTGACTTCAGGAAAAAACGCGACGTCGAAGCTCTTCAGCTCAACTTCGCATCGGTAGCGTTTTTCGAGCGTCTGAATAACCCACTCGCGGCTGAAAGGCGAGGAACGCCAAAAATAGATCGACAGGACGACAGAAGCAATAAGCGGCACGCCAAGAACAATAATGATGACCGTCAGCACCTTGCGCCGGGTCGTCAACCGATTGGATTGCATGGGCCTCCCTGCTATCGTGTCTTTGGCTTATACGTATAATATACTAGATGTGACGTTGGGCGGCTGAAGTCACAGCGATTCTGAGGTTGAGCCGATGAGGCGATCCCCGAAACTGGCATTGGCAAGCGCACTTTTCCTGGTCTTCTTCAACACATCCCTTCTCGTTGCTCAGACGGCAACCACCCCACCGCCTTCGAATTCCCAGGCCGCGGCGCCCCCTGCGGTCGAAGGCAACGTCATGATCGAAGAGTTGCAGAGTCCCAATGCCGGGACACGCGCCAAGGCGGCGCGTGAGTTGGGTAAAGCCCAGGATGTGTCAGGCCTGCCTGCCCTGGCTGAGGCACTCGCGGACCCGAGCGACAAAGTTCGCCGCGAGGTAGTTCTGGCGCTGGCGCAAATGCATCAGCCGGAAGTCCTGGATGCGCTCATCAAGGCTACTCGGGACAATAATGAAGAGATCAGCGTTCTCGCGCTGCAATCATTGGTAGGATTTTATACCGGGAACGTGCCTACCCCTGGTTTCAGCGGCTTTTTGAAGAAGAATTGGCAGCGCGCCAAGGGGCACTTTAACCCGGACACCACCCGGATCGACCCCGGCGTGTACGTAGACCCCAAAGTGGTTGCGGCCTTGGACGCGGCGCTGAAAAGCACGCGTTCAATCCACGTCTCCTGCGAGGCGGCGAAAGGGTTGGGCATCCTGATCGCTCGAGCGGCGGTCCCGGACTTGGTGGCAGCCGCTCACTCGTCTGACGAAACGCTGTCGCTCGAGTCTCTCAACGCTCTTTCGAAGATCAAGGATAGGTCGGCCGGACCGCAATTGGTTGACTTGCTGGACTCGCCTGACAAGGAGATCACGCAACAGGCGTCGGTCGCGGTCGGCATCCTGCGAGCCAGTCAGGCCGAGCCGAAGCTGCAGCAGATCTACGAAAACGGCGCCGATCCGAAGAGCGAAGAGAAGGCCATGGAAGGCCTGGCTTACTTGGGTGACAAGGCCTCAGTCCCCGTTTTCACGAAAGCGCTGGGAAGCATCGACAAGGAGATTCGCACTTCCGCGGCAGAAGGCCTGGCTCGCGCCCGCGATCCCAAAGCTCTCCCGGACTTGGAAAAGGCCTATGCGATCGAGAAGGATGCCGGAGCACGGCTGGCTCTCGTGTTTGCGATGTCGGCCCTGGGCAAATCCGATTACTTGAACGACCTCGTGAGTGAGCTTTCCTCGAGGACGCAATGGGATGTAGCTCAACCTTACCTTATCGAACTGGCGAGAACGCCCGGTTTCCTTCCCAGATTGTATCCCTATCTTCAAAGCTCCAGCGCCGACGTGAGGAAAAGACTCTGCACGGTGCTGATGTTCGGAGGGGATCAAACGAGTATGGACCAACTCGACCGCCTCTCCCACGATCCGAACAGTGACGTCGCGGCCCAAGCGCTCCAGGCGAAAAGCGGGCTGCGCGCAAGGCTCGCTACGGAGGGAACAAACGGCGGCACGAACTCGCCGTAGCAGGATCGTCAAAACCCTCTCAAGTGGTCATTCCGAGTGGACACGGACTTGCGGCCGACGCATGGAGATGAAAGGCGCTGTCGCTCTGAGCGAAGCGAACGGGCTCAGGATGACAGACTATCTCGGAATGACGGAAGCGAACGGCCGCATCGTGTTGAGTTGAGAACAATTCTCCACGATGGTACAATGTGAATTGATAATCACGGGCAAATCTCTGGGAGGAAGGTGATGGCGTCGCCGTTTGTGCAGAAGGCCGAGAAGATTGAGCCGCGCGTCGTCGAGCTAACGCTCGCGCACAGCCCCGACTCCGACGACGCTTTCATGTTTTACGCGCTGGCGACGAAGAAGCTCGGCGCCCGAGACATTTCGTTTACTCACCGCCTCGAGGACATTGAGACTCTCAACCGAAAAGCCCTGGACGGAGTCTACGACGTCACGGCGATCTCGTTCCACGCCTATCCGTATCTCGAGGACAAGTATGTGCTCCTGCCCTCCGGCGCCAGTTTCGGAGAACGCTATGGACCGGTCGTGGTGTCGCAAGCCCGCTGGAACTCCAGCAGCTTGAAAGGGAAGCGCGTGGCTGTGCCCGGAAAAATGACCACTGCCTATCTGGCTTTGCAGCTTTATGAGCCCGAGGTGGACGCGGTGATGACTCCGTTCGACCAGATCCTGGACGCGGTGGATCGAGGCGTCGTGGACGCCGGGGTCGTCATCCACGAAGGTCAACTGACTTACTCCGGCACCGGACTCAGAAAGGTCCTGGACCTCGGCGAGTGGTGGTACCAGCAAACCAACCTGCCCTTGCCGCTGGGAGGAAATGTCATCCGCCGGAGCCTCGACAACTATACGCAGCGCACGGTGGCGGGCCTGCTGAAAAAGAGCATTCAGTACTCCCTGCATCACCGCGAAGAGGCGTTGTCGTACGCACAGCAGTTTTCGCGCGGCTTGGACGCCACAACTGCTGACCGCTTCGTCTCCATGTACGTTAACGACTGGACCCTCGATTACGGTCCGCGCGGCCGCAGCGCCGTCCAGGAACTGCTCGACCGCGGCTACCAGAAGGGCATTCTGCCAAAGGCTGTGACGGCGGAGTATGTCGAATAGAGTAGTTTTCAGTCGTCAGCCTTGAGTTTCGGGCATGGTTTAACGCGTGGTCGCTGATCCTGCGCTGTGGGTGCAAGCGATCAGCAATAATCAGGGCCTTGCAACTGAGAACTGACAACTGACGACTGAAAACTAACAAGGGGCAAACCACTTAATATGGAATTAACGCTGTGCAATCACAGCAGTTACCCTCGCATCGGGGACGACCCGGAACATCAACTCCTCCGGCGCACCATTGCACAACATGAGAAGGGTGAGAAAACTGAGGAGGCGGTTCGGGCCGCCCAGGACCGCATGACGGAATTGGCGCTCGCCGAGCAGATGGAGTCGGGCGTGGACCTCGTGACCGACGGCCAGATCCGTTGGGCCGATCCAATCTCACACCTCGCCAGCAAGCTTTCCGGCGTGCGGGTGAACGGCCTGTTGAGGTTCTTTGATACGAACTTTTACTTCCGCCAGCCTGTCGTGCAGGGAAGGCCGGAACGGACAGAACCTTTGTTGTTGGAAGAATTCAGATTTGCGCAGGAGAAGTCAGCGCGCCCAGTGAAGGCAGTTCTGACGGGCCCCTACACGTTGGCCCGCTCTTCCGTCGATGAAAACGGCGGCTCCGGGGGCTTCGAAAAGATGCTCGAAGGGTATACCGCTGCGCTGGCAGCGGAGATCGCTGCCTTGGCGGCAGGCGGTGCCGCAGTGATCCAAATCGAGGAACCGGCCCTGCTCAGGCACCTCGATGATTTCCCGCGCGTCGAGCAATGCCTTGCCGCCTTGGCGATGAACAAGGATTCGTCGCAACTGGCTCTAGCCGTTTACTTCGGTGATCCCGCCCCCGTTTACGATCAACTGCAGACGCTCCCCGTGGACATTCTGGGGCTGGATTTTACTTACAGCCCGGGACTTGTCGACAGGGTCGCCTCGAGCGGCACCGCGCGGACCCTGATGTTGGGACTTTTGGACGGCCGCAACACGCGGCTGGAGGATCCCGTCGCCACGGCCCGGCAACTCGAGAATTTAGCGCGGGGCGCTGGTCTGAATCTAGCTTACCTAAGCCCTTCTTGCGGTCTGGAGTACCTTCCACGTGACAGGGCGCGGCAAAAACTAAGACAGCTTGCCGTTATCAGGAATACTTTCATGGGGAGCCTGTCATGAGCCGCGCAAAGCTCCAGGGGTTGGGAATCGACCTGCCGCTTTTCCCTATCACTTCAGTGGGAAGTTTCCCTAAACCCGATTTCCTGCTCAAGGCGCGAGCGGATTACGCCAACAACAGGATTCGCCGCGGAGCCCTGGAGAAGGCGGAACGCCAGGCGACGGAGTTCTGGATTCGAAAGCAGGAAGAACTTGGCGTAGACGTGCTGGTGGACGGCGAAATGTACCGCGGCGACATGGTCGCCTATTTCGCTGAAAACCTGGAGGGATTTGAAGAGGGCGGCCTGGTCCGCTCGTACGGCAATCGTTATTACCACAAGCCCATCATTAGCGACGAGATTCATTGGGACGAGCCGATCACCCTGGAGTGGTGGAAGTACGCGCGCGGTATCACCTCCAAGCCGCTGAAAGGCATGCTGACGGGGCCTTATACGATCATGGACTGGTCATTTATTGAATACTATCCGGATCGGCGCACCGCCTGCCTGGCCCTGGCGAAAGAACTGCGCAGCGAAGTTGAGGCCTTAATTGAGGAGGGGGCAAAAATCATCCAGATCGACGAGCCTGCCATCTCCGTGAGGCCCGAGGAACTACCCGTGGCGATCGAAGCGATGCACATTATGACCGATGGACTGCCGGCGTACTTCATCTCCCACATCTGCTACGGGGATTTCGAGAAGATCTATCCCGGTATGCTGGACCTGCCGGTCGACAACTTCGATCTGGAGATGTCCAACAGCGGACTTGACATGCTCGAACTTTTCAAGCGACGCAGCTACCCGAAAGACATCAGTTTTGGCGTCGTGGACTCTCATTCGCACGTGATCGAAGACGACCCGACGGTCGAGCACCGCCTACGACAAGCCCTCGAGGTCATTCCCAACGAAGCAATCTGGGTGGACCCTGACTGCGGATTGAAAACGCGGACCGTGGATGAGGCGATCGCTAAAATGCAGGCCGCGGTGAATGCTGCCCGGGCGCTGCGAGCAGTGACGAGTGACAAGTGACGAGTGACGAGCGGGAGTCAGAAGTCAGGAGTCAGGAGTCAGAATGAAAACTCCCCTCCTTAAGTATGGAGGGGCTGGGATGGTTGATCACTTGCCGGATTCACTCCTAACAGACTCTCTGCGGGATCGAAGGAACTACGCATTCTGACTCCTGACTCCTGAATCCTGGCTCCTGCTTTTAGATGACAACCCTCAACAAAACCAGCCGCGTGCCGTTCACATCAACGCAACGGAAAGTCCTGTTCGCGCTTGCCAGTGTTGTCGGTCTGCGCATGTTGGGACTCTTTTTAGTCCTGCCGGTTTTTACGCTGTACGGATTACAGTTTACCAACTCCCGCTTTCTGGTCGGCTTCGCATTTGGCGCTTATGCACTCACCATGGCGATCCTGCAGATTCCCATGGGGAGGCTGTCGGACCGCATTGGGCGCCGCAAGGTTCTGATGCTGGGCATGACGCTTTTCAGCCTGGGTTCGTTTCTGTGCGCCATCCCCCACTGGTTCCCTCACTCCTTACAGATTGGCGCCCTGATCTTTGGCCGCTTGGTGCAGGGAGGCGGCGCTATTGTTTCTGTGGCGTTTGCGACGGTCGCCGATTTCATCGAACCCCAACGCAGGTCTATCGCAATGGCGGTCTTGGGTATTCCCATCGGGGCGGCTTTCGTCGTCGGCATCGTGGGCGGGCCAATCCTGGCTGGAATTCTGGGTACCGCGTCTCTCTTCTGGCTGACCGGAATCCTGGGTTTCGGAACGGACCTCCTGCTGGCCAGGTATCTTACCGACGCCCCACCCGCCGCCGCTGCCCCAGTGCCAGTATCCACGGCGCTGGGCAGCAGGCCGATCCGGGCTCTCGCAGCCGGCGGATTCCTCATGAATTTCTTCATGACGGCTTTCTTCTTTTACTTCCCGCTGATCGTCACCGTTCAACACCACGTAAGCATGAAGCACTACTACACCCTGTTGTTGCCCATGATGTTCATTAGCGCCGTCACGATGTTCGGGTTCGCACGGGGCGCGGACCGAGGCTGGGCGGGCCCGCTCGCTGCAATTGCTTACCTCTCTTTCATTCCCAGCTCCCTCCTACTTTTCCGGCCGGAAGTTGCCGGACTGAACCCCACCCGTCTCGCCGGGGTGATGATCGCGGGCACGCTGTTCTATATCGGGTTCACTGTACTCGAGCCCATCCTGCCGAGCATGGTGAGCAAGTCCGTTCCCGAAGGTAGCTACGGAACGGCGCTGGGGATTTACAACACTGCACAGTACCTTGGCAGCTCCGTAGGAGGGCCGGTGGCAGGCGCCCTCTCGCACTCCTCGCCGAACCACATGATGGCAACGCTCATGGTGGCTTCGGTATTGGGAATACTCGTGATGCTCATCGTGAAACCAGAACGAAATCAGCAAACCCTCGGTAACTGACTCTCTAGCACTAAGGGTGAGTTTCTTCGCGGCGCGCGAAGAAAAGCAGATCCTTCGCTTCGCTCAGGATGACATGTCATTCTGAGCGAAGCGAAGAATCTGCATTTGGTTGGGGCTTTTTCGAGCTGTGAATCCTTAGTTGTAGCGCCGGCCCTGTTGGCCGCTCTTGGGTGATAGGGGTTTCCCCGGCCGTCCTCGTTGTCCGTTTCTGACGTGGCCGGGGGAACGCCGGTCCGAAGACCGGTGTCTAATCTCTTAAGCCCGCGCGCTGTCAACTCCAGTTGCCGCGCCCGCATCGGATACAATAGAGGTTCCTATGTGGATCATCCGGGTGCTGCTTTTGCTGCTGGTGTGTGCTGATGCCGTCGCGGGCCAGGGCTCCAATCCGGCTCAGAAGTCGAACCTCAAACCTTCGGACCCCTGTACTGTGGACGGCATAGTCGTCAAGTCCACTACCGGCGAAGGCATAAAGAGAGTGACGGTTCAACTTACGCCTCTGGGTGGGGGTCAGCAATCATACTCTGCGCTCACCGAGAATAACGGCCGGTTCGTCATACGCGACATTGCCCCTGGCCGATACGCAATCTATGCCTCAGGGAACGGATACGTGGAGCAAGCCGCCGAGAACGGCAAACCAGGCTCCCAGACGAGAATCCTCAACCTCTCGCCAGGGGAGAACACCAGCGGACTTGCCTTCCGCCTGGTGCCTCCGGGGGTCATTACTGGGACGGTTTATGACGAAGATGGCGAGCCTGTGATGTCGGCACAAGTCAGGGCGATGCGTGTGAGTGGTTCCGCGGCTCACAGGCCGTCTGGCGAATCGGGCTCCGAGCAGACCAACGACCTCGGCGAGTACCGCATTTGGGGACTACAGCGGGGGAAGTACCTGGTATCCGCAACCTATCGGGCCCCGGAGTCCGGACAGCCTCAGCCCACCGACCAGGTCTATTTGTCCACCTTTCACCCCAGCACACCCGATGTTTCGCAGGCCACCGTGGTTGATGTTGAGCCCGGCTCCGAAACCTCCGGCGTCGACGTGGACCTCAGGCAGGCGCACGCCGTCGCGGTGCGCGGGCGCGTCATGGTGGATGCCCCTGTGAAAACGCTAAAGGGGATTTTCGTTTCGCTCGTACCGCGCAGCGCCGATGGAGGCTCATCCTTCTCGAATTCCGCCAACTACGGCAGCCCCGCGCAAGACGACTCAGGCAGCTTCGAAATCCGCGGCGTTCCCCCCGGACCCTATAACGTCGTGGCCTTCTGGAATGATGGAAGGCGGCAACTGGGCGCGAAGGTCCCGATCGAGATCAGCAGCGCCAGTCTCGATGATGTCACGGTCCTGCTGTCCAACCCCACGACGCTGTCAGGAAGATTTCGTGTGGAAGGCGGCAGCCAATTCGAATTCACGCGCCTGGGCCTGACGTTGCAATCCAACGACAGCATGACGGGCAGCGACGGCGCGAGGATTAAAGCGGACGGGACCTTCGTGATTCCGAACGTGTTCGACGGGAACTATCGAGTGCAAGTTTTCGGTTTTCCAGAAGAGTACTACGTCAAATCGGCGCAACAAGGGAGGACTGAAGTGCTGCTGTCCGGGCTGACCGTCAGCCACAGCATGCCTCCGTCCGCGCTCGAGATCACACTCTCTCCAGATGGCGGACGCGTGGACGGCACGGTCGTACACGACCAGAATCCCGTGGGAGGAGCCATGGTGGTGCTGGTGCCGGACCCGCCCCACCGGGACAATGAACAAATGTACAGTTTGAAAACGGCCGACGGTCTGGGTCGGTTCTCTTTGCTGGGCCTGCCGCCCGGTGACTTCAAGCTGTTCGCCTGGGAATCCGTGCCAGGAACTAACTACGTCGATCCTGACTTCTTCGAAGCGTTCGAAGCCCGTGGCACACGAGTCCACATCGAGGAAAAGCAGCCGCAAACGGTGCAGTTGGAGGCGATCACTGCGGAGGAGCAACTGGACTGAGCGGTTGATCGAGTGATCAGGCGATCGGGAGATCGGGTGAACATCCCTGACGCAAGGGAGAGACCGCGAATGCTATAATTCTGAATCTGAGGCTTGTTTCATTGTCTCGGCGCTGATGCAAGTTTCGTCTCTTTACTCTCGACTCTTGACTCTCAACTTCTCGACTGTCAGTCTGAGGCCTTTATGCAAGTTGTACTTCTTTGGACAGCCTTGGTTCTTTACGGGCTAGGGACACTTCTCCTCATCCCTTCGGTCGTCAACCGCCGCCCGACGATCTCCTCTGCTTCGCTGGGCGCGCTGGGGCTGGGGTTGTTGGCCCACGCGGGGGCCATCGCGCTCGAGGCAGCGCGCATACACCGCTTGCCGGTGACCGACGTCCGCAGCACTCTGTCCTTTTACGCATTCCTGGTTACCCTGACGTTCTTCTTACTCTACCTGCGTTATCGCCTCACTTCCCTTGCCATTTTCATGCTGCCGTTTGTTTTTGTGCTCACGCTGATTTCGGCGTTTCGTCCCGTGCGGCCTTTTGACTTGTCGGCGTTCCGGGGCGGCTGGCTGGCCGTTCATATCGGCTCAACCATCCTGGGCTACACGGGCTTTTTCCTCACTTTTGTGGCCGCGGTCATGTACCTGATGCAGGAGAAAGAGCTGAAATCGAGGACTCCGCGGGCGTTCTATTACCGTCTGCCGTCACTGGAGCTCTGCGATGAACTCTACTACCGCTCCCTGTTGTTCGGCCTCCCTCTTCTGACGGTCGGGATCCTGACCGGCTTTATCTGGGCGAGCCGGACGTGGAAAGGCCCTTGGGAATTCGACCCGAAGATCCTGGCTTCGCTGCTGACCTGGTTGATTTATCTCGTGCTCTTTTCCACGCGCGTGAGCGGCAACTGGCGAGGTCGCCGGGCAGCCTATGTTGCGATCTTTGGTTTTGCCGCCATCATGGTGACTTTCCTTGGCGTGAGCCTGCTAAGCGGACCGCACGGTTATGCGCCTACGCTTCGGCAGGGACCGTAGAGGAAGAAGGCAGTAGGCAGTAGGCAGTAGGCAGTAGGCAGTAGGCAGTAGGCAGTAGGCAGTAGGCAGTAGGCAGTAGGCAGTAGGCAGTAGGCAGTAGGCAGTAGGCAGTAGGCAGTAGGCAGTGG
>Ga0181532_10000417_pt1 | contig 44266 bp, 45 predicted proteins | sample PEATcosm2014_Bin_33_FD_119768 | JGI IMG/M metagenome (GOLD analysis project Ga0181532, IMG submission 119768) | Peatland microbial communities from MTU Mesocosm Facility, Houghton, MI, USA - PEATcosm2014_Bin11_30_metaG | ecosystem: Environmental > Terrestrial > Soil > Wetlands > Peat | place... | reverse complement strand
TGTTATAGGAGTCGACACCGACGATGCCTACGAGACCGGGCCTGCGGCACCCTGGACGTACTACAACTCGGGGTACTGGTCCTTCTTCAACGGGACCTCGGCGGCTTGGCAGGTGGCTCCGTCGTCATCTCCTCTCACTGCCACCTGGGAGACAGACGGAGGCCCGAGCAGCTCTCAGGGTGTGGTGCTTGAGTATTAGGAGGCAGCCACATGAGAATGTGATGTCGCCCGACTGCGACGCCCGAAATCCCGAGCCGTCGGGCCTTGATCATGGCGCGGGCTGGCCCAAGCAGACCCGGACTTCATCAATTTTCAGTACTATGCAGGCAATGCCCAGGTGCTGCCAGTACCGCGACCACGATGGTGGCCGCGGTACCGCTTAGCGCGATCTCATCGCTGGTCCACCTCATTCAGAAGGCTCGCCTCCGGCCGAGTAGGCCAGGTCGTCGACCCCTTCCACGTCATCTCGCTCGCCAACCGCTGCCTCGATGCCGTGCGTCGCCGTGTCCAAAACGAGCAGATCGGGCACCGGGGCCGCAAGGACGACCCGCTCTATCGGGTACGGCGCGCCCTGGTGATGGGTGAAGAGAAGCTCGACGCCGGTGCCACCGAGCGTCTGTGGTCGTTGCTCAGACTCGGTGATCCCGGGGCCGAGGTCGCCATCGCCTATCGGGTCAAGGAACGCCTGCGCGACTTCTATCGCACGCGCGACCCAGTCCAAGCCCGTCAGATCCTCGAAGAGCTCAAGAGCCACTGCCTCCGGCGCGCCATGCCACCTGAGGTCCAAAAACTTTGGCGCACGAAGCCCATCTTGCAGCCCCAACGGGGGATTCGAACCCGTGTCGCCACCTTGAGAGAGTGGTCAGAGGGGTCTACTACGTGACTCCGCAATCCATTGGACCAGTTCAGGACTCCGTAACTGTCTATGAGATTCGCCGCTGTCCATCCATTTCGACGGAGTGGATGGACAAAAGGATGGACAGTTCGTCGGCGTCTGAAGGTGGGGCCTCTGCTCAATCCGAAGCAGCTCCATCGATTTGGGCTCCGTGTGACTCAAAACTCTCCCGGCGAATGTCTGGTGCCACACTTGTCCTCGCCGGGACCTAGACGTCCTTACCCCACGCCGACCAGGAAAATGTCCTGTGACATCAAAATCTGAATCCGTGGGATTTTCGTGGGATCCCACCGACCTTCGGGCAATCTTCGGGTCATTTTCTGGAGGCCACGGAATACCCGCCATGAAGCGCCTTCTTTTTCAGCGCTCCGTTCCATCGGGCGGCAGCGGCACGGGATACGGCTCGGCGTAATCGGCCGAACGACTCACCTGTTCCCACGCTTCCGCTTGTTCGAGCTGTCGACGGGAGTACGCAAGCCCCATCTCGACTGCGTTCACACCCATGAGCAAATGGGAGGGGACGCTTTCTCGCTTCACGACCCGCACAATGATCTCTGCTGCCCGTACAGGGTCTCCCGCCGGACCTGCTGGGTTGGCGCGGACCCGTCGTTGCATGATGCCGACGGTGTCGTCGTAGTCCTCGGGGATTTGGTGGATCGTCATTGAGGAGCCTGCCCAATCCGTTGCGAATCCGCTTGGCTCGACGACCAGGGTCCGGATCCCGAACGGGGCCGTCTCCGCGGCCAGCACCCTGGTGAAGCCGTCAACGGCAAATTTGGCCGCCTGGTAGCTAGCGATACCTGGCGATCCACCGACCCTGCCCCCGATGGACGAGAACTGCACTAAGAGCCCACCACCCTGGCGTCGTAGCGGTCCGATCGCCGCCTTGGACACGTTGTAGACGCCCCAGAAGTTGGTCTCGAACTGAGCTCGAAAATCTTCGTCTTCCCCGGTCTCGATCGGTGCGACGTTCGCGTAGCCAGCATTGTTCACGACGACGTCCAACCGCCCGAACCGATCGACACCTGCTTGGAGGGCCTTGGGGGCCGCCCTCGAGTCGGTGACATCGAGCGGGACGGCGAGCAGGTCATCTCCATGGAGTTCTGCCAGATCGTCGAGCACTTCTGGTCTGCGGGCTGTTGCCACAACTCGATCCCCGGCCGCCAGAGCCGCCTCGGTCAATGCCCGGCCCAACCCGCGCGATGCCCCAGTTATGAACCATGTCTGCGTCATAGGTCACCAATCATGGCAGAGAATCCTTGTCAAACCAACTAGTTGGTTGTATAGTTCTTGGGCATGGCCTGGGACTCGCAGGACACGAGACGGCGCCTGCTCGAGGCCGCAATCACCGAGTTCAGCGCCCACGGCATCGCTGGCGCACGGGTGGACCGGATCGCATCTGCGGCCAAGGCCAACAAACAGGCCATCTACGCCTACTTCGGCAGCAAAGACGCCCTCTTCGCCGCGGCCTTCGAGGACCGTATCCGAGACTTCCATGCTTCGGTGCTCTTTGATGAGTACGACTTGGCCGAGTACGGCGGAAGGATGTTCGACAAGTTCGAAGACGCTCCCGAGACGCTGCGGCTGGTCCTTTGGTATCAGGTCGAGCGGGTAGCTGGACCACCACTCGAAGTGGTCTTGGACTCGAACGCGGACAAAGTCAGACGAATCGCGGCCGCCCAACAAGAGGGCACCGTCACGACGGCGTACCCAGCTGTTGCGCTGCTGTCTTTCGCCCGCTCGACCGCCCTGATGTGGCATACGCAGATACCCGAGCTCGCCGCGCTGTTTCCATCCGATCGGTCCGACCGGCGAGACATCGTCGTCCGCGTGATTCGGCAAGTCCTTGAAAACTAGGAGCGAGGAGCGCGGGGGCAACGTGCCGCCGAAGGCACCACGACGCCCGTCTATTGCCGCCCTCGGCGCAGTTGCATTGATAGCTGTATTGGTTTCCTCAGACTTCTACGCAAGTCAGTTCTGGCTCAGCCATCCCGTGACGGCGGCGATCCTGGCCTCTCTTAGCGCCGTCTTGGTGTCGGTCACGGTGATCGAAGTCGTCCTCAAGCGGCGATCCGAACGCAGATGGCGGTTGCTTGCCCAGTATGCGCTCATGGAGTTGGCCGAGGCTGCTCGCGGAGCGTGGGGTGTGCTGCTCGGTGTCATCGACGAGGGAAGTAGTGGCGGCGACGACACGGCCGACCCCTCTCGAGTCATCGAGGTTCTCGATTCGCCGGCACGCGCGCCGGTATTGAAGCGCAAGATTGACGCGATCCTGACTGATCCGCTCCGGCGGGATGAGCTCCAAGAATCGCTTGAACAAACCCTTGGTACCTCCCGCGAGCTCATCAGTCGATGGGGAGCAGTCTTAACCGGCTCCACCAGTTTCTCTGAGCTTTTTGATCGTCACGTCGAAATGATCGGACGAATCCACGGCCTGTGGTACTTCCTCACCTATGGCAGACGCAGGGGAAGCCGATTTCGGGCCCCCGGAGGCAGTCACCGGGACGACTGGTTCGTCGACAACCTTCTATCGATGACACGCATTGCGATTCGCCTCGAAGATGAAACCTGGGCGATTGCGCTGCGCGTCGTGCCACCGGACTGGTGGGACATGCGGACGGATGAACTGGCCGCGCCAGCACACGCCGCTAAGCCATGAACGAACGAATCGAACTCCACGAGTGATCACATCAGAATGTCCACCATGGCACGAAAGTGGAACTTCGAACCCAGCCCGGCTTTGTGGAGCGATAGCACGAGCCAACTCGGTGGACGAGGAATCGAAACTTATGAGACCTATCCGTTCCGTCCAGCTGGAATCTACCGACTTTGCTGGTTCGTCTGATTAGCGCCTTCACCTGGGATAATGGAACACCACCCCCGCCGACCTGGGAACCGACGTCTGACATGAAATCCCAAATCCGTGGGATTTTCGTGGGATCCCACAGACCTTCGGGCAATCTTCGGGTCACTCCTTCGGAACCCTGAGGTCTGGCCTTTCGATCAGCCCGGAACAGACGAGTCGACTCGGGACTGCTCTCGATTTCAGGAGGATTTGAGTCCTCGATCCCGTCGAAGATCTGGTTCCCCCCTACTTGGATAGTCGACCACCAGGTAATTGGCAGTGGCCTACCCTCGACTTTGGCCGGGAGCGCCTAGGAGACAGGCTGTCTGTATTCGGCCACTCAGGCCGCTCTACGCATTTTCACGAGTTACGTAGATGGCGCCAGGCGGCGCAGGACTCATGCGACCAGATCACAAGAGCTCGAAGCGGTCCAGGTCCATCACCTTGTCCCAGGCCGCGACGAAGTCCCGCAGGAACTTCGACTGGGCGTGGTCCGCGCCGTAGACCTCGGAGATGGCCCGGAGTTGGGAGTGCGAGCCAAAGATGAGATCGACGGAGGTACCGGTCCACTTGACCTTGCCGGTTTGACGGTCGCGGCCCTCAAAAAGGTTCTCGGTCGCGGACACACTCCATTCAGTATCCATGTCGAGCAGGTTCACGAAGAAGTCGTTGGTCAACGTCTCGGGTCGAGCCGTGAACACGCCGTGCGGGGCATTGGCGGCATTTGCACCCAACACCCGCAAACCGCCGACAAGCACTGTCATCTCCGGAGCTGTAAGGCCGAGCAGACTCGATCGGTCGATGAGGAGTTCTTCTGGCCGGCGCTTGTCACCAACTCGGAGATAGTTGCGAAAACCGTCGGCGGTCGGCTCGAGCACGGCAAAGGTGTCGATATCAGTCTGCTCGGCTGACGCGTCGGTACGTCCTGGCGAGAACGGAACCTGCACATGGTGACCGGCGTCCTGGGCAGCCTGCTCGATCGCAACACAGCCGCCCAGGACGATCAGATCGGCCAGGGACAACCTTTTCCCCTCCCCTTGCGAGCTATTGAAATCAGCCTGGACCTTCTCCAGGGTCTCGAGCACTGTCGCCAACTCCTGAGGGTTGTTGACCTCCCAGTCGTTCTGGGGAGCGAGGCGGATACGAGCTCCGTTCGCCCCACCACGCTTGTCGCTGTCGCGGAATGTCGAAGCCGACGCCCACGCGGTGGCGACCAACTGGGAAACCCGGAGTCCCGAGGAGAGGATCTTTTCCTTCAAGTTTTCTATGTCGGCTGCGTCGACCAAGGGGTGATCGACAGCTGGTACCGGGTCCTGCCAGATCAGATGCTCGGAAGGGACCTCGGGACCGAGGTAGCGCGACACGGGCCCCATGTCACGATGGGTGAGCTTGTACCAGGCCCTGGCGAAGGCGTCGGCGAACTCGTCGGGATGCGCGTGGAAGCGTCGTGAGATCCGCTCGTAGACCGGATCGGACCGAAGCGAGAGATCCGTGGTGAGCATCATCGGAGTGTGACGCTTGGACGGATCGTATGCGTCGGGCACGGTGTCGTCGGCCGCTCGGTCGGTGGGCCGCCACTGATGGGCGCCAGCCGGGCTCTTGGTCAGCTCCCACTCGTAGCCGAACAGGTTGTCGAAGAATCCGTTGTCCCACTTTGTCGGGTTGGTCGTCCAGATCACCTCCAATCCGCTGGTGATCGTGTCGTCGCCCATCCCAGTTCCGAATCTGTTCTTCCAGCCCAATCCCTGCTGCTCGATTGGAGCTCCTTCGGGCTCGCGACCGACGTAGCGCGAGCCGTCGGCTGCCCCATGGGTCTTGCCGAAGGTGTGGCCGCCGGCGATCAGCGCCACCGTCTCTTCGTCGTTCATCGCCATTCGAGCGAACGTCTCTCGGATGTCCCGCGCCGCAGCAACCGGGTCCGGATTGCCGTTGGGGCCCTCGGGGTTCACGTAGATCAAGCCCATCTGCACCGCGCCAAGAGGCTCTGCGAGCTGCCGATCTCCGCTGTAGCGCTGGTCACCGAGCCAGGTGTCCTCCGGTCCCCAGTAGATGTCTTCCTCTGGTTCCCACACGTCCTGTCGGCCGCCGCCGAAGCCGAAGGTCTTGAAACCCATCGACTCCAACGCACAGTTCCCGGCCAGGATCATCAGGTCGGCCCAGGAGATCTTCTGGCCGTACTTCTGCTTGACCGGCCACAGCAGGCGGCGCGCCTTGTCGAGATTGCCGTTGTCGGGCCAGCTGTTGAGCGGCGCGAAGCGCTGCGTGCCAGCGCCGGCCCCGCCTCTCCCGTCTCGAATGCGGTACGTGCCGGCGCTGTGCCATGCCATACGAATGAAGAGGGGGCCGTAGTGGCCGTAGTCAGCAGGCCACCACTCCTGCGAGGTCGTCATGACCTCGACGATGTCGGCCTTCACCGCCGTGAGGTCGAGCGTGGCGAACTCGACGGCGTAATCGAACTTCTCACCCATGGGATCGATCAACGGTGAGTTCTTGGCGAGAGGCCGCAGGTTCAGCTGTTCTGGCCACCAGTGCTGGTTGGACGTCGAACCACTCGCTGCCTGAGGATGGCTCATCACTGGGCACCTTGCTACGGGCATTGCCTCTTCGGAGGAGGTGGCGGTTGCGCCCCCGTCGTCGTTGTTCATGGTGGAACCTCTTCTACTTGTGTGGGCTGACAGTGGGATCTCTGCGTGGCCTATTGCCTCTACGCCCTGTCTGGCATACGGAGCAAGTGCCCCAATAGATCATTTCGCCTTCGTCGATGATCCATCTGTCGTCGTCGGCCGCTTCCAGACAGAGCTTGTCGCCCACCGGATAGCACCGTGCGGTTTCGTCCACCCAGGTTCCACCGGTCCGATCCGTGTGCCGCTGTGGCAGAGCGCTCTACCATGCAGAGAGCTCCCCAGCGGTGAGACGAAGACTGGGGTCGGTGGAACACGAGTCACTCAGTCCGAACAGGTGATCGGCCACCGTCTGAACCCCGTCGAGATCGTGTACGTCGCCTTCGAGGAGGGGAACTCGGGCTACGGAGGCAGGCGCGACCTGTGCGCCCAGGGCGGTCACGTAATTCTCCTCCCGCTTGGCCACGGCGCGCAGCTCCGCCCAGTTGTCGTTGAGGCTGATCAATGCTTGGGCGCCCCCACCGCTGCAGGTCCAGCCAGATATTCCATGGGGGGCGACCGGCGGCGACACGGCAGGGCGCGCATCGAAGTGAGGATGGAGGCGGTTGACGATGAGCGCCTGCATAGGAATTTCAGATTGGCCGAGACGCGCTGCGAAGAACTGACCCTCGTCAATGGAATCCCGACGAGGAGCGACGACCAGCACGAAGGCAGTCGAGGGGTCGGCGAACAGTTCCGCTACTCGTTTGGCCCGGCTGCGGATCCCGGCCTCCATTCCCTCGAAAGCCCGCAAGAAGAGCACAGTGTCGAGGAATGTCTCGGCCCCAACGATCTCCGTCACGGCTTTGAGCGGCGCCAGTGCGGCAAAGGAGACGGCCCTCAAGTAGGCGCGGCTGGGTATGACCAGCATCCGGATAGCCGGGTTGTCGAGAAGGCGGGTGAGGTGGCGAGGGGCGTTGACGAAGTCCATGGCCCGACGGGTCGGCGGAGTGTCGACCACGATGAGGTCAAAACCACCCTCCTGATTAAGCTGGTACAGCTTCTCGACTGCCATGTACTCCTGGGTTCCTGACAACGCGTCGCGGACGTTGCGGTACACCCGATTCCCCAGGATCGCCTGAGCCTGGTCCTCGTCGTGGGCGTAACGGATGACCGCGGCATCGAAGGTGGACTTGGTGTCCAGCATGAGCGCCCACAGCTCCCCGCGCCATGCTCCATCAACCTGGCTTGGAGTATTGGTCAAAGAGCCCAGTCCAAAGGCGTCGGCCAGCCGTCGGGCCGGGTCGATAGTGACGACACAGGTCCGTCGGCCCTGGCGGGCGCCCTCGACCGCCAGGGCGGCCGCAGTGGTGGTCTTGCCGACTCCTCCCGAGCCGCAGCAGACGATGATGCGGCGTTCCCGGACGAGGGTAGACAGATCGTTCACGACGATGCACCCGCGCCGGCAAACGGTCCCGGCACTTCGAAACCCGACGCCTCGGGAGGGTCCGCCCAACAGGCGCGATCGGCTGGTTCGCCAACGTGGGTCAGCCCGGTCTCCATGGCGTCGACGAGTAGATCTATCTCGTTCAGGCCGATCTCCCCTGCGAACAGGTGGGGTAGCCGCAGTTGGGGTAGGGGTAAGGCCTCGGCGAGGCGGGTTGCCTGCTCGGCCTGCATCTCCTGACGCCGACGGCGGAACGAGGCTGCGGTCCGCATGGCATCGGCCTCACCGGGCCGAAGAGTCACACCGGCGGCGGCAGCAGCAGCTTCGGGATCGGCGTCGAGATACTCGAGCCGCGGGTACAGGCAATTCACGACCACCGGGCCGAGGTGCGTGCCGACCCGGTCTTCGAGCGCAAACGCCGTCTCCACCGTCTCGTTGACTGGGGTCTCCTCCGCCAAGGTCACGAGGACGACCTGGCACCGAGCCGGGTCGGACAACAACTCGACCGCGTCAGCGGCCTGAGCGTGGATGGGTCCCGCTCGGCTCGAGTCCAACAGCCCATGGGCGCTGGTCAGGAAAGTGGTGGCGTGGCCGGCGGCCGGACCGTCCACCACGATCAGGTCGGCCGCGTGGGCCCGTTCTAGCTGCACGATCTTGCTCAGGACCAGGATGTCCCGGAGGCCTGGAATGGCGGTGGCCGCCACGTCGAGCATTCCCGACCTCGCCAGGCGACTCGCCAGTCGGCCAAAGCCGTGGTCGACCAAGTAATCGACCAGGGCGTCGTCGGGAGTGATTGTCCGAGCGCGGATCGGTGCCGACCGAGGGCCTCGATCACCGGCTCCCCGATCAACGGTTACAACGGACAGCTCGACCTCGTCGGAGGTCAGATCGTGATGGCCGAATAAACCACTCGAACCACTCTTCTCCTCGAGTTCGACCAGCAACACCGAAACGCCGTGACGAGCCGCCAAACGGGCCACGGTGGCGCTCAGAGTCGACTTGCCGACCCCGCCCTTGCCGGCGACGACCACGACGGAGCTCTGGGTGCAGAAGGCATTCATAGCAGTCATGTCCACGCATACTCATATGCCGCTGGGTTACATCCCGCCCTTGAAGCCGATGGCATCGTCCGACGAACTGTGGAACCGACGTTCGGCGTAACCCTGCGGGCTATCACTGAACAGACTTCACCGGGGAGGACCGTTGACGAAACGAACCAAGCTGCCCACCGGACGGGTCGGCCGCACGGCCCGCCTGGTCGGTCTGGCCGGGCACACCGTGGCCACGAGGACCCAGACCCGCATACATCGTCACGCGGACGGCGACGCAGCCAAGGCCGCGGAGCGGGCGCGCCAGGAGCGACTCGCCGAGCGCTACGCCGAGGTCCTGGGCGACATGAAGGGTGCGGTCATGAAAGTTGGTCAGATCCTCTCATTTGTCGATGTCGACGGCGTGGTCCCGGCGTCCTCCCGCGAGCTGTTCCAGTCGGCGTTGGCTCGGCTGCAAAGTGACGTGCCGCCCCTCGCTCCCGACGAGATAGCCGATGTGATAGCAACTGAGCTCGGGGGCCCCACCAACGAGATCTTCGCTTTCTTCTCTCCCCGTCCGGTCGCCGCCGCATCGATGGGCCAAGTGCATCTGGCCCGCTTGGCCGATGGTAACGAGCTGGCCGTCAAAGTGCAGTATCCGGGTGTGGCGGACGCCGTGCGAGCCGATCTGGCCAACACCAACCTCCTCGCTTCGGTTATCAGAGCCGGACTGGCTCTTCTCGGTCCTGAGGCACCCAACGTCGACCCCAAAATGCTGGTGGAAGAGATACGCGATCGGGTCATGGACGAACTGGATTACACGATCGAGGCAGCCAACCAGTCGGAGTTCTCTTCACTCTACGACGGGCACCCGTTCATACACATACCTGGGGTCTACCCTGAGCTCTCGACCGGCCGGGTCCTCACCACCGAATACGTCCATGGAATGCGTTGGTCGGAGGCGATCACGGCCAACGAGGCCATCCGCTCGCGTTGGGGAGAGGCCATTTTCCGTTTCGTGTTCGCCAGCCTGCACCAACACGGGATCTTCAACGCCGACCCGCATCCGGGCAACTACCTCTTCCACGAGGACGGCACCGTCACCTTCCTCGACTTCGGATGCGTGAAGAGGTTCGGCGCGGAGCGCGTCTCGGACATGTCCGCTCTCGTAGACGCCGCTCTTGCCTGCAATGCGCCGGCTGTGTTGCGGGCCTTCATCAACGTTGGACTGCTCGGCGACGCTGACGCCAAAGGGCTGGATCCCGATCGGCTACTCCAGTTCTATCGCTCCGCATTGCGGGACCGCTGGGACGAGCAGCCGTTTACTTATACGCCAGAGTCGGTGGCGGAGATCGCGGCCGGAACGTACCAGCCTCTGGGGCAGTGGAGCGACGTTACCGGACGGCTCCAGATGCCGAAGGACCTCCTCTTTCTCAATCGGATCACCGTCGGCGCCAGTTTCATACTCGGACACCTCTACGCCAGCGCCAACTGGAAGTCGATCGACTGCGAGATCCGCCACGATGGCCCGCCGTCCACGGAGTTAGGGCATCTCGAAGCCGCCTGGCGGGACCGTCGCGGCAGCACCGCCGGACCTGCCCTGGCCCGTGTGGGCAGCCTCTTCGCCGCTGGGGGCGAGTGAGGGAATGAAATGAATGTAGGAGATCGGTTTGATGTCACGCTCGACGTTGCGGTGGTACAGATGAATAACGGACGTGCGCGACTGCAGTTCAAAACTGACAAGGGTACAATCGTCCAGTTTTGGTATGGCGTGGAATTGTTGCCAGTCACCCATACGGTTCGGGAGCACCATCCACATGGCCTCACGGAGGCTTGTTCTTGAGCTTCGTGGACAAGCGGCAGAGCTTGAGGCCGTTCGTCAACGTGAGTTCGTAGATGGCCACAGCCGTAATGGGTGACGTGAATCACGTCACCCATTACGGTCGCTCGTCGACCTCCGTCACATACACCCAGGAATCCACGTGTGCGCTGTGGCGTTTGACGATGATAGGGCTACCTTTCGACGTAGAAAGCTCGCGAGCCTTTGCTTCTGCTGTGTCGTCACCATTGAACTCGCCGGTCTCCACAACGGTTTCGTCAGGTTGGGAGAACTGGTAGCGCCAGAGTGCTCCTTGGGATGGTTCTGCATTGGTCATGCGTTCGACAATACCGACCAGTCAGTCCCGGGGCCTTAAACCTGCCGAGCGGAGCCGGCTGCGGCGACTCCGCGGTGCCAGCCGCCTTCGTCCTGCTGGAAGTGCTCCCCGCGGATACGCCCGCCACCGCCCTGCTCGTGACGAGCCTTGGCGTGAACCGGCGCCAACGCCGGCTGGCGCGCCGGCGAACTCCCGGATCATATCGGGCCAAATTACCTAGTCCTCGGCGCGCCAGCGGCGGTAGAGCTCGGTCAGCTCGTCGAGCGCGGCGGGAGAGAGGTCCTCGGGTTCGATGCTTCCGCTGAGACGGATGGTGATCCGGATCTGCTCGAGATACGCAGAGCAATTGGGGCAGGCGTCGAGATGGTTCTTCAATCGGCGGCGCTGGCGCCGCGACAATGTCCCTTCGAGATACTCGGTGAGGAGCTCGATCGCCTCCTGACAGACGAGGTCCTTTCGCCACAACGTCGGCATCGTCATGCTCTCCCCATCTGCGTTGTAAGCATTTCACGCAGCCCGGCGCGGCCGCGGTGTAGGAGTACCCTCTGGTTGCCGGGGCGGATGCCGAGGACTTCGCTCGCCTCCTCGCTGGAGAGACCTTCGACGTCGCGGAGAAGCACCACTTCACGCTGCCGAGACGGCAGCAGGTCGAGTGAATTGCGCAGGCCGGGCGCCGCCGAAGCGGCGGCGACCCGGTCGTCGACCTCGTCGTCCCAGGGGGCGACCGGGCGGATCCACTGGCCCGAGCTGTCGAAGAAGGAGGGATCGACCGAGGGTGCCCGACGCGGAGTGCGACGCTGCTCGCCGGCGTGGGCCGAGCGGACACGATTGACCAAGATCCGGAAGAGCGACGTCTTCAACGACGACCGGGCTTCGAAGCGGTCGATCCCCTTGACGACGCTCATCCACGTGTCCTGGACCGCCTCCTCGGCGACCGCCTCGTTGTCCACCATGGACCGAGCCAACCGGAGCAGCGGTTTCTGGTACAGGCCCACCAACATGACGAAGGCGTGTTCGTCACCCTGGCGCAGGCGGGCCACCAGCTCGCTGTCAGATTCCACGAGGCCGATCGTAGGGGGTACGGCCTCGAAGACCAGCGCGTGGGCGGCCAGGCTGGGTCTATTCGACATCAACCCCCGGTCCACACGAGATGCCACGTCATTCAGTCCGTCTCCGCCCGGAATCCGTTACACCAAGTATCTGGATATTCCGCGTAACGCGCGGCACCTCCGCAAGGACTGTATCTACAGCAACCCGACAACAGGAGGAAGCAATATGAAGAAGCTTGGTCGATTTGGACTGGCCGCGGGAGCGGCTGTTGGGCTATCTGCGCTGGTATTGCCCGCAGTGGCCGGCGCAGATCCTGCACCGAATGCCACGGCGTTCACCGCGGGCGGCGGTCATGCCGTGTTCGTGCAGACGGACAATCCAGCTGGGAACCAAGTCGTCGCGTACCACCGCAACTCTAACGGCACCCTGACGGCGGCCGGAACCTCCGCCACCGGAGGCCTCGGCGGCGTCCTCAATGGTTCGGCTGTCGATCACCTCGCTTCGCAGGGCTCGCTGACCTACGATTCCGCGCACAACCTGCTCTACGCAGTCAACGCGGGCAGCAACACGGTGTCGGTGTTCTCGGTGTTCAACGGAGACCAGCTCTCGTTGCGCCAGGTGATCAACTCTGGTGGCCAGTTCCCCGTCAGCGTGGCAGTCCATGGGAACAACGTGTACGTCCTGAACGGGATCAGCGCCAATGTGCAGGGGTACGGCTCGTTTTTCGGGCGCCTCTTCCCTCTTCCTGGTACCGACCGCAGCCTTGGGATCACCGTCCCGACCAACGCGAATCAGTTCACGAATTCACCGGGTCAGGTGGCCGTCTCACCGAACGGAAGTGAGTTAATCGTGACAACCAAGTTGAACAATGACGACATTGACGTCTTTCATATCGGATTCTTCGGAACGTTGTCGCCGACGCCGGTCGTGACATCCGATCCGGGTGGACCGTTTGGGGTGACCTTCGATGGTGCGGGCCACCTGGTGGTGGCAAATACCGCCTCGAACTCATTGACCACGTACGCGCTCGAGCCGAACGGCACTGCTGCTGCGATCGACACCGTCCTCGACGGGCAGGCCGCGACCTGCTGGGTCACCGCTGCGCAGGGCTCGTTCTTCGCTTCCAACGCGGGGAGCGGCGATCTCAGCCACTTCCAGGAGCAGCCTTCTTCGGGGGCCCTTGCGCTCGCAGGTGAAACGCCGACCGACGGCGGCACGGTCGACGCCGCGGCCTCTTCCGACCAGCAGTTCCTGTACGTCCAGACGGGTGCAAACGGCATCGTGGACGAGTTCCAGGTGGGTGCCGGCGGCTCGCTGACCGCAATCGGCTCGGTGACGGTTCCGGGCGCAATCGGCGGCGAGGGAATCGTCGCCCTCTAAGCGGTTCGCTACTGCGCCACCGGTACCGGGAAGCACTTTCCCGGTGCCGGTGCGCGCGGTCGGACCCCAAAACTGAGTTGAGGACCAAAGGGTGAGGACGTGCGGATAATCCCCCCTCGGCGCTCCTAACCTCCACCGTGAAAGCAAAGGAGAAATGCATGACCGTCAAACTCGGAGTGTTAGCGCTGCTCGAGGCCAAGCCCGGCAAGGGACACGAACTGGGTGCCTTTCTGGAGGCTGGTCGGCAACTGGCCGCAGCAGAAGTCGGCACTGTCACTTGGTATGCCTTCAAATTGGGCGACAACGAATACGGGATCCTTGACTCGTTCGAGACTGAGAGTGCTCGTCAGGCCCACCTCAACGGCGCGATTCCCACCGCGCTCGGCCAGGTCGCCCCTGATCTCCTGGCCAAGGAACCCGACATCAAACTCATAGACATCATCGCGGTCAAGTAGTCTAGGCCTGACGGCGTCGATGGCGGATCCCACGAGGTGGTTCTTGATCATTGGCTCATACCACAAGTCTGATGCGACTTCGCCAGATTCCGGTGCGGCCAACCAGGGGCCGGCAGCTCCGCACCAGATCCGAAGTCCCGCTCATTGCAGTGGAACGATACGGTCGCCTGCCACAACGTGCGCGAAGAGCAACACCGATGGGCCCGACGACAGGACCTTCGTTTGTTCACAGTGTTGCGTTGAACCACCGGGCCGTCGCACTACTGGCGGTCATGACTCCGCCAATCTGAGTGACCGCGTTCGCAACCGACCGATGCCGATTGAGCGGCGCGCCGTCTAGGAGTTCGTTCCAGAACACCGCCCAGCCGCCTGATAGCGCATCGCTACGTCCCGCCATAGTCAAAAGCCGAGCGACCGCTGCGGTTGCCCGGGGGCGTCCCACCAGTCCCGCATGTACCGCGGCGGCTATCCGATGGTACGGGAGGTGTTCGACGGCAATCCAGGATCGGTAGCTCTCTGACGCGAACCCAGGTCCACCAAGGATCGCCTCCGCGGCGGCGCGACCACTCCTCATTGCTTGGGAGATTCCTTCGCCCTGCATTGGGTTCACGAGCCCTGCAGCGTCGCCGACGAGGAGCACCGGTCCTCTCGCTGGGGTTGTCCCGACGATCCCCATCTTGAGCCAACCACCAAGGCGGCGTCCCGATGCCGCCGCAGCTACATCGTCGAGGAGACCGAGCGCATACAGATGCTCGAAGAACTTCGGCAGCGCTCGAACGGCATTCGTACCACCCTTGCGGTCGGACCGTGTCCCCACGCCGAGCCCTACGTTGGCACCACCTTGCTCTCCAGGGAAGACCCATCCCTATCCGGGAAAGGCCTGCCATGGATTTTGATCCCACAAGACGATGGCCGGCAGATCGACGACCTGTGGGAGGTACGTGCGGATGGCAAATCCCCACAGGACCATGTTGGGGTCGACGAGCCCTGCTGCCGCGGCGACTTCGCTCGTGGCACCGTCCGCGCCGACCACGAAGTCGGCATGCAGTGTCTCACCGGTGCTCAACCGATAGCCGCCGATCTGCCCCTCCTTTTCAAGGGGCGTCTGCGCACGCCCGACGAAGGGTCGGGCACCTGACTCGACAGCCGCGGCGTGGAGCATGGCGTCAAATACCGACCTGGTGATCGCGGTGCCGTGTCCTGGGTACGTAAGGCCATCGGCAGAGGGGAGCTGCACCCGGCGACGGGTCGGCCCGATGACGAGCATGTCACCGACGTCGCGGCCAGGTGGCGCCGTCAATTGGAGATCGACGAGCACCTGCAGACCACGGGGTCCGATCACGTCACCGCACGCTTTGTCGCGAGGAAAGCCCGATTTGTCAATCAAGGCGACGTGTGCCCCTCCCCGAGCGAGTACCAGGGCGGCCACGCTGCCAGCTGGGCCGCCACCGACGACAAGCACGTCAAAGTGCAGGCCCACGCTCCTCCTTTCATCGCCTCAGATCTACAGTGAGATCTTCTCACCCTCTGGAGGAATGCGTGCCCACGGACATTGCCGGTGATCGGAATCGCTTCGCACAGCAGTTGTTCTCGTCCCTCCCCGAGCGATACGACCAATTGGCCGAGGTCCTCTCCATGGGCCAGAACGGCCGATGGAGGCGAGCCATGGTCGACCACATCGTGCCAACTTCGCCCGCCCGGATACTGGACGTGGCGTCGGGCACGGCGGGTGTTGCGCTCCAGCTCGCGGCGCGCACATCGTCCGACATCGTGGGCGTCGATCTGACCAGGAACATGCTCGCTCGTGGCCAGGAGAATGTGGCCGAAGCCGAAATGGGCGAACGAATAAGTCTCGTAGCGGGCCGAGCCGAACAATTGCCGTTTCCCGATGGAGCCTTCGACGCATTGACGTTCACCTACCTGCTGCGCTACGTCGATGATCCCCAGGCCACGCTAAGTGAGCTGGCGCGGGTGGTGAAGCCGGGTGGCGCTGTGGCCAGCCTCGAGTTCCTCCTGCCGCCGAGTCGCTTTTGGCGCTTCTGGTGGTGGCTCTACACCCGCCTGGTCCTGCCCCTAGGCGGGTGGCTCACCGGGGGACGAGAATGGTTCCGAGTGGGCCGGTTCCTCGGCCCCAACATCTCGCAGCACTATCGGACGTATCCCCTGTCGGGGACGGAAGACGCATGGCGCAGGGCAGGTTTCGAGAATGTAGGGGTGCGCGTGATGAGCCTCGGCGGCGGTCTGGTGATGTGGGGGACCCGCATCCGTGAGTGACGAGCCAACACCGGAAGACGTAGATCGGGACGTCGAGAACCCGACAGAGAATCGGCCGGCCTTCTATGCCGCTCGACCCGGCGCTTGGCGGGATTGGTGGACACTCCTCCACCCTCCCTACACAGCCTGGCACCTCGCATACGTCGTGATTGGTGCGTGTCTGGCACCAACGGTCAACTTGACGCGGCTGGTGGCGACGCTGCTGGCATTCTTTTTTGCCGTCGGGCTCGCCGCGCACTCGCTCGATGAGCTCAACGGTCGCCCACTGGGGACCCATATCCCCAAAGGCACGCTCGTTGCGGTTACCGTGATCGGACTGGCCGCGGCGGTTGCTCTCGGCATCGCCGGAGTGTCCCGTGTCGGGTGGGCACTCGTACCGCTCTTGGTGTTGGGGCCGATTCTCGTCGTCGGCTACAACCTGGAACTGTTCGGCGGACTGATCCACAACGACATCGGCTTCGCACTCGCGTGGGGATCCTTCCCAGTTCTGGTCGCCTACGTTGCCCAAACAGGTCGCCTGGCCATTAGCGCAGTGGTCGCTGCGGCGGCAGCGTTTGCCCTTTCGGCGGCACAGCGCCAACTGAGCACGCCTGCACGACTCATTCGGCGACGTACCACGGCGGTGGAGGGTCACATGACTCTGACGACCGGCGACGTGGTCCCCATCAATCACAGTGCACTGTTGGCTCCTCTGGAAAGAGCACTTCACGCCACGTCGTGGGGAGTCGTACTACTGGCGACGTCGCTGGCGGTGTTTCGGCTCGGCTAGCGGGCAGAGTCGGGGTCACCGGCGAAACCCGTGAGGGTGTTGCCGGGGGGCGCCTCGAGGTACTCACTTCTCCTAGTCCTGTGACGTACTGAGCCCTCCCAGCGTCCAATCGCAGGACGACGGATACATTGACTCGAGTTATGTTCGCCGGTGTGGCCCCGGCCTCACGTCATCGGATACTCGATCACCTCCCTCCGCGCAGGACAGCAAACCCAATCGGTGACAGACAGCTACCTGCGAGTCCCAAAGGGTCGCCTTCCTCTGGCGGGCCGGTACCGAGCGCGTCATGGACGTGACCTGTTGTCGTTACCAATCGCGGCAGGGCGCAGGAACACGTTCCGCCGAACGGAGATGGCATAGGCGGCGACCGCAATCATCAACCCCTCTATGAAGAGCGCAGCCATTCCCAGCGTGCAGGCCCAGTTCCCTACGTCCTGGTTGTCCAGGGGCGTGCTCAGTATCCGGGTGAACGCGTAACCGAGGAACACCGCCACGCCTAAAGCGACGACGGGAAGCCACAGTTGAAGTGCGGACTGGTGACCTTTGACCAGACGGGCTCCCACGACGACGGCAGCTGCGATCACGAAGAGATACCCCACCCCGAGCAGAGGCGTCTGCTGGAACGTCGGAACCAGCTGGACGATATGGATCACGGCAAGGCTCATGAGCAGAACGATCCCGGTCGCCCGCAAGATGGCTGAGGTGATCGCATGCGAGGTGGCGCGATCGAGGGCGGCCGGCGCTGGAGCGTCGATTTGCTCGTAGCCCCTCGAAACGATCTGTATGGACATGTTGTCTCCCTTCGTAAATGAGATGGGGCCTGCGGTGGTTCGCTCGGCCCGGGTGAGATAGCGAGGTGGGTTACACCGTGGGGCGCCGAGGCACCATCCGGTCACGTCGTCAGCGGCTGAGGGCGACCGGCTCGGCGGTGTCGACGGAGCGGCGCACGACGTCCATCAATTCGACCCCACTGATCGTCTCCTTCTCGAGGAGGAGGTCGATGACGGCGTCGAGGGCCGCCCGACGTTCTGAGAGGATCGCCTGCGCCCTCTGGGCTGCTTCTGAGAGGATTCGGCTGACCTCTTCGTCGATGACGAGCTGGGTCCCCTCGGCGTAGGTCCGCCCTTCGCTTGGCCCATGACCGAGATAGGCCGGTCCTCCCGATCCGAAGCCAACGGGCCCCAGGCGGGACGAGAAACCCCACTCCCGGACCATCCTCGTGGCCAGCGCGGTCGCACCGGCGAGGTCGCTGGACGCGCCGGTCGATGCTTCGCCCAGCACCAAGAGCTCGGCAGCGCGGCCTCCCATGCGGACGGCGAGAGAGTCGTGGAGGTAGCCCTCCGAATAGAGATGCTGTTCGTCCGTCGGGAGCTGCTGGGTCACTCCGAGGGATTGACCGGCGGGCAGGATCGTCACCTTGGCCACCGGATCCGCGTGCTTAGAGCACAAGGCCACGAGGGCGTGGCCGGCTTCATGGATGGCAACGGCCCGTTGTTCACCGGGCAAGAGCGCATTCGACGAGTCGCGAGGCCCGAGCAAGATCCGGTCCCGGGCCTCGTCGAGGTCGTTGGCCACGATGACGTCACGGTTGTCACGCACGGCCACGATGGCCGCCTCGTTGATCAGGTTGGCCAAGTCGGCCCCCGAGAAGCCCGGCGTGCCCCGCGCCACCGATTTTAGGTCGACGTCGGCGGCGAGGTGCTTGCTCCGGGCATGGGTGACCAAGATGGCCGCTCGCTCCGACTGCTTGGGGAGTGGGATCTCCACCTGGCGGTCGAATCGGCCCGGCCGCAAGAGTGCAGGGTCGAGTATCTCGGGCCGGTTCGTGGCTGCCATCACGACGACCCCAGCGGTGGGGTCGAAACCGTCCATCTCGGCCAAGAGCTGATTGAGGGTCTGCTCGCGCTCGTCGTTGGAGAACACCGACGCGCCGCGTCGTTGACCGATGGCGTCGATCTCGTCGATGAAGATGATCGACGGTGCCCTCTTGCGGGCGTCTGCAAAGACAGCCCGGGCTCGCGACGCACCGACGCCGACGAACATCTCGACGAAGCTCGATCCGGTCAGGGCGAAGAACGGCACCTCGGCTTCGCCGGCAACCGCTCGGGCCAACAACGTCTTTCCTGTCCCAGGGGGGCCGACCATGAGGACACCTCGGGGACCCGTGGCACCGGCGCCGGCATATTTCTCGGGATGCTTCAGAAAATCGACGACCTCGGACACCTCCCGCTTGGCCGCGTCATAACCGGCGACGTCGGCGAACCCGGTTGACGGACGCTCTTCGTCGTAGAGCTTGGCTTTGGACCCACCGATGCCCATGATTCCCCCCTTGGCCTGGCGCAGACCCCGGCGCCCGATCCACACGAACAGGCCCACGAAGAACAACAAGGGCAAGAGCGAGACGATGACGGCTCCGATGCTGGTCTGGGTGCCGACCCCGGTAATGACGACGTGGTGGGCCCTGAGGAGGGCCGGCAGTTGGGGGTCTGGCAAGGCGGCTGGGATCTGGCTCGAATACGCATGGCCGTTGGTCAAGGTGCCCGATACGGCACCGGCCGGATTGATGACGGCAGACCTGATGTGGTTGGACCGCACCTGGGAAAGGAAGGCCGAGTAGGAAAAGGCGCTCGAGGACGTGCCCCGAGCGCCCAGGGTTTGCAGGAGAAGGAGGGCCGCTCCCACTCCGACGAAGGGCAGCCAGGTTCGCCTCCGCCGAGGTGGAAGAGGAGGTGGCGCGCCGGAATCAGATTGACGCTGCGGGCCCGACGAGTTGAATCGCGGGGCATTACGGGTGCTCATTGCGCCACACTCCTTGAGATCGACACGACGTGAGGTAGCCGCTCAAAGCGCAGCCACAGAAGCACCAGCCACCCTGTCGCCATGACGAGCCAGAAGCTGACGAGGCGATAGAGCAGCACCGCGGCCAGAGCCAGCGCGGCCGGGAGGCCGGTGCTGACCAAGCCGAGGCAGAGCGTGCCCTCGACCAACCCGAGACCGCCCGGGGTGATCCCCAGGCTTCCGATTAGTGTCGCCAGCCCGTAGATCAAGAGGAGGGAGCGCCACGGCACCGTGCCGCCCAGAGCCAGGATGCTTACCGCGAGAACGCCGATGTCGGTGAGCCAGTTGGCGATCCCCAACCCGCCGACCTTGCCCCACTCTGCCTTGGAGGGCCGCAACGACCCGAGACCCTCGATCCAGCCATTGACCGTTGCGGCGGGGTCGTGAACGGGGCGAGAAAGGAACCGGGACACGCTGCGTATCCCCCAGGCCGCTGAACGCGTCACGACGAGGCGCAGGCGCGTCCTCCCGACACCGACCCAGAGGGCGAGACCGCCAAAGACGCCGAGAAGCCCCCCAAGGACGGTGACGCCGGTGACGACAACGTTGCCCGAGAGCACTCCGCCGGCGGCCAGGACAAAGATCGCGCCGAACCACGATGCAAGCCCGCCGGCCAGAAGGGTCCAGCCGGCCAGAGACGTGTCCGCACCCTGCTCCTTGAAACGTCGGAAGCTAAAGGCAGCACCCAACTCGGGACCAGCGACGGGCACCGACACCGAGAGTGCGTTGGCGGCGAAGGTAGTGGCCATCATCGGCCGGGTTCCCACCCGGCTCCCTCCGACCCGCAGCAGGCGACGCTGCATCATGGCGAAGGTCACCATGGACGACGTCTCGAGCGCGACCCCCAGGGCGATCCATGACCACTGCGGATGGTCGATCCGCCCCAGGGATCGCGTCAGCGCGGTCCTCCTCCCGAGCACAAGCACCACGAACGCCGCAACGGTAAGAACGGATACCCCACCACGTAGGAGGTGGGCGCTCCTTCGGCGGTCCGTGGCGTCGGCCTCGACGTCTGCCCCGGATTCGTCGCACTCGGATGCCGGCACCGCCACGGCGTCGCCGCGGACAGTGCATTCGCCCCCTCGGACCGGGCTTTTGTGGTCCGAGGGGGCGGCGTCGACCTGATCAGTAGCCATATCCGCCCGACGAAGCCGGCGCTGCGGGAGCAGCCTTGACCGTCGTCGTGCCCCGGATGGTCCGAATGTTGGGAGTAGCCACGAAGAAGTCACTGACGCCCTGTCCCGTGACGTGTCCGGGGGTGTCGTCGACGAAGGTGTAGAGGAAGTGACCGTTGTAGGTCACCTGGCGACCATCGGCTTGCTTCACCGAGGCCACCTTGCCCCTGACCCCCGACGCGGTCGGCTTGGCCGAGACCACGGCAGGCCACAGCTGCGCCAGCGCGCCGCTCACCTGTGACTTCGTGGCTTTGTCGGCCTGGTAGTAGTACAGGGGCAGGCCCTTGGCATTGACCAGAATCGTTTCGCTCATTGCGCCCACTTGCGTCGTCGCCGTGCGCACAGTCGCCTGGGTGGCGCTTGCCTGGGTCGCGCTGGCGACGTGGGTCGTCGACCCTGATGGGTACGGCGTGGCGGCGCCCACGGCAGCGCCGGCGCCCACGGCGAAGAAGGACGAGAGCGCGACCGCTCCACCGATAATGGCGTTGCGACGGTGATTCATGATGAGACCTCCTGTGTGTTCGATGAGTCACTGTGTTCTTTGAGTCGCTGAGCCATACGACGAGGAGTTACACGGGCCAATGACGGGTTGGGACCATCCGATGGGCTCGGCAGTGGGGAAAGGCGGCCGACGTGTAACCCGGCCGCCTATCTCTCCTTGAGCACACCCGCCAAGGTGCTCTGGCGCCGGCTCCTCGGTAACGGACCCCCTTCCCGGCCGAGGAGGCCGGTGCCCCCTCCCGGAACGACGCCTGAGGGATCCGAGCAGGCCAGGCCGGGTGTAACCCCCCTACGTATCTTAAGATCGAGATGTTCCCTGCTCCGAAACCCTCAGCGACCCGAGTCATGCCATCGGACCCCCCCAAGACTTCGGGCGAACGCGGTGTCACCCACCTGCGCGTGGTTGACACCGATTCCTACACCGACTGGGAGTCGGTGTATCGCGACAATGTCGAGCGTCTTTACCGCTTGATGTACGCACGGGTCGGCAACCGCGCTGACGCCGAAGATCTCACGTCAGAGGTCTTCCGCACGGCCCTCGGGCCCCTGAGGTTGGCCTCGTCCAAAGGTGAGGTGCGGTCGTATCTCTTGACCACGGCGCAAACCGTTCTTGCGTCGCATTGGCGCCGAACTCTCGGAGCTCCTGTCACCACCATCGACCCCGAGTCGGCCATGGCCTCTTTGGCCGAGCCGTCGGGGACAGAGGAGCCAAGCGATGCCCCTCAGCGGGCCCGAAAGATTCTGGCTGCCCTACCCGAGCGCTATCGGCGCATACTGGAACTTCGCTTCCTTGAGGCCTGCTCCATCAAAGAGGCCGCCCAGGCGATGGGGGTCAGCGTCAGCAACGCAAAGGTCCTCCAGCACCGGGCCCTGCGCATGGCGGCCAAGGCCGGACTCGAGGTCGGACAATGACCACCCGACGCTTGTCCGCCTTCCTCGACGCCCTCGCCGCGGGACGACGTCCTCGGCCCTTCCACGCTGATCCCGAAGACGTCGAGATGCTGCGTGTGGCCATTGCCCTCCGGGCCGCACGTCCCGGTGACGCGATGCCTGACGAGAACTTCGTGGCCGAGCTGCACAAGCAACTGGCCGAGGATCTGAGCCCATCGGAGCCGACGAACGTCCGCCCGCTCAAGATGCGCCGAAGCCGCGCCGCACTCGTCGCGGTTGCCGCAGGGCTGGCGCTGGTCGGAGGCACGGCCGCGGTCAGCGAGATTGCCAATACGACCACGGTTCAGCAGTCCACGACAGCGGTGCCGCAGGGACAGGCTCTGCGCACGGCGAGCTTCCAGTCCCCCACCGGCCAGGTCGTGGGACAAATCGTCCTCTATCACGGCCACACTTCCTGGGTGTACATGAACGTGGACCTTCCACACTCCAACGGACCCGTGAAGTGTGAACTGCATCTGGCCAATGGGGAGGTCGTGGCCGCCGGCACCGTGCAACTCCACGATGGAAGCGGTGAGTTTTCTCAGAGAATCCACATGGATGCCGGAGGGGCTCGAGGAGCCACGCTTTATGACTCTTCGGGTGCCGTTGTGGCGTCGGCCATCTTCATCTGAACATCTGAGGTTCCCTCTCTGAGGGAGCCGTCGTGGCGCGAGTTCGATGAGATCGTCTTTCGCTCTCACCTGTCGGACCGCCGTTCTCGAGCTCGCTTTGAAGCGGCGTGTACAGGCCCGGTCAACGACGTCGTCATATGGCGCGTAACCCGTCCCCGTATCTGACGTCAGAGGAACTCACACTCTGTTGTTAGCGAAGGAGCAATTCAATGCGCATCCAAGATGGCGATATGACCTCAGGTTCGGACCGAACTGCAATCGATCGTCACGCTGTCACTGCGGCGGGTCAACTGCTGATGTCGGCAATCTGGTTCGAGCATCGGGTTCGGCGTTTCTCGACGCGCCTCAGCATGTTGCCGAGCCAGCGATCATCGGGCGTGTCTGTCGTGAGGTCCCCGTTGCTCATCAAGTGGACCGAAAGGTGCTCGTTCCTGACAGTTGGGGCAACTGAACCAAGATCAAAGAAAGGTACAACCCAATGACTACATACTCGAAGGCAGGCTACGGCTCTAGGCTGGTGGTCGGTTCTGACTTGATACATGGCAATCCTGTGAGGACATATCGGCAGGGGCGAACGTGCATGGTCGAGGGGTGCAACACTCGCCTCTCCCTCTACAACCCGAATGCACGGTGCGCGCTGCACGACCATCGCACGTTCTAGTTCCCGGGCTGGCGGTAGCGTTGTCTTCCGCCGCCAGTACGCGATCCGCCTGAACACGCAAGGGTTGATCGTGAGCACGCGGATCGTGGAGAATACCGGCTGCCCACATGCCCAATCTGCTGGTGACGATGGTGGGAACCCAGCCTCTTGGGTTCGCAGCCTAAGCCGGCCAGCAGAGAGTTCGACGTGAGATTCTCAGGCCGGGTCAACACCGCCGTATGTGGGATCGCCCGTCCCTGTCCAGGCTCGACAGCAGGCCAGCGCAACCCCAGCCCTCAAGCTGCTCCTACCGGATCGCCCAGGGTCATCAAGTACCCACCCGACGAACTCGCGCTTGCCAGACTGGCAACCCTCGAACCCGACCACGGGCGTCTTCGCGCTCGCCAACAACAGCAACTGATCGTCGCAAACCACAACATCACCAGAACCCCGGGGAGATCCCGGAGCTCGACCCGCGTCTACCCCACTGGTCCGGACCGGTTGGGGTTTCCGAGCGGTGTCCAGCGCTTCGCATCAAGCACAAGAACGGTACCGACAATGCCGAGGACGACGGCTCCGGCGCTTTCGAGTAACACTGAGAGACCTGCGTACGGTGCCGCAAAGGTATCCATGAAGCCGAACAGGCCAAATTTGACGCTGACCAGGAGCCCGCCGATCGTAGCGACCAAGAATCCAGCGCCAGCCACGACAACTAGCAATCGCCGCCAGAGCAGTAGGACTACGGCCAGAAAGACACCGGCGATTCCCTGGAGCAGGAACAGCGGACCGATCGTCGGGATAGTCCGGTAGCCGGTCGACCACAACTGCAGGTGGATCACACCTGAGGACGCCAACAGCGCCGCCCCCACGACGAGGCCCAGCGTGATCGCTGCTCGTCGCCCCGCCGATCCTGATGGCCCGATAAAGGCGTAACGAAGCGTGCGCCGGATACTGCGGGAGTACGACGGTCGCACTCCTCTAATCGGGGGTCCGCTTCCCCGCTGATCTCGACTCGCGTCAATCGTTGACATGACCACTTCCCTTCTGTCGGAATGTAAGACGAGCGGTCTTACATGTGCCTCCACTAGTCATCGCCGCCGCCGTCGCTAGGAGCGACGAAGGTTGTCAGGGAGTGTCACCCCAGAGGAGATAGCCAATCGGGTTACGTTCTCCGCATCGTCGCTGGGAACCCCGTTACCGGCCGCGTGAGCGGTGCCAGCTGTAACCAACCCGGGTATCTCCTCTTGACATGCTCAATGCATGCTCGACACATCAGGCAGAGAGGAGCGAGAGATGTTCATCTTCCACGACATCGTGGACTTGTTCGCTCTGTTCGGGTTCGCGCAATTCGCCAGAGTGATCTCGAAGAGACGACACAAGGTCAGCTAGGGCATACGTCTACAGAACAATCGTACGGCCTCGTAGCGCGCTACTACAACGCCAGATGGGCACGTACGAGCAACAGGAACAACGGTGCGCCGTTCAGGCAAAGAACTCGACGCAATGACACGAAGGAGTACACCATGTTGGCATCGACGACAGACATTATCGGCATCGTTGGGGTCGTTGTAATCGGCGGGGTTGGGCTCGCGGCGTGGTTCGTATCGCGCTGCGTCAAGATCGTCCAGCAGGGAAGCGTTGGGGTAGTTAAGCGCTTCGGTGAGTTCAGGTCGGTCGACCAGCCGGGACTGCGCGTACTGCGCCCGTTCGTCGACAAGATGGAGAAGGTCGACATGCGTGAGTTCCCCATGACCGGAGACCAGCAGGCGGTCATCACCAAGGACAACGTGTCGCTGCAGGTCAGTGCCACCATCTTCTGTCAGGTGATCGACGTGAAGTCGGCCCTCTTTGAGATCAACGACTACCAGCTGGCCGTCGACCAGCTCTCCCGCACCGCGCTGCGCGCCGTCATCGGCGAGATGTCTCTCGACCAGGCGCTCTCTGAGCGCGAGACGATCAACACCCGCATGCAGGATCACATGGCCGACGCCACGGTCAAGTGGGGCGTGCGCCTCAACCGGATCGAGATCCTCGACATCACCCCGCCGGCCAATGTCGTCCAGGCCATGTCCGAGCAGAAGGAGGCCGAGCAGCACAAGAAAGCGACCATCCTCAAGTCCGAGGGGGAGCAGCAGTCGGCCATCAACAGCGCCGGCGGGCGCCAGCAGGCCGCCGTGCTCGAAGCACAGGGCGCCAAGCAAGCGGCCATCCTGCGGGCCGAAGCCGAAATGAAAGTGCTCGAGCTCCAGGCCGAGGGTGAGAAGAAGGCCTTCGTCCTCCGGGGCGAGGGTGAAGCGGCCCGCTTGACCTCCCTCGACACCGCCACCATCAACCCACGAACGTTGGCGGTGCTCCAGCTGCGGGCCCTGCAAGAAATCGCTGCATCCGACAATGCCAAGGTGGTCGTTCCGTACGAGGCCACCAGCTTGATGGGTGCGGCCGAGGTGCTGCTCAGCACTCTGCGCTCGGGTACGCCCGATTCCAATGGACTTGATCGCAGCACTACCCCAACCGGGTCAGCACACTCCGAGTGATCCTTTCACTCTACGGGTCTCGCGGTACCAGCCCGCCAGCCCTGTTGGTCGATTGATCTGGATGTAACCGACATGCGCGGCGTTCTGCGGCTCCGGGGTGCGCTCGTCCCCGTTACGCGTCGGCCGTTGCCCTGGCGGTCTATGAAACGAGTCCGCCGACATCGGCGCTTCGTGATGACGTATGTGGCGCCAACGTGGAGGGTCGGGTGTAGAGGTCAGTCCGCCCAAACCAATCGTAGACCTGCCACGCATTGGTCGAAAACTCGATCACGGTGCGTGCCTCAGAGGTGGACGCAGGATGAAGCCAGGCAAGGTAGCTGCGAGCAGCGCTATTGCCCCGGTGCCGACCACGCCGGCCCGCTTGCGGGACCGGAGTCCGCAAGGACATCCCGACCGATCGTCGACGCACGGTATGGTGACGGTCCGACTCGCGTCCGAACGATCTGCCCGTGTAACCCTCCGGGCTATCTATGAGCGGGCTTTCCCAGAAGGACCTAGTGGGACCTTGCCGATAGCGCCGATCAAGTTGGGCACCGAGGGAAGGACTTCAGCTGAGGCTCTAGGACGACCTACTTGCAGGCGCGACGGCTCTCGTCGGCGAAGCGGCATGGAAGCAACGGACGAAGGAAACGCAATGACCGACGCTGAATTCGAACCATCGAACATTGGCGAGGACGCTGGTCCCACACCAAGTGTTCGGCTCTCGACGTGGATCGCACCGCCCCCACCACCGGACTCTCGCCGCTCCCACCGACTGCGAATTGGCGCCCTCGTAGGGGCCGCCGTCGTCACCATGGCGGCAGTCATCGGGAGCGGACGTGTTGGATCGAACGGAAGTCATCCTGTATCCGCATCGCCGTCGTCAATGTCTGCCCCCCCGGGGTTCGGATCGAACTCGTTTGGAACATCGGCCCCGTCCTCATCGACGGCTACTGGATCGGGACCCATCGACGTCTCGTCCATTGCAAGAAAGGTTGACCCAGGACTGGTGGACATCGACACCCTCCTCGGATTCCAAGAGGAAGAGGCCGCTGGCACCGGGATCGTGCTCACCTCCTCGGGCGAGATACTCACCAACAATCACGTGATCAATGGTGCGACCGCCATCAGCGTCAGGGACATCGCCAACGGCAAGGCGTACTCAGCCACCGTTGTCGGATACGACACCACAAAGGATGTTGCAGTCCTCCAGCTCAAGGGTGCCTCAGGACTGCAGACGGCGTCCATCGGAACCTCCTCCAATGTGGCCGTGGGTCAAACCGTGGTCGGAATAGGAAATGCCGGAGGCACGGGCGGCAGGCCGAGCGCCGCGGGAGGGACGGTCACAGAACTCAACCAGTCGATCACCGCAACTGATGAGGGCGACGGGAGCTCAGAGCAGCTGACCGACCTCATCGAGACGAACGCGGATATTCAGCCGGGAGACTCCGGGGGATCGCTGGTCAACAGCTTGGGACAAGTGATTGCCATTGACACGGCGGGATCCTCTGGCTCGTCATCCCAGTCTGGCGGAGAGTCCGCAGGAATCCGGGGCTTCGCGATACCGATCAATGGAGCCACCTCAATCGCCAAAGAAATCGAGTCTGGATCCTCGTCTTCGACGGTCCACATCGGCCCGACCGGGATTCTCGGGATTGAAATCGAATCGAACACGCCTGCAGATGGCGGTTCGAACTCTGGAGCAGCGGTGTCCGGAGTCATCACGGGCTCGCCGGCGCAGGTAGTCGGTCTCGCCGCGGGAGACGTGATCAACTCTGTCAACGGTCACACAGTCGGTTCGGCGGATGCGCTCCCTGGGCTGCTCGAGCCATTCCATCCCGCCGAAGAAGTGACCGTTGGTTGGACGAATTCGTCTGGGCAGACGGAGAGCGCGGGCGTGCGCCTCACTTCGGGTCCGCCGCAGTGAAGCTCAGTAGAAGCAATGGCCTTCGTTCCAGAACAAAGGAGCCATCCGTGGCAGTTCGCACCGACAGCCCGTCGGTGGGTAGGTCGCCGCAATCTGACCTTGACCGTCGCGCCATTCACGTGGTTGGTCATCACCTCATGACCGGGGTCTGCCTGGAGCGCCGGCTGAGAAACACTCCGGCACCCTGGACAGGCCTAGTCGGGAGATCCGGCTGGGTACGTTCACCGCAGCGCCCGCAGATTTTGCGGTTGTCTCACGATGATTGACCCACAAGTGACCCCGCACGAGCGATTTGAAGCAGACCTCGCCGAGCTGGCGGCTGGGGTACTCGACAGACAAGAAGAGGTGGCACTGCTCGACCATCTCGCCTCCTGCCCAAGCTGCGCTACCGAGTTCGAGCAGCTGGCCTCGGCGGCCAAGAGTCTTCTCCTGCTTGTGCTCGAAGTCGAGCCACCCGTTGGCTTCGAGGGTCGATTCTGGGATCGAATCGAGGCCTGTTCGTCTGACACTGGAGTTGTAGAGACGGTTGCGTCTCGCCAGGTGAGGCTGCACCTGCCTGGCTGTGACAGCGGTGGACGCGGTGACCTTGATGACGCCGGATGAGGCGATCGCGCAGATAGGCCGCTCTTCGAAGTTTCGACGAGGCGTTCGATGGATGTTCGTCAACCGCCGAACTGGTGGCATCACGGTCGCCCAATGGCCAAATGTCGCCTTGTCGGTCTCCTTCGCCCTATCAACCGCGAGGCGGTTCCATTTCCCGAAATGGGGGGCACCGGCGACCACACTTCACGTCCTTGGGGCAGTGGCGACCATCGTTTGGGCGGTCGATGAGCTCGTTCGGGGAGTCAATCCATTCCGCAGGATTCTCGGCTCGGTTGTGCTGCTGGCAACGATGAGCAGCATTGGCCTGTTGGCGCGATGACATCGAGATCGGGTATTCAGCAGGTCCATTGAGAGCAATGCGCTCACCGGCCACCCATTTACCCGCTTCCAGACGGGTTACGGAGCACTGCCGCGGGATGCACCCTCGGTGGCTCCTGTGAGTCGGGATCACGACGTGCCCGTCAACTCGGCCTGGCCCCGATTGCGACGGTTACCAACCGAACGCCGTACGTCTTGTGGGCGGCAACGCCCTATGGCTCCGAGCCGTGAGATAACAAGAACGCACCCGTTCGGGCTTCAAATCCGAGGCGGACCGCACCCTGACATTCATGCACCATGAAGACCATTCCTTCGGAGGTGGTCGAAGTCGGTAGTACCAGCCGTTACAAAGAATGGCCATTGCCCATCGCACGCGACCGTGGATGTCACCAAGCACCGAGACACCCGGCACCTGTTGTCCGTGGCATGTCCTTAGGCGATCAGCGAGGTACCAATCTTCACGCGGGCAAGCCGGACCCCCCATGCACAACGGCCACTGCGGATATGGATTGAATCCGCCATCACCGGACGTAACCCGAAGCCCTATCTCATAACACCACTACTACGGACTTCCTGATCATCAAATCTGAGGAGTTGACATGTCCGTCCTTCCTAAGGTCGAGCCCGAAGCGGTTGCCGACTCCACAGCGAACCTGCCCTTGCCATCTGAACTCCCTGCAGATCGAAAGGCCCGATCAGTTGACCCGCCGCAGCGCCAGACGGTTATTGAGCAGGTCACGCCGAGCAAAGCATCCACGATGCTCGTTGTCGCGTGGATAGCCGCGGCTGCGACCCTGGCGGGCCTTGTGATTTGGGCTTCGTTGGTCACCGTCTGTAGATGCTGATCGGATCTGAGCGGCCCCGCCATCCCCCCTACTCGTGCCGACCCTCAGGCTTCTCGGACTTGGCTGCTATTCGGCTACTTCAAGACCGGCCGCACACACCACCTGGCGATGCCACCCAAGGCTCTTGGTCCTTCTGCGGCGCAACTGAAGCCGCGAGACGCGCCGAAACGGCTAAGAACTTTGAGTGGGCACCTGCATAGGTCCCGCCCTGTGCTGCCCCATGCAGAGGATCGAGGTCGGCACGTTCATTCACCGCAAAACCACAACGTACGAGCCACGTGCGCGGCGCCACCCTCCATCATTGCTGCTTATGCTGAGTAGGTCCCAAGAAAACCCCCGAGTAACCCTGATCTTTAGAGGTTCTTCGCCTAATTCAGGAGGACCTCCGGACGCAGGGGCTCCCCGCTGAAATCCGAAGAGCCGTTAGAGGTGATCCCGGTCAGGGGCGCGACCCCATGAGGAATCCGATGAGCCCTCTTTGGTGGCGGGGAGAGGATTTGAACCTCCGACCCTCGGGTTATGAGACCTATGCAGTTCGTCCAACTGGATCGTACGGACTGAGCGAGTTTGTCCGATTTGGCCTTCTACCTGGGGAAATGGGACGCCACCCGCCCCGACCAGGAAAACGTCTGGTGACATCAAGATCTGAATCCGTGGGATTTTCGTGGGATCCCACGGACCTTCGGGCAATCTTCGGGTCATTCAGGCGGCGTCAACAGTTCTGAAGAAGTCGAGAAGGGCGTGTGCCACCTGGTACGTATCGATTCGCCCGGCTGGATCGCCCACAGCCTCGACGAGACGACCTAACGGTCAAGGACGAGGTAGGAATCTCGCGCATCGGGAGTCGTGTCCGTTAGCGGAACGGTCACCGACGCGCTTTTGGTAACTACGGCCCGTCGCCCGATCTATCGTCGCAAGCGATCGATTTGTGAGAATGGTCCGATCGTCGGCTGAGCCATCAATAGGGCGTCAATCACCCTCCCCCAGTAGTCCGAGCTCGCGCAGGCTGTCGGCGGTTTCGACGATGGTGGTTTCGGCCGGGCGCGGTTGCCAGCCGAGTTCCTGCTTTGCGCGGTCGTTGTGGATCGTCAGTGGCGACAGGTTCTCGCCAGGCGCCTCGTCAGTCGTGACATGCCGGCCTGCAGGCCCGAGGTGGTCCCGGAGGATCTGTGCCAGCTCCACCCAGGTGATCGTCGGACCGTCCGCCAGGAGTAGGTAACGCCTCCCGCCGGCGACAGGGGTGGCCATCGCCCTGATGTGCGCGTCGGCGACGTCGCGCACATCAACGACGCCGAAGCGCTGGCGTGGCAGCGCCGGCATCGTGCCTTCGATGATCGCCTTGAACGCGGTTAGCGACGAGCGCTGTGTCGGCACCAGCGACGGGCCGGCAATGAATGTCGGATTCACCACCACCAGTTGGGTGTCGCCTCCTTCGGTTCCGACGAAGTCCCATGCGGCACGCTCGGCGATCGCCTTTGAGCGCGGGTAGGGCGGCAGCCCTGGCGTATCGGGGTCGGTCCAGTCCGCCTCGGTGTAGTTGCGGACAGCCTTTGGCGAGTAACCGACCGCCGCGAACGAAGAGGTCAGCACCACTCTGCGCGCTCCGGCGTCTCGGGCTGCCTTCAGGACACGCACTGTGCCCTCGCGGGCGGGAATGATCAGCTCGTCGGGCTCCTTGGGCTGGGCGGACGGGATCGGCGACGCGACGTGGTGGACTTCCTCCACACCTTCGAGCGCGCCCGGCCAGCCGTCGTCGGAGGTCAGATCTGCTTCCACCAGCTCGAGGCCGGTGTCGTCGACACCGCCTCGGCGCACGGCCTCGCGCACACCTGCCTCACCATCGAGGGAACGCACCGTTGCGCGCACCTCACGCCCCTCACGCAGCAGCGCCGCGATCAACCGCGTGCCCAGATATCCGGACCCGCCTGTCACCAATACTTTGGAGCTCATCTGAGCACCACCTTTTCGAGTCGTGGGAGCACTTTCTGCACCTGCAAGTTCGCCTCGGCTTCCGCGCTCGGATCCGCACGGTCGCGGGCATCCCAGAGCGCCGCCTTCGCCCGTAGATAGTCCAGGTGGATGCGCAGGGTTTTGATCTCGGCCTCGACCCGTTCGGCGTGCACCAGCAGCAGATCGCGCTGCTCACCCGCTTTGGCGTGCCCCAGCTCGCGGTTGGCCTGATAAGTGCGCATCTCCTCGATCCCGACGCCCATGGCGCGCAAGCAGGAGAGCACCTGCAACGTGTCGACTTCCTCCTCGCGATAGCGGCGGTGTCCGCTGCTCAGATCACGGGCAATTGGGCCGATCAGCCCAACCTCTTCGTAATAGCGCAGCGTCGGCTCACTGAGCCCGCTGCGCCGGGCTGCGTCTTGGATTGTCAAAGCTGCCATGTCGACAGTAAAACAAACCTCAAGCGCTTGAAGTCAAGGATGCGAGCAGAATTGTTTGCCCCACAGCGGACGCCGCTCCATTGGGGAGCGATATCTCTGTTGGTGGCAGCTCCGAATCCCTCGATTATGTCGTGAGTGTCGATCCTGGGTTGAGAGCGCTCCCGCATCAGTGACCTCAGTTCAGGCTGCCTGGCGTTCTTGTGACGGCATTTCCTGCAATTTCGTGGATCTCGTCTTCGAGCATGATGCGGAGGAGGAGCGCGACCCACGTGCGGTAGGGCTTCCAGACTTCGCTGATCTCGGCGATGTTGTCGGCGCTGGGCGGTTCCTTCATGTTGTAGGCGATCGCCATCGCTCGAGCGAGGCGCGGCTCGGCGGTGGGCGTGAAGTCCGGATCACCCGCGCCGCGGAGGAGAATCAGTTCGGCCGAGAACGGGCCGATTCCGGGAATGGCGATCAACTCCTCGAGGGCTTGGGAACGTGGGAGTGATCTCAGCCGGGCGGCGCCAAGGGTCCCGCTGAGAGCGGTCTCGGCGATACCTCGAAGCCGCTGGAGTTTGGTCTCGCTCAGCCCATTGGTGGTGGACAGCTGGGCGAGCTTGGCTGGGCTCGGGAAGGCGCGGACGATTCGACCGCCAACGTCGATGGTCTCACCGTGTTCGGCGGTGATGCGAGCCTTGATTGCGGCTGCCTGCACGATTCGGATTCGCTGTCCGATCACCGACCACGCTGCCGCCTCGTAGGGCGACCAGAAGCAAACGGGGCGAAGGCCGGGATACCTCGAATGGAGTTGAGCGACTACCGAGTCGTGACGAGCGATGTCCGGAAAGCCTCGACCGTCGATGTCGAGCGAGAGGATCCGCTCGACCTGCTCGACCGCCGCCGCGATCACCGCTGGGGCAAGCGTGTCGCCCCCGTGAACCGTGCCGTGAACCGCACCGGCTTCCTGGTGGACACGCACTGTCACTGGGTCCCAGTAGCCGTCGACGCAGAAGGCCATCTCCAAGTTCGCGGCCGAATCGCTGTCGTAGGCGGCCGGAGCGAATCCCTCGAGGTACCGAATCGATGCCGCCAACGAAAACGGTCCCTTCGGCGAGAAAACAAAGCCTGTGGCGGGAGCCATCTCAGCCATGAAGAGTCACGGCATAGCCGTCGGGATCGGCGAAGGTGAAAGTGAGACCGAAAGGTCCATCGAAAGGTGCGACCAGGATCGGGATTCCAGCGAGAAGCATTGCATCGTGCAGATCCTGCGGATCGATCGCCTTCAGCCAGATGGCCACACCCCACCCGAGGTGCTCGACAGCTTCAAGATCGACGAGCGGCTCACGGATAGCGAATGTGATGGTCTCTGTGGCGAAGACCACGGCGTGCTCGGGGCTTACCGGAGCACGAACGAGGCCAAGGTGCTCGGTGTAGAAGGCTGCGGAAGCCTCCAGATCGCGAACCTGGAGAGAGATGAAGTCTGGGCCGAGTGCGGTCATTGGGTGTCCATTTCTGTGAGTGGGATCAGCTACCATGTATCAGGTACCCTGAGATTATATCAGGTAAACTGATACTGAGGTGAGCGTGGAGCAGGCCACGATGGCCAGGGTGGGCTACTTGATAAAGAGGGCGCAGTCGGTCCTCCACGACGCGATGGCCGATGCTCTCGGGCCTCACCATCTCACGGTGACCCAGTTCGCCGTCCTCACCGGTTTGGATGAAGTGCCCGGGCTCTCGAATGCCGACCTCGCTCGTCGGACATTCGTGACGCCACAGAGCATGCACGCCGTCCTACAAGAACTGGAGAGACTTGAGTTCGTCGTAAGACGTCCTCATCCGCAGCACCAACGCGTCCTCCAAGCTGAACTCACTGAGGCAGGTCGGCGCACTCTGAAATCTGCCAACACTGCAGTCGACGCTGTGGAGGAGCAGATGCTCCGCATGCTCTCGAACGCGGCGAGATTGAAACTTGCACGCGCGCTCTCGTCTTGCATCGATTCGCTGGCCGATACTTCACCCTCCTCCGGCCCTCGTCGACCCCGGTGATACGCGGGATCCGTCAGTGACGTCCGGGATAGCTGAATCGCGCGGCAAACAGCGGACCGACGAGGTGTTCAACCGGTTCGTATCAGCCCAAAGCACGGGTGGCGGACCGAGGGACGCTATTGCAAAGGCCTTTGCCTGTGCCCTACGCACGAGACGCACCCGCCAGCGTTTCAATGGTGGCCGGGGGAGGATGTGAACCTCCGACCTTCGGGTTATTTCTTTCGAGGTCCGCAATCGCGCTTTTGGTTCACGCCGAGAGCAGGTGCCAGCTCGGCAGAACGGTGATTCAAGAAGCTCGGTACCTCCATTGCGGTCGGCCCGGCTAGTCGATCAGCAGTCGACCATCACCTTGGCAAGGTGTTTGAGTTCGTCCACGGTATCCAGTCGAGTCCTTTGAGCTGGTCTCCCGTCTACGGATCGTCCACCTGATCGGCCCGAATTCGCCCCTGTAGTAGAGCGATCTACTCCACCGCTCGTCTCCCGGGGTTGGGGCAGCGCACAGGCTGGTCGTCGCCAAAACGGCAGCATCGATATGGGGCTGCCTCCTTGAGGCAGCGACTTAGCCTTTGAGGGTCATCGGGTTCCCCGCAGCTTCCGTGCCGAACGCCGCTATGACGAACTCGTAGTAGATGTCCCAGGTATATCTTCCCCGCAGATCGGTTGCGACGAAACTGGGACGAAGCCATTCTTCTCAGCCTGCATAACCCAAGAACATTGCTGTGGAAGGTCGTGCCCGAAGATCGTGGAGTAGTTGATGGGTTTAGCGAGAAGTCCATTGGCCGTGTAGGCCTTCAGGCCCCGGAGATCCTTGATCACGGCGGCCCGCGTCGGATTCTTCCCCGCCAGTTCCAATCCGTTGATCATGAGGTCGGCCCCCGCCCACGCTTCGTACTGGCCGAAGCTTGGAAAGTCGCTTTTCGTGAAGTGTGCGTATTTCTCCATTGCAGCCTGCATCTGCTCTGTGCCTGCATTCGGAAGCACCCAGGGGCGATACAGAGAATCGAAATAGTCGCCCTGCAGGGCACTCCAAGCCGGAGAGTGAATCACGTCGGGCTGGTAGCCGGTAGCGAAAAGCACTGCTTTCAGCTTGACTCCGGCTTGCTTCAAAGCTTCCGCCAGGGCGTAATTTGAATTGCTGTCAAGCGATGGCACAAGTGCATTGACGTGGTGCTCTTTGGCAACGAGGGCGTCGGTCGTGAAGTCGACACCTCCGAGAGGAACTGTGGTGTTGAGCACGCCGACCTTGAGACCCAGGTGGGTCGCGGCCTGTGCGTCGCCTTCCGCGGCCCGAGTCGAGGTCGGCGAGATGCCATATCCGTAATAGCCGACCACGGTCCCTCCGTGCGCCTTCAGGATGGCGTCGACCGTCGTGTTGGCTGGATACTTTGGGTCCACGCTGCCTTCGTCGGAGGCAAACATGTTCGTGTAGGGCTGTGTACCCCATTCGGGGCCGTCGGTGAACGCGCCCGTTACGGGCATCCCGGCCTCTTGGGGGTACTTGGCTGCAAGGAACATCAAGACGCTGTTGGACACGATGCCGAATGCTCCCTTCGAGATGGCATCCTGCACGGCGGTCGAGATCGCAGTCGGATCAGTCTGATCGTCAATGACCAAGGGAACGAGCTTGTGACCATTGACACCGCCCTCCGCATTCTGAAGGTCGATTCGGGCTTTGAAGGCTGCCGGCGATGTCCCATTCTCAGCTGCGGCCTGGCCGGTTACGTCAGTGATGTAAGCGATGGTGATCGGCGCCGGGGATGCCCCAGCGCTCGTCGTCGCTCCCCCAGATGCAACGAAAGGCACGCTGGCAACTGCCGCCAGAACTAACCCTCGTATAAGCCTGCGTCTGTACACGTTTCTCCCCCGGTTTTGTTGTACTAAGTCCCTTGCTTGGTTCATCGAGCCTGGAGCCGCACAGGCAGTTCCTGGTGACGTCTGACTAAGAAACTGTCGACCCAGCGCGGCGGGTGCTCTGGGTCAAACGAGATGTTGCTGGTGCGATCGAGCAGCACTGTGATCACGTTCCGTGCTTCAATTCTCGCCAGAGGCGCCCCGACGCAGTGGTGAATTCCCCTTCCGAAGGCCACGTGGCGACGCGGGACGCGTCGATTCAGATCCACCTGATCGGGATTCTCGAACTCTCGCTCATCACGATTTCCCGCCGCCCAGAGGAGCAGAACCGTGGCGCCAGCGGGTATATCGATGCCTCCAAGAGAGGTATCCGCCGGAACAGTTCGCATCATGTAGCGGAACGGGGACTCGAGCCGTAGAGCTTCCTCAACGAATTGGGGAACCTTATCGAGGTTACGTCGGAGATGGTCCTGAAGCTCCGCGTCCTCGGCGAGCATGCGGACCGCGTTCCCGATGAGGCTTGTGGTGGACTCTCCCCCAGCGCTCAGCAGTATCGTCAAGATTCCTGCCCCTTCGTGCACCGTGAGGATCCCGTCGTTGATGCTGCGAGCGACGGCGCCGAGGAGATCCTCGCTCGGGTCCTCGACGGCTGCAGCCACCTGCTCGACGATCCAGGCCTGCACCTCGTCACCACCGGCCGCATAATTCATGAGCTCGTCAAGAGTCAACGTCGACCCGACGAGCTTGGTCATGTGAACAGCCGAACGCCAGAGTTCGTCAACGTTGCTGCCGCGGAACCCAATGAGTCGGCTGATCATCGTTATCGGCACGACGTTGCCGATGGCGCTCATGAACTCGACGGTCCCCACCTGGAGTGCGCGAGTCACCAGCCCGTCTGCGAGATCGCGGATCTCTGGGTCGAGCGCCTCCATCCGCTTCGTCACTAGCTCAGGGAAGACGGCTCGGCGATGGATCTCGTGCATCGGTGGATCCGCCGTCGCCAGCACCTGACCGCCCGCGTCTCCGAAAGTAAACCGACCGGGTAATCCGGCATCGTCGCGATAGAGAAGGCTCGTCAAGGCCGAAGAGAAATCCTCGACCCGCGCGCTCGCCTCGGCCAGGAGGTCGAATGTGCTGACAATGAAAACCTCGGCTCCCGGGACTGCCCACACGGGGGCGTGCTCGCGCAGCCGACGGTAGAGAGGGTAGGGGTCGCTGAGAACCCGTTGATCCAACAACAACGTTCCAGGAATCTCGAGGTCCACCTGGTCGTTTCCCACGCTCGCTCCCACCCGGGCAGTCCCCTCGTCCGAACCCAAGATTCGGTAAAGTACTCTTCTATTTCTAGTGAAGTCAAACTGTTTTGTACGGCCATCCTTGTTCTACGTCAGAGGTCAGCTGCGGAAACTCGAGACCCTCGAGCCCGTCCGCACGTGCCAGGGCATGGGGGCGGCGTACCCGAGCACGTGAGGAGAAGGCTGTGGACTCCGAGTTCGTTCGTTACACCGTTGAGGGGGGCGTCGCTGTCATCACCATCGACCGCCCCCAAGCAGCCAACGCCCAGAACCCTCAGATGCTGCAAGAGCTCGATCAGGCGTGGTCGGACTCCGATCACGATCCTGACGTCCGGGTGGTCGTCCTGCGCAGCGAGGGCAAGCACTTCTCAGCCGGTCACGACATGCAAGGCGGAGGGGACCCCAGCTTGGGCCCCAAACGTGTCGACGGATCCCTGACCGTGGACACGTATTTCGATTGGGAAGAACGCGGATACTTGCACTACGCCAAGAGATGGCGCGACCTCGTTAAGCCCTCGATCGCGGCCGTGCAGGGGAAGTGCATAGCTGCCGGTCTGATGCTGTGCTGGCCGTGTGACCTTATCGTGGCTGCTGAAAACGCCCAGTTCTCCGACCCAGTCGGATTGATGGGGATGCCAGGGGTCGAATTTTTCGCCCATCCGTGGGAGTTCGGCCCACGTCGGGCCAAGCAGATCCTCTTCACCGCATCGTCGCTCACGGCAGAACAGGCACGCGAATGCGGCATGGTCAACGAGGTCGTACCCCTCGACACCTTGTACGAGCGCACGATGAGCTTGGCGGGCGAAATCGCGGCGATGGATCCATGGGCGATCCGGCTCGCCAAGCGCGCCATCAACAGCGCGGTCGACGCCATGGGCTTCTCCCACAGCATCGCCACGAACTTCGACATCCATCATCTGGGCCATGCACGGGCCATCGCCTCCACTGGCGGGCAGACGTCGGTGATGGCTGATCTGGCCTCGATGAAGGCGCGCTCCAAGTAAATCGAGCGGACCGGCTCAGCGCTGAGGCATCGCCCGGACCAGGTTCTCCTGGGAGTAGGAGGCAACGAGGCAGCCGTCCGATGCGTAGACATCGGCGCGCCCGAAAGTCCGCCCGTGCCGGGCGACGGGACTCCGGTGTGCCAGCAGGAGCCACTCTCCGGCATCGAAGTCGTCGTGGAACGTCAGAGTCTGCGTGATGACCGTCGTGTCGATCGACACGTGGGCTAGGTCTTGACCGACGCCCGCATGGGGGCGCATGGCCGTTGCGATGAGAAAGCCATCGGAGGCATATCCCAAGAGCGCCTGACTGGCCCAGGGCTCAGATGGAACGTCCCGGAAGCGAGACCACACATAGAGTTCGGCGGGACCGATGGCGTCCGGATCGAAGATTTCGGCTTCCTGGGCGATTCGTACCTCCCAACCGCGGGCCTCGTTCGAAGTGATCGGAGCGGCCTCCTCAGGTGAACCGATATCGGGAGGTTCGACCTGGTGCGAAATGATCTCGTCGTCGGGGACGTGGTGAAGCACTATGGACTTGGTACAGATTCGCTCCCCTTGACGGATGGTCACGTTGCTCGCACCAAATGTACGGCCGACATGGACCGGGTCGACGTCAATCTCAAGGACCTCGTCGGGACGTCCGCCGCGCAGGAACACGGTGTGCATGGATTTGACTCGCATCCCATCGTTCGAACGCGCTGCGGCGGCGAGCGACTGGGCCAGGAGTTGGCCCCCGAAGACGACGGCCCGGGCGCCCGCGAGCGGCTGCGCCCGAAATCGATTCGGCTCCACTGTTTCGAGGTCGAGCATTTCGACGAGCTCTGTGGCGGCCACGGAGCTATCGCCGCTCTGCCTGGAGGCGGCCCTCGTCAAGCGACGTCGCTCCAGACTCTGAAGGGCCGGCAACGTCGAGGCGGGCGGGGGGAGCATCGTCAAAGATTGCGTCGACGATCAGCCCCGCGACATCAGCCGGCTGTTGCATGCCGTGCCGGACGAAACCCTCCTCGAACCACCGTGTTGCCCATTTCTCGAAGGCCGCCGGCTCAAAGTTGTCGGCCACTCCGGTGCCGGCGGTGGGCCCAACGACCACTTCGGAGACTCGGAGCGAGGGAAACTCGACGGAAAGGCCCTGGCAGAATCTGCTCAACCCCGCCTTCGAAGCCGAGTACGCCACCAGGCCGGGGAAGGCCAGATCGGCCGAGGTGGAGGACAAGAACAAGGCGCGGCCCTCGCTGGCGGCATCGCACAGGTACGGGATGGCGGCACGAGTCACCATGGCCGCCCCGAACAGGTTGGTGGCAAACACGTCGATCCACTCGTCATACCCCGTGCTATCGAGCGGAGTGATCCTGCTCAGTCCGGCTGAATAGACCAAAACGTCGAGACCACTCATGACCTCGATCGCACGAGCCACCGCTGCGGTGCACTGCTTAGCGTCGCGCAGGTCGCACCGATGGGCAACGACGTTGTCCATGTCACCGATCCGCTCTACCCGACGAGCGCAGGCCACAACCTGGGCACCCTGGGCCGAAAGCTGGCGGATCAGCTCTCGACCGATGCCACTCGAGGCACCCATCACGAGAATCCTGGGTGCCTTCGCCCTGTGACTGAGATCGGACATGTCCCCCCTGCCGTAGTTCGGATCGCAGCGGTCGGCACGACTTGCCCACGATTGCGACCTCTGGGCACAATAGAATGAGAGTTTCTTCCTTGTAAAGTCAAATATCCGCCCGGGTCGCTAAGAGGAGTGCAGCGCGTGCCAACGTTTCAACACGAGGGCCTCAATCTCCACTACGAGATGGTCGGTACGGGTCCCTCGGTGCTGTGCGTCCACGGAGCCTCGTGCGCCGGCGCATACGAATGGTCCAAGGTCGCCGACGGACTGAAGGACAGCTACCGCCTTTACATCCCGGATCTACGGGGACACGGAAATTCGGACTACCGCGCCGGCGAGATGAGCATCGAGGCGGTCGACCGGGACCTGATCGCACTCATCGCCCACGAGCATCTCGGGCCTCCGCACGTGCTGGCCTTCTCGTTCGGCTCTGAGGCAGCGCTCGATCTCGAGCTCGCCAATCCTGGTACCGCGGCCAGCTTGATCCTGCTCAGTCCCGGCCTCGGCGATCCCAAGTCCAGCGTGCCGACGCGTGCGCAACTCGAGGCGGGGTGGCCACGCACGCTGAGGGCACTTCATGCCGAGCGGCACGGTGACGACCACTGGTTCGACATCATGGTCGAAGTCTGCGAGAGGGCGGTGGCGCGGCCGAAGGCGGACTTACAGGACATCGCCCAGATCCGCTGCCCCGTCCTCCTTGTCTTGGGCAGCGAGGATGACCCCCGACGCCTCCGCCAAGCCGAGGTGATGCGTGACGCGCACGACCGGACCGAAATCGTCGTCATCGAGGGAGCCCGCCACGCGGTCCACAAGGACAGGCCAGCGGAGGTCGTGAGTGCCATCGGGTCGTTCTTGGGTCGGCTCTCAGAGGAGACCGCCACTCCCCCATTAGCCCGGTGAGCTGGGGAATGTCGAGGTAGACGAGGTACGGGCAGTACGCTTGAGAAAGGCGGATATCCGCTTTCGGAGCATGGTGACTGGCGCAAACTCTCTCGTCGGGTCATCCAGAGGATGCAGGTGAAATGCCAGGAAGCAAGGTGACCAAGTTGGTTGAGGAGGTTGAGGTCGAGGGCGACGCCACCATGCCAGAGTGGAAGCGGCTGAGCATCGAGCGTTCCCTCCAAGGCCCGCGAGCGCGAGCCCAAGAACGAACGGACCGCTTCGTCGCAGCCACGATCGAGCTGATGGAGGAGCGCGGCAGCGTTGATTTTACGGTCCAAGACGTGGTCGACCGCTCAAAGATGTCTATCCGAACGTTCTACAACTTCTTCGCCAGCAAGGACGATCTCCTCGTTGCCGTCCATGAGACCATCCTTGCGACCGAGGTCGTGCCGCGCATGCGGGCCAAGTGCGACGCCGTGGCCGATCCCATCAAACGGGTCGAGGCATACATCGAGGGGATCTATGACATCACGTCGAACCCCGGACCCGTTTCGAAGGCATTGACGAGCTACAGCAACCGGCTGACCGAGACCCGCCCCCAGGACCTGGAGCGGGCGTTCAAACCCCAGATCGACCTCGTCGTCGAACTCATCGAGGATGCGAAAGCCACTGGTCGACTCCACACGCCCCTCAGCACAGAGTCGGCTGCTCGCCTGTTGCATCACACGGTCTTGGCCACGATCCACGCCAGGATCCTCGGAGCCGAGCACGAGCACGGAGTGACGGCGGCCGAGCTGTGGACCTTCTGCTCCCAAGGCATCGGCGTGAGGGACGATTCGTCGCACTAGAGAGCAGACGCGGTGCCGCTCGCACTGAACCAATCTTCGATTTGGGTCTTGACGACCTTGCCCATGGCGTTGCGGGGAAGCGGACCAATCTTCCACAGTTCGGGCACCTTGTAGCGAGCCAGCTGTGAGGCGCAGTAGCTCGCCAACTGTTCCTCCACGAGAGTGATGCCATCGTTTGGTTCGATGGCGGCCGCCACACGCTGTCCCAGCCGATCGTCTGGTACGCCGATCACCGAGGCTCCACGCACGCCCGGAACCTCGAGAAGGACTCGTTCAACTTCGGCCGGATAGACGTTGGCACCGCCGCGGAGAATGAGGGCGTTCCTGCGATCCCGTACGAACAACCTGCCCTCGGGATCGACGAAGCCGACATCGCCCGTGTAGAGCACACCGTTTCGCACGGCTTGTGCGGTGGCCTCGGGATGTCCCAAGTAGCCCAACATCGGCTGATAGAGGCCGGCGAAGGGGGCCGTCTCGGCTGCTCTCACCGTGATCTCGCCGGTCTCCCCGACCGGGAGCACCCCGTCCTCGCCACTGATCTCGACGAGGAGATGTGGGAGCGGTTGGCCACTCGATCCGGGTACACGTGCTTCGGTTGTGCCTTCCATCGTCACGATGGTCGGAGCTTCAGTCAGCCCGTAGGTCGCGGAAACACGACAACCGAATCGTTCTTCGAAGGCGCTGCGGATGGATTCAGGGAGATACGTGCCGCCCGTCCAGACGTCACGCAGGGTAGAGAGGTCCTGAGCATCGAGCTCCAATGCTGTTGTGAGGCCCTGCAAAATGGTAGGCACGCCGAACCACGAGTTGATCGATGCCCTCTTGATCCACTGCGCCACGCCGAGTGGGTCGACTCGATCCATGATGATCTGCGTACCGCACGCCTGAGCCACGAGGAGCGTGCTCGTGATCTGCATATTCAAGATCGTGAGCACGGCACAGTCACCTTTGCGGAGGTCTGGACCGAGACGCCGAGCTTCCACGAGCATCGCCCCGGGCAGCAGCAGGTTCCGATGAGAATGCACGACGCCTTTGGGCCGGCCGGTCGTGCCGCTCGTGTAAGCGATGCCGGCGGCGTCGGCCGCCCGGAGGCTGGGACGACGGTACGTCGATGGCGCACTGGTAACCATGACTCGCCAGTCATCATCCTCTCCCCCCACGACGGTGATAGGGATCGATTGGGCGCCGTCGCTCTCTGAACTGAGTGTCGCCTCGACGTCTGGAGACGCCAGGAGGAGGCTCGCACCCGAATCGCGCAGGATGTAGGCCTTCTCGGGAGGCGCCAGGTTGCGGTTCACGCCCAGCCAGATCGCGCCGAGTCGCATGACGGCGTGGAATGTCACGACAACATCGCTCGTGTTCGGCAAGCTGACCGCCACCACATCGTGTTGCTTCACGCCGAGTGCTCCGAGGGCCGCTGCAGCACGGTCGACTGCTTGATCGAGCTCCTCGTACGTCAGCTGAGCGTCGGCCGAGACGAGCGCCTGGTGTCGGGGAACGGTCGCAAGTGCATGCTCGAGCACATTGCCAGCCGATGTGGCCAGCCCTCCGGACTGCCCGCTCATTGGCCTCCTTTGGAGAAGATGAATCTTGTTAAAGTAGGAGATCACTCTACTAATGGAAAAGGCAGGGACTCCGGGGCCGGTCAGCGTCATCAGCGGCGGATCGACAGGTATCGGCCTCGCCGTCGCCGAGTGCCTTGCCGCCCGGAGGGGGCGAATTGTCATTTTTGGTCGCCACCCCGAGTCTCTTGAGCAGGCGAGCGCGATCGTCGAGACACGGGGCGCGGCGGACGTCCTTACCCTCACTGTCGATACGACCGACGAGATACAAGTGGCCGATGCATTCGGGCAGATCGATGCGAAATGGGGCCAGGTCAACGCCTTGGTCAACGCAGTGGGACCGAGCGGCTGGGGACGCTTCGATGATCTCACTGACGAAGCCTGGATCCGTACGTTCGACCAGGGCGTCTTGACGGCTGTTCGTTGCATACGCCATGCACTGCCACTCCTACGCCGGGCGCAGTGGGGCAGGATCGTCAACATCACCGCCATGTCGGTGCAACATCAGAGTACCGGTCTCATCGCGTACACGGCGGCCAAGGCCGCTCTCGTCAGTGTTTCGAAGAACCTCGCCCGCGGCCTGGCCCTAGTGTGCCGGAAGGTTGAAGCGCCAAGAAATACCGGCTGAGTGGGAATTTTCTCGGTTGGGCCGCGTTGGTCCGGTGTTGTACGCCAACATCGGAGGAACGCCATGGCCCGTCGAGGACGCCCCACCGTCGAGATCAACCTGAACGCCGAGGAACGCGCCACGCTGGAGCGCTGGGCGCGCCGGCATTCGTCGTCGCAGGCATTGGCGTTGCGGTCCAAGATCGTGCTGGCCTGCGCGGCGGGGAGAGCCAACCACGCCGAGATCGCGGCCGAGCTGGGCTGCAATCCGGTGACGGTGGGCAAGTGGCGCCACCGCTTCGCCGAGGGTCGCCTCGACGGCCTCGTTGACGCCCCCCGTCCCGGGGCGGCCCGCACGATCGGT
>Ga0181532_10000415_pt1 | contig 44420 bp, 37 predicted proteins | sample PEATcosm2014_Bin_33_FD_119768 | JGI IMG/M metagenome (GOLD analysis project Ga0181532, IMG submission 119768) | Peatland microbial communities from MTU Mesocosm Facility, Houghton, MI, USA - PEATcosm2014_Bin11_30_metaG | ecosystem: Environmental > Terrestrial > Soil > Wetlands > Peat | place... | reverse complement strand
TTCGGTGTGAAGCGCAGGCGAAGCACCGCCCTTTCGCCGGGCGCAATACTCAGCCGATAGTGCGCGGCGGCCTTGGTACCCGTCTCTGCCGGATTCACCGCGCCGGCTTGGCCGTTAACCAGGTATTCATTGATCCCGTCCTTTACAAAAGGCGTTCGACTCGGCGTGCCGTAGAGCCGCTCGGAATTGGTCTCATTCTCAGTGAAGAGCAGTTGCGGCGCGCCCTCGCACACCAGCCATCGCTTGCCGTAGTAATCGTGAACCGCCTGGATGGCCGTCACCTCCGTAAGCCCACTCTGACGCGCCAGTGCGGGGCGCGAGGCGTCCCCGGCCCATGTCCAGGTGTTGCGGAACCACAGCGTCGGCAACAAGTGCAGTTCCGCGCTTTCCTGACCGCGATTATAGGCGCTGATCCGAATGAGGATGTCTTCAGGATCAGCCTTGGCATAGGCAACGAAAACGTCGAAGTATCTGCTCTCGTTAAAAACGCCCGTATCCGCCAGTTCGAATTCCGGATCCTTCCTTCCCCGCCGCTGGTTTTCTTCCACCAGTTGCTGGTAGGGAAAAGCGCCCTGAGGATATTTGTAGAGGAACTTCATGTAGGAATGGGTGGGCGTGGAATCCAGATAGAAGTAGTACTCCTTCACGTCCTCGCCGTGATTGCCTTCGTCGCCGGTGAGTCCGAAAAGCCGCTCCTTCAAGAAGGGGTCGCGGCCGTTCCACATCGCGAGGGCGAAGCAGATCCGTTGATGCCGGTCGCTAAGCCCCGCAATCCCGTCCTCGCCCCAGCGATAGGCTCGCGAGCGCGCATGATCGTGCGGGAAGTACTTCCAGGGCTTGCCGTCAGGGCTGTAGTCTTCGCGAACAGTCCCCCACTGGCGCTCGCTCAGGTACGGACCCCAGCGCTTCCAGTGCGCCGTCCGCTGGCGGGACTCTTCGAGCCTTTGCTCTTCGCGTGTCATGGTCCAGCCTTCAGTTCTTACCCGTCAGATGTCAGATTCCCCCTCAGGCCTGTCATCCTGAGGAGGCCCCGATCTGATCGGGACGACGAACGATCTCCGCAGTTCTCGTTTTGAAAGTGCCCCAGTTCCCATCTTCGTTGATGCCCTGGAAGTTGTCAAACCATGGGCGATGATGAAAGGCCAGAGCAGCCCAGCCACGCTGATATTTTGGCATTATCCTTTGTTTTCATAGACATTCTGGCTTTGTTCCCTGAAATCTGCGCAGTCGACGTAGGGGCGGTTCGCGAACCGCCCCTACCACTGATTGGTGGAGAGGTCGAGAGATGGCGTCTAAGGTTTGCCTCGCCTCCCCAACTCCTTCGACTGCTCGACTTTTTGACCTTGTTCTTTGTTTTCATAAACATTCTGGCTTTGTTCCCTCGATCTTAGTGTAGCGCGGACCGCCGTGTTTGCGGTCCGCGGCCCGTCCAAGGGATCATGGAAAAGCCGCAGACCGCAGAACCGGCGGTCTGCGCTACCGGACATTTTGTGCTTGTTCTTTGTTTTCATAAACATTCTGGCTTTGTTCCCTCGATTTTGCAGTCGATAAGTTGAGGAGTCGAGACGTTGGAGAGCCCTCCGCCACCTTCCGGCATGCGGCCCGCGCGCGACGGTCGAGGTCGGCTTTGGGTTCCCCCACTCCTCGACTTCTCGACTGCACTTGGAGGCAGAAACCACAGGCAAGAAGTACGGACGAAAACAAAAGAGGACTTTCTGGCATAGCGTACCCGGCAGGCCCCGAGCGCCTTGTCCGACCTAACCGGGTAATTATAGGCTATAATGCCATTATTGTCAAGTACTGACAGAGTTAACCACCCCGATGGCACCTCGGCTGGCGCAGGATCGGTTGCTTGGAGTCTGTCCTCATGGGCCTTCGGCCCGCAAAACCCCATGAAAAATAGTCGCGGGTGGCACAGACGTGCCGTAGTTTGGCATGTCTGCGCCCCTGTCCGGAAGGCGCACACATCCCGCCAAAGGACGGCGGGACGTATGCGCCACCCTGGTTTTTCGACCCTGCGAGGTTCGCGACCGTGAACCCGGCTTGTGCGTCGGCCCCCGGGAAGCTCCGCTAAGCTGCAAACCTCGCAGGGCAAGGCTCTGCGCATGCCGGCCTAATCTTCGGCGCGAATTACACCTTCAAATGCATCAAATTCTTTCGTGGGTGTCGAAGCGAAGGTAGCGACTTCGCCATCCAGGAGGCGACGCAAATGGCGGATCTTCAAAGCCGACGGGTCTCAATCGATGGAAGCCGGAACGGTCGGGGAAAGATTGGCATGGTCCTCGGACTTTGCTTTTTGCTGGCGGGCGTTTCGGCGACGGCCAGCGCTCAAGAGAATCCGGCGCCGTCGAGTCCCGGCAGTCCTAGCGTGTCAGAACTGGCGAGGCAGATCTCCGAGCTACGTGATCTGGTTCAAAAGCTTCAGGATCAGGTGAAACAACTCCAGGCCAACGCCCCAGTGCCGACGACGCCCGAATCCGGCACGCCGCCTTCACCGCCAGCCAGGCAAACATCGGTCGCGGCAGTCGTGCCCAGCCCCACAACGGATGCAACCGAGGCGGTCGCGGCCCCCGCCTCTCCAGCGCAAAGCACCGCCACGTTTGCGACGCCAGCGCCCACCACGACGGGAATGCCGGCGGAGAGCCAGAAAATAACCGATGCTCTGCACGGCACGACGGTGAATTTCCTGTTTGACGGATATTACGCGTACAACTTCAACGCACCGATCGGCCGGGACAATCTCTTACGCGCCTATGACGTCAGCAGTAACGCCTTCAGCCTGAACCAAGGCGACATTGTGCTCGAAAACGCGCCCGATGTGGCCAATGACAAACGTTGGGGAGCGCGGCTGGATCTTCAGTTCGGGCAGGCCACCGAAACCCTTCAGGGAAATGCCGCCAGCGAGCCGCGCCCCGAGGTTTACCGCAATATATTTCAGGCTTACGGGACGTACGTCGCGCCGATTGGCACTGGAGTGACCATCGATTTCGGCAAGTGGGCCAGCGCGTTGGGCATCGAGAACAACTACACCAAAGACCAGATGAACTATTCCCGTTCGTTCTGGTTCGACTTTCTCCCCTTTTACCACGAGGGCGCGCGAGTTCACTATCAGGTTAACTCCGTCGTGGGCTTGAATTATTGGATGATCAACGGCACGGAGCAGACCGAACCTTTCAACGGCTACAAAGACCAGCTTGTGGGGATCGTTCTTCAGCCCTCGAAGAAGTTCAATTGGACCGCGCAGTACTACCGCGGCCAGGAGCACCCCGATTTCCAATATGTCAGCAGCGGGCCGCCCAACCTGCCCACGATTCAAGGCATGCCGTTTGAGCCGATCCCCAACCCCGCCACGGGCAGATTGAATATCCTGGATAACTACGCCACCTGGAATGCCACTTCCAAGCTGACGCTGGCTCTCGAAGGGGATTATGTGATCGAGCGCCTGTACACTGCCTCGGCCCCTCAGCATACAGACGGAGGCGCCGCTTACGCGCAATATCAGTTCACGCCGAAGTTCGACATCGCGGCAAGAAGCGAGTATCTCTCCGACCGCGGGGGCCTGTTCACCGGTAAGACCCAGGCAGTCAAGGAAGGAACTTTGACTTTCGAATATAAGTTTTCCGACAATTTCCTGATGTTCGAAGAGTGGCGGCGCGATTGGTCCAACCGGCCCTACTTCCTGACGCCGACGCTTTTCCTTCTTAAGAACTACCAGAACACCGCGACCATCGGATTGGTTTGGTGGTTCGGAGGCAAAAGCGGGGTGTGGTAACGCGGATGGCGCATGCGTCGCGACGATCGCGTCGGCCTGCAAGGGGTTGACAACCGAGCGCGCTTGCCCTATGCTTAGGCATATGCCAAAGAGAAATGCGGTACGACGCGTCAGGGTCTTCAAGAATGGACGCAATCAGGCGGTGCGGATCCCCCGCGAATTCGAACTGCCCGGTGAGGATGCCATCATGCGAAAAGAGGGTAGCCGGTTGATTGTCGAGCCTGCTCCCCCGAAGTCGCTCCTGGCGCTGCTCGCGACCCTGTCGCCGCTTAGCGAGGATTTCCCTCTCATCCGCGACCTGCCTCCCGATCCGGTCGATCTCTGATGCGCTACCTGCTTGACACGAACATCGTTTCTGATCTCGTTCGCAATCCTCACGGAAAAGTGGCCCAGCGCATCCGCAAGGTGGGCGAAGCGCGAGTTTCCACCAGCATCGTCGTTGCCGCGGAATTGCGTTACGGAGCCGCAAAAAAAGGTTCCGCGCGGCTCTCGGCGCAGCTTGAGGCAGTGCTCAGCGTGCTTGACGTTCTGCCCTTTGAGCCCCCGGCGGACATCATGTATGCATCCTTACGCACCAGTCTAGAGCAGGTGGGCACGCCGATCGGCGCCAATGACATGCTGATCGCGGCTCACGCACTGGCGCTGGGCTGTACGATCGTAACCGACAACGAAAGGGAGTTTGCCCGAGTCCGCGGTCTTCCGTGTGAGAATTGGCTGCGATAAAACAACCTGGGCAGCAGGTCGTCGACACTGGCGGGCTGGCGCGGACTTCGTCTTTTGAAGTCTGCGATTTCGCGAAGCGAAACTCTTCGGGGCGATGGCCGGCGTGCAACTGGGGTTCGCTGCTGCTGATATCGCTGACATCAAGAACCGTATGTCTGCGCCAACCCGCAGCTCGCCCGCTGACCACATTCGTGAGCGCGTATTAACAATAATGAAATTATTTAACGTAAAAAGCCGCAGACTCGGTACGGCAGCGAGTCTGCGCTACCCACTGCGGGCGAGTGCGCGCCGGTCTATTCGAGATTGGAGATTGCAGATTTCAAACTCGCATCTGCCGCCCGTTATTTCCTGAGGTGCTGGTCGAAGAAATCAGAAGCCGCGTGATAGGCGGCGAGCCACGTTGTATGCCGCAGGAAATCATGAATCTCGTTGGGGAAGACAAGCTGCTGGAATTCCACCTTCTGTTTCCGCAGCGCCTCCACCAGGCGGACCATTTCAGAGAAGGGCACGTTCCGGTCATCATCCCCCTGCACCAGCAACACGGGTGAGCGCCATGTGTCCACCGACGCCAGCGGCGACGACTGCCACGCCAGCCGTGAGGCTTCCTCGCGCGCAGGCGAGTGCGGCCAGTTCTCGATCTCGAGGTTCCAGTCGTGCACGCCGTGCAGGTCAACCCCGCAGGCGAACAGATCCGAAGCGCGAGCCAATCCCAGGGCGGTCAAATATCCTCCGTAAGAGCCGCCCCACAGTCCGATGCGAGCCGGGTCCACGTCGGGGCGCTGGCGCAGATAGAGCCCGGCGCCCTCGACGTCGTTGAACTCGCTTGCGCCGCTGGGGCCGTAATTGAGGGCCTCGCGAAAGTCCAGCCCGTATCCGATGCCGCTGCGGTAGTTGAGCGAGAGGACTACGTAGCCGCGGCTGGCGAGATACTGATTGAAGGAGTACGCGTTGTGATAGTAGCCCATGTAATGCCAGCCCAGCAGCATTTCACGCCGCGAGCCGCCGTGCATGAAGATCACCGCCGGGCGCCGCTCGCCGGCAACTCCCTCCTTGGGCAGGAAAAGCTGCGCGTGCACGCGGAGTCCGTCGGATGCGGTGAGAATCACTTGCTGCGGAGTGACAAGTTCGGCGGAGGGGAAATCGGCGGGAAGGCTTTCAGGAGCGAGGTCGCGGATTTCACCGCCGCTCGCGAGCACTGCCGGACGCGCCGGGCGCTGGGCGTCGCTGTGAAGCAGGGCAATGGAGGCGCCGTCGTGCAGCATCACCGGCGACCACTCGATTCCTTCGCCTCCCGTCAGCCGCGTAGGTTGGTCGCCCGCGACCGGTTCGGACCACAAATGGCGGCGGTCAATGTCATCCTGGTTCGAGGCGAAAATCAGTGTCTGCCGATCGGGACTAAGCGAGACGAACTCGACTTCGAAATCACCCGGCGTGAGAAGCCTCGCCGTGCCGCCCGCTACGGGAACGGAATAAAGATGCGTCCAGCCGTCGCGTTCCCAGGGGAAAACCAGGAGGTCCCCGCCTCCCCATTGGATCTGATACTCGCTGACAATTCCGTGAAAAACGCTGCCTTGGCCAGCATCTGCACGCCAGACTTCGCGGCCAAGGCCGGTGGCGGCGTCGGCCACGCGGATCGACCATGGCTCGCCGGTTCGCCTCGGGCCGAAGGTAAGGTCGTCGCGCGCCGGAATTCGCAGGAAGGCGACTTGGTGGCTGTCGGGCGACCAGGCCGGCTCGGAATCATGGTCGACAGCCGGGTCGAGGTAGACCAGGCTCTTGCTCGACGCGTTGTACGCACCCACGAAGCTGTGATCGCCTCGGCGGCTGACAAAAGCCAGGCTCGAGCCGTCCGGCGACCAGTGCAGTGAGTCGCACTTGCCCTTGTCGTGAATCAGTTGTTCCGGCTTGGCTCCGGCAGCCAACTTGATCAGCCATACCTGGTCCTTGAAGAGGTAGGCCACACCGCCGCCCTTGGGTGAGACGGCGGGAGAATGGCCCTCGGCCAGCTTGCGCGGCGCTCCGCTCTCGAGTGAGACGATCCAGATGTCTTGCTCCACACCCTCGGATACGCTCGCCGGATTGGGATAATTGCCGCCATTCTCGAGGTCGCCCCCGCGAACGTAAACGATCGCCTGGCCGTCGGGAGTCCAAGCGAGTTCACCAACGTCCTGCCCGTCGTCCTGGGTGTACTGTGTGACTTGGCGTGAACGGTAACTCCCGGCCGCGCCCGGTTCGGCCACCCAGATGTTGCGCAAGCCTCGCGCGTCGAACACCCAGGCTATCCTGTTGCCGGCCGGCGAAGCGATAAGCTCGGTTGGGAAGGGCGAGCTCAGCACCTGCTCGATGGTGAAAGAACCTCGCGCCATAACAGCGCTGGTGATAGCGAAGACCAGAAGTGCGATCGTCTGCAATCTGCTTCGAGGGGAGATAAGCAGCATTTTTCCTCCTGAAAAAATCGTCTGTCATGCTAGGCGAAGCGAAGCATCTGCAATTATCTCTTTGAATACAAACAAATGCGGATTCCTCGCTTCGCTCGGAATGACAGGCTTGGTGATTTTTTCACACCTTCTTGCGCCGTGGGCTGCCGCTGCCGCCCGGTCCGCAGGCTGAATTGTTCTACGAAGATCCGACTCACGACACTAGGTCGGTCATCCAGGGGAGCCCTCCAACTTGTCTGCCATTTCCAACAGGGCTGTGACGCTATTCCAGTTCCTCGCCGTCCCCGCTTTCTTCAGGATGCGGTCTAGAAGCGGTGGGAGCTTTGATTTACCCATGCCAGTTGGGTAATAGACATACACCTCCCGGGCGCCTGACTCGATCTCTTCCGGGCCGACTTTCACCGCCTCGAGTTGCTTCTGCGCCTCGGGACTTAGTTCCTCGGTTAGAAATATTGCGTGAAGTTTGCCGGGTTCAATCTCTTTTCGCATGGCGAATGGGTTGTTCGCGATCACCGTTTGCATCTCGCCCGCAGTCCGTAGAACCAGCGGGGCACGGAATCCGAAGGCCTTTTCAAAAGCGTCTTCGAATCGCTTCGTCAGTGCGCGGAGATTGCGTTCCTTGCTTCGAAACACCACATTGCCGCTCTGGACGTAGGTCTGCGCGTCCCGCAACTCAAGTGTTCCGCAGAAGGCGCGCAGCGCCTGCATGCTGATCGGGTTGTGCCCACCCACGTTCACTCCGCGCAGCATCGCAATGATGGCCTGCATATCAGATCCCCCCTCTCGCGGCGGACCTGGCGCGCCGCCGCCGCCAAATGCACCACCCAATTCAAAAGAACATCACCGGAAGAACAATATGCAGCATACCTCTTGGGGTTACGGGCTGCAAATCGGGGATCTCAGGATGCGATGCACACGGCGGGCCAGTTGATCGGTTGCGATGGGCCGGCGGGGAAAACGTGCTGAATGCGCAGGCCCTGGAGACCGTTTAACGACAGAGCCTAGACTGATGGGCTATATAACTCAAGATGCACACCGGGACCCCGCGGATTTTCCGCCTTGCTCTCGGGACCTCAGCGCTGCCCGGAAAGATGCGAACGCAGGGATGGCACTTTCTCTGGTTTTGAGTAGAATGGCATGACGATGCTGAGCGAGGACGCAGTTCGCGAGTTGCTCGAACCGTTCGGGTTGACGTTGAGTACCCAACAGACCGGCCAGGTGGTGTCTTATTTGGAGTTGCTGCTGCGCTGGAACGCGAAGATCAATTTGACGAGTATCCGCGACCCTGCCGATTGCGTACGGCGGCATTTTGGCGAGAGTCTTTATCTGGGGCGGTGCGTGGAGTTGAGGGGCAAGTTGCTGGATGTCGGCAGCGGGGCTGGGTTTCCGGGGCTGTGCTTGAAGATCCTGTTTCCGGAATTGGCGGTGACTCTGCTCGAGCCGGTGGCCAAGAAGCGGGCATTTCTGAAGGAGGCGGCCCGCGTCTGCGGGATGATGGGCGTGGAAGTGCGGCGGGAACGTCTGGAGGAGTTCGCAGGCTCGGCGGGGGCGGCAGAGGCTTATGACTCGGCGACGGCGCGCGCCGTGGGGAAGCTCCAGGAGCTTATCCTCTTGGCCTCGCGCTGCCTGAAGCCGGGAGGGCGGCTCTTTCTCTGGTTGAGCCCTCGACAGGCGAGTGAAATAGGCTATCAATGCGGCGAGATGAAGAGGGTGAAGGGGCTGGACGTGCCGGGTGGCGCTCAAGGTGAGATCTGGTGGGGAGAGAGGCTGCTTGCCAGTGAAGGGGCCGATGGTAGCGGGGGTATATAGGAAAGCGCGGGCGGGTGGGATTCTTGGCTTTACCAGCTTGGGGTGCTTTTCATCTTGGCGCGAAATTGATCCGGTTTTCAGGCGAAGCAGACGGTGGCAGATGGTTTCACGTGAAACACTCTTCGGCGAATTGTGGAGGCCGACAGATGTTTCACGTGAAACACCTTTCTCTTGCGTTATTTCCTCGTCTTTGATACATTCGCTCTGACTCCAAGCAGGCAGGTGCCTTTGGGACGAGTCATCGCCATCGCCAATCAAAAAGGCGGCGTCGGCAAGACAACTACCGCCATCAATCTTGGGGCGGCCCTCGCTCGCAACGAAATGTGGACCCTGATCGTCGATTGCGACCCCCAGGCCAACACTACCGGCGGCCTGGGCTTCACCCGCGACCCCGCGCGCAAAACCTTGTACCATGCGCTCATGCTCGATCTTCCCCTGAAAGAACTGGTACTCAACACCGCAATCGAGGGGCTTCACCTTATCCCCTCAAACAAGAATCTGGTTGGCGCCACGCTCGAACTTGTCGATCGACCTGACCGAGAGAAAACTCTCCGCAAGAAAATGGAGACCTTCCGCAACGAGTTCAATTATATCCTTCTGGACTGCCCACCTGCCCTAGACTTGCTCACCCTTAATGCCCTGGTTGCGGCGGATTCCGTTATAGTCCCCGTCCAGTGCGAGTATTTCGCGCTTGAGGGGGTTTCCGAACTCATCGACACCCTGATCCGGATTCGACGAGCTCACAATCGCAATTTGGCGGTTGAAGGCATCCTTCTAACTATGTTCGACGAACGTACGAACCTTGCTCACCAGGTCCGAGACGATTTGAGGGACTTCTTCGGCGACCAGGTCTTCTCCACGGTGATACCGCGTAACGTACGCCTGGCCGAGGCGCCGAGCTTCGGTCAGCCCATCTTCCTTTACGACCCCGATTGCAAGGGAGCGACGAGCTATCTTGAGCTAGCAAAGGAGGTTATGAGTCATGTCGAGAAAGGTGTTGGGTCGGGGGCTGAACGCTCTCCTGGCGACCGTTGAGACGGCTACGGCCGGGCTCGAGCAGGTGCGCCTCGACCTCATTGATCCCAACCCGTTCCAGCCGCGCCGCGAATTCGCTGAAGACTCGCTAGCGGAGCTCGCCGACTCCATCCGTGCGAGCGGCGTAATCCAACCTATTCTCCTGCGCCGCAACGCCTCCATCCAGGGGCGCTTCCAACTCGTGGTGGGCGAACGCCGCTGGCGCGCCGCTGGCCTCGCTGGCCTCGAGACTGTGCCCGCTGTCGTCCGCGAGCTCGCGGACCAGGACGCCCTCGAATTCGCCCTGGCCGAAAACCTGCTTCGGCGCGACCTCAATCCGATCGAGGTGGCCCACGCCTATCAATCCCTCCAGGATGAGTTCCACCTCAGCCATGAACAGGTGGCCGAGCGCCTCGGCATTAACCGCTCCTCCGTTACAAACATGCTGCGTCTCTTGCGCCTGCCCATTAATGTGCAGGACATGATCACCCGGGAGGAAATCACCTACGGGCACGCACGGGCCCTTCTTGCTCTAGACTCGGAAGCCGATCAACTACAGCTTGCGCTGAGGATTGCACAACAAGGGCTCTCCGTGCGCGAAGTTGAAAGCCTTGTGGGGCCTCGGCCGCCAAAGCAGCCTGAGCGGGCGAGTGAGGCCAAGCCGCCGATGGACCCTAATGTGCGTGCGGCTGCCCAGGAACTGGAACGAACGCTTGGTACGCGAGTCAAAATCCGTGGCGACGGCCGCCGCGGAGCTATCGAAATCAGCTATTTCTCCGTGGAAGATCTCAATAGAATCTACGACTTGATCGTGAGGCAATAATTCACAGGAGGGGTACATCAGCCCTCGATGGGAGGCAACGATGCCATTCGGCTTAGGAAAGTCCACGCGACGTCAGCTGGCGGAATTGTCCGGCGACTGGGTCGGCTGGCTTGACCCGGGAGTTGAGGTTGAAGGAAAAATGAAAGTGACCTCCGGCCTCATCCGCGTCAACACCCACTTCAAAGGCGAGATCGAATCCGAAGGCGCGGTGGTCGTCCACGACCAGGGCGAGGTGGATGGCGACATTCGTACCAGGATCCTCAGCGTCACTGGCAAGATAAAAGGGAATGTCCACGCTTCCGAACGCCTGGAGATCAAGGAACACGGGGTGGTTCTGGGTTCAATTTACACGCCCTGCCTCCTCGTAGATCCCGGAGGCTTTTTCGACGGCCAGTGTCACATGCCCACTCCCGGACCCGCGATCCAGGTCGCGACTGCCCCTGAAAGCAAGAGTAGTGCTCAAGAAACCGCGGCGCCGGCGGCGGACGCCTCGGGGTCGCACTGATACGCAGCTGAAGCGCAGGGGTCCGATGCCCCGGTTTTGCCAGCGCTTCCTCCGAGAACTCCTTTTGCGAGCTCGCCGCGTCGCGCTAGGCTCTCAACTATAGCCCTACATATCTAGCCTACTCATCGAGTGGAGTGCCGTGACGCGCCGGCCTAGGCAATGCATAGACGCCGACAGCAACCGCCGGCGCGTGTGCGCCACCCCCTGTTACATCAAAGTGAGCGATTGCCGAAGGCTCTGTGGGCTACCCGCATCGATGAGCTCGGTTTATAATTAAATGCATGGCACACAAGTTTCTAACTTCGTACCTGGGAGATTCACTGGCGGTCCTGCGAGCGTATAAGTCTCTGGGCGAGCGGGCCATGGCGCAGTTGAGCGACGAACAACTGCAATTGGCCATCGATCCGGAGTCCAATTCCATTGCGGTTATCGTTAAGCACCTGGCGGGGAACATGCGTTCGCGATGGACGGACTTCCTCTCGACGGACGGCGAGAAGCCTGACCGGAATCGCGACAGTGAATTTGACGCGCCGCCGGCGACGCGCGCTGCGCTGATGGAGTTATGGGAAGCGGGTTGGCAGTGTGTCTTTACTGCGCTCGAGCCGCTTAACGCCTCGGATCTCGAACGCACGGTCTATATTCGCAACGAGCCTCATTCGGTAATGCAAGCGATCACCCGCCAAGTGGCGCATTACGCACTCCACATCGGCCAAATTATCTTCCTGGCCAAGCATCTCCAGTCTTCCCGCTGGGTGTCGTTGAGTATACCGCGCGGCAAGTCGGGGGACTTCAACACTCGGGTCGCGAGCGGCCAAGCCAGCCAAAGGTGACGGCTGGAGGCACACTCCATCCCACGAAGACTTGGCCAGGCGCCGCAGAGGCAACCACCGTGTTTGCCCAAAGCAGCCACCGAGGCCGCCCCTACGACGCGAATTTCCGGCGAGTTGTTGCGCGCTTCCTAGGGGTTCACAGGGATGATGGCGCCGAACAGCCCGTCTTTAGTCTGGTCGGGGCCGCCGGACGTGAAGTAGAGCGTATTGGTGGTCGCCCCATTCGATCCGTTGCCGAACCACAGCGACCAGAGCGCGCCATTCGAAATCGCGGTGTGGTTCGTTCCCACCACCAACCCTCTGAGATTGTACTTGCCGTTACCGATAGGCCAAAAGCCGACGATTCTTCCGTTGCCGAAATTCCCGACAAGCAGGTCGTTGCTGAACCTGCCGAAATTAGACGGCGCCATCGCCAAGCCCCACGGATCATCCAGCAAGCCGTTCACGGCTATATTGCTCATAAAGGTGCCCGTGGGCGAGAATTCCGCGATAACCCCGTTGCGCAACCCGGGAATGGCGAACCCCCCGGTTGCCGGAAGTGGGGCATAGGCTACGAACAGGTTTCCTCCCAAGTTTGCGACGTTAAACGGCGCCCAGACCTCATTGGAAGGCAAGGACGGCAGTTCCGGGTCAACAAATGTCCCCGCGCCGAAGCTATAGGAATTAAAGGAACTGTCGAAGACCTTGATTCCGCCATCCGGGGGAGGAGTGAAATCAGCCGCGTACAGATACGTGGCGGGGTTGCCCGCGTTCGTGGGGACCGGCATCGTCGCCAGGGCCAAACCGGTGTAGACCGCGCCGGGATTGCTCACCGCGATCACGGCACTGGCAAGGCCACCGGTGCTCCCTGGGTTCCAGCCCGAAATCGTGCCGTTGAGGTTGGCAAAAATGAACTTTGAGGCGACGGTGCCCGACGAGGCTGGAATCGCGAAGCCAGTCCCGCCATTAAACACTTGACCCGTGGGACCTTGGGGAGCCGAGGTGCCGGTCGTGGGAATGGCAACCGCGAAGGGAGAGCCCGTCCCCGCCTGCACATTGGTGATGCTGTAAAGCGTGGAGGTGTTGGTTGCCTGGTTGGAGATCCAAATGGGGCTGGTGGGGCTCGCCGAGACTCCCCATGGGTTGATCAGGTTTGGATCAGTGACTTGCGCGTTTACGTACCCGCTCGAAACCAGATTGACTTGCATGTACAACGCCTTGTCATACTGCTGTGCCTTCAGCCAACCCACTGCCAACACTCCCATCGAGAAGGCCAAGGCCAAAAAGACAACCCTACGGTAGCGAAAGGGAGCTCCCCTGTTCATTGACTGCCTCCTTTTAGAGTTTTACTTCACTGCCCTGATGAGTAGATGCGGCCTTCAACTGTATACATTTTCTCCTGTCCGGCGGCCCTCTTTCGATGTCGCCGGCTTGGAATTGGTTGCAGGAGAAATATGCTGCGCGCTTCCTGATAACGGCTGACGGAACTTATTCGACAGGTTTCCGCTTTGACAGGGATGCCAAGGCAATCCGGAAGAGTTAACGAGAGTGCAGGTCCTCAACTCGCCGGTTCTGGACGGGGCTCTGAGAGCGATCGAGACGGGCGGCCTTTCATTTTTCGACCGCGGGGCTTCTTGATCCGGTCCTGAACAATGACTCGTTGGCAGTCGAGACAGATGAGGTGCAGACCGCTAGGCGATTTGTTGACCCGCACCGACCCGCAATTAGGACATAGTAATGATGCCATAACTCACTGGCCGCATGGATCGCAAATTTGGACAACCGTACCGAGAACTTTATTTCGTAGGTCTGGTAATACACGATTTAAGGCCAAGCTGTCAAGAGGTAATACGCTCATACAAACAGACTTATCACAACCCGGGGTTAGGAAATCTTCGTAGGGGACTTATATCCTCTGCGCTGTCGCGGCCGAGCAGGAAATCGAAGTCGCAACCCTGGTGGGCTTGTAAAATATGAGCGAGGTACATTTTCCCGTAGCCTCGCGAATAGTGGGGGGCGGGCGGCGTCCACCGGGCCAGGCGCGCTTTGATCTCCGCTTCCGGCAGCAAGAGTTCCAGTCTTTTCTCACGCACATCCAACTCGATCTCGTCGCCGTTCTTGACGATGGCCAACGCACTGCCCTCTGCGGCCTCAGGCGAGATGTGAACGACGATGGTGCCGAAGCTGGTGCCGCTGATGCGGGCATCGCTCAACCGCACCATGTCTCTCACGCCGGCCTTGAGCAATTTCGCGGGGATCGGCAGATGACCCCACTCCGGCATGCCCGGGGCGCCCTTGGGACCGGCGTTCTTGAGGACGAGAATGGAATCTTCCTCAACCTGAAGATGCGGGTCGTCAATGCGTGCCAGCAAATCACGATTGTCTTCGAACACCACGGCCTTGCCCTTGTGCCGGAGCAAGTGAGGCGAAGAGGCGGATTGCTTGATCACCGCGCCGCAGGGAGCAAGATTGCCGCCAAGCACCACCAGCCCTCCTTCGGGGTAGAGCGGTTGGCTGAATGGTTTAATGACTTCCCGATTGAAACACGCGGCGCGGGAGATGTTCTCGCCCAGGGTCTTGCCCGTGGCCGTGGCCGCATCCAGGTGAAGCTGCGACGCGATCTCCTTCAGAACGGCGGGCACCCCTCCCGCGTAGCTGAAATCCTCCATGAGGTATTTGCCGGAAGGCTTCACGTTAGCCAGCACGGGAGTGGTGCGGGAAATCTCCTCGAACCTCGACAGGGGAAGTTCAAGGCCCACTCGCCCGGCGATGGCGACCAGGTGAATAATGGCATTCGTGGACCCACCGAGGGCCATGAGCAGGCAAATGGCGTTCTCGAACGCGGCGGCGGTAAGAATCTGCGAGGGACGAAGCCCCTCGGCCACCATTTCCACGATGCGTCGCCCGCTTTGCTCGGCGATCGAGAGGCGGCGCGAGTCCGGGGCGGGAATGTCTGCCGCCCCCGGCAAGGTCATTCCCAGGGCCTCGGCGAGGCCGGCCATCGTCGACGCGGTGCCCATCACCGTGCAGTGGCCGGAGCTGCGCGAGACGCAACTTTCGATTTCGCAAAACTCCTCTTCGCTCAGGCGGCCCGCTCGGACCTCTTCCCAAAAGCGGCGCAAGTCGGTTCCCGAGCCGAGTTCCATGCCGTGCCACCTGCCGCTCAGCATGGGCCCGCCGGGAACCATGATCGCCGGCACATCGGCGCTGGCCGCGCCCATCAACTGGGCCGGCGTCGTCTTGTCGCAGCCGCAAAGCAGCACCACCCCGTCCAGAGGGTAGGCGCGAATGCATTCCTCCACATCCATCGCCATCAGGTTGCGATAGAGCATGGTGGTGGGTTTCATCAGCATCTCACCCAGCGAGATGGTGCAGAATTCGAGCGGAAATCCCCCGGCCTCCCACACCGATCGCTTCACCGCTTCCGCCACCTGGCGCAAATGCGCGTTGCAATTGTTGAGTTCGCTCCAGGAGTTGCAGATGCCGATCACCGGTTTGCCCGCGAACACGCGCTCACTGAAGCCTTCGGCGCGCAGCCAGGCGCGATGCGCTACTCCCCAGCGATCGTCTTTTCCAAACCAGTCGCGGCTGCGGAGTTTGAAATTCGTGGTGTCCATAACCGTATCCCCTCGTGCGTCTCGATCAGAAACGTCACATTGTGCTCGTATGAGCGTCTTTGATAACGGTCCTTTGTAGCCGACTTTGTGTCACTTGTACTTCCTCGCCTTGCGCCTCGAATGCTTCGGTTCGTTTGCGCAAATTGTGCTGTTTTTGCTCCATTCAGCACATAATTTGTGCTGAATTGCATGCACAATACACATAATTCGCACCACTCAAAAAAGTGATGTGCTTTGTTTTCAGGTACTTCTTAGCTTCGTTCCCACTTTTTTTCATTTTTTGTAGTTCCCTATATTCCCCCATACCCGGGACCTTTCCGCCATCCCTTGCGCCGCGTGTCTAACCGGCTCTCGCCTACGACAATGTGTCCACCACATGACCACCATAATAGGCTATCATAGCGTCGCGGGGTTGTCAAGCGGAAAATCCTCAGAACCGTGATTATGCGGTTAAGTGGTAGTCGGCGGAGGGCAGCCGGCGCTGGGCAGCGGTTGGACACGCCGTCCTAAGCGGCGGCAGTGAAACCGGCCACCCGAGGGCAGTTTGACAAGTGACAAGACGGCGGGTTAGGATGTTTTTGGGGGCAATGTTCCACTCCGTCACCCGTTTGCACTGAACACATAAACAGTTACGACGATCGCAGGTCCAAACGACACTCAGGGACGGCCTAACTTGGACTCTGCTGATGCCGTGAAAACGAACAAGAGGCACGTATGGTTCTGATCCACCGGAGCAAATCCGGTGGCGACAATCAGAGTCAAGGCCGGGCTCGAGTTCTACGCCACCCATCATCCGGATTCTCAGGCGAACATAAGGGAAGATCCTAAGGAGGCCGACAATGAGATCGAGAGGCGCAGTTTCCCAGAATCGGGGCGGACGCCGAACGATGGTCCTCATGCTGTGCATGTTGCTGATACCGGTGACCCAATTGGATGTCTACGCGCAAGCGGCCGGGGGCGCGTACGTCGAACTGAACGCGGATCAACTGGATCAGCTCGTGGCCCCCATCGCGCTCTATCCGGACTCGCTGGTGGCTCAGATATTGACCGCCGCCACGTATCCGGACCAGGTTTCCGCAGCGGATACCTGGCTGAACCAGAACATGGGTCTGCCCCCGGATCAGCGCGCGACCGCGGCGAACGGCATGCCGTGGGACCCGGCCGTCAAAGGCCTGACAGCATTTCCCTCCGTCCTCGATAATCTGGCGAGAAACGCGGCTTGGGCGTCCCAACTCGGTAACGCCTATTACAACCAGCCGGGCGACACGATGAACGCTGTCCAGGCCATGCGGTTGCAGGCGCAGCAGGATAATCGGCTGGTGACGACGCCGCAACAGCGTGTGGTTGCAGAGGGCGGCGTAATTCAGATTCTCCCGGTCAATCCGGCCATGGTTTACGTTCCCTACTACAATCCGTGGGCCGTCTGGGGGCCGATGTTTGTCGCCTATCCCGGCTACGTTCTGCTGCCGCCGCCGCCCGGCATCGTGCTGGGAGTAGGACTTGCTTTCGCTGCCGGAATCTCGATTGGCTTCTGGGGTCACTGGGGCTGGGGATTCGGTGCGTGGGCTCCGGCCTGGGGGGGCGGAACCATCCTTTTCAATCACGGCGCCTATTTCTCGAGGAGCATGTCGGTGTACAACCATGGTTATTTCGGGGGCCACGACCGAGGAGTCTTTGAACATGGCGGCCGCGGCGTCCCTAGAGGCTTTCACGCGGCAGCTCATGCGGGAGCGGCGCGGGCCGCCGCCGGTCGGGCCAGCGCTGGCCGCGGAGGAGCATATGCGGGTCGGGGAGGGGGAGCCGCCGGCCACGGCAGCGCATTCGCTAATCATGGTGGAGCAGGCGCCGCTCACAAAGGGGCGGCTGCTGGTCATGGAGGAGCGTACGCTGGACGCGGCGGGGCGGGACACGCGGGAGGAGCCTACGCGGGTCGGGGCGCAGGAACCGCCGCCGGCCACGGCGGGGCTACTCCTGGCCATTCAGCAGCATACGGTGGGCGGGGAGGAGCAGCAACGGGTCACGGCGCCACTCCCGGCCATGGAGGGCCAGCCAAGGGTGGCCGTCCCGCAACCGCCGGCCGTGGCGGGGCGACCGCGGGTCATGGAGGAGTAGCGGCTGCTCGCGGAGGCGGCGCCAGCCACGGTGCCGCAGGCGGACACAGCGCCGCCGCTGCTCATCCGAGCGGCGGTGGACACGCGGCAGGCGGTCGTAAAAAGTAGAGGGAGTGCAGCAATGAAAAAGAACATCATCATCGTGGCCGGAATTGTGGTATTGGCCGTGGCGGTGGGAGTGCTTGCGGCGGTGCTTGTTTTCCATCGGCTGTCGCACGGCCAGGCCGCGAACAGTAATTCCCCAAGTGCGCAAAACGCTACGGCGACCCCTTCCGGAGTGGACGCCGCGAGCGCTTCTAACCCAACCGGCGGCGCTCAGCCTGCGGGTGCCGCGGGAGCGGCTGGGACAGCGACTGGACAACCAGCGGACGCCACTCCAGGCGCGCAACCCGCCCCGGGTGGAGACGCTGCCGCGGGCACAGCACAGCCACTGGTCGTCCCCGTAGGAACCGCGCTCACGATCCGCCTGGGCGAACAGCTTGGCTCCGAGATAAGCCAGTCCGGCCAGAACTTCTCGGCCACCTTGGACCAGGATGTTATCGTGAACGGTCAGACCCTGATTCCCGCGGGCGCGAACGTTTCTGGCGTAGTGGCGTTCGCCAGGCCGGTCGGCGCACTGGCGGGAGAAGCCAATCTGCAACTCAAGCTCGCCTCCGTAAATGTCAACGGCTCGGATCTGACCGTGGTGACAGCGACGCGGAGTTTCGGCCCCAATATCAAAGGCAAAAGCAAAGTGGGCCGGTTTATCAAGGGCGTCGCCAAGCGTGCCATGCACGAGGAGAGAGAGGTGCTGCTCGCGGCGCAGACCTCCTATAGCTTCACATTGAGGCGGCCATTGCAGATCCAGTAGCGAGGGGGGACGGGGTGTTAGGGAGGAAATGGCGGTAACCCGACCCCCTTTTCCCTTTCTCCTCCTGACCCCCTTTACCTCCCCTTTTCCAAGAATCATGGAGGTACCGTCGCAGCGTATGCGATAATCCTGTTGAAGCACCCGCGCTTGAGGAGCTGCCTTGTGGACGAAGGTAAGTTGCTCGAACGAATTACGGTTAACCCACAAATCTTCGGCGGGAAGCCCATTATTCGAGGCAGGAGGCTGGCGGTGGAACACATCCTGGCCATGCTGGCGGCGGGGGACACCCCCGAAATGATTCTGAAGGGCTATCCTTGGCTGGAAAGTGAGGATGTCCAAGCTTGCCTCGTCTATGCCCGACGCGTCACAGCCAATGAGCGAATTGAGCCGCTGTCCATTGAGGTCGCTCCTTGAAGGTTCTTCTCGACACGTGCCCCTCGGTCAAGGCGCGGCCTCCTCTTGAATTCTAAATGTGCAATCCCAGATCCCCCATCCCCAGCCCGCGAGCGCCGAGTTCCCGCCGCTGCCGTAAACACTCGAGCGCGAGGGGCCGCAACGCAAGGCTTGGGACGCCGACATTAAAGCCGATGTCTGGGCCAGCCGCGGTGGCTAGCTCTTTTTCCCAAACCCAACGAAATGGACGATATCTGCTCCCTTGAAGTCACCACAGTCGTCTTTCAGGATGGCTCGACGCACTTCAACTATTACATCCTTTGAATCGGGTTTTGTAGCGGCAGGTACCGAATTTGAGAAAAGCGAATTCAGGGCTTTCAAAATGTCTGAGGGAATCCACGGCACCAGCTTGTAGTATTCTTGCTCGAAGAGTCGCAGTTGGTTCTCCTCTGCTGCCGTCGATGGCAGTTCCTTGTAGCGGTTGATCAGATCAACTACCCTAGCGCTTAGTTCGCGCCGCTTATCCATCAGGTTCATATCGTCCTTGTAGCGCTCAAGTTGCCGAGCGTATTCAACCTTTACAGCCTCAACTTTCTCAGTAATCTCCTCGATGTCTTCCTTCGTCGCCAAGTTTTCCCCCTTTTGCTGAAAATACTTTGGCAGGTAGGAGTGCAACAGAAGTCCTCCAATAATGAGAATCACCCATGTGATAAGGTTCATTACGAAAATGACGTCAATCATCCCATTTCCCATACTGCTTCTCCTCCATTCGTCTGCTGATAGTCCTTACAAGCAGAATCTGAAATACGTGATACGAGATCGCGTGGAACCTCCCAGACATTCCCGGGCCGGCGAAGAGATGGGGCATTAAACAACCTATTTACCTGCGATGCAAGTCCAAAGCAACGGTGGCGAAGCGAGCGCAGAGTTTCTGCCTTTCAAACTCTGCGGTCTTTTGGTTTAATGATAGGCTTTTGTAGGCAAAACGTCTGGCCCGGCGCGATATGCGAATCACGAAAGAACCGCAGAGTCCCAACACCAGGGACTCTGCGCTACCAGCTACCAGCTCTTAGTAAGAAGCGCGTTCACATATCTATCAATGCGAAATGGCGAACAGCCGCGGCGCAATTCAAACTACGCCGGGTCCTGGCGCTGGGGCGTCCCTGTCACATTCAGTACGTAAAGAGATACGCCACTCTGCACCCACTCTGTCTCACGTTAAAGAGCAGAGTCGGGTGTCGATACCAATTTGGGTCTGAAAAGGTCTCGCCAAAGCCTAATGAGGTGACCAAAACTAGATTCATTACTCCCAACGACAACATCAGGCCGCCAACCCCATCTGAACCATCTGTTAATTGAATTGTGCCGAATGTTAAACCACCTGACCTCCGCGTTTGGCCAACGAACGAATGCACGTACAGTCCAAGCGGGCTGTCCAGCATAGACCTACCCATCAATGAGTCGAAAAGGCAGGGCGGAAGAGTGTCCCGGTGCACGATTGTTCCGCGCATTCCCCTAATCTTCCCGGCGGCAACTAAGCCGCAATAGACCTTAACCATCCAGCGCTCAATATCAACGCCAGATGAGAGATAAAAAGTTTTAAAGACTCTTTTCGCTTCGCCGATGCGTTTGATGTCTAAAAAGAGATCCTCTATCTTTGAGAAAGCCAAGCCGGCCTCGGTATCTAAGGTCGAAAGAGCTGAATTGTGCGCGTCGCAAAGCACTTTCGCTGAAAATGCATCGATCCCAATTTCAACGGTTGACTTTCCGCCAAAGAAATGTGACACATTTTCGAATTTTAGGGTCGATGTAGTAATTCGTTCCAGAATGTTTCTGGATATGAAGTGCTCTCTGGTGATCTTTGTGCCGCAATTGCCGGTGGGTGACAGATAACAACGGTCGTGCATGAAATCAGTCTTATCTACGTCGATGATTCCTACTGAGGCCTTCTCCCATCGGCCGTTACCTCTCCAACAGCAGTCGTAAGCGGGCTTGCCACTACGACAGGGACAAGGGCTATGCGAGAGTCTGCTCGTCCAGGGCATTGACGCGGACTTCATGACCGACCTCCATCCGGTAGGAAGCGTAGCATACCGGGCTCTCTAGGCCAGTTGTTTCTCGTCCCCGCGCGGGCGGCGCGGGCTTTCTTGCTCGCCAGCTGGCGCAGACTTCTGCCCTTGGAAGTCTGCGATGTCCCGAAGGGACAGGTTGATGTGGGCAACAACGGACAAGCTTCAGGCGCCAGATTCCAGCGGGGCAGGGCGAGATTCCCCGATTTCTGGGGTCCGATGGACCCCATCGGGGTCCGGAAATCGGACTTCGCTGGGCTCAGAATGACAGTGGGTGAGGGCGGGCGTATACTTTGTTTCACAAAGTACTTGACAACATTCTGTGCCCGCGGTATAAACGCCGTATGACCTGCGCGGGGCCAGTTCGCTCACGACATTCCAGGGCGGCGCCCATGCCTGCCCACGCCATCGACGACTTGCGCTTCATTCGCGAGACCATGGAAAGCGCCGCCTCGTTCACCGCCGTTCCGGGATGGGGCGGGGTGATGATCGGGATCACGGCCTTGGGGGCCGCGCTGGTTGCCTCGCTTCGCTCGCCGGTGGGGTGGTGGGTTGCGGTGTGGGGACTCGAAGCCCTGTGCGCTTTTGCGGTGGGCGCGTCGGCCGCCTTCTGGAAGGCACGCAAGGTGCAGACGCCGCTGTTCTCGAGGCCGGGCCGGAAGTTCATCCTCGCGTTGCTTCCCCCCATGCTGGCGGCGGCGGTGCTGAGCGCGGTGATCTACCGCGCCGGGATTTTCTACCTGCTGCCGGGCATCTGGATGCTGCTTTACGGAGCGGGCGTGGTTACAGGTGGGGCATATTCCGTGAGAGTCGTCCCGATGATGGGCCTGTGTTTCATGTTCGCGGGAATGGTGGCCCTGCTCAGCCCTCCAGCCTGGGCCAACTCGATCATGGCAGCGGGGTTCGGCGGGCTGCACATTGTCTTCGGGACGATTATTGCAAGGAGGTATGGTGGCTAGACAGAATTCCAACGCCGCGAGCCGGGCTGCGGGTGCGGGCCAGCTTGTGCAGCAGGCTCGGCAATTGCGGAGCAAAGCGGCGCCAGGCTCGCCCGCGGAAGTGGATCGCCTGATTCACGAACGCATTCGACTGGGCATGGTCAGCGCCCTGGCGGTGAACGAATCACTCAGCTTCAACGATCTCAAGAAACTGCTAAAGACAACCGATGGGAATTTGAGCGTGCACGCCCGCCGGCTTGAGGAGGCGGAGTACGTGGTTTGCGAGAAGTCTTTCGTGGGCCGAGTACCGAAAACCGTCTACCGGCTGACCCCGACTGGGCGGCAGGCCCTGGAGCGATATCTGGATGACATGGAAGCGTTGATCCATTCCATGCGCCCGCGGTAAAGACGCGGGGAAAATTTTTTGAGCGAGTGCTTTGTATGATAAAGTCCTTTGAACAAGCTGATGTCGAGTCGTTATCTCGGGTCGGGCGAGAGCGGCCACAAGGGCCGCCCCCACATCCCCTGATTCATGTCGCCATTATTATGGATGGCAGCGGCCGCTGGGCGGAAAAACGAGGCCTCAGGCGCAGCGCCGGACATCGCGCAGGAGTCGACGCGGTTTGCCGTTCCGTCGAAGCCGCGCCCAGCCTGGAAATTGGGACACTGACGTTGCACGCCTTTTCCGCGGATAACTGGCAGCGCCCCTCGTCCGAGGTCGGCGAGCTGATGAGCATTTTTGCGGAGTTCCTGCGCGGCTCCGTGGCGGAGTGGGTGGACGCCGGAATAAGAACCAGCGTCATGGGACGCCGGGATCGAATCGAGCCATCGCTGGTCGAGGCCATCGAGGCTGCCGAGGCTGCGACGCTGGGGGGGATAGGATTGCACCTCCGCCTGGCGATTGACTACTCAGGCCGCGAGGCGATAGTTCGAGCGGCCCGAACTCTGCCGGCGGGTGAAGGAGCGACACCGCTGGAGTTTGGGCGCCTGCTGGGCGCCGACGGACGCCACACGGAACCAGTCCCCGAACTTGATCTGCTGATTCGCACCGGTGGCGAGCAGCGATTGAGCGACTTTATGCTGTGGGAGTGCGCTTATGCGGAACTTGTCTTCACTGAGCGCCTGTGGCCGGACTTCGACGCCGAAGACCTCGAGGCGGCGGTGTGGGAGTTTCATGCGCGCGACCGGCGTTTTGGGCGCATTCTGGAAAGCGTGCCAGCCGAGACGTGATCTTGGCCTGCCTAAATCCTTCCAACAATATTTCCGTTCCGAAATAGACGTAGGGGTAGGGCTTGCCCTACCCTTGTCGGGATCAGCAGAAATGCGGGGACGGCAAGCCGTCCCCCTACAAACGGTCACACTCCGCGGAACGTCGGGACCTCACGGTCGCAAAGCAAAGAAAGGATGCCCTGAAGCCCATTAGGGTTTAATCTGTAAGCAGGGGAGGGTTTCAGATGACCAATGAGCTTAAAGACAAGGTTGCAGTGGTCACGGGTGCGTCGCGCGGAATCGGTTACTGCATCGCCGAAAGGCTGCTTCGAGAAGGTGCGAAGGTGTACATCTGCGGGCGCGATGCGCAGGTTTTGCAGCAATCGCTGGGGAAGCTGCGTGCGCAGGGCGGCACTCGGATCGAAGGGCAGGTGGCCGATGTGGGCCGCTATGAGGATTGCCGAAAACTGATCCAAGCCGCCGCCGGGCATTTCGGCGGCATTGATCTACTTGTGAATAATGCCGGAATAGGAATTATCAAACCGGTGGATCAGCTCACCCCCGAGGAGTGGGATGCCACCCTACACACCAACTTGTCGGGAGTATTCTACTGCTGCCGGGAGGCTATCCCCATCATGCGCCAGCGAGGAGGAGGCTACATCTTCAACATTTCGAGCCTGGCAGGAGTGAATCCTTTCCCCGGCGGGAGCGCGTATAACGCCTCGAAGTTCGGGCTCAACGGTTTCAGCGAGGCCATGATGCAGGACATTCGCTACGACGGCATTCGAGTGAGCTACATCATGCCGGGCAGCGTGGATACGGATTTTGGGGGAGCGCCGGGCAGCAGGGCCCATCATGGTTGGAAGCTTACCGGAGAAGACATCGCCAAGGCGGTGGTCGACCTTTACACGTATCCCTCGACGACTCTCGCCAGCCGCATCGAGATGCGGCCTTCACAGCCACCGCGCAAGAAATAGATCCGGCGCTCTGGCCCACCACCCCCTGTCCCCCTCCTCGGAGAGGAGGGGAGTTAGTGTGCCCACGATTCTCGCTAACGACGAAGATTTGCATTCCGACTCCCCTCCTTGGTAAGGAGGGGCAGGGGGTGGTCGTTTCGTTAGTGCAGCAGATCTTCCATTGCGAGCAGTTGCAGTCCCGCAAACTTCTGAAAGCAAGAGAAGTCTCGATCACGGGTAATCAGCGGTACTCGGTGGTCAAGACAACTCTGGGCGATCAGTGTGTCCGCTATCTTGGGGCGATAGCCATGGCGGATTAAGCCTGCCCGGAGCTTCCCCGCCCGCTCCCAATATCCGAGCTGAATTTCCAGTCGCGGCAGTCCGAGGAGGAAGGTTTCCAGGGCAGGGGGCACCAGGGGACCGCTAAGCAACTCCGTTAGACTGACCGGCGCGAGAGCCAGAGAATAGTCACCCAGCGCCCGGTCTACCAGCTCGACGTCGGGTCCGCCTTCACTGTGAATGTAGGCGACGAGTGAACTCGTGTCGGCGCAAGTCACTCTTCGCCTCTCATTTCCTGCCAAGTTAGACCGAACTTCACCTTACCTTGCAGTTTGCGCAGCCCGTCATAAGCATCATGAGCCGCCAGCAGTTCCAACCCTTTGCGCACTGTAGGGGTGGCGCCTGCCTTGGTTGCCCTCTGCGCCCTGCGAAGGAGGTCTTGCGGGACAAGGATGGTGAGTTTCTTCATGTGCTCTTTTGCCATGTCAGGATTATACCAGCATCGGTGCTGTATAGCTATACGGCAGACGACCTTGAGAATGCGCGAAGCGCCATGGAGTGCGGCGGCTTGACGCCGCCTTCGCACTACGCCGACCGAAGATTCTCGCGAAAAAGGCGTAAGACCGGCACGGTATGTAACTCAGCGCCCCACAGTGATTTCAAGGCGGCGTCAAGCCGCCGCACTCCAAGGTGCCTTCGGCACACGGGCTTTCAGACGAGGTGCGCACAAAACGCTATATTCCTTTAAGAACCTGTGCCAGAATCCTTGAGCGGCAGACTCCAAGTCAGTTCGGCCCCCAAAATGCCCATATGTCAGTGTGGGACGGCAATGCCGGACACTTTGTCGCTATGATCCGGGAAAGGAAGTGAGAAAATGCGCACTTTGTTGGGCTGTTCGGGACAAGTGGCGTTGGGCAATCTTAGCCGCGATACGCAGCAGAAGCTCGCACAGGTTGATGCGACCTGGCTGGAATTTGTTCCCGAGTCCGTGTCGCTGGAGATTCGCCATGTCCAACCTGACGACCGGCCAGTGCTCCCGGAGATCGTACGGGAACTCGTTGAGTTTATCAATGAACTGACCGACAGCGAACGCGCCGAGTTGGCGGGGGGATCCGTCTACTATCAGGATGCCGTCAAAGGACAGTATGTTAGGGTCAAGGTTTGGAAGGGCGGTTTCTTCACCATTTCCTGGGCGCGGCCCGATTATGAGCACGCGGACTGGGAGCGATACCGCAGCCAGCCTGTCTCGGTTGTTCCGGAGGAATACCAACGACTGAACGGCAAGTTCAGTTTTGAGGGGGTTCCCACCGCTGCGGATGACATTCGCGAACTTTTGGAGCGAACCGCGGGCCTCTACTCCGAAGGCGATTTTGAGATTATTGCCCGCGTCGATCGAATTGAGGTTTCCCTGCGGGACGTGAATGCAAGCGTTTTGCCCCTCGTGTACGCGGCGCAAGTGCTTGCCAAACCGGGCACGCTGGAAGGGGAGATCGACGTTAGTTCATTTCGTGCCGGGGACCTGGAAGAGTGCTGCCGCTTTGCCTTCCGCACCGGCGAGGCATGGCTGGTGAGGCCGACCTTGTGGCAAAGCTGCGCAGAGGAAGAATAGGCGAAGGCCAAAATTCGAAAATGGAAACTGGAAAATAGATGCTAGGGATCGCTCTTTCGTTCCATCTTCCGATCACCTGACCCAGTTTCTATTTTCCAATTTCCATTTTCCAATTTCCAAGCTGAGGTGAGTATGGATTACGGATTCACGGAGTATCAAAGGGCCATTCGAGATCTTGCTCGCGAGATCGCCGAGAAGGAAATCCGTCCAGTGTCGGCGGAGTATGACCGCGAGGCCAAGTTTCCCTGGCCGATCGTGAAAATACTCGCGCAGACCGACCTGTTTCGCGTTTTCATTGATGAGAAATACGGTGGGATGCCGGAGGGGACTCCGATCATGAACATGGTGATCGTGACGGAAGAACTCTCCAAGGCCTGCGGCGGCATCGCGCTCAGTTTCGCGGGCACCGCGCTCGGCACACTGCCGATCATCCTTTCCGGCAGCGAGGAGCAAAAGCAGAAATGGCTTCCGGACGTTGCCGCCGGCAAGCGCCTGGTGGCCTTCGCGCTTACCGAGCCGCAGGCTGGATCGGATGCCGCAGCCGTGCGTACTACGGCCCTGCGCGACGGCGACCACTACGTTCTGAATGGCACCAAACAGTGGATCACCAACGGCGGCGAAGCAGAACTCTACTCCGTCATCGCGCTCACCAATCCCGCCAAGGGTCCTCGCGGCGCTTCCTGCATTGTAGTTGAGAAGGGCACGCCGGGTTTCACCTTCGGCAAAAAGGAAGACAAGCTGGGGATTCGCGCCTCGGCCACCCGCGAACTGGTTTTCCAGGACTGCCGCGTGCCGGTGGAAAACTGCCTGGGACGCGAAGGCACGGGCTTCATCACCGCCATGCGGACCTTCGACGTCTCGCGTCCTGGAGTAGGCGCGCAGGCGGTGGGGATTGCGCAAGGAGCTTTTGACTTGGCGCTCGAGTACGCCTGCACGCGCAAGCAGTTCGACGCACCGATTGGCTCCTTCCAGGGACTCCGCTTCCTGATGGCCGACATGGCGATGAAAATTGAGGCGGCGCGCGCTCTCGTCTATGCCACGTCGCGTTATATCGATACCCAACCCAAGGAACGGCCGACGCTCTACTCCGCCATGTGCAAGTGCTTTGCCTCGGACGTGGCCATGGAAGTCACGGTGGACGCGCTGCAGGTTTTCGGCGGCTACGGGTACATGCACGACTACCCGATTGAGAAATACATGCGCGACGCCAAGATCACTCAGATCTATGAGGGCACCAACCAGATCCAGCGCGAGGAGATGTCCAAGACTTTGATCAGCGGCTTCCATTCGAGACACTCCGCCCGCGATGCCCGGGCCGCGTAGGAAAAGCAGAAATTAGAAACTGGAAACTGGAAAATAGAAACTGGAAAATAGAAATCGGATGATGGGGCTGGCATCTAAAGAACGGCGCCAGCATTTTGTAATTTCCATTTTCTATTTTCCAATTTCCAATTTCTGCTTTCGTCACCATGCCTGCAAAATCACACACCGCCCTGCCGGTGCCGGCGGCTGCGGTCGCCTTTCGGCCGGATTATCTCGACTTCCGCCGCGGTATCCATGTAGGGAATCTCGAGGATAACGAGCGAATCACGCGCATTCTGAAGCTGGCGCTCGAATCCCGCTACGCCCAGCCGTTCGTGACCGAACGGTGGGGGCGGGGTGTTTACTGGCAATGGATCGGCTATTTGCTGCGAGCCAACCGCGAAGCTATGCCGCTTTCCTCGCACGTCAGTTTCGGCTGCTCGAAGTTTTTCATCAGCGTGGACACAGGTGAGAAGCTCTTCAAGTGCGGCATGCAGGTGGAGAGGGGCTATCTGAAAGCGCCGCGCGATTACCGCCAGTGCCAATTGCAGTCCGATTGGGATTGGCACCGGCTGCTGGGCGCACTCCAACCGCGCGGCCCCATGAAGCGCGAACTCAAACGCCTGGTGCTCCGCGAAGGTTTTATGCTCCGCGGCGGCAGTTGGGAAAGCGAGGCCGCGGGCTTTGATCGCGACAGTCTTCCTTCCATGATGAAACTCCGAAGGCTTCTGAAGGCTGCGCCCGCGGCGCACTGGGCAGGATTTCAACTCTATTATCCGATGACCGAAAGCGAGGTCCAGGCATCAACCGGACTCGACCTCATCGAATCGATGCTCGCCGTCTTCCACGAAGTTACTCCTGCCATGAACCTCTGCATGCAGGTCCAACTCACGGCGGAGTAAGTGTCCCTTCCAGCCAAACTTGGACATTATAATATTTGGAGTGTTTTTACAGAGGAATGGAGCGTCACGCGCCGCTCATTTTCCTTTGCGTGCGTCGCGTCGATCTGCGCCTCTCCTTCAGAAAACCGCCCTTTAGTTAAAGACGGACGTCGGAGACGACTTCTGCGAGTCAGAAGGCTTCTGCTTCGAGGACTTCTCCTTCGCGGTCGGTGTTTGACGGGAGGACGAGGTCGGCGCTGATCTCCCCCAGCCGAAGTGATACACGATGCCTATCGAATATTGGAGGCTATTCGCGTCACCGCTGATTGGAAAGTAAGCGTTCGACGACGGGGTGATTCCGTAAGGCAAGCCGAGGGTTGGGGAACTGGTGATGTGGTAGCGCACGTCGATCCGTACGCCCCATTTCTCCCCTAACTGATAATCAAGCCCCCCTCCGACGTTGACTCCTGCCCCGCCTTGGGAGCTCAACTTAGCTACAGGAGCGTAAGCAAAACCTACTTTGTTTGCCAAAGCCGTGGCAGCACTGGTGGGAGAAAAGAGGTCGTACTCGGCGCCCGCGACGAAATAAGGGCGAATGTTGCGGAAGGTCGACGGTGAGTGCAGCACAATATCGCCGCTAAACCTGCTGTCTCTCAGGCCATACGATGTTGTGGTCTCGGGGTTGGTATTTTCATTGGTTAATTCAAGGTTATTTTGGCTAAGGCCGTAGGAAAACTCGACGCCGAAGATCGTGCTCCTCTTGATCGGCAATTCGAGTCCCACATTCCCTCCTCCGCCGTTCGCGAAGGATGTGTTATAAGGAATAAAAGCCTCCTCGAAGGACCGGGCATCTTTGAGCGAGTTGCCTCCGCCCGTAACAAAAACTAAACTCGTCTGTGCCTTGCCCACAGTGGCAATGAGGCAGAGCGCCACGGTTACGATTAAGCCTTGCAGGAATCTCTTCACACTCATATCAGGTCAAACCTCCCCGGTGTCTTGAACTCAAACTGCTTCGATGCGCTGTGTTTGTCGGAAGTTGGTTCAGTTGTGCAAACCACCCCGAAAAACCACAAAAAAGATGAGGTCTCAGGGGCGCCCCCGAAGCGGCGGAGCATAACTAGCCTAACAGTATGCTGCTGAGAATGCAAGAAACGTCAACGGAGTTTGACCTCGAAGCGCCTTGACGCGGCTCATTGACAATTCCCCACACGCGGGCTGTCGCTACGAGGGGCTATGGGCGACAAACCCCTTGCCTGCTCGGTTGCCGCCGGGTAGCATTGGCTTATGCGGCCAAAGGCCAGACGCGCCTGACAAGCCAACGCTCAAGCGTACAAGGCGGGCCGGGCCAACGAACTGGCAATTGGGGGGCTCGATGGTTGACATCGCTTCTTCACCACTTTGCTCAACTGCCCCGCTGACGGTCCTCAGCGAGGAAGAGCGGATGTTCCAGGCGGCGGCGCGAGAATTCGCCGAAAACGAAATCCGTCCGCACGTCGAGACGATGGACCGCGAGGGCGTTTTCAACCGCGAGTTGATTGGGCAATTCTTCGAGCAGGGGTTCATGGGTCTGGCCGTTCCGGAAGCCTTCGGCGGCGGTGGGGGAACGTTTTTCATGGCCACTCTGGCCATCGAAGAGTTCTCGCGGGTCGATGCTTCGGCGGGCGTGGTGATCGACGTCCAGAATACCCTGGTGAACAATGCCGTCGCGTGTTGGGGCAACGAAGCGCAGAAGCAGCAATACCTCAGCCGCCTTGTGCGCGACACCGTGGGCGCCTACGCCCTCTCCGAAGCGGGTTCCGGCAGTGATGCGTTCTCGCTCGCGGCCCGCGCCCGCCAGGATGGCGACCACTTTGTTTTGAATGGGCGAAAGCTTTGGATCACCAACGCCAAGGAAGCCGGATTGTTCATCGTCTTCGCGAACGTCAATCCCGAGCTCGGCTACAAGGGCATCACCGCGTTCCTCATCGAGCGCGACACTCCGGGCTTCAGCGTCGGCAAGAAGGAGGACAAGCTGGGGATCCGCGCCTCCTCTACTTGCGAATTGATCTTGGAAGATTGCCGCCTTCCCCGGGCGAATGTGCTGGGAGAAGTGGGCAAGGGGTACAAAGTAGCCATCGAAACACTCAATGAGGGGCGCATCGGCATCGGCGCGCAGATGCTGGGAGTGGCGCGCGGCGCCCTCGAACACGCGATCGCTTACGCCAAAGAACGCAAACAGTTCGGCCGGCCCATCGCCGAATTTCAGGCGATCCAATTTCAGCTTGCCCGGCTGGCCACCGAGGTGGAAGCGGCGCGGCTGATGGTTTATAATGCGGCGCGATTGAGAGACGCATGCCTGCCGTTCCTGAAAGAAGCCGCCATGGTCAAGTATTTCTGCTCCCAGGTGGCGGAGCGCGTGGCCTCCGAATGCCTCGAAGTTTATGGCGGCTACGGTTTCACCAAGGACTACCCTGCCGAAAAGTACCTCCGCGACTCGAAAATCGGAAAAATCTACGAAGGCACGTCGTTCATGCAGCTCCAGACTATCGCCAAGCTGATTCTGGGCTAAGGCGGCCCCCATGAAACCAGCGGAGCGTGGCGCGGTGCCCAAGAGGATGCTGGCGATTCAACTTGCCATTTTGGCGAGTTTGGCGGCGTTCTATTTCCTCTATTTACCCCATCGAACGAAGTCACAGGCGGCGGCTGAGGCCGAGGAGCGGGAACTGAAGATCGAAGCACTCTTTCAATCCTTGGTGGTCGAGGACCCCCACAGTGAAGTCGAGGTAACTGGAACGGGAGGCAATGTGCATCCCCGGAGATTGAATCGCCTGCCGGCCGTTGACGAGTTCGTCCGGACGCTGGGCTTGCCGGACCGGCGCACCACCGATTTCCGCGGCGGGCTGCACATCTCCTGGACGGGCACCGAGCACTCGCTCGAGGCTGCGTTCGACAATGGCCGCCTCTACTGCCTGCGCCACGAGGACCTCCGGACCGGACACGGCGCACTGGTCTTCGAATCCAGTGCCGCCTGGCGCCCCTTCTAACCGAGCCGGTACCAGGCTCTACCGCCCTACGGCTCAGCGACTTTTTGTACTTGTCCTTTGTTTTCATAGATATTCTCGCTTTGTTCCCACGAATTCAAGTCGAGCAGTCGAGAGTTGACAGTCGAACAGTGACAAACTGTCGGTGTCAGGCCCAATCCGTCTTGATTTAGCTTTGACTCCTGAACTCCTTGACTTCTCAACTCCTCGACTCTTTGTTTTCATAGACATTCTCGCTTTGTTCCGTCGAATTCGAGTCAAGCGGTTGAGAGTCGAGAGTTGAAAGTCGAAGAGTGACAACCCGTAGGCATCTACTCGCCTGACCTCTTGTTCTGGCTTCACAACTCCTCGACTCTTTGTTTTCATAGACATTCTCGCTTTGTTCCCCCGATTTTGCAGTCGATAAATTGAGAAGTCCAGAAGTGGAGGAGTCAGCCGCGCGCATCCGGCCTGCGGCCTCAAGGCGAGACTCTCGGTCGGGTCCTGGCCCTCCGCTCCTCGACTCCTCAACTCCTCGACTTTTCTGACCTCTTCCTTTGTTTTCATAGACATTCTCGCTTTGTTCCCTAAAAAGGCTCTCAGCGATCAGCCGTCAGCCAATAATCCTTCAACCCTTCGACCCCATCTGCCCACTGCCGATCTGCCGACCTGCCCACTGCCGATCGGCCCACCTGCCTACCTGCCCTTGCTTTTGCACTCCTTGACTTCTCGGCTGTGCTCGGAGGCAGAAACCACAGGCAAAAGCTACGGATGAAAACAGAAGAGGACTTTCTGACATAGCGTACCCGGCAGGCCCTGAGCGCCTTGTCCGACCTTACCAATTCTAGCCCATAATACCCTATTTGTCAAGTACCAAAGCAGTTAACCACTCCGATGGCATACAACCCGGCGCAGATTCCGTAGCTTGGAGTCTGCGCCAGCCAGCCCTGTTGCATTTCAGCCCGAGATTAGGCGTATAATCGCGCCTGTGTCCATGACGGCGTTCCAAGACATCTCGCACTGTTTCGTGAAGCAGCGCATCAGCCATTGGGGCGAGGCCATCCTCCATCTCGGCGCGCGCCGCGCCGAAAGCTCCAAGCTGCCTGAGTTCTTCACTCACTGCTATTGTCCTGAGGTCCGGAAATTTCTTTTCGCCGCGAGGAGCCTGCTGGACTGGCGGCGGTGCAAGGTCGATTGGACATCGATGGCCCTGATTCTCATTGACCTCCATGGAAAGAGGGAGAACGCGCTTTCGAATCAGATGCGACAGACGAAGGCAATGTCGCCTCCCTATGCGATCCGTTGGTGGAACGATCAGGATTTGGTGCCGCCAGAAGTCGATCCCGTTGAGTTCTTGCTCGAGAAAGTTGCTTGGCGGTACGCGAAGGGCCGACTAAAACTCCATAAGAGTAGGGTGTATCTTGGAGACAGTCGGGCATTGCTTGGGCGAATGCGGAAGAGACCTGCCGGAGGGGGAATCAAATCTGCGCAACTGTTGCTGACTTCACCCCCATACCTCGGAATTACAAACTATTTTTATGACCAGTGGCTTCGCCTTTGGCTCCTTGGTGGCCCGGCACAGCCGCAGAGTCCGGGGCAAGACTGTAAGCGTAAGTTTGAAAACCGACAAGAGTACGTAAGTATCTTGCGTGCGGTGTTCACAAAGTCTAAGAGTATGTTGGCTCGTGATGCGGTGATTTACGTCCGCACAGATGCGCGCGAGTACACGCTGAAGTCTACTGCTCAAGTGCTTGAGGAAGTTTTCCCAAAGAAGAGGTTGCGGCGCGAGCGCCGTTCACTCCCTTCATTCTCACAGACGACATTGTTTGATGCCGACGCAGAGAGCGCAGGCGAGGTCGATTTGGTGCTCTGGTGAAGCCGGTGGCCACGCTCAGTGCAGCCGTAACCGTAAGCCTTTATTCATCACCACACGCCGACAGCGAGGAGCCATGTAATGCACATCCGAGAGGCCAAGATAGTCTAGTCCTGGTAGAGTTATGATCAGACTGCAATACACACCGTTACCAACGACCTGAGCAGGTAGCCCAGAGTGTGTACCTTTCACACTCTGCGGTTCTCAGTTTGGTAAACGTCTACTTCTTGTTAATACCTCGGAACGGCGATTGCGACCGCAATCCAGGAAGAGCCGCAGAGTCCGAAGAGCAGGGACTCTGCGCTCCGCCGCGTTGCTCGAAATCCATTCCATTGTCATCCTGAGCAGAGCGAAGGATCACGGCAGTTGATTTTGTTTCCGGCACTCGCGGTGAACTGCGGAGATTCTTCACTGCGTTCAGAATGACAAGAAGATTCTTCACTGCGTTCAGAATGACAAGGGGATTCTTCACTACGTTCAGAATGACAAGAGGATTCTTCAGTTTGTTCGGAATGACAGGCGTAAGCGGGCCGTACTGAACCGGATTCCCAAAATCAAGAGGGACGCTGACCGCTACTGGCGGCAGGTGTTTTTCATCTGCGACGAGTGCCGCGAATTCGCCACTGCGGGGCAGAACGATCCCGATGGCGACGAGGAATTTCTTGTCCTCTCCCGTGAGCCGCGCCGCATTCGGGGCATCACCACCGTAGCATCAGCTCGCTCGACGACGCGCTGCCCGGGGCAACCTGATGATGACGCCGGCGAAAGAGCGGTGGATGCTAAAGCAATTGTGCCCCAAAACGATAACCAAATTAAAAGGCATCAAAAGCAGGTGGGAGGTAACTCATTGATCTAATTGGTACGCCTGGCAGGGCTCGAACCTGCGACCTGTTGCTCCGGAGGCAACCGCTCTATCCATCTGAGCTACAGGCGCACATTATTGAGTCTAAATCAGCTAATCAAAATTGCAGACCGTCAACTTCTGGCTCTTGTGGGGGATTTTGTGGGGACTCTCCTTCAGTCTCGTAGATTGGATTTCCCCGCTCATCCTCCGCTGGTTTCAAGTTCTCTGCCTCTTGCCTTTCCTGCAACTGCTCGGCTTTGCGTGCTGCCTCGACGTAAGCCTGACGCTTCACCGTCGCTTCGATCTGACGGTCTTCGTCCCAGGCAAGCTCACGTAGCCCTCGATCAAGTATACATCATTCTTGTGCAGGGCAAGTAGCTCCATCGGACGTCCGCCGGTGTCGAGAGCTCAGGTCGCAGAGTCCTTCAAATCACCCTTGGCGGCCTTCAGGTACTTGTCGACCTCCTCAGGGATCGAGGCACGAACCCTGCCAGTCTCTTTGAAATAAGGCACGTGCCTGACTCGGTTTCTATCAGGGTGGGCATTTTCAACTATCCTGACAACCTACAGAGGGCATGCGGCACTTCATAATTAGCGGCCTTCGCGTCAGAGCACCTGACGCTAAATCCCAGAATCGGTATCACCGGAGTTTCTATTGCGGTGGATGGCTTGACAACGGCAGAAGGCACCACGTGAATGCTAACCACAGATACTTACGTCCGTCTAACGGCACATGTGGTGATACCACATCAGAGGTGCGATGAACTGCGACATCGCCACTGGAGGACGCATGAGTAAGGAGAAACTCGACCTTCTTCAGGGGACGCTGGATCTCATGGTCCTGCGCACGCTTGACGCCCTCGGCCCGCTGCATGGTTACGGCATTGCCCGCCGGATCGAGCAGGTGAGCGGCAATGAAGTCCTGCTGAACCAGGGGACGATCTATGCTTCCCTCGTGAGGCTTCAGCAACGAGGCTGGATCTCAGCCGCGTGGGGAACTTCAGACAATCATCGCAAAGCCAAGTTTTATTCCATTACAAGACAGGGCCGCAAACAACTGGCAAAGGATGCGGCCCACTGGGAGCGGCTCTCGACCGTGATGGGGCGCGTGCTCGCAATGTAGGTAGAACTTTGGAGTGCGGCAGCTTGCTGCCGCTTTCAGCCCGGCGAGCTTGCTCGCCCGGTAGATTGAGGCTGGCGGTGCGCGGCCAGCAAGCTGGCCCGAACAAAGCGGCAGCAAGCTGCCGCACTCCAAAAGGCGGTGACAAATGACCGATTCCCTACGACAGGCGCTGAACCGCCTACGTGCTTTCTTCGGTAAGGAACGCCTGGATATGGACCTTGATGAAGAAATGGCTGCGCATCTTCAGCTTGCCATCGAAGAGAACCTCAGGCGAGGTCTGTCGCCCGCAGAAGCGCGCCGCCAGGCGCTAATCAGATTCGGTGGACTGGAGCAGGCCAAAGAGCGGCATCGCGAGGCACGCGGCTTGCCTGCCCTCGATATCCTTATTCAGGATTTGCGCTTCTCGTTCCGCAGATTGCGGCGGGAGCGATCCTTCACCTTGATCGCAGTGCTGATTCTCGCGCTCGGTATCGGCGCAAACGTTGCGGTCTTCAGTGTGGTGAACACGATTCTGCTGCGTCCGTTGCCGTTCCGTGATTCGCAGCAACTGGTGCGGATTGTGGAGAAAAACCCAACCTCCGGCGAATCGAGCATGACGTATACGGCGGATGCAACCCAGGACTTCCAGCAACAAAACCGCTCGTTTCAGTCGGTGAGCGGCTACTTTGCCTTCACCGGACCCGATAATTTCAAGCTCATCGGGAAGGACCGGCCAGTGCCTGTTACCGGCATTCTGGTGGCCGAAGGCTTTTTCCAAACGCTTGGCGTTCAACCTTGGTTGGGGCGTTTATTCAGCGCCGAGGAGTTTCTGCACCACGCCCAGCCTGTGACCCTGCTGAACTACGCGTTCTGGAAACGGCAGTTGGGCGGCGATCGGAGCATCATTGGAAAGGCCATTAATCTGAGCGGCATGCCGGTGACGGTAGTGGGTGTCTTGCCGGAAACATTCGATTTTGGCTCGGTTTTTTCCCCGGGCGCAAAGGTCGACCTCTTTACTCCTTACATCATGGATGACTTCCGCGACGACGGAAACGACCTGGCGCTGGTTGGCCGCCTGAAACCCGGAGTCGGTCTGGCGGCAGCACAGAGCGAGGCCGATGAGCTCTTTCCACAGCTCTATTTCGAGCATAAGCACCCTGAATACGGAAGGGGTTACACAGGCCGGCTTACGGGGTTGAAGGAATATGTGAGCGGCAAACTGCGGCGGTCGTTGATCGTGCTTTGGTCCGCGGTGGGTCTGATCCTCCTCATCGTCTGCGTGAATTTATCGAATCTCGAGTTGGCGCGCGCGGCGGCGCGGAGCAAAGAATTCGCCATGCGGACAGCGCTCGGCGCGGGACGCGGTCGGCTGGTCCGCCAATTGATCACTGAAAGCTTGGTGCTTTCGCTTGCGGGCGCACTTCTCGGGTTGGGCTTTGCTTTCGCGACCACGTTCTATCTGGCGCACCAGGGGTCCATTGCGTTGCCCTTGCTTAGCAGCTTGCGAGTTGACGGCGCGGCGCTCCTCTGGACACTCCTGCTTGCAGTCGCGAGCGTTGTCCTTTTCGGTCTTGCACCGGCCTTCAGGATGTCGGGTACGAATATACAAGAGGCGCTGAAGGAGTCGGGGCATGGATCGGGCGATAGCAAGACGCACGACCGCGTGCGCGCCGCGTTAGTGGTCTCAGAAGTCGCACTGGCGTGCGTGCTGCTGATCGGAGCAGGGCTGCTGCTGCGCAGTTTTCTACGAGTATTGGATGTCGATCTCGGATTTGAGCCGAGCCACGCAGCCGCCATCAGCGTGGACTATGTAGACGGCGGCAATTCTGACAAGCGGGCCGCGATATGGCAGGACATCGTGCGCCTGATTTCGATGATTCCGGGCGTCGAAGCGGCGGGCATTTCGGATAACCTGCCCATGAGCCGGAACCGCAGTTGGGGTATTCGAGCCAAGGGTGGGGACTATGACGGCGGTAAGTATCAGGGCGTCTTTGTCTACATTGTTTCGCCAGGCTACCTCAAGGCGATTGGTATGCGCTTGATCAAGGGCCGCGACATCAGTTGGGAGGATGCTCCCAAAAGGGAAAAAGTAGTGATCATCAACGAAACGGTTGCGCGGAAACTGTGGCCGGGGCAAGACCCGATTGGCCGTATTGCAGAAGTGGGCGGCGGGGATGCGCGCGTGATCGGCGTGATTGCTGATGTGCATGAAACCAATGCAGAAGACGGCGCCGGATGGCAGATGTACTTGCCCGCGAGCCAGTTCGGGCCGGAAGGTGCCTATCTGGCGGTGCGGTCGAAGCTGCCTCCCGCTACACTGGCTCCGGGCGTGATGAGGACGCTGCGCCAGATCAATCCGGAGCAGCCGGCGACGCAGTTCAAACCAATTCAGAATCTTGTCGACCATGCGACCTCGCCACGGCGCTTCTTTATGCTGCTGGTGTCGATTTTTGCGGGCCTGGGTCTGCTGCTGGCGTCGCTCGGCATCTACGGCGTGGTCTCGTACTCCGTCACACGCCAAACGCAAGAGATCGGCATTCGCATGGCACTTGGAGCGACTCAGAAACACGTGCTGCTGCGCGTGCTTGCCCGCAGTTTGAGGCTGGCGCTGGTGGGGATCGCTCTGGGTTTGGTCGCGTCGTTTGCTGTTGCCAAGCTCATCGCATCTCTGCTATTCCGTACCGCTCCCACCGACTTCGCAACCTTCGCGGGCATGGCTCTCCTGCTCTGCGTGGTCGCGTCCGTCGCCGGATTCGTCCCGGCGCGCCGCGCTTCCCGAATCGACCCGATGGTCGCTCTCCGCACTGAATAGCAATTTGGCTGGGTTACGGGGAATCAGGTGCGGGCCGGTGTGTCTCGGAGCGTGCAGATTGCCGGCGCCCTCGACCACGGCGGTGCTCTGATTCTGGCTATGGCGCCGCCTGCAAGCCGCAGGTGGTCATCATGGCTCCGCGCTTACACCCGGTGACCTCGCGGCGAGGGGAAGACGTTCCAGCAAAGCTTTCGAGTGGGTATCGAGCAACGCTGCACCCTCCCGAGCGGTCAGATCGAGGTTGCTTCGTACCACCTAGCCCTGGTCAAATTGGATTTCCGTCGGCATCGATGTAGAGGATCTCTCCGATACCCAATTCACGAATACCTGCCTCGATTTTGGCTCGGTCGCCCACCACCACCCAAACAAGGTTGTCGGGATGGATCACCTGCTTGGCGGCCTCGTCCAAGTCGTTCGTCTTCAGGGCGTGGATCTTGCCCGCCATGGTGTCGTAATAGTTGTCGGGCCATCGAAATTGAATGAGATCCGTAATAGAACTCCCAACGGAGTTCAGAGTCTCACGCGAGCCGGGCAAGCTGAGTGTTCTATTCGCCTGGACTTGCGCCAACTCCTGGCTCGTCACCGGCTGGTCTGTCAAGAACGCCCTCAGATCCTTGCCCACTTCAGCTAGCGATTCCTTCGTCTTATCCGTCTGCACGGGCGCAAAGATGAGGAACGGCCGCTGCGCCCTAGCACCCACAAGGAAGCTGTATGCGCCGTAGGCCCAATGCTTGTCCTCTCGCAGGTCCATGTTCAAGCGCGAGCTGAACGTTCCACCAATGTCATCGTTCATGGCCTGGATGGCGATTTCCTGCGGGGTGTCGGGCGGCACTGCGGGATGGCCAGCCAGAATCAACGATTGGCTGGCGCCCGGCTTGTCCACCAGGTAAACCACAGACTTGGACGGAAGCTGGACCGAGGCCACGTTTTTCGTCGGAACCTGCCCCGTTTTCCACCCGCCAAACAGCTTCTCCAGCTTGGGAGTAATTTCGGCCAGCGTCGTGTCGCCCACGACGACCAGCGTCGAATAGTTTGGCCGATACCATGTCTCATGAAACTTCACCAGAGAGTCGCGCGTGATTTTCTGCACGCTGGCGGCGGTGCCCGAACCGGTCAATGCGCTGCCGTACGCGTGGCCAGGTCCATACAGCAGTCTGGGGAAAACCCGCAAGGCCATCGAGAACGGTTCTTTTTGTTCCTGCTCGATCGCGTCGAGTTGCAGCTTCTGTTCCCGCTTGAAATCGGCTTCGGGAAACGAGGGATTGAGAATGACATCGGCGAACAGTTCGAGCGAAGGATCGAGGTGGGCCTTCAGGGCGGACAGGCGCACATAAGAAAAGTCCAAATTCGAATAGCCCCCCAACTGCGCCCCTAGCAAACCTACTTGGTCATTGATCTCAAGCGCGCTGCGAGTTCTTGTGCCATCGATCAACAAAGTTCCCATGAGCTTGGCGGTACCGGGGTTGGTGAACTGATCGGCGGCATAGCCGGCGTCGGTGGCCATCCAGAAATCCACCAGGGGGACGTCGTGGCGCTCGGCAAGGATCACCTTCAGTCCATTGGCCAACGTGGCCCGCTGCAGCTTGGGCAACCTCAACTCCGGCGGCGTCCCGAGCGCCGGCGCCTTCGATCGATCAGCGTCCGCCTGCGCTGCTTTGTACTCCGGGAAGGGCAGAACATCGGCAATGTAAACTCCGTCAGCCAGCCAGCGGTCTGCCGCGGCCTTCAAGTCTTCGGCCGTCGCTTCCCGCACGCGTTTGAGCGCGATCTTATAGCCGTCCGGGTTCCCGGTGTAGACGGCGTACTCCGCCAGCCGGTCGGATTTTCCTCCGAATCCGCCGATGCGCTCGATGCCGCGCACGAAGCCGGCCACATACCGCGTCTCGACGCGCTGCAACTCCTCGGGCGTCGGCCCTTCTTTGAGGAAACGCGACAGCTCCTCGTTGATCTCTTTCTCCAGCTCATCCACGCCATGTCCGGGTCGCGCCGTCACCTGAATGTAAAACTGGCCGCCGATCTCGCGCGACTCGTTGTAGACGGCTACGTCGCTGGCGATCTGGTCGTCGTAAATGAGCCGCTTGTAGAGCCGCGAAGTCTTGCCCTGGCCCAGGCAGGCGCTGACCAGATCAAGATAATCGGCATCCGCGCTGCCGAACTGCGGCACGTTCCAAACCATGTAAATTCGCGGCAGGGGCACGCGATCCTGGGTGACTTCGCGATGAGTTCCCGTCATTTTGGCGATCCAGACTTGCTGGTGGTTCACCGGAGGTCCCGGAGGAATACTTCCGAAGTATTTTTCAACTTTCGCTTTTGCCGTGCCCACGTCGATATCCCCAGCCAGCACCAGCACAACGTTGGAAGGCCCGTAATAGGTTTTGAACCACTCTTCCACGTCCTTGAACGAGGCGGCATCCAAATCCGCCATTTCTCCGATGACGTCCCAGGAGTAGGGGTGCCCGGCGGGATAGGTGTTCTCCGGGATGTACTCCTCGGTGAGCTGATAAGGTTCGTTTTCTCCCTCCCGCTTCTCGTTCTGAACCACGCCCCGCTGCAAGTCCAGAGTCTTCTGGCTCAGGTCGAGGTACCCCATCCGGTCCGATTCCATCCAGAGCGTATAGTCGAGTGCCGATGTCGGAACGTCCTCAAAAAAGTTGGTGCGGTCAAACTCAGTCGTGCCGTTCAGGTCGGTCGCGCCAACCGCCTCGAGCGCCTTGATGTAGACTCCCGGGGCATGCTGGCTTCCGCCGAACATCAGGTGCTCGAAGAGATGCGCGAATCCCGTCTTCCCCGGCTTCTCATTCTTCGAGCCAACGTGGTACCAGAGGTTCACCGCCACAATGGGCGCTTTGTGATCTTCGTGCACGATCAACGTGAGCCCATTATCGAGAACGAACTTCTGGTAAGGAATGTCAATGTCCTGTGCCTGCGCGACCGCACCGACGGCAAGCATCAATATCAGCCACAAGCGACCTAAGCGCATGGGTTCTCTTCTCCTCAGAATGGTTGTGTTGAGCCCTAGTCCGGGATGACTTCCGAAACCAACCCGAATATACCCTTAGCGAAATTCCCAGTCAAGCGAGAGTTGTGTTGGATGGCATTGTCTTGGCCGCGCGGACGGCTGGCGCAGGCATTGGTTTGTAAGGGCTCGCGCTTTCTCGGTCTGCTCCTTCAACTCCCGCTGGTCCAGCACGTTGCGTAAGTCAAAGGTCCCCATGATTGAGGCGAGCCCTTTCCCAAATTCGGGTCATCAAAATTCATTAAAGTTTCCGGCAAACCTGCCGATAACAACTCCTCCTGCATAAATCCAGGGCGCTTTAACTCAGTTCAGCGAGGGGGAGGCTACTATGTTGCGGCATGGTCAGCAGAGAGGTCGCTTAAGTCAGGGTAAATTACCCTCTGTACTCGTTGGAAGACTCGAGGAAGAAAGACCGCTGGCGGACAGTTGGCGGAATGACCCAATCTCTAATCCAGTCACGCTTCACCACTTGCGTTCGTTAGTCCGAGCGACCGAACGGCTGTGGCGCGACTTGAAAGTCAGCCCCCATGCCTTGGTCCAGGGCCGTGTGAAACACGCCGAAAGGGTAGCCCTCTTGAGTCTGAAGATCGCCCGCGCTCTGAGGCTCTCTGAGGAGCTCGCGTACCGTATTTATAGGGCTGCATACCTCCATGATGTAGGGAAAATTGCATTGCCTGCGCGGATACTTCGCAAGGAAGGAGCGTTCACGGCGGAGGAACGCAGCGCCATGCAAGTACACTCAATTATCGGTCACGAGCTTCTGAAAGTGTTTCTCCCTAGCCGGGACGTGGCGGATATCGCCCTGTTCCATCACGAACGATACGACGGGAATGGTTATCCGAACGGCCTTGCGGGCGCAAGGATCCCGCTGGCGGCTCGAGTCCTCGCGATTGCGGACAGCCTGGACGCCATGCTGTCCAGGAGCACCTACCGCCCCACGGTTTCCTGCTCCGCTGCCTGGACGGAAGTCTCCCGCCAGGCAGGGCAGCAATTTGATCCCAATATCGTGGAAACCCTCATGTGGCGACGAGTGATGGTCGAAGAACAGCCGCCGGGATGACCGGGTGAACACGGTCATACTGGTCTAGCTGACAGACATTGGCTTCCTTTGTCTTCGGTCCGCGCACCACGGAGATCTAACCATGAGGCGCCTCAGCCACAGATCTCTCCAGCACTCTCTTCGCATCATGCGCTAACGGCGCGATTTGCTTGGCTCTCGCTGCGGAAATTACTGTCTGGGCCTTTTGCGGTATTGTTCGTACAGCCTCAAATGTTTGTTATCGGTTGAGGTCAACTGGCCATTGATGAAGAGATAGCGAACTTGCGTCGGGATAGCGAGCGGGTCGCCATCGGTGACGATAAGGTCCGCGATCTTGCCGGTCTCGATGGTGCCCAACTCGTCCGCGAGGCCAAGAATCTGAGCCGGGTAGAGCGTGACGGCTTTCAACGCCTCGTCGTAGGGAAGTCCATACGCGACTGCATTGGCGGCCTGGTAAGGCAGGCGGCGCGAAAATGAAGAGTCGTCAAACGTCGCGAAGGCGATCTTGATGCCCGCAGCGTGCAGTTGGCCGGGTGTGGCGAAGGACTGGTCGTACGGCGCGTCTTCGTCTTCGGGCAGAGCCTGGGTGGGCCCCAGAATCACCGGCACGTGTTTGGAGGCCAGCAGCTCCTTGACCTTGTAGGATTCTGATCCGCCGCCCAAAATCATCTTGAGCTTTTGCTTCGCGCAGAACTCGACCGCATCCCGAATGGCGCGCTTCTGCTCGGCCACCACCAGCACCGGCAGCTTGCCCTGTACGACGGGCACCAGCGCTTCCAGCTTGAGGTCACGATCGAAGTTCTGCCCGGAGCCCTTCTCCATGGCTTGGGCGTAATGGCGCGCTCGCTCCAGCAAATCGGTCAGCTCGAAGATCCGCTTGTCGTATTCCTGCTTCGCTTCCGTGAACGGGCGCTCTCGGACGCTGAAAGTACTAAGGTCAAATGACCGGGTCTGCATGGTCGGCCAATCCACCACCATGGCGACGGAGCGGCGGATGAGCATCTCCTCGACCGTCCAGCCCGCCAGGTTGATGGCCGAAGCCTGGCCGGTTATCACCGAGCCTCCACCTCCGCGGAAGCCGCCTCCGCCGAGGGGCGTAGCCAGAGCGTGCGTGATGCCATTGGCGCGCGCCACCGGGATCAGTTCGCTGGCCGGATGAACTGCCGTCATAGCCACCAATTGCGGGTTGTACGTCCCCACGTCGCTGGTGTCCACCGAGGCCGCGACGGCTTCGATCTCACGCAGGCCGAGAGTGGTTGCGGAGTCGAAGATGCCGGGGTAAACTTCCAACCCCTTGGCTTCAATCACCTCGGCATCGCCGGGAACCTCGACACTCCGGCCTACGGCTGCGATCTTGCCGTCGCGTATCACCACCGTGGCGTTCTCGAGCGGCGGGCCGGCCAGCGTGTAAACCTTCGCGTCGCGCACGGCGTAGACGTGCGGGGCCACAGCCGGCTCAGGCATGGCATTGGTGCGAAGCCACGATATGACGAGAGGCACGGCCAACAGGGTGGCCGCGAAGGCCAGCAGTATTCGTCGAAGGCTCATTTTCGTCGCTCTCCTTCTTGTTACTATTTGCGCCGGCCTTCGGGCCAACACGCGCGGCGCTGCCCTAAGGCTTGTAGCGCGGACCCCCGGTTTTGGGGTCCGCGGTCTGTCCATGATCCCGAGAGAAAGCCGCGGACCCCAAAGCCGGGGGTCCGCGCTACCTCACGCTGAGGTCGGCTTCGCAGCCGGTTTCGCGCTTCCCGCTGGCGGCGCCCCGGTCTTGGGTGCGGCATTGGGGCCTGCGCCCGGCCGCCCCGGCCTTCTGTGGGCCTCGGCCGCTTTCGACTCCTTTTCGAGCAGTGCTTTCTTTTCTTTCTCCAGGGTTGCGCGACGGGCAAGGTCCTGTTGGCGGTCGAAGTAAACCTGGCCGTCGATCAAGACCTTCTGAGCCACAGCGTAGACGCTGAGCGGGTCTTTGTTGTAAATGGCAAGGTCCGCATCCTTGCCGGCTTCGATCGAGCCCACGCGGTCCGCGATGTGCAGTTGGATGGCCGGGTTGATGGTCACCAGCTTCAACGCCTCATCGTGTGAGAGCCCGCCCCATTTCATGCTCTTGGCCGCTTCCTGGTTAAGGTGCCGGGCTTCCTCGCCGCTATCGGAATTGACCGAAACCACGATGCCGCGTTCGGTCATGAGTGCGGCGTTATACGGGATGGCGTCGTAGGCCTCCACTTTGTAAGCCCACCAGTCGGAAAACGTGGAAGCGCCTGAGCCGCTCTTGGCAATTTCGTCCGCCACTTTATAACCCTCGAGCACGTGCTGGAAAGTGGCGATCTTGAAGTGAAACTCCTCGGCCACGCGGATCAACTGTAAGATCTCATCCGCGCGGTAGCAGTGCATGTGCACCAATCGTTTGCCTTCGAGCACCTCCAACAGCGGCTCGAGCTTCAGGTCCCGCCGAGGCGGAATCAAGTTTGCTTCGCCGGCGGCCTTCCGGCGGTTATAGTCGTCCCAGGTTTTCTTGTAATCCAACGCCTCTGAGAAAGCCTCGCGGAAAACGTCCACCACGCCCATGCGCGAGGCTGGATAGCGCTGCGACGTGCCGGGAATCGAAAAGCCGGAGCGCTTGACGTTCTCTCC
>Ga0181532_10000413_pt1 | contig 44468 bp, 48 predicted proteins | sample PEATcosm2014_Bin_33_FD_119768 | JGI IMG/M metagenome (GOLD analysis project Ga0181532, IMG submission 119768) | Peatland microbial communities from MTU Mesocosm Facility, Houghton, MI, USA - PEATcosm2014_Bin11_30_metaG | ecosystem: Environmental > Terrestrial > Soil > Wetlands > Peat | place... | reverse complement strand
TCTCCAGCAATTGGCCCGCGGCATTGATCCGGAAGGTTTCGGCGTCGGCCAAAGGATCGGCGAAACGCCGGGTCCACAGGCGGCGCCAGGCCCGGTCGTAACTGATGACCAACTGGCCTGGAGTGCCGGCCAGGCCGCGCACCAACTCGCTGCGATAGAAGATGTCGGCATAGCTGACGATGACCGGCTCCGAGCGCAGCCAAGGAGCCGCCGCGGCGAGCGACATCACCATATTGGTTTCGGCCCATCGTTCGTTGGCGAAATAGGAGAGGCCAGGAAGATCGATCATCTCGGCGCGATAGCCGCGGACGACCCCGATCTGGTCCACCCCACCACGCCGGAGCGCCGCGATCTGGCGCTCGATCAATGGCTTGCCTTCGAGCTCGAGTAAGCATTTCGGGCGGTCGTCGCCGAGATGCCTTATACGGCTGCCGCGACCGGCGGCTAGAATAACCGCGCGCATCATTCGACCCCTAAGACTTGGCGGAACAGTAGCACGTCGGCAGGCGAGAACGGGTCGGACCGCTCAGGGTGCCACATAATCCCCGTTATAGGCTGGGCCGAATGGCGAATCGCTTTGACGACGCCGTCGTCGGCGACCGCCCAGACATCGAGCGGCGGCCGCGAGTCGAAGGCGGCAAAGTGATGATAGCTGTTGACCTCTTTTCGCTCGCCGTTGATCCGGATGACCTGACGTTGCGCCACATGGCCTTCGACACGGCGTAACGGAATAGCGAAACGCTGCTGAATCACTTGCATGCCGCGACAAACGCCCAGGACCGGCAGCCCGCGCCGCTCTGCCAAATCGAGCAGGGCATTTTCCACGGCGTCGCGTTCCGGGGCATCGCCGCCCAACACCGCAAGATCGTTACCGCCGGTCAACACCAACCCGGCGATCCCGGCCCTCTCGCACAAGGCAAGAGCCGCCCCGGTGACGTTGGGGAGCAATACGGGAAGCAGCCCGCAGGCCGCCAAGAACCTAGTCCATGCTTGATCCAGGCAATCACGGCGCTCGCCGTACGCCGGAGCGAGCGATACCCGCTGGGTGATGGCGACCGCTTTCATGCGATGACCAAGACCTTCTGGTTCGTGCAATCGAGGCAGAGCTTGCGCGCCGTCTGCCATCGCCGGAACAGGGCGTCGCCAGCGCCGATTACAGCGGGTATACCGAGCTCGCCGGCGCGGATCGCCATGTGCGAATTGGCGCCGCCGAACTGGGTGACGAATCCGCTGATATCACGAGTGAAGATCCAGTCGAAGCCGGGGTCCGCGCTTGGCACGAAAAGAATCCGTCCAGAGAAGCTCTCCGACGGGTCGCCGATTGAGGCGACCGGTGCAGTAACGCTTTTTCGCGTAATGAAATTAGGATGGCTCGGGGGAAGGTGAAATGCGAACACTTCGTCGGGCGACGCGATGACCGGCGGAAGCATGAGATTACGCGTGAGCGCATGACGGTCTCTGCCATGAGCGACACTCTCCAGCAACGCCTCGCGCACCGAACCGCTCTCGCTATAGAGCGTGCGGATGGCGTCGTAGTTCAGAAATGCACAATCCTCCGCCGAAAGACCATGATCCTCGCCCAGTTGCCTGATCAGCGACAGAGCGTCGCTCAGGCTTCGCGTGAACACGAACTTCGAGTATTCGCGGCCTTCAATGCCGGCCTTGATGAACTCGATCAAACTCAAGGCATCGATGTTGAGCTCATGTTCCTTGAGCAGCTGCTCGATGCGGCGCAACTGCTCGATCGACAGCGCGAAGCGCGGCGGCGCGGACCCCGTCGGTCGGGCACTCGACCAGTCGAAATAGAGATCGGGCATCTCGTCGTAGCGCGGCGACAGGATGTCATAGGTCCCGGGCCGGAGGTGGCCGTAGCGCGCGAGGAAGTCTGCCTTCGGAAGTTGCGCGAAATCTCTCCCGATGCGCGACCCGACGGTATCGACACTCGCCATGAATGTCGCACTCTCTTCGGCATTGAGAACGCCCACCTCGACGAAGGACTGGAGCAACTGAACCGCTATGAAGCCCGCCCGCGCGAGACCAGCGAACGGCAGTGTGCCGTATCGCTTGCAGTCTTCGATCAGCCAGTAAATGCGGCTGATTTTGTCGATCTCCGCGTTGCAGATTGTCGGAAACCGCCGTGCCAGCAGGTTGATCTTCTCGCGGTCGCGCCGCCACAGCCCGGTCTCGCTATGGATAATGCGATTGGTAAGGCGCCGTAAGGCGCCCGAAAGTTCGGCAAGGTCTTCTGGAGAAAATCCGTGCTCGGCGAGGCTGCCCATCCGCTTCGGCAAATCGAGGGTGTAGCAGGAGAAGATGATCTCAAATTCGACCTTGTCGTGGAGATGCGGCTCCGAGAGGAGGCGATCGATGTAGTAATTCACGAGACGCCCGGCGAGATCGTCGGGTACGTCGCGTGGTATGAAGGAGTTGAAGCTGACGCGCACGTCGATGTAGGGCAGTCCGTGAAAGCTGACCAGCAGCGGAAAACTGCGAAGGTTCTGGTACCCGTAATTGTCCCGCTGATAGGCCCAGATCGCGTCGGTGATAAGTTCGCGATAGAGCGACAACGAGAGGGGCCTGGGCCGCACCCCGATGATTTCGGCCGGGTTCCAGTCCGGCATGATGCCGAATATCGCCCGGCTGCCGTGCAGGTACGGATGCGGGCGGCTGAGCAGCTCGACCTTGCGCGCGACATCGGCGACCGCGGTGTCGACCTTCGCGTCGTCCGCCGCCGGCCCCTGGCGGTCGACGGCCAGCGGGCGGACTTGCAGAAGGTAGAGCTGCCCGTCGTCGCCAACGGCGAATTCCACGTCGATTGCATCACATGCTAGAAGAGTTTCGAGCTCGCTGACGAGAGCGATGACCGGTGCCAGCGACGGTGGGCAGGCATCAGGCCGCGATTTGAGGCAAAAAAAAGTCTCGAGATTGTCGCCGACACCGGCGGTCACGCGATCGGTTAGGCCGGAACGGTCGTCGTAATTGATAATGAAATAGGGGCCTCCGCTGGGACTGCGCGAGAAGACCACCCCCGCTATCGCCACGCGGTCAAGCATGGGCTGGACGAAGATCTGGTCGTCGTCGCTTGCGTCATTGGCGAAAGAGTCAATCACCCGGTCGATTGCCTGTGCCACCGCTGGGCTGCCGACGACACCGAGTACGGAATCGTACCTCCCGGCCTGGGAGCTCCCCGTGGCGTCGTCCTCGGTCCGTGCACTGCTACGCACGATGACCCGATCTGAACCCCAGGGCGCAGCGGTGACGGCAGCGAGCACGCCAGCGGCGTCCGAGCGCCAATCGCCAACCGAGAGTCGGACCTGCGGCAGGACTCGTCCATTGCGCAGCAGCGGCGTCAGCGCTTCCAGAGTTTCCGCCTTCGTCTTGAAAGCGACGAGGCCCGCCGGCTGCGCCGCACCCGCGTCATCCCGGCTGGCGCATGCCGCCAAGATGCGGTCAACCGCCGTGGCAACGTCGAGCGCCCCATGATTATCGAGGACCAGATCCGGCGCCTCGGGAGCCTCCGCCGGCACGTCATAGCCAACAACGTCGCGCACATCGCCGCTCTCGGCCCCCGCGTAGATGCCTTTGCTATCGCGACGCCGTAGCTCGTCTATCGGGACCCGGAGGTAGATCTCGCGATAACCGGGGATGTTCTCGCGGTTCCAACGCTGCACCTCGTGAAACAGCGAGATGGTCGCGCAGACGACATCGGCGCCCTGCCCAGCCAGCAACCGACACAGCCGCGCGTTGCGCATCGCTGATCGCCGCCGGTTGTCTGCGCTGTGGCCAAGATCTTCGGCGATCACAGCACGGAGCGCGTCGCCATCGAGGAAGAAGACCTGACGACCGGCGGCGCGCAGCCGGCTCCACAATTCTCGCCCAACGGTTGTCTTGCCGGCGCCGGATAACCCGGTAACCCAGAAGACGCGCCCCGGTGAAACTTCATGTTCGGCTTCAGGCTGGCGTACCGCCTTTTTTATGTTTGTCATGCAGATGAAATCGTGTTGTCCCTGTAACAATACGCTCGTTCACTGCTGTCCGGAGAAACTTCCCCAGCGAGCGTGCAAGCCTTGTAGATCCAGTGTAACGCATGCGGTTTGGCGTTAAAACGATTAGAAATGCAAATGACGTTTCGGAGCGTACTTGGCAACCTCGTACGGAACAGTGACAATGCGGGACGAACACTGGGCGCACCGTCTTCTCTCAGTTGGTCGAGTTCCTTCCCCACCAACACTTCCAGAAGTGCGTAAAGCGATGGTGGCGGTCGCTATCTAAAAAATTTGTCCTGTTGGGATCAGTATCTGGCGATGGCATTCGCTCAGTTGACGTACCGCGAGAGTCTTCGCGACATCGAAGCCTGCCTCGGTTCCATCGGCGGCAAGCTCTACCACATGGGATTCCGCGGCAAAATAGCGCGTTCGACATTGGCCGATGCGAACGAAGCTCGCGACTGGCGAATCTACTCCCACTTTGCGCAGGTTTTGATCGCGATCGCTCGCCCGCTCTATGCGCTCGATCCGATCGGCGTCGATCTGGATCAGAGTCTATATGCGTTGGACTCCACGACCATCGACTTGTGCCTAGCTTTATTTCCGTGGGCGAAGTTTCGTAAACACAAAGCCGCCGTCAATATGCACACATTGTTGGACCTGCGCCGCAAGCCTAGCGCTGCGCCCCCATTCAGTCCGGCGAGGAATGCCGATTCGGTATTTATCAGGGACTCCTTGAGTTGGCAAGGTTCACGGAGTTCTCGCTGCTTGCTCGGGACAAGAATGTGAGAACACCTGCGTTCCAAAGCCGCTCATCGGCATCGTTGCCGCGGTCCTAAACCCATGGCGGGCGTCGGGGAACGCAACCAAAGCCGGAGGTCCGACGGCCCCGCTGTCTTCGCGAGCCGACTCCATCCTCTGTTCGTCCCAACTCAGCCGTACCAAGCCAACTGAAGTAGAATGGTTCGGCGGGCCGGTTTAGAATGGAATGAGACGAGGTGCTGGTCGGGCGGTTGGGCTAGCACGTTTTGTATCGGAGGTTGTGTGGAAGGCTTAGAGACAGCTTGTCTTGCCGATGATATTGGGCTGGCAGGCGCGGGGCTTCATCTCGGATGCGATCCTGATGGTGGTACAGGCCGCTGGTACGCTTTATACGTTCGATCGCGACATGAAAAGGTTGTCGAAAGCGGACTGAGAGGCAAGGGATACGCTGCTTTTTCGCCCTTTTATCGGACGAAGCGCAAGAGAGTCGACCGGATCGCAGCTATCGATGTGCCTCTGTTTCCCGGATATGTCTTTTGCCGATTTGACTCGAACAAGCGGCTGCCGATTCTAATGACTCCAGGCATGGTAAGAATTGTGGGGCCGGGAAATAGGCCGGAGCCAGTGGATGACCATGAAATCGCTTCCATCCGAACCATTGCGCTGTCCGGACGTCCGGTTCAGCCGTGGCCCTTTTTGAGATCGGGGCAGCGGATCCGGCTCCAGGCTGGTCCACTCATGGGTGCGGAAGGGATTTTCTTGCGGGTCAAGAATGAGTACCATCTGGTCGTTTCCATTACTCTGCTTCAGCGCGCGGTTTCGGTCGTCGTCGAAAAGGACGCTGTTGCTCCGATGTTCATAGGGGAACGCCACGCCAAGTCGTTCGAGAGTTAGAAAGCTTATCGACCCCCCGAAACTGCCCGTTACTGCCCGGTCAGAGGTCGAATAAAAAATCAATCAGCTGATTACCATTTTCGACTAAGTCGTTCGAGGAGTCGATTGCTTCCATGGCCCGTAAATGGGCATCTTCTCGAAAAGCGTGACGCTCAAAAAATCTGTACAATCTGGCAAAAGGCTTGCCCCGAACAGCAAATGCCGCCAGCTTTTCGTACTTTTCGTATTGGCGAATTGACACACTCCGCCAGTGAGGGGTAGTGTAATACTTCCCCAAAGCGGGGATTGTGTAGTAGAGGGCGGTAGCTTGTCTAATTTGACCGGTGTTCGTGCGAAGCACTCCGTTGGCTTCAAAGCTATCCTGGTGAGCATCTGACCGTTCCGGACCTAATTGAGCAAGTGAAGAATTCAGCAACTCAAAAAGAACTTTTTCGCGCTTCCGAATTCTGTGCTGTCGTGTGCCCGCTTCCTTCATCCGTAAACGGTCTATGTGCGGCATAAACGGCATAGTTGCATATCATTCGGCGTCGAGCGCGCCGGAAGAAGCTGAGCTTCTCGCTACACGTGACGCGATGCGTGCACGCGGCCCAGATGGGTCAGGTGCGTGGTGGAGCGCGGACCGGCATTGCGGCCTCGGGCATCGACGGCTTTCGATCATCGACCTTTCCGACCGTGCTTCCCAACCGATGACCAGCGGCGACGGCCGTTTCGTCGTCGTGTTCAACGGCGAAATTTACAACTATCCTCAGCTGCGCACTGAACTCGAGACTGACGGCGCAGGCTTCTGCACAACCTCCGACACAGAAGCGCTCTTGCATCTCTATGCGCATTACGGCGCCGACATGGTGCATCGGCTCCGTGGCATGTTTGCTTTCGCCATATGGGACCAGGCGCGGCGTGGCCTTTTCCTTGCGCGCGATCCTTACGGCATCAAGCCGCTCTACACAGCAAACGACGGCTGGACGTTCCGGTTCGCCTCACAGGTTAAGGCGCTGCTTGCGGGCGGTCACATTTCGCGCGACCCTGAACCGGCGGGTATTGTCGGCTTCCATCTCTTCGGCAGCGTGCCTGAGCCATTCACGCTGTACCGCGATATCCGGGCTTTGCCCGCTGGCCATACACAATGGGTCGATGCCGCGGGCCCGAGGGAGCCCGAGCCCTTCTCGAACATTGCCGAAGTCCTAGCCAAAGGCGCGGCCAACCCAGTGCCCGCGGCTGAGATTCCAGAACGGGTGCGCGCCGGCGTGCTCGATAGCGTGCGAGCACATCTGTTGGCTGATGTTGAGGTGGGTATCTTTCTCTCTGCAGGCGTCGACTCCGGCGCACTGCTTGGTTGCATACGAGACGCAGGGCAACGCGAGATTCGCGCAATCACGCTCGCCTTCGAAGAATTCCGCGGCTCGTCGGAGGACGAAGCACCATTGGCTGCGTGTGTGTGCGAGCGCTACGGGGCACACCACATCGTTCGGCGCTTGAGTAAGCAGGAGTTCTTCGAAGATCTCCCAACGATAATGGAGGCCATGGACCAACCCTCGATCGACGGTGTGAACACTTGGTTCGTCTCTAAAGCCGCCAAAGAGGCGGGCCTCAAGGTCGCGATTTCGGGTCTCGGCGGCGATGAGCTTCTTGGTGGTTATCCAAGCTTCCTGGACTTACCCCGTTGGCGGCGTTGGTTCGGCCCATTGGCAGCCGTTCCAGGCCTGGGGCTTTTTGCCCGCAAGCTCATTGGTGGTGTCGCCCCCAGTTTTTCGCGCACGCGGCCCAAGGCGCTTGGGGTTCTCGAACATTCGAGCAACTGGGCTGGCACCTATCTTCTGCGCCGCGGCTTGTTCCTGCCAAACGAGTTGCCTGAGGTCATGGACGCCGAGATCGCACGCGAGGGTTTGCGCCGACTGAAGCCGCTGCGCCGTCTCGCCGCGAGCCTCATGCCCGATCCCAGTTCCGACGTCGCGCGGGTTTGCGTGCTTGAGTCGGCGCACTACATGCGTAATCAGCTTCTGCGCGACGCCGACTGGGCGGGGATGGCGCACAGTCTTGAGATCCGCGTGCCGCTGGTCGACTTCACACTGCTCCGTGCACTCGCGCCTGCGATCCCCGCGCTGACGCCGGGCGCCGGTAAGGCCGCGCTCGCCAAAGCGCCAACCGTGCCGCTTCCAGACGAGATCGTGACCCGAGCGAAGACAGGCTTTGGCGTGCCCACCAGTGCCTGGATGGATGCAGCTGCTCGGGATGGCTCAGGGTCGACTGGCCGGGCAGCCGAGGCTAAGGGTCTCGTTTCTCGCCGCTGGTCGCAAGCCGTGCTAAACGGAGCCGTCCTAACGAAGCGACAATTGGAAGTGCACGCGTCATGAAGCCCTCGCCCACGATGCTTGCCCTCGTGACGGACGCCTTCGGTGGGCGCGGCGGCATTGCGCAATACAACCGCGATTTTCTTGGAGCGCTGGCCGAAACCGGTGCCGTGTCATCGATTACGGTCAGGCCGCGGCAAGCGCCCGATCTCTTCGTGCTGCCGGAAAGGATCGAACAAACACCGGCTCGGCTAGGCTGGATTGGCTATTCGATCGCAGCGCTGCGAACGGCCCTGTTCCGGCCGGTCGATCTCGTGTTCTGTGGACACCTCTTTATGGCGCCGCTAGCAGCGCTGATCACGCGCCTCAAGGGCGCAAAGCTCATCGTGCAGACCCATGGGATTGAGGTTTGGCGACGGCCATCATGGTTCCAGCGCGCGGCTCTGGAAGCGGCTGACCTCGTGTTATGTGTCTCGCGCCATACGCGCTCGGCCGTGCTCTCATGGGCCGCGATCGCGCCCGAGCGGGTCCTCGTCGTGCCGGACACCGTGAGGGAAGCGTTCACGCCCGGAGACGGCTCGACGCAGCGCGCTGCGTTAGCGATCGAGGGGAAGCGCGTCCTCCTGACTGTCGCTCGGATGGACCCGCGCGAGCGCTACAAGGGCCACGACCGCGTGATCGCCGCAATCTCTAATCTTGTCGCGAAGGGCCATGACATCTGTTATGTGGTCGTCGGGGAAGGTGCGGATCGAATTCGCCTGGAAGCGCTTGCGCGTGATGCTGGGGTGAGCGAGCGTGTGCGTTTCCTCGGCCGCGTTGGGCTGCAAAGTCTTGTCGAGATCTACCGCATGGCCGACCTGTTCGTCATGCCGTCGACCGAGGAAGGCTTCGGCGTCGCATTCTTGGAGGCAATGGCGAGTGGCACGCCCGCGCTTGGCCTCGAGGTTGCGGGCGCCAGAGACGCCCTCGCCGACGGCGCGCTTGGGACGGCTGTTTCGGAAGCCGAGATCCCTGTTACAATCGCGCGCCTCCTGGCAGAACCGAAGCCCGATCCGGGCGCGCTCGCCGCGGCGGTGCGAGGCCGTTTCGGTCGTGAGACGTTTGCGGCCGGCGTCCGTGCCGCGTTGAATCGGCTGATAGAGGGCACCTGAACCTAGCTGTGTACGCGCACCTGCAAATCGGTCTGTCGGCCTGCGCCTTAGCGCCCCGCGGCTCTGCAGAGTTCTTTTGTCGGAGAACTCCTACATGTCTGACATGACTTTCACCGAGGCAACTCCCTCGCGCGCGGTGTCGGCTCCTTCTGTGGAACGGTCTGAACTGCCTCATACCAGGATTGAACCGAGCAAAGGCTGGATCTCGCTTGGCCTCAAGGATCTGTGGCACTATCGAGAGTTGGTGTTTTTTCTAGCTTGGCGCGATATCAAGGTTCGTTACAAACAGACGGCCTTAGGGGCCGCCTGGGCGGTCATTCAGCCGCTGTTCACTATGCTGGCGTTTACGCTCTTCTTTGGACGGCTGGCAAAGGTCCCGTCCGATGGGATTCCGTATCCTTTATTCAGCTACACTGCCCTTCTGCCCTGGCAATTATTCGCCTCTGCGCTTACGGAATCCAGCAACAGCGTTGTCGCTAATGAGCGTCTCATTACAAAGGTCTATTTCCCCAGGCTAGTCGTTCCACTCGCCAGCATCCTCTCGGGCTTGGTCGACTTTGTCATCGCCTTTACCCTGGTCATCGGCATGATGGTTTGGTATGGGGTGAGACCCACCTGGGCGGTTTTGACCCTGCCCTTTTTCGTGATTTTCACTATGGCGACTGCTCTTGGAGTCGGTTTGTGGCTCTCTGCGCTGAACGTACAGTACCGCGATGTGCGCTATACTTTGACTTTTATCGTACAGTTTTGGCTGATTGCCTCTCCGGTCGCCTACTCCAGCACATTGGTTCCTGCGCGGTGGCGGCCCTTTTATGGTCTCAACCCCATGGCTGGCGTCATCGAAGGTTTCCGTTGGGCGCTGTTGGGCAAGACGCAAGCACCCGGCACGATGCTGTGGGTTTCGGTGGTGGTCGTAGCTGTCGTCCTTGTCGGCGGTCTGTATTACTATCGTCGCATGGAGAAGACCTTCGCGGATGTGGTTTAACCAAGCCAATGACTGATGTAGCCATTCGTTGCGAGGGACTCGCAAAGCAGTACCGGATCGGGGAACGGGAGTCTTACAAGGCTCTCCGTGATGTCATCACGGATGCCTTCGCTTCGCCCTTCCGCCGCCTGCGCTCCGCTCTGCAGCATTCCTCGAACGGCAGCGCCGGCAGCGAGAAGCCCAATATCTGGGCACTGAAAGACATCTCTTTCGAGATCAAGCGCGGAGAAGTGGTCGGCATCGTCGGCCGCAACGGGGCAGGGAAGAGCACGCTGCTCAAAATCCTCTCCCGCATTACCGAGCCGACCCACGGCCATGCCGACATCTGGGGACGCGTCGGCTCGCTCCTAGAGGTCGGTACCGGCTTCCATCCCGAACTGACCGGGCGCGATAACATCTTCCTAAACGGCGCCATCCTGGGCATGAGGAGAGTCGAGATCGCGCGTAAGTTCGACGAAATCGTCGCGTTCGCCGAGGTCGAGAAATTCATCGATACACCAGTGAAGCACTATTCTAGCGGCATGTACGTACGCTTGGCCTTTGCCGTAGCGGCATATCTGGAGCCCGAGATACTTTTGGTGGATGAAGTGCTCGCTGTCGGCGATGCGCAGTTTCAAAAGAAATGCCTGGGGAAGATGAGTGACGTATCTAGGTACGGCCGCACGGTGCTGTTGGTCAGCCATAACATGACTGTAGTGAACCAGCTTTGTCCCCGAACCGTATTGTTTTCCAATGGAAATATTGAGCTGGACGGCAGGACTTCCGACGTGATCGCGACTTATCTCAAGGCGGTTAGCGACAGCGCCGGCGAACACGTTTGGGACGACCCCAAGCGCGCGCCCGGCAACGACAACGTGCGCTTGCGTTCGATCCGCATCCTTGCCCGCGGCCAGACCAGCGCCGAAACTTACATCGACGAGGAAGTTTCGATCGAGGTCGAGTTCTGGAACTTCCGTCACGATATCCGCAATCTCGGCGTTGCCATCTATCTGCTGGACAGCATGGGGAACACCGTGCTGAGCACAATCTCGACGCCGGCGGCGAATTCTTTGCCGGAAGAATGGTTCCAGAAGGCACATCCAGTGGGCCTGTATCGTGCCACCTGCACGTTTCCGGCAAACTTCCTCAACGACGGCATTTATTCCATCACTGCTTATGTCGTCACGCTTGGGCCGTTGAGCATTGAAATGGAAGCGCCGCAAGTACTGTCGTTCAGTGTGTTCGACACGGGCAATATGCGCGAATCCGGTGGAGGGGAGCGCTGGCACGGCGGAGTGCGCGTGCGTCTGCCGTGGCACACGGAATATATGGGATCGGGGGATATGGCCGCAATAGCTCATCCCCAGGCCTAGTTCCTTAAGGAGAAGTTTCGGGGATGGAGAATGGTAATGGCATCAGGCCGCGGCGAGCGGGGATCAAGTCGATTGTTTTCTATCTTCCCGCTGACGTACTGACCAACGACGAACTGGCCTCGGAATGGGCGAGTGGGGCGACGCGCAGAAGACTCTCTAGAAGACCGGCACCGTCCCGCGCCGTCACAAAGGAGTGTTCTTCCGATCTCGGAGTAGCCGTTGCGCCGAATGCTCACCTTGAAAGGGTTACAGGAAAAGAGGACCGATCGAAACCATCCATGGGGAGCATGGCATGAGCAAGTTGGGAGAACAGCATATCCGATTAAAGCTGCCAGTCTGGGATAGTGACCGTTTTGCTGTCCCGGCCGATATTGAACTGTTCGACAGGCTTACCGAAGAACTTCGCGTGCACAGTCAGGGTGCTGATAACGGGCCATGGACGAGGTTACCCGACGATGAGGTCAGGGGTACTATCGAACAAATGTTAGCCGGTTGGTGCGGATGGTTTCGGTTCCCACTAACAGAATCTCGAGAGATCGCGGACCTTTTCTGTTCGACAGAAGTGCTTCGGGACTATGAGACGTTCCTGAGAGGTATAGACCACGTTGGCATTCTTGATGGAAAGAGTCTTAATGACTTGGCCGCCACAAACTGGCGCCTCCTTGATCTCGGAAGTTTGATGGACTTCCTTCTGATTTCCGGTTTTTTTGAATTTGAAGGGCACCGGCCGAAGATTTTGGAAATCGGCGGTGGCTTCGGTCGGCTCGCTGAGTTCTTACCGCTGATCACCGGTGTGTTCATGGAGTATGTCATCATCGACGTAGCACCGGTGTCTCTTATGTACGCGCATCAGTATTTGACTCTTCGGTTCCCGGAAAGAAGAACTGTCATGTTCTCTCCCGGGGTTGCGTTGGATGATTACGATTTCTTGATTGTGCCCTCCTGGTACGCTGAGTATCTCCCAAGAAACTACTTCGATCTGGCGATTAACGTGGAGAGCATGCAGGAGATGAATCAGGATTTGGTGGACTATTACGTAGAGTATATCCACGCTCACGTGCGGGATCAGGGGGTGATATACCTAGTTAATTCGCGAGAACACTTGTTTACGGGGTCGTGGAATTTTCCGAGTGAATGGGAGTGCTTGTATCGACACCGGACCATACGTTCGTGGACCCTAAACCATCCCGCTGAGATTTTTCGGAAAACGGCGAGCTCCCACAAGCGAGCGAACATGCTCAGAACAGCCGCCCTGGAGCGCGAGTTAGACTTGCATCGGGCGGTTCAGAAACTCCGGTTCTCACACGCGGCGCGCCTGAGTTATACACTGCACCAGCCGTTTTCGATCAGGAAGGTGCTGACGATCCCGTACCTGCTTGGGTTGTTGTTAGTGCCGCAACCGGTGAAGAGAAATATAAAGGTGACGATGGAGCGCGCAAGGGCGTATTGGGCCGGGAAATAACAGATCCGGCTTGGCTTCGCAGGTTTCCCAATTAGCCGTTGGAGTCAGCCGAATTGCCCTCTTCCCGTATTGGTGGAAGTCCAGGGAGAGGATCTGTCCCGCTGCGCTGTCGATTTGGGCAAAGCTCAGCGTGTCAGCCATATACGCGCCGTAGGTATATGGCATTTTCTATACCCATCTCGGAGGGCGCAATCTGGGGATCTCGGCGACAGGCGACCTGGGGTTCAAAAGGTCGCGAGGCAGGTAAGTGCGCGCACGCGTCAGACGACTTTCGTACTCGGACCGACTGGAACGCCAAATGGGATTTCTGGAGCGTCATCCCGAGGTGGGATGGGTTTACCTTGTGGCGGACCGTATCGATGAGCGTGGCGTGAAACTCGATGGAAAGGTCTTGTATGCATCCAATTACCTCCGAACGACAGCGGCTTGACACCATTGCCTCCGACAGTTGGTACGCCAAAGGAGCTAATGCAGCAACGGTAGCGTATTCATTCAGAATCTTTCGTCGCCACTTCCGGGGCCGTCGTTGCTTGGAGATGGGTCCAGCCGAAGGCCTGATGAGTGAACATCTCTATGAACACTTCTCAGAACTTACGTTGGTGGAGGGCGCAGAGACGTTCGTTCGCGCGTTGCGTGACAGATATCCCAAGGCTAAAGTTCATTGTTCGCTGTTTGAGGAGTTTTCGGCTGCTGAAAGATTCGATACGATCGTATTGGGACATGTTCTGGAGCATGTAGATGAGCCCACGACGATTTTAGCTCGCGCTAAGCAGTGGCTCGTGGATGACGGGGTGATCCTCGCAGCCGTCCCGAATGCCCGCAGTCTACATCGACAAGCCGCAGTCATTATGGGCTTGTTGAAAGAGGAACACGAACTGAACGACATGGATCGGCATCACGGACATCGTCGCGTTTACGATCCAGAATCGCTGCGGGCTGATTTCCAAAGAGCTGGCCTGCATGTTGATATCTTCGGGGGGTATTGGATGAAGCCGCTTTCGAACGCACAGATAGAGGCCTCGTGGACGCCCGAGATGTTGGAAGCTTTCATGGCGCTGGGCGAATGCTATCCGGATATAGCGGGAGAGATCTACGTGGTGGCGACGCGGGGCAATTAGTCCTTCTCGATCACTTCAACTAGGAGAAGATTGGGCAGCATCACGAAGGCGACGTGGCGGCCGCCGAAAGCGACGGCCGGCGTCGGCGGCAGCATCAATTTGGCGCGATGTTTGCGCATGCGCTCGATTTCAGCGGATAAGTCGGTCGCCAAAAAGGCGAGGTGGTAAAGTTTGATCCCCCGCTCGAGCCAGGACGTCACCGGACTCTGGCTGCCGTATGGTGCTACCAACTCCAGGCGTGGCGCTCCGGCATGCCCCGCGACCATAAATTGGCCTCGCATGCCGAGCCGGTCATCGGTCCATTCTTCTCCTTCGGGACAATAACCGAGTAAGTCCAGTTTTTCGCGCTCTGCGCCTTGCGCCAGCGCGTCGGGGCGGCAAGCGACGCCGATGTGGTGGAACAAGAGCCTATCGGTGTGCACGACTTGCCAGTCGGGATATGGTGGAATAATGCCGGGCGCGGAGCATAGGCCATTCGACAGCCGTGACGCGATGTTCGATCGCAGACTTAGGCTCACCGCGTATGATAAAGTGCTGTTCCAGTACGGCCGCTCGGCACGCGCCAAAGCTGTCGTGGAACGAAACGACTCCGCAGTTTTCGGCCAAAGTCCGGCTACACAAGCTTGCGAGTCGCAACTTGGAAAAACCGGCTTCGTAGATAAGCCATGCACTTTCTAACGCCGCCATGGAACCTCCCTTCAAGATCCAGCGTCCCCATTCGGCGCAACTTGAGTCTGAAGCCGCATTGTACAAACCTATCGTACCCTGGGGTTCGGCGGAATCGGCATTCTCGACAATGAAATAGTAGTCGCCGGGGCGCAGGAAATAACGATCGAGCCATGCGACCTGATCCTCGATTCGGGGAGAAATCTCGTGGATGAAACGGTTCAGGAGCGGATCCGTCCGCAGCGCCACAATGAAAGGAGCATCTTCTAGCGCGACGGGACGCAAGCGGTAACGCACACAGGTAAGGCATATACTATGCAACACTCTTTTCCTCAATCGCATGCACGATCTCGTCAGAGCTGCGCAACGCCGCCATTTCTTCCTCGCTGAATTGGACGCCAAAGCGTTCCTCAAGCATAAGGATCAGCTCGACGTGTTTGAGCGAGTCCCAAGTTGGCTCAAAGTCGCGCGTAATCGATTCGGCGAGCGTAATCTGACGTCCTATGCTGATGCTCAGTAACTCAGCCACCGCCCCCCGAATTTGGGATCGAGTCATCCCGTCATGTGCTCCCATTTACTGGCAATCGGTGCTGTCAAATGTTTGTCACGTTGAGGGATTGCCTCCCACGCGACGGTGACAGCGCCTTCGTTTGCGATATCTTGCACTCCTGTAAAGCTCATCAACCACATGCGCGCCGGCAGATTGCGTGGTCCCTCGCGAAACTTAAGAGCGACATCGCGCAACCCATACCGATCGATGACCGGAGCGAGAGCCAGCGCGATCATTGGACTCTCGACGTTTCGCCCCAGCGCGCGACAGCTGATACAAACTTCGTCGATAACGAGGCGATTGCCATCCAGCTGTGCAAAGATTGCCCCGATAATGCCGCTCTCGCAGAATCTGTCGCGCATGCTGACGGATATTGTACAGTGATCCGGTGCTTCCAGCCTGCGCGCTACTTGTACTTCGGAAAGGCGCTGCAATCCTGTATTGAACTGATTGGTTTTTTGCGAAAGCTCGGCAAGCCGTCCGCGGGAACCCATCGGATTCAGCGCATAGGTAAGTTCGACCTGCATTTCACGTAAATAGTCCGTACCAGCAGTTGAAGCTCGCAACAGATCGCGTTGACGGGAGGCCTCCAAATCGCTCATGCGAAGCGGCGTAGCTGAATTGGGGCGGTAGCCGTTGAGGGCCGGGTAGTGTCGTAGCCAGAACAGAGTTTGCGCGGGACTGCGAGAATACAGTAGAGGCGTGTTCGCGTGAACGGCACGGATCTGCTCAATTTCGCCCGGATTGTCATCGACGACCAGGATCGAGTCAGCGGCGATGTGCAGATGATCGGCGATGCGAATCAGACCTTCCGGTTTCGTCTGCCAGCCGATGCTGCTGGCCGAAAAGTGCTCGGGCCTAAGAAGGAAATCCGATCGCCTCAGGCAGAGCTCGGCAAAATCGCGCTCGTCATTCTTGGAGAGAATTGCTAGAAAAACTCCTTCTTCCCGTAAGCGGAGCAGCTCTTTGTAAATGGCCGCGTGCTGGGCGCTGATACGTACTCCGTCTACGCCGTCTTCTCCCAACACGCCGTCGTAAAGAGTGTTATCCAAATCGACGACGACGGCCTTAATGCGTGGACGGAGAGCGCTAGGTAGCCGAACAAGGCCGAGACTGCGCGCTAGCTCGATACAGGCGCTATCGCTCAGCCGTGTGCCCTTTGCACGAGCGGCTCGTTCGTCGAAAAACTCCGCACGCATGTTCCGGAAGATCTCAAATATGTCCCAAACGAATACCGAAGGCAGGCGGTCGGCGGTCTTTTCCAGCTCAAGATTGAACCGCTGGGCGTTGCATTTTTCTGATGGCCAATCAGAGACAACGATTGGCCCTTCAGTCTTGCCCCGCAGATTCTCCAGCCGGCTGGCGAACCAGTCGCTGAAGTCCGCCGAATATGCCTGTTCACCATATCGCTCGAAGTCCAGCGAGATGATCTGGACTGCAGCAGGATCGACCCCCGCAAAGCTAAGGGTATCGTCGTAAGCGCCGTACGCAATAATCGGTTTCAGGTGTGCCAACCATAAGAATGGTGGCAACACACTCCCGATCAACTCGAACGTGTAATTGCGATGGACCTGTAAATGTACCCGAGACAGACCCGATGGCTCGATAAGGCGCAAAAGGTCAGCGCGTTTCGGGGATGGTACTGCCCTGACCTCGTCGTCGATTGCGTTCAGCAAGAGCATCGTCGATGCCGCCACCAGATTATAGCCGACGTTTCTGGACGCGGCGAACGCTTCTATACATCGCGTCAGGATGCGAGTTCAAAGCAACAAATGATACCAAATGACACGAATCCCGTCTGAAGGATTACAAGAAAGTTGGAAATCAATTTGATCATCTTTGCGGCGGAAGGCCGCATTTGACTTCGGTACTCACGCATTTCATAATACGCTGTCACGTTGGTCGGATCCGCAACCGAGAAAGCTCTGGCTCGACCCGACTTCTAACAAACGGATGAGAAGCATGGCTGCGATTAAATCTGTGATGGTTGGCACGACCCGTGTCGATCCGCCCGAGATCGTCGGCGGCTGCCGAATCATAACGTTACCGAAGATCGCCGACGTACGCGGCAATCTCTCCTACGTCGAGGGCGGAAGGCACATCCCGTTTGCGATACGCCGTGCGTACTGGATCTACGACGTACCTGGGGGGGCGTTGCGCGGCGGCCATGCCTATCACAAGCTAGAAGAATTCATTATTGCTGCCTCGGGGAGCTTCGATGTCGTGGTGGACGATGGCATGGAACGGCAAGTCGTGCAACTGAACCGGTCGTACTTGGGACTGTATGTTCCGTCAATGGTCTGGCGCCAAATTGAGAATTTTTCCAGCAATTCCGTTACACTCATCTTGGGATCATTGCCGTATTCAGAAGAAGATTATCTTCGCGATTACGAGGCATTTGCGCGTGCGCGGCATGAAGGACGGAAATGACCACGGTTAACGACTGTCGGCTCCTGGATCTCCCAAGAATCGTGCGGGAAGAAGGCAGTATCACCCCGATCGAGGGCGGAAAACATGTGCCCTTTGAGATTGCCCGCGTCTACTACCTCTACGATGTGCCCGGCGGGTCTTCGCGTGGCGGCCACGCGCACAAGCAACTGCTGCAGTTGATGGTTGCGGTTATGGGCTCGTTCGATGTGGTATTGGACGACGGTTACACGCGCAGGCGTGTGAGCCTCAATCGAGGTTACTACGGACTGTATCTGCCGAACTTAATATGGAGGGAGCTGGAGAACTTTTCTTCCGGTGCGATCTGTGTGGTGCTGGCCTCGCAACCATACCAGGAAAGCGAGTACATTCGCGAGTATTCGAATTTCATTCATTACAAGAAGTCCGTTGCCCAAACGGTGCGTTGAAGTCTTCCATGCAGAACAAAATCACAGTCCCATTTGTTGACCTCAAAGCGCAGCACGATTTGCTGGCACAGGAACTAAGCGAAGCCATCCAGAGGGTGATGACCCGTTCGTGGTTTATTCTAGGCGCGGAACTGGAGGCGTTTGAAGCCGAGTTCGCAATATATTGCGGAGTCAAGCATTGCGTGGGAGTCGGATCGGGTACAGAAGCGTTGCACCTTGCGCTGCGAGCCTGCGGAGTCGGGCCGGGCCACGAGGTGATCACGGTTTCGCACAGCTTTATTGCGACCGCTCTCGCAATACTATGGACAGGGGCAACCCCGGTATTTGTAGACATCGACTCGGAGAGTTACACGATCGACCCGGCGCAAATTGCCCACGCTATTACGCCGAAAACCCGTGCCATCCTTCCAGTGCATCTTTATGGACAATGTGCAGACATGGATCCCATCTTGGCGGTCGCAGCGGAGCACAATTTGTACGTGGTCGAGGACGCCGCCCAGGCCCACGGCGCTTTCTATAAAGGCAAGAAGGCGGGAAGCATGGGGCATCTAGGTTGCTTCAGTTTCTATCCCGCAAAGAACCTGGGGGCGTGCGGTGATGCGGGAGCGGTCGTGACCAGCGACCCGCAACTCGACAGAAAACTGCGAGTGCTGCGCAATTATGGTCAGTCCAGCAAGTACCATCACGACAGCATGGGTTTCAACAGCAGACTTGACGAGCTTCAGGCGGCGATCCTGCGCACGAAGTTACCTTATCTGGACGCCTGGAATGAGAGCCGCCGGAATGCCGGGGAATGCTACCTATCCACACTGGAGAAAAGGTTCTCCCCTCCAAAAACGAAGGTGGGTTGTGTTCCAAACTACCATCTGTTTGTCATACAGAGCGATGATCGCGATAGCCTTCAGCAGCATTTGCGTGGGCATGCCATTGAGACTCTGATGCACTATCCGGTGCCCATCCACCGGCAGACCGCGTTTCGTGATCTTCCCCACCGCGACTGTGATTTGTTCGTGACAGAGCGCATCGCGCAGCGAGTGCTGTCTTTGCCCATGTTTCCCACGATCTGCGGGGAGCAACTAGCGCACGTGTCGGCCTGTGTAAACTCTTTCGGAAAGCAAGCGGCGGAACAGACAGGCCTACGGCCAGCCATTGGACTGGCGCAGCATTGAAGCACGGCCAGTTGGGCCAAGAAACACCATGAGCACCTCGCCGATTGTCAGCGTCTGTGTCGCGTCTCACAACCACGCTCGTTTTTTGCCTGCGATGCTGGACGGAATACTGGGCCAGACTTTCCGCGATTTCGAGATCATAGTCGTAGATGATGGCTCGACTGACAACAGCCTGGAGGTATTGCAGAGCTATGCCCATCGCAATCCTGAGATCATGCGTGTTTATACTCATCCCGGAGCGCACAATCTGGGGATCTCGGCGACAGTCAACCTGGGATTCGAAAAGTCGCGAGGGAAGTACTGGTGCCCGCACGCGTCAGACGATGTTTCGTATCCTGACCGGCTGGAGCGGCAGGCGGCTTTTTTGGAGAGTCATCCTGACGTGGGATGGGTGTACGGGATTGCTGACCTGATCGACGACAACGGTGCGCCCCTCGACGGCCAGTTCGGGTCGGATCTGTCATCCTGCACAGATTTGGTCGAGCACTTCGTCTGGGAAAACCCCATCGCGGGCCCCACCACCATGATTCGCAGAGACTGTGTCCTTCGAATTGGTCCGTTCGATGAAGCAGTGTTGTATAGCGATTGGGAATACTGGTTTCGCCTGGCGGCGCACTACTCTCCAGCTTTTATTCCTGGCTCCGTGGCCAAGTACCGGCACCACGGACGCAACACGAGCTTGGAAGTGCCCTGGGAGGAACAACTAGGTCGCCTTTTCCAGGTCATGAAAGCGGTTCGGCAGAAGGCAGACTCGACCGGAGGGCTGCTGGGGCGGCCACGGACAAAGGCGCAGCTCGACTTTCGCAAAGCAAACCTTTGTTTTGAGATTGGCGATTTCGAGTCAGGCGGCCATGCGTTGAGGAGCATGTTCGAGAGTGATCCCACACTTCGCCTCAACCCCAAACCTATGGCGCAATGGTTGTGCCGGAAGCCTGACCGGCGGCTGGCGTTGGCAGTTGTCCGGGAGTTTGGAAGCCCTCCCTGGTGGGCAGCTAATATGTCGTTCGTTTCTACTTTGTTGCACATTTTCTTTTATCGACCGCTGCGGCGGCACATGAAAGGAAGCCTGGCTAGGGCACGTTTGAACCTTGCTAACTTGTGAACGCGTGTCAGTGGCGAGAGAGACAGAGGCACGCAATGGTCACAAGAATAGTTTGTCCTGCGGGCGGCGGCCTTTGATTGAGAGGCTTGGAGCCGTCCCAACCGCGAAAAGAAGAAGAGGGCTCTTCGTTTGCAATCCTGTCATAACTGCAGCGCGATCGTGGCCGTCGCCAATCACTGTTTGTGAGCTTTGAAATCGGTTCTCAGCTCTGTTTAAGGGCGCCCGGTTGTTGTTGGCGATACCGTTCCTTGGTGCTCAAAGCGCAGTCGTTCGGTTTTTGTCGGATCGCCGAAACAATGCGCAGATGGGTCTGCGAATCGACATGGGGCCGCGAGAGCGAGCTACGAAGGGACGAGTTTGTTCCAAAGTGCAAGTCAAGCCGCCGTACCAAGCGGGAGAGTGAAGCGTGAGGCGCGTCGTCTTCGTATCCGATATTTTCGCTCGCGGTGGCGCGTCAGTCTGGCTGCGGCGCCTCTGCCGGCACCTGCCGGCAGAGGGCTGGGCCTGTAAGCTGATCATCGCGGAGCCTGCTCATCCCTATGATGACGACTGGAGCGACTGGCCGTGCGAGCGGGAGGTCCTGCGGCGTCATTATTCCCTGCGCGCCCTGGTGCATAGCACTGCGGATGCCATTCGAACCTTTTCTCCGGACGTGGTGGCCGTAGGTGCTCCCTGGAACACGGCGGCGCTCGCCATGCGCTACCTTTACGCCTCCTATCGCCACACAGCACGGTTCGTGGAAACCGTGATTGTGGAACACGAAGGGCAGTACGAGCGCCTGCGCGGCAACACCGATATCGCGGTCTTGGTGGCGGCCTGCAGTGACGACACCGTATCCCGCATTGAGTCGGACATCCCGCAGTTGAAGGGCAAAGTACGACGGTTTTGGTTCCCGGTGCCGTATGGCCAGAGGATGCAGGGGAAGGGTGATGGTCGCGGTCAGCTACGCATCGCGTATCTCGGCCGGCTGGACCAGCGACAAAAGCGAGTTCTTGACATGCCGCCCCTGCTGGACGCGCTGGCAAGGAGAGGAGTTGATTTCACGCTGACGCTGATCGGCGATGGCGCCGACCGGGCGGCGCTGGAGCGGCGCTTGGCCATGTGGCGCGGGCGGGAGCGAGTGAGCCTGCTGGGATGGCTGCCCAGCGAGAAGGCGTTGGAAGCACTGGCCGCATCGGATGTGCAACTGCTGGTCAGCGGATATGAAGGACAGCCGATCTCGACGCTGGAGGCCATGGCTTCAGGAGTCGTGCCTGTTGTAACCGACCTCCCCGGCCTGCGGGAGCTGATTCGAGACGGAACCAACGGTTTTCTGCTTCCAGTCGGCGACATCGAGGCGTTCGCTTCGGCGCTGGCCCGGTTGGCCACAGACCGCGAGCGGCTTCGCCGCATGGCAAGGGCCGCCCGGGAATCGGTCCCGGAACGCGCGCGGATGGATGTCGCCGTCCGTGATTTCTCGGTGCTGTTGGACGAGGCCGCCCAGGCACCATTGCCCACGCCCAAACCGGTGACGTATCCACCGACCCGCATGGATCGCCTGTACGTTCCTCGGTTCATGCAGGAGCTGAAGCGTCGGTGTCTGGGACAGTCGGTATATTGAGGGAGCGGTGAAGCGAATTCTTTTTGTGGCCATGATGGAAAGCGTGCACGTTGCACGCTGGATCAGCCCGCTGCAGGACCCAGCCAGGGGACATCCATGTGTTTCCTTCGTGTTTGCCTTCGACGATGCGGGCGCTTCGGCGCGAAGCTACACCCTCCTGGGTGGACAGCAACAGAACCCGGAAGTTGGTGGGCATTGCACGCTTTTCTGTTCCAGCGTGAAGAGGGGCGCCGGAACTTTGCCCTACTGGGGGCCATTCACGAGCGTTTTGCAATAAGTATCTATCGGGCGGCGGCGGGCGGGCATTGTGCCGAGGCAATGGGACTCGTCATCAGTGAGTTCAGAACCGAAAACGCTCGAGTCCTGGTTTCTGTCCGCGGTCAGCCGTCGAAGGGACAATGATCAGCGACGGGGTGATGGAGAGTAATGCGCATCCTTTTTGTGGCGATGGCCGACAGTGTGCATACGGTGCGCTGGATCGGACAATTGCAAGACCGTAACTGGGATTTGCACCTTTTCCCCTGTGAGGATGGAAATATCCACACAGGTTTTCGCGGGTTGACCATTTACCCACTACTGCGCCAGTATTCGCCGAGGATGGACGCGAGTGTTGGTCAGACTGGAATCTGGTGGCCATTTCCTCGCGGTCGAACCCGTCTGACGCAACTGATCCGGGGCGTTGGAGCAACCCGCGCCGCGATGCTCACACGCACAATTCGAAACCTGAAGCCTGATCTGATCCACACACTTGAAATGCAGAGGGCCGGTTACTTAACGCTAGAATCGCGGTGCAGAATGGAAGCGACGCAGTTTCCGCCTTGGATATTTTCATGTTGGGGAAATGATATATATCACTTCGGACAGCAACCTGAACACGAGCCTCGAATAAGGCAAGTGCTCGGGGCATCTGATTACTTCACCGCTGATTGCTTTCGCGACTCAACGCTGGCGCGTAACTTTGGGTTTAGGGGCTGCGATCTCGGCGTGTTTCCAGTTGGGGGAGGTTTCGAGATCGATCGGATGCAGCAGGTTGCAGAAGGGAAACCGTCTAGCCGTAAAATTATTGCAGTGAAGGGTTATCAGAGCGAAACCTGGGGTGGCAGAGCGCTAATTGCGCTGCAGGCGATTAAATCTTGTGCGGAAAATTTGCGGGACTATCGGATAGTTGTGTTTTCGGCGTACGGCGGTTCGCAAGTCTGCTCGGCGGTGGAGGAACTCACTCGTGCTGGACTTTCTGTTACCCTGTTGCCACAGAGTAGCCACGATGAGATCGTGAAACTAATGGGCCGGGCGCGAATGGCGCTAGGGCTAAGCATCACCGACGGTACTCCAAACACGATGTTGGAAGCCATGATCATGGGGGCCTTTCCTATCCAATCAGACACGGTATCGACAGCAGAGTGGATTGTGAATGGACAGAACGGCTTCTTGGTACCTCCGGAAAATTCAGATGCAGCGGCGGCTGCAATCCGCAAAGCATTGGCTGACAATGCCTTGGTGAATCGAGCTGCGGAGATGAATAGTCATATCGCGAGGACCAGAGTCGATGTGGGTGTCATTAAGCCGAGAGTATTAGAAATGTACGAAAAGGTCGCAAGGTCGAGACGACCGAATTCCCATAAGCAGAGAGGACTATGCGCGTCTTAGTCACAGGTGGTCTAGGTACGGTGGGGGCAGGGCTGGTATCCGAACTGCGGAAACGCGGGCATCACGTCGTTTCCTGTGACACAGGTCATCAGCCCGATGAGGTAGGGTTCTCGGTAACCACCGACGTCAGCGTGCCCTTGTATGCGCGCTGCGACGTAGGTGAGTTCCGCCAGATCGAGCGCGTGATGGAGACCCTGGGTCCTTTTGACTACGTCTACCACTGTGCCGCCGAATTCGGCCGCTGGAACGGCGAAGACTTCTACGAAACCCTGTGGCGCACGAACGCCGTCGGCACGAAGAATATCATTCGCCTGCAGGAGCGGCTCAAGTTCCGCCTGATCCATTTCTCCTCCTCGGAAGTGTATGGCGACTGGCCGGAGTTGATGGTCGAAACGGTCATGGACGAGTACGAGATCAAGCAGATGAACGACTACGCCATGACCAAGTGGGTGAACGAAATGCAGGTCCGCAACTCGGCGTCGCAATACGGCACCGAGTCAGTCGTGGTGCGGCTCTTCAATACTTATGGGCCCGGGGAATACTACAGTCCGTACCGCTCCGTGAACTGCCGGTTCCTCTATTGCGCCCTAAACGGGCTGCCTTGGACGGTTTTCCGCGGCCACTCGCGGACATCAACCTACCTAGCCGACACCGTGCGAACCCTGGCGAATATCGTGGACAATTTCAAGCCCGGAGAGACGTACAATATCGGCGGAAATTGGCAGCACACCATTGAAGAGCTTTCCAACGTGATCCTGAAGGTGACGGGAGCTGATCCATCGCTAGCGGTGTATCACGATTCCGAGATCCTCACGACTCACCACAAGCGCGTAGACGTTTCCAAGGCCCTTCGCGATCTTGCTCACCAGGACACGTACAGCCTGGAAGACGGCATGCGGCTGACCGCCGAATGGATGTGCCGGGTGTACAACATCCGCCGTGCGAGCCTGGTCGCTCGCTGAGTCGATACCGTGGACGGAAGGGCTCGATGATGAACGTTCTGCACGTGGTCGGCGCTCGTCCCAACTACATGAAAACCGCGCTCACCATGCGCGAGATGTCCCTCCATCATGCCTGTTCCAGCAGGTTCTCCTCCAAACTGGGCAACAGTACGACGAGAACATGTCCGATCGATTCTTTGCGCAACTGGGGATGGGCCTGCCGGTCGAATTCCTGGAGCTCGGCTCCGGCACTCATGCCGAGCAGACCGCCCGCGTCATGCCAGGCTTCGAATCCATGGGGAAGAAGCACCGCCACGGGGTGTTCGTGGTGGGCGAACTGCGGGAGAGTTGCGCCCGACGCGCATCGTCCAGGTTATGCTCTGTCGCGTGTCACGGCCTAATCGGGTAATGGAAGCACAGACCATAGGCACAACTCCGGTGGGAACCACCACCCAGCCGAGGGCCGTCAAGTTGCTCTATGTCTGCGACTTTCCTCCCGCCAACGGCTCCGGCGGGCCCATTCTGATGAAGCGCCTGCTGCAGAGCTATGCCCCCGACCACGTCATCGTGTTCACCAATTCGGAGGCTTTTTGCGAGTCCCAGCCCGCCGACCGCCTGAGCTGTCCCCATGTCGTTTTTCCCGGGTTCGGCGTTTCAAAACGGTTGTGGGTGGGGAGATTGAAGCATCTGCTGAACTGGGCGGTGCTGGCCTGTGTCACCGTCGCGGCCACAGTGACCATCCTACGACGGCAGGTCGCGGTGCTCGTCACCGTTCTTCACTCACGATACTTCCTGGCTGCCGCGGCCGCTGGATGGCTGACCAGAAAGCCGTACGTCGTTTTGGTGCACGACGAATACTTTTCTCGTTCCGCGGCGACCTGGTTCTCGCGCCGCATCGTCAAGCCACTGAGCGGGATGGTCCTGCGCCATGCGGCGCACGTGTACGCTATCAGCCCGGGAATGCGACGGCTACTGCAGGTCGAGTTCGGAGCCGAATCGGAAGTGCAATGGCCGGCGACCGAGCGCCATCCGCGGCGGGCCCAGTTTGCCGCTGCGGCAGGCAAAGAGACTATCATTCTCTTTGCGGGTGCCATCACCTATGCGGTGGAAGACAGCCTGAGGCTTCTCATCGAAATCATTACCAGCGGGCGACTGAAGCGGGACGGAATTTCCGTCAAATTACATCTCTATAGCAGGCTCAGCGACGACCAGAGGAGCGCCTTCGGGAACCACCCTGATGTGGTCGTAAAAAATTGGGTCATGCAGTCCGAAATGCCCGGGGTGCTGGCGGGCGCTGACATCCTCATCCTGCCTTATTCCTTTTTGGAGAGTTCGCGGCATGCAGTCGAAACCGGTTTCCCTTCCAAAACCGCCGACTACCTTGCGGCTGGCAAGCCGGTCCTGGTTTTCGGGCCGCCGTACTCGACGGTGGTGCACTATGCGTTGGAAGAGGGTTTCGCGGAAGTCGTGACGGAATGCAGCGCCGATGCGCTAACACGTGCCATTGAGAGGGTTCTGCTCGCGCCCGGTCATGGGGCGGCGCTGCGGGCAAAGGCGCTCGAAGTGTTTTTCCGGAATCACGACATTGACCGGCAGCGAGCTCAGTTCCGGCTCCTGCTCCAAAGCCTCACCCGGAGTACCTAGACTATATTGAACCCAATTCTATTAGGTGAATGGGCGGCACACGGCTGGTCGGGAAATACTGGCGTCTGAATTGTCCTGTTTTCAAGATTTATGGACGCTCGCACAAGCGCAAGGTCAAAGTTGGACGCGAAGAACTTTGCTCAAGTGTTTCATCAAATAGCCTACGAGGCTTTCGCGTATGGTATCGACGATGTCGGCCATGTGGCGCTGTTCCGAGCGCGCCAATTGGGGCGGAATGGCCACAAAGGTAGCTTTGCTCATCGTGTGCCGTCGGGCATTCTGGGGCTAAGAAATAAATTGCGGCTTACAGGAATATTGAAGGGTCGCCGTGTTTTTGGGTCGAGTAGCGGGACTGTGAATCGCTCAATGAAGTGATCTGCAACACTGCCCCGGCTCGCAAGGAAGCCGATTGGCGGTACTAGAATGCGACCTCGCCGAATAGTTTATATTCAATACGCCAATCCTGTCATGTATCCACCTCTCGAGCACAGCTCTCGCATTCTGGCAGACGCAGGATGGGAGGTGCTGTTTCTGGGCATCGGGGCGTTCGGCGACCTCCACAGTCTGCGGTTCAGGTCCTATCCGCGAATTGAAGTGCGGCAGTTGCAGTTCTGTACGGCTGGCTGGAAGCAGAAGCTGCATTATGCATGGTTTTGCATGTGGTGTCTGGCTTGGGCGCTGTGGTGGCGGCCGCAGTGGGTGTATGCCTCCGATGTGCTGGCGTGTCCGCCTGCACTGCTCCTGAGCTGGGTGCTGCGTCTGCGGATCGTTTATCACGAGCACGATTCCCATGGTCGAGCCACGAGTATGTTCATGCGGCTGTGTCTAAGGGCACGGCGAGCTTGCGCCCGCCGGGCATCAATATGTGTTCTGCCGAACGCGCACAGAGCCGAATGCTTTAGAGTGCACAATCAGCCCAAAAAGTCGGTGAAAGTGGTGTGGAACTGTCCTGAGCTGCGCGAAGTCGCAGCTACGCCCAACGGCAAAACCAGCACCGGCTTAAGGGTGCTTTACCACGGGAATATTTCTCCGGTGCTGCTTCCCCTTACCGTCATTGAGGCTCTTGCTCTACTTCCCGAGGATGTTAGCCTCACGGTCGTAGGATACGAAACCGTACAAGGGTACACACAAGCCCTGCTGGCGCGTGCAGAGCAGCTCGGAGTTCGGGGGCGAGTTCACTGCCTTGGCCCAATGAGCCGCTTCGATCTGATGGAGACCTGCGCTACTTGCCACGTCGGCTTGGCACTAATCCCACTAGCTAATGACAACGCCAATCTCCAGGCGCTGACAGGGGCCTCTAACAAGTCCTTCGACTATCTGGCGTGTGGGCTCGCCGTGCTGGTTTCGGATCTCCCGGACTGGCGTGAGATGTTCGTTGAGCCGGGTTACGGCCTATCCTGCAACCCAGGAGAGCCGGTTACCATCGCAGCGGCCCTACGGCGGTTTTATGAGCATCCCGGAGATCGCATGCTCATGGGCGAGCAGGGTCGCAAGCGGATACTCGCCGAATGGAATTACGAGACGCAGTTCCAGCCCGTTTTACAAGAGCTCGTTACCTCATGACCTGCCTTCTGGACAGCTTCGTACTGGCGCTCCATTTTGCACTCCGACGTGCGATTCACCGCAGGGGATTTTGCCGCGCTGGGCCCGAGTCGTCAGCCATGCGTTACAACGGATACCCTCGCGGTGTCCAGGGAAAGCGATATCGACAGCCGTAACTGATCACGTCGCCACGGCATGTTTCGATCGAGCGCAATACCTGGGAGCTGGACATCTGGTATCAGCAACCACTGTCACTTCAGGGGCAACCTTTTAATTGATTCGTCAGCCGAGCCAATTACCACAATTCGCTTTACTTCGGAGCGCCTCGTTGTTATGAATCACTCAACTCGTCTAAGAATAGCTCGCGTGGTTCGCTTTCTGAAGCCCACGCCGCAGAAGATTCCACTGTCTATTGAAGAGGTGCTTGGAAAATCGGAATCACTCGACATAGTGGAGCGGTTCAACAAGCTTTACTATGAGGGAGGATTAGCTGGCACTTTGAACTGGCGTGGCGTCCCAATGATCAAGAACCCGTGCGATTTGTGGACGATGCTGGAGTTGCTTCAGACGATCAAGCCCGTGGTTCTGGTCGAAACTGGAACGCACCATGGCGCGTCAGCTCTCTATTTTGCTGAAATGATGAAATTACTTGGATCACCATTAAAGGTCATCACAATCGACATTAATCCTAAGTGGCACCTTGATCCTGAACAATTTGGCATCGAGTCCATAATTGGGTATTCGACTGATCGCGTCGTGATTGAGAGGGTCAGGAACGTCGTTCGTGAAATTCTCCAAAATAAGCCTGGACCTGTGATGGTAACACTAGATTCCGATCACTCGGAGGATAACGTAACCAGAGAGTTAGAGCTGTACTCCCCCTTAGTGACACAGAATTCCTATCTTGTTGTCGAAGACACGAACGTCAATGGTCATCCAGCAGCTCTCGATCATGGGCCTGGTCCTTGGGAAGCTGTGGAGAAGTTTCTGGTTACGCATCCCGACTTCGTTCAGGATCGTGCTTGCGAACGGCACCTGTTGACGTTTTTTCCTGGAGGGTGGCTGAAACGGGTAGGACAGCGCTGCTAGCGTTCTTTCTGAGTAAATATGCAAGGCACGACTCCTTTTTTTTCGATTTGTATTCCTCAGTACAATCGGACGTCATTCCTGATCGCGGCTTTGCGTGTCCTTACAAGACAGACATTCAAAGACTTTGAGGTCTGCATTTCCGACGACTGTTCTCCCGACGGGCGGGAATCTGAACTGCAGCAGACGTTAAGAGAGTCTGACCTGCAGCACGTGTATCTGCGACAGCCGAGAAATATAAGATATGACGCAAATCTCCGAGCGGCCATAGGATTGGCGAGTGGAAGTTACTGTCTGCTTATGGGAAACGACGATTGTTTAGCAGATCCTGATACACTCGAGCGGTTACACAAACTGATTACGCAACAAGACAACATCGGAGTCGTCATTACAAACTATGTGAACCAAGCTAGTCGGGCCATTGTTCGGCGTGTGCCTGCCACTCGTACCGTAGGAGCTGGGCCCTCGATCGCCCAGCGCTGTTTCCGCAACTTCAGCTTTGTCAGCGGAATCATCCTTCGCCGCGATCGCGCTGTGGCTCATGCTACTAGCGAATGGGACGGCGCGGAAATGTACCAAATGTACATCGGCTCGCGTATCATCAGCGAAGGTTACTCATTGATGGAAATCGCAGACGTCTCAGTCGTTAATGGCATTGAGATTCCAGGCCAGTACGTGGACAGCTATGCTGCGCAACCTCGGCTGGACCCCTGTGCGATTCAAGAGCGCAAAATTCCTCTGATCGACACGGGCCGGCTAGTAATTGACGCAATCCGACCGTACGCTGATAAGAGCGTTTCGGCTTTAAGTGCCTCTATCTTTTTTCAGATTCTGGTTTTTACATATCCGTATTGGATCGTCGAGTATAGGCGCGTGCAGTCGTGGAATTATTCTCTCGGCATCTGTCTCGGTATGCGTCCCCGGAATATGTTTGGGACTACAGCACTTCGCTGGATACATTCGTTGTCTTTGAAAGCCCTGTATCTAGTGGTCACTATTGCGGGTCTGACGATGCCAATCGGTCTATTTGATTCGCTTCGTCCGCGGTTTTATGCCTTCGCCAAATCAGCATTCCGGTGTTGACAACTCTCGATCCAGTGAGTGCCTCCGATTGTTAATAATCGGAAATCGCGGGGGCTCAAACGTTGGCGAAAGTTTTGCGAGAGCCGGTGCTGAACTGGGCGCTTCGTTCGTACAAATCGAGCCTGCCAGAGCTATGCGCGGCCCGGCAATGATCCGCCGACTGCTCTGGCGTCTGTGGGATCACCACCCGCTCAGATTGGGAAAATTTAGTGCAGAGGTCGTTGACTTCTGTCGTGCACGGCAACCAGGCATAATTCTGACCATGGGTATCGCTCCACTAACCCTCGAGGCGCTTGGGGAAATTAGAAAGCTTGGATGTTACTGTGCGAACTATCTCACGGATGACCCCTGGAATCCGTCGCGACGGTCAAGGTGGTTTCTGCGAGCTCTTCGCGGTTACGACCATGTGTTTACTACCCGCCGTGCCAATATGAGCGATCTAGAGGCCCTAGGGGTCCGTCGCGTTTCGTACCTTGCCTTCGCGTGGGATCCGATTCTCTGTCCTGAGCGGAAATACTCTGAAAACGAGCTCGAAGACTACAGAGCTGACATCGTGTTTGCGGGGGGAGGCGACGCGGATCGCGTGCCGTATTTTGCGGCCCTGGCACGTGCGGGCTTGCGCGTGGCTCTATATGGTACTTATTGGGATAGATTCGCAGAGACGCGCCCGTTGACTCGCGGGCAGTTACCGATTGCTGAACTGCCTAAGGCGATTGCTGGTGCTCGAATCGCGTTGTGCCTTGTGCGACGCGCAAACAGAGATGGACATTGCATGCGGACATTCGAAGTCCCGGCTGCGGGCGGCTGCATGCTGACTGAGGAAACCGACGAGCATCGGGAAATCCTGGGGCCGGACGGGGAGTGTGTCCTCTACTTTCGCACTATTGACGAAATGATCGTGAGAGCGCGGTGGCTGCTTGAAAACCACGCCGAGCGCGCGCGACTAGCAGCCGCCGCGCGTATGCGTATTCGCACCGACTCGAATACTTACAAGCACCGGCTCACGCGAATCCTTGCGGCGGTGGAGGCACCTTGACCGCAGCCAACCGGGGCGCCTTCTATATGAATCTCACGAGGTCAGGCAATCTGGCGGATGCTGGGAAACCACCGCGAAGGGCGCCAGGTTTATCTTTGATGTCGGCGCCAACGCCGGAATCTATAGCCTGGCCGCACTGGCTATTCAGCGCGATGCTACCGTCCACGCCTTCGAGCCCACCCCGGAGATTGCAGCTCGCCTCACGAGACCTCGGCGGGGCCTTAGAAGGGGCGGAACGGCTGATCAGGTCCGGTCATATCGGAATCATCTTTATGGAACTCAATTGGGCTAAACGTGCCGGAGCCACATGTGCGGCCACCGAGTCCATTCGTCTCCCCGAGCAGGGAGGCTATCGGTTCTCAAGACCAGGCAAGCGCCTGAATTGGCAGAAGGCGGGTGACTGGTTGCGGACTCTGAGTGATGTGGTTGTCCATCGAGCGCGCCCGTAGCAAGGTCTTTCAACTGCGATGACATTTCTAATTTTCGTTTGTCTCACGGCATTCCTTTGGCTGTTATGGCTTCTCCGAAGGGATAGGGTTTCGCTAGGGCTTCCGATCGCCTACTTGTTTTCGTTGTTGCTGGTCCACGTGCCGGGCGCGTTTGCCCATGTCGTCGGCGGCGATTTCCTACTCCACTCGGATCTGATTGAGATTGGCATGCGTTTCACAGCGCTCGGGTCAATGTGTTTTGTTGCGGGCGTGTGGCTGGCCCATTCCTCGACTCCAAAAATGCCAGTCCGCCGAGAGGCGGATCGCGATCCCTTTTGGTGGTTTTGCTTGCTCGGCGGGTGGTCTCTCACCTACGGCCTCAGTCCCCTCTACCACATCCCCAGTGTCAGCGCGGCAGTTGAAAGGGGGGCAGGGATTTGGATGCTAGGCGCGCTGTTAGGCCTGCGAGCGGCTTGCCAGCGCGGCGATCTCAAACGAATAGCGATCTGGCTCGGGGCGCTCATGGTCTACCCCGTTCTGATGCTTCTGCTTGGAGGCTTCCTGAGCTATGGGTCTGCGGCGATCATTATCGTCTTTTCCGCGCTCACTATTTCGACGCGAAGCTTCGGGCGCGTGGTGGTCGGCATGACCCTCTTTATATTCTTAGGTTTGAGCATATTCGTAAATTACATTGAGCACAGGGGTAACATCCGTAAACAGGTGTGGGGCGGAGCACCTCTTGAGACCCGAATCGATAGCGTCATTGACACAGTTAGTGACTTTGAATGGCTTGACCCAACCAACCGGAAGCATCTGATCTCGCTTGATCAAAGGCTCAATCAAAACTATTTCGTCGGCTTGGCGGCTGAGCGAATTCAGCAAGGCCAAGTGGATTACCTCAAGGGGGAGTCGATCTGGGAGGGAGTGCTCTCTCTGGTTCCGCGCGCTTTATGGCCCGAAAAGCGGGTATTTGGAGGTAGTCCACAAATCGTTGCAAAGATGACCGGCGTTCGGCTTGATCCCACATCGTCATTTGGCGTGGGCAACGTGATGGAGTTTCAGATTAACTTTGGGATTCCGGGAGTGGTAATTGGCTTTTTCGTACTTGGGTGGCTCATCGGGACGCTCGATGTCAAGGCAGCCGTTGCGGAACGTCGAGGCGACCTTGGCAGTTTAATTCTTTTCTTTCTCCCCTGCGTGGCCCTGATTAAGCCGGAAGGGTCAATTGTAGAAATCACCGGTGGCTCAGCCGCTGCGCTGGTGGCGGCATATGGTTGGAAGTGGACATGGAACCAGTGGGTCGCCCATCGACCCAGCTTGAGAGCGAGATATTCTCATGCGCATATGCACCGCCCCCGAAATCTTCCGATCGAAGATTAATGGAATTACGACTGTCACGCGCGAAATGTGTTCCAGCGTCCATTAGTCCCCGGCTAGTCTCGATCTTCGCTTGTTCGGAACGTTCGATGGGAGTGGACGATGCCATGGCGCTCCTCTGCAAGGATCCGGCAGGCACTAAACGACGCCGTGACCCAACGCTTTGGACGCGCCGTCTTCCCTTACGCGGCCTCGCTGGGTGGTTTAGCCAGGTCGCGATTCCACGCCGAAGATGACGGTAAAAGGATGCGTGATATTGTTTCAATTTTCTATCCGGAAAACGGGGCGGGCGGTTTTTCACGTTGCGATGGCACCGTTCAATTCTATCAACGGGTTCACGCTTTGCCGCGTCCAGGCTACGTTGTATTTGATTTTGGCGCCGGCCGTGACGCGGCCTATTATAGATCCTTCGTTTTAACGGCAAAGCCTCCGCAACCTGCGAGGCGATGGAAGGCTCGTCGTCGGCGTAGATCTCGATCCGGTTGTGTCCACAAATCCTTACATTGACGAGGCTGTCGCCATCGATGTGGCCTCGCCGCTGCCATTCCCCAAGGACACCTTCGACCTCATCGTCTCGGATTCGACCTTCGAGCACGTGTCGGAGGCAACACGGATCGCATACGAACTCGATCGCGTTGTCAATTGTGGGCACTTGTTACGCCTTCTGGTGCTGTGGCCTGAGGTTACGAATAGCTCCGATGAAATTTCTGCATATCATTAGGTCCCTTGATCCGCGATTAGGAGGGCCGATCGAAGCGTTAGGGCAACTTACGCGCGCTATGCGCGCAATCGGGCACCAGACCGAGGTCGTGACCCTAGACTCACCAAGGGCACCGTGGGTCAGAGCCTTTGGCGCACTCACCCACGGATTGGGTCCAAGTGCAGGATCCTATGGGTATTCGCCGTGTTTCGTGCCATGGCTTCGGCAACACGCGTCAGATTATGATGCCATTTTCGTCCGAGGACTGTGGCAGTACCACAGCTTTGGCACTTGGTGTGCGTTGCATGGGAGCAAGTTTAAATACTTTGTTTTCACCCACGGCATGCTTGATCCCTGGTCGAAGCGCCGCTACCCGATAAAACACATTAAGAAGTGGCTTTACTGGCCATGGGCAGAATATCGCGTTCTCCGAGATGCGCAAGCAGTGTTGTTTACTTCCGAAGATGAGCGGATGCTCGCCCGCCGATCATTTTGGCTATACCGGTGTCGAGAAGCTGTCGTGAGCTACGGAACAGCGGAACCATCCGGCGATCCCGAAGCGCAAAAGCTAATCTTTCTCGAAAGGCATCCAGAGTTGAGCGGGAAGCGGTTGCTTCTGTTTATGAGCCGAATCCACCCCAAAAAAGGTTGTGACCTACTAATTAGGGCTTTCGCACGAGTGCTGGGGTGCGATAGTAATTGGCGGGTGGTGATGGCTGGCCCCGATCAAATTGGGTGGCGGGAAAAACTTATTGACCTTACTAGAACCCTGGGTGTTGCTGACCGGGTCTGTTGGACAGGCATGCTGACGGGCGATCTAAAATGGGGTCTGCTGCGTTCGGCTGAAGTGTTGGCCTTACCATCGCATTCCGAGAATTTTGGCATAGTGGTCGCTGAAGCGTTGGCGTGCGGTTTGCCGGTGCTCATTTCTAATCGGGTCAACATCTGGCGTGAGATCGTAGAAGACAAAGCAGGCATAGTTGCTTCTGACACATTGGAAGGTACAGAGGGCCTGATACGGAGCTGGATTGATCTCAGCGCTGACGATCGTTCGCAAATGGGGGAGCGAGCCCGTCAATGCTTCTTTAACAGATTTGAGATACGAAAGGCCGCGTCAGCCTTGGTCGAGCTCGTGTCAAGTGCAGACATCTCGCCGCGCCATGGACACAATCTCCTATGACATGCGAGGACAAACTCTACAAGAACCAAGGCAATCGCGCGCTGCTTGACTTGCTGACGAATAGGACGCCCGGTCGTGCCCTGGATTGTGGCTGTGGTGCTGGCGATAACGCACGTATTCTGGTCTCTCGTGGATGGACCGGAACGGGTATTACGGTGAGTAAACAGGAGAGCGTTGCTGCTCCAGAGTTTTGTGAACGGGTCATTCTGCACGATCTCGAAAGCGGACTTCCAAGTTGCCCCTAACTTATGATCTCGTCGTGCTTTCTCATAATTTTTGAACATTTCGCGTATCCGGCAACACTGCTTAAACAATTACTGCAGGTATTGTCTCCCGAAGGGGTAGTGGCGGTTGCTCTCCCTAACGCGTTATTCCTGTTACAAGGCATGAAGTTTCTTTGCGGCGAATTCGAATATGAGCCAAGTGGAATCATGGATAATACTCATCTCCGGTTTTATGCCTTCGGGTACAGGCGCTGCATTACTGCGATCAAAATTAATGGCCTTTCTTCTCAAGCGGAACTGAACCTCTCCGCGGCGGCTTCGCAGGCAGCGTGACGCCAGATGCCTTTGTGCTACAGATATGACCCCAGGACTGCAACTTTTGTATATTGCAAAGCCTGAAGCGGGCGACTGGTGAAACATGCACGCTACTACCGGCTTTTTCTGGCGGAAGGTCATCTGAACCCGCGGCGGTTCGGAGCCATGCTGGGCCGATCGCGCTGCTACCGATACCGACGGGATAGGTGGATGGTGGTCGGCAGAACTTTTACAATAATCTGCTCCTCGACGGTTTTGAAAACGATCGACGCCTACGCTTCTCGACAAAACTCGTCGGAGAAAGGGACGATGGGAGCACAATCAAACTAGACTCGCTGATTGACAAGATTGAGCCACCCTGTGGCATCAAAGTAGATGTGGATGGAGGCGAACTCCGCGTCCTTCAAGGAGCAGCCAGTCTGACAAAAACGCGTGATGTTCGCTGGGTTGTTGAAACACACTCGAAGGCGCTGGAATTAGGTTGCTTGGAGTTTGTTCGGGATGCTGGCTAACAGTCGCAAATCGTCGGGAATGCGTGGTGGCGCAGGATTGTGCCAGAGCAAAGACCCATCGAACATAACCGCTGGCTGCTAGCTTTTCGGGGACAAACGAGTTCGGGGGTACGAATTGCTTCCAATTTTAGCAAGCCATTCCAGTCCTGAACCGCAATGCGAATTGCCATATTGACATTCGGTCGTTTTCACGTTTGTGATCTCGCCCGGGAGCTTGACTCGCTGGGGCACGATGTCGCGTTTTACTCCCTTGTTCCCCCTTGGCGAACTCAGAAAGTTGGATTGCCAAACAGGTGTAACCGGTGGCTCGCGCCCTACGTGGCGCCTTTGTATGCCGCTGCTCGCGCCGCTAAGGGAACTGTATTCGAAGCCCGTACTCATGAGTTGCTCATCGACGCCCTTGACCGAATTGCCTCCACACTAATCAGCCGATGCGACGTGTTTATCGGAATGTCCGGGATGTGCCTTCACACCATTCAGGCCGTCCGCCGTAAATATCAGACGAGGATTTTTGTGGAGCGCGGTAGCCGCCACATCGTTTCTCAAAAAGAAATATTAGAAAATATTCCGGGTAGGCAAGGTTCTGCTCCAGCTATCTCCGAGTGGTCAGTCTGCCGCGAAATCGCAGAGTATGAGTTGGCGGACACCATCGTCGTTCCGGCGAAGCACGTTGTCCAGAGCTTCACGGAGCGTGGTGTACCGGAGTCTCGGATCTTCCGCAATCCCTACGGCGTGGACCTTAATATGTTTCCCGCTACCCAGGCTCCCTCTCTAGAAGTACGCCCTCAGATCATCATGGCGGGCACATGGTCTCTTCAGAAAGGTTGCGACGTTCTGGTGGATGCGTGGCGGCGTCTGCGTGACGTCGGGCTGATCCATGTGGGCAGTGTTGGCGACGCGCCGCTCCCGCGTGAACCTGACTTCAAGCATTATTCACCAGTTGAGCAGCATCATTTAACCCGGTTTTATGCTCGTTCACACGTTTTAGGCCTCGCTTCGCGGCAAGACGGCTTCGGACTGGTTCTGGCACAAGCGCTTGCCAGCGGGCTGCCAGTCGTTTGTACTGATCGAACTGGCGGGGAAGATTTGCGCGAATATCTTGAAAATCCGGATTCGGTTTCGGTTGTTCCTTCCGACGATCCAAGAGCACTGGCCTCCGCTCTGCAAATCGCGCTGGATAAGGCTCGATCAGTGAAGGGTCTCCGTGATTTGCTGGGTCCTGGCCGGGCAGCTCTATCTTGGAGAGCTTACGCTATGCGCTACGCTATAGCACTGGGCGAACGAGCTTGAAAGCACATCCGCCAAGCGCGCGGTCGACAACTCGACGCGGGCTGAGACATCGAAAACATAATCGGATTCATGAGAACGGTTCCGTCTAAGGTGGTCTAAATGAAATCCTACTTGTATGAGTCTTGGGTTCCCGGCAACACTGATTCATGGCGACACCCTGGTGTTGGATCGGTGGCTTTGGATTTCAAGACACCTCACTTCGGTGCGCCGGCTTAGCGTTGGCTTGATGTTGGCTGTGGCAGCGCGCCTTCACTATTGGTTTGGCGCTGTTGGGTTACAAAGCGTTGGGCCTCAGTTGGGATGAGCGGAATCAAAGCGTTGCGCGGCAGCGAGCGAAGATGTGCAAAACGGCGCTGGCCAATTTCGAGGGCTTGGATGTGCGACAGCTTGACATGTCTACTGACCCGAATGGCCAGTTTGACGTAGTCTTATGTTGTGAAAATATCGAGCATGTTCTTGATAACCAGCAATTGATGGTCGATATGGTGCGGTATCTCAAGCCTGGGAGTACACTCCGCCTAACAACTCCGAATTTCAATTACAGAGCGATTACGGTGGGCGACGAAGGCCCATTTCTACCAATCGAAAATGGAGGGTGTTCGAAGGGGATACACAGAGGTGTCTGACAAAGCTCTCGGCTGCGGCGAGGTTTCTTTGACAAAACTATGACGGTCCGCCGCTAGCGCTTTACAGGCTGCGGAAAAACTCACGAATGTGTGGATCACCGTGGAAGAGCGGCCCTTCAGGGCCGCGTAAGCCCCGTGAAATCATCGTGGGCTTCAGCCCCAGTGGTCGTTGTTCCTCGGCAGATTGCGTTTTTCCGCAGCCTGCTAAGCGCTTGGCCCGCCAGAATATGCGCAATCGCGCGCGTAATGTTTCTGGTGACGAATGTCCGGTCCCCATCGTGGGCTTTCGTGATTGAATAACACTCCATTGCTGCAGAACATCCCGTACGCCTCGGTAATTGATGGCCAATATGCACGTAGTAGCCCCGGAGATGGTGTCCGCCCGGGAACTAGAGAATTCACTCGTTACGATCCTCCGGATGGCCGGAGTCAAGGATGTCAGGGCGGTATCCTTGTCTCCGAGAGGACGCTGGAATACTGCCGCCTATGGGAGCGATTGTATTGTACGATGCGCAGCAAATATAAATACCGCTTCATAAATATTGCGCACGGCTGCGCCGCCCCAAAGAATACGCAGATAATTCGGAAGTTGTGTTTAGCTGAGTCCTATGGTCTGCTGTAGCTGATCGAGGACAGAGAATCTCTCACGCTCAACCTCGGGACCATCTGGAATGGAATCTCTACCCGCTAGTCCGCTCTTTTTGCGAATCCTTTTGGGCCTCTTTCGTTCGATCCCGTCGGGCACGAGGGGCAGGGCCCGACTGGCTCGAATGATGTTGCCCGTGGCGGCGCGATCAAAGCCGGCATTAATCCGCAATTGCGACGGAAACAAAATGGTGATACCCAACCTCCTGGAGCCTGTTGGCCTGTTTCTCTGGATGGACGGCGTGTACGAACCCGAAACGCTGCAGTTTCTTCGAAACCACATTACTTCTGATTCCGTGTTCGTGGATGTGGGTGCCAACATTGGGGCGTTCTCCATTCCACTGGCCGGATATGCGAAGCGCGTGATTGCCATTGAGCCCTCTCCACGAGTTTTGCCCTATCTGAGAAGAAACGTCACCTTGAACCGCCTCTCGAACGTGGAGATCGCCGCATGTGCAGCCAGCACGTCGGATCGCGATTCTGTCCCGCTGTACATACCGCCGGAGAGTCATTTCGGCATGGCTTCCTCCGCTCCGCAGTTCGATGTGGCACCAACTGCAGTACGAGCCAAATCTTTGGACGCAATACTAGTGGAGCAGGCGGCTCCGCGTGTATCGGTGATGAAGATAGATACGGAAGGTTATGAAGCCCACGTCTTTTTGGGGGCACAGAACCTACTGCGTGGACCTTTCCCACCTCCCATAGTCTTTGAGTTCTGCGACTGGGCAGAGGAAAGAGCGTTTCCTGGAAGAAAGGGATGGGCGCAGCATCTTCTGATGAGCGCGGGATACACATTGTGGACGATGCCGGATTATGCTCAAAAACGCGCGCCGTTAAAAGAGCCCGTCACTGGCGGCTTTCATTCGATTGTTGGAATCCCGCCAGGGAAGCCTTGTTGAGCTGCATTTCCATTTGGCCGTAGAGTCGGCTACGCGTGGAAGTGATTCTCCGGACCCGGTTCGCTGCGGATTCCTAGCGGGGTAGTCGGCAAGGGTAGAGGGTTGTCTGGTGCCTGGCGTTTCCCACGACTCCAACCCATTCGACTACCTGACCCAGCTGCAGCGGCAATGCCGCCAAGTTGGCGCGGAATCCCTCATCCTGGATGCCCTGGAACTACCGCGCGATTCTTCCAGGGTCTGATGTCAGCCTGGATTCCGGCTAGAGGATGATGAATCCACAGGGCCGGAAACAATCCCTTCCGGCCATGATCGGGAGCCTCTCTTAAATGGTCTTAAAACGGGCCTCTGGTAATGACTGATTCAAGAAGAGTTTTTCAGCCAGTCGCCTGGCGGAACTATAGCCATAAAGTGGGCTTGGAGGTGTAAAGTCAATCGGTGGCTGTCGATCCCAGCTTGCTGAAATGCCTGGTCTGCCCTCGGCACGCAATGCGGCTCTCCGAGGCTGGCTCTAGCCTATGTTGTGAGGCGGGACATCAATATCCGGTCGTCGACGATATTCCGGTTCTCCTCGACGGTGGCCCACAAACCTTGTGGGTGGCTGAGAGTTCTCTCAAGCAAGCGCAACACCGAGATGTGGACGCCGCAGGAGATCCATATTACCTCGATACCATAGGCCTCTCGGAGCATGAGAGGGACGAGCTTAAAGAGCGGTTGCGTAAATGGGATGGATGCATTGACCCGCTTGTGAGTTTCCTGATCGGGGCGACTAACGGCATCGCGTATAAGCACTTGATTGGGAAGCTGCAGGAGTACCCGATTCCGGAGCTTCATCTGCCTCCAGCCAATGGTCAGGTCCTGCTAGATGTAGGATGCAACTGGGGAAGGTGGTGTATTGCGGCTGCTCGTTTGGGGTACACGCCAATTGGTATTGACCCAAGTTTGGGGGCTGTCCTGGCGGCTAAGCGAGTCGCTGCTCAATTGGGATTGAATGTCAAGTTTGTGGTTGGCGACGCTCGGTTCTTGCCGTTTCGAACAGGTTCCATGGACGTCGTCTTTTCGTACAGCGTGCTCCAGCATTTCGGCAAAGGCGACGCTAGCAGGGCAATCAAAGAGGTCGGCCGCGTACTGCAAGCGAACGGTAAAAGTGTTATCCAGATGCCCACAGTCCTCGGCATCCGTTGTATGTATCACCAGGCTCGGCGAAGGTTCCGTGAGGCCCGCGACTTCGAGGTCAGATATTGGAGCATTCCTGCCCTGCGCCAGGTTTTCACTAAGCATGTCGGCCGGACTACCTTTTCAGTGGATTGCTTTTTTGGTATTGGGCTGCAGGCTGCTGACCTACGATTGATGCCGCCCAGTCTAAGGGTGGTGATCCGTGCTTCGGAACTACTTAGAAAGACAAGTCGGGTATTACCGTGGTTTTGTTATGTTGCGGATAGCGTCTACGTTGAAAGCACAAGAGTTGAGGCTACTGCCTGACCTAGGCGCGGACATGACTTGGTACGGCGGGGATCCGGTGCTGGGCGCAGTGTTTTCGCACAGGACGACGGAGGCGTTCGGCAACCCGCGCGCCTCGATCTGAGATCCGGCAGAAGGACATGGAGCTGGCGGCTTCCGTGCGATTGGGTCCATAGTAGTCAGCGCACGAGCTGCTGGATCGTCACCGTTGAATACAGAATAGGAGTTGTGCATTGTACATTTTGGGAATTAACGCTTACCACGGCGATGCTTCTGCCGCGATCGTAAAAGATGGTCAGCTTATCGCGGCCGTAGAGGAAGAACGCTTCAACCGCAAGAAGCACTGTGCTGGATTTCCTGCTGCCGCAGTCCGCTATTGCTTGCAGGCTGCCAACATCTCAGTTGGCGAGCTCGACCATGTTGGCATTTCGCGGGATCCCTCCGCGCATCTGCACAAGAAAATTCTGTTCTCGATTACGCGCATCCCGAACCTTTCCGGGCTGATTGCCGCCCGGCTCGCGAATGCCGCCAAGGTACATGACCTGCGCGAGGAGTTGGCACGTGCGCTGGATGTACCGCCGCAATTCCAGGCCAAGATCCACAAAGTAGAGCACCACAGGGCACACATGGCCAGCTGCTTCCTGGTTTCCCCATTCGACCGCGCTGCCATTTTGTCCATTGACGGCTTCGGCGACTTTATCAGCACTATGTGGGGAGTCGGCGAAAACAATCACATTGACGTGCTCGGGCAGATCGAGTACCCACACTCAGCCGGTATCGTCTATACCGCCACCAGCCAATACCTCGGTTTTCCCAAGTACGGCGACGAAGGGAAAGTTATGGGTCTGGCACCGTATGGGCGTCCTCGTTACCTGGAACAGTTCCGGGACATTATCCGGACAGACAAAGGCGCCGGCTTCAATCTAGACCTCAACTACTTCAAGCACGACTCTGAAGGCGTGGACATGACGTGGGAAGACGGCTCGCCGACGATCGGTCGCATTTTCTCGGACAAGTTTATCGATGCCTTCGGGCCCGCGCGTCTCGCTGGGGAGCCGCTTACCTCGTTGCATGAGGACATCGCGGCCTCCCTCCAGGCCCGCTTGGAGGAAGTTAGCTTTCACATTCTGAACCAACTGCATCAGCAGACGAAAACCGACCGGCTTTGCTTGGCCGGTGGAGTCGCATATAACTCGGTGATGAACGGAAAGATTTTGCTCAACACTCCATTCCGAGAGGTGTTTGTGCAGCCGGCAGCGGGCGACTCCGGCACGGCCCTTGGAGTCTGTTACTACATCCACAATGTCCTACTGCAACAGCCGCGGTCGTTTGTGATGGAGCACGCCTATACCGGTCCAGAGTTTGCAAACGGGCAGATCGACGGCGTAGTGCGAGGGAGCGATTTTGATTGGCGCGAATTAAGTGACCATGAGCTCACGCTGGCAGCAGCGCAAGCTGTCGCTGATGGGAAGATCGTAGGTTGGTTCCAGGGCAGGATGGAGTTTGGGCCACGTGCTCTCGGCAATCGTAGCATCGTCGTCGACCCGCGCCGCGCCGAGATGAAGGACATCCTGAATGCACGGATCAAGAAGCGCGAGCCCTTCCGCCCCTTTGCGCCTTCCATCCTTGAAGAGCGTGTCGGAGACTACTTTGAGCAGACGCATCCGTCTCCGTCTATGCTTATGGTTTATCAGGTCAAGGAGGACAAACGCTCAGTCATTCCTGCGGTGACACACGTGGACGGATCCGGACGGCTGCAGACCGTTGCTCGCAGTACCAACCCCCGTTACCACCAGCTCATTTCCGACTTCGAGCAGCTAACCGGTGTTCCGGTTGTGCTTAACACTTCCTTCAATGAAGACGAACCGATTGTGTGTACTCCAGAGGAGGCTTTGAACTGCTTCCAAAGGACACGAATGGATGTCTTGTTCTTGGGTAACTACATGCTGCAGCGGTGACAACAGAGGAAGTGTCCGGCCAATGAACGTGTTGATTCTGAACCAGGCTTTCTATCCGGACGTTGTCTCGACCGCTCAGCACGCGAGCGACTTGGCAAGGGGCTTGACGCAGGCGGGACACGAAGTCACCATCATCTGCAATTCCCGAGGCTACGACGATCCGAAGCGTCGATTCCCGAACCAGGAAACTTGGAACAAGGTCAAAATCGTTCGCGTGCGATCGACTGGGTTCGGCAAGAGTTCCAAATGGCGCCGTGCCGCGGACTTCGGAACGTTCATGGCAAGTTGTGCGTTTCGTCTGTGGTCATTGCCTCAGTTCGACGTTGTCGTTGCGATGACCTCGCCGCCTCTGATTTCTTTTGTTGCGACGCTGGCTGTGCCGGGCAGGGCTCAAAGCCTGGTGTTCTGGTCAATGGACCTCAACCCCGACGAGGCAATCGCTGCGGGATGGCTGCGAGCGAAATCCCCGGTCGCACGTCTGCTATCCCGCATGTTGTTGCACAGCTTGCAACGAGCTGATTGCATCGTAGCGCTGGATCGGTTCATGAAAGACCGCATTCAGGCGAAGGGCATCCCTGCGGAAAAGGTCCTGGTCGTGCCGCCTTGGTCGCAGGATGACCGCGTCAGGTTCGATCCAGCGGGCAGGGAAGAGTTCCGGGCCATCTATAAGCTTTCCCGTAGATTCGTCGTGATGTACTCGGGAAACCATAGCCCATGCCACCCTTTGGAGACTCTCCTTCAGGCCGCTGAGCGACTCGCCGATCATGAAGATATCGCTTTTTGCTTCATCGGGGGCGGAAGCGAGTTCCGAAAGGTGCAGGAGCGTGCGAGAGACCGTGGCATGCGGAACGTGCTGTGCCTTCCTTATCAACCCATAGAGAAGTTATCGGCATCGTTGTCCGCGGCCGACCTGCACGTTGTAGTGATGGGAGACAAGTATGTAGGCATCGTCCACCCCTGCAAAATCTACAACGTGCTAGCCGCGAACAGAACATTCGTTTACATAGGTCCAACGGAGAGTCACGTGCAAGACATCATCCGCCAAGCCGGCCCGGCGGGGGCATACGTTTCCGCGCACGGTGATGTAGACGGAGTCGTGGCAAACATCTTGCATGCTATGCGATGCGGAACAACGGTTTCGCCGGCGACTACCGAACTGGGGAAACGATTCTCGAAGGAGTTGCTCATTCCGCAAATGATCTGTGCGATCGAGCAGAGCAGGAACACGAGCAGTCGAGCCTGACTCAGGCTCTTTCATAAACTCAAGGCTTGGTATCATCTCGGGACCCGATGTGTCCTGCCAAGCCGGAGGCATAATAAACTGATGCTAACATTTCACAGTGTCCTTCGAGAGAGATGAGTCCGGGCCGCAGGCGGGGCCCAGACTGGCTGACGTTCTACACGTCGATGCGCTCGATCGTGCTCCCACCCGCAGCGGAAATGTTTCGAGACAGCAGAACGTACGGAGTTTAGGGCAGCCGCATCGACCATTTTGTTGCCTACCAAGAACTCGGATCTCACCTAACTTCTCCAGTTTTCTACAGGTGGGGCAAAGGATGGTATTGCAAAGCGCAAGTCCGTGTTGTAGCTTTATTCTTCGCAATTCTAAACGGTTGTTGTGCTCCGCGGGTTGGAAGGCGCGTACGCGTGATTTGCTGTTTTTGTTGGACTCGCTTTGCGCTGTGTTTTTCCTGACGTGGTAATGTTCATCGAGTCGCGACCGCAAGAAACTCGGATGTTGGGGAGAATTCCGGCGGAGAAGGTCGCGGGGGCCAATTCGTTTTTGCGAAGGCCACTTGTCAGGCCTGTCCTTTGCGATCGCAATGCGTCCGCGGACAAGGGCCGCGCAGTATCAGCATCCAAGCCGAAGAACGACTGCAGCAACAGGCCCGCGCCCATAACCAGACCGAGGCGGGGCGGCAGAGCTTGCGCGAGCG